>Ga0172365_10000491_pt1 | contig 26356 bp, 28 predicted proteins | sample LakKivSesite48cm_FD_114535 | JGI IMG/M metagenome (GOLD analysis project Ga0172365, IMG submission 114535) | Sediment microbial communities from Lake Kivu, Rwanda - Sediment site 48cm | ecosystem: Environmental > Aquatic > Freshwater > Lake > Sediment | place: Rwanda: Western Province, Lake...
AATCGCGTGAGGGGAGGTGCGGTCCTAGCGCTGTGCGAGGGAGTGTTGCAAAAAGCCCCCAAGATCTTGAAGCATGTGGACAAGCTCAAAATCGACGGCTGGAACTGGCTCTCCGATATGAGAGCAAAAGCACAAACGAAGAAGGAGGCAGCGCCACTCTATCCAAAGGGGAATGAATATCTCGATGAGATCATCGCGGGCAGGCCGGTCTTCGGTCATCCTGAGCGAGAGGGTGGATTCAGATTGCGCTACGGGCGCGCGAGGAACACTGGCATAGCGGCGATAGGCGTTCATCCGGCCACGATGGCGATTTGTGAAGATTTCATCGCGATCGGAACTCAGTTCAAGCTCGAGCGACCTGGCAAGGGAGGGGCTGTGACGCCAGTTGACACGATCGAGGGCCCAGTCGTGAAGCTGGCGAATGGTTCTGTCGTACAGGTAAATTCGGTTGAGCAGGCGCTCGAGCTGAGGGCCAAGGTCAGCGAGATACTATTCCTCGGCGACCTCTTGATAGGCTTCGGAGAATTTCTAGAGAACAACCATGCTCTGATGCCCGCGGGTTACTGCGAGGAGTGGTGGGCTCAAGATGTGAGTAAAGCGCTCGCAGAAAAATCGACCAATGTGAACATCTCACAATATCTAGTGCAGCCATACCAGAGGCCGTCCCCGCGCCTTGCCATTGAGATATCGAGGGAGCTCGGCGTGCCGTTGCATCCGGCGTACACCTATCACTTTCAGGATATCAGCATAGAGGAACTCAAAGGGCTCGCAGCTTGGCTCGTAGGTGGGAAACCCGAGTTTGAGGATGGTTGGTTGAAGAGCTTGCGCGTCACGATCGCGCAGGAGCCGAAGCGCACGTTGGAGGTCCTCGGCGTGCCCCACAGGGTTGAGGACGACTTGGTGATGATCGATGAACCAGCGTTGCCGTTGTGCACGTGTTTAGGAATATTGGATGGTCAGCAACTGAGTGCTGAGAAAATCGACTCAACACTGCGTGCGAACCCGGCGAAGGAGGCGATGGATATCGTACAGATCATCGCCGGTATACCAATAATGCGGAAGGCACCCACGCGAATAGGCTGTCGGATGGGACGGCCTGAAAAAGCCAATCCCCGGATGATGTCGCCGCCAGTCCACGTGTTGTTCCCAGTGGAGCTCGGCGGTGGAGCATCGCGCAGTGTGGGAAAAGCTGCCGATATCGGGAAGGCGTCGGTAGAAGTTGTGAGGTGCGAGTGCCCTGAATGTGGTGCGATTTCGTTCACGCGGAAATGTCCCAGTTGTGGGGCAAAAACCAACTATACCAGCATATGTTCAAAATGCGGGCGCCCTACTAGCGATGAAAAATGCAAGGCATGTGGTGGGCGCGCAGTATTCTACAATCTTCGTGAAATAGACATCAAATCAGTTTTCGACTCAGCCCTGAACAAGTTGCAGGAGCCCATGCCTCAACAGGTAAAGGGCGTCAGGGGCATGACGAGCGCATACAAGATTCCTGAGCCACTCGAGAAGGGCATCCTCCGCGCGAAGCACAACGTCTATGTTTTCAAGGATGGCACGGTCAGGTTCGATGCGACGGATGTTCCGGCCACCCACGTCAGGCCGCGCGAAATAGGGACGCCTGTCGAGAAGTTGTGCGAGCTGGGGTACACGACGGACTACGAAGGGCAGCCGCTCGAGAGGGACGATCAGGTAATCGAGCTCAAAGTTCAAGATGTCATTTTGTCGAAGGCATGCGCCGAGTACTTGCTGGACGCCTCGAAATTTATCGATGACTTGCTTCAGAAGTTCTATGGGTTGCTGCCGTACTACAACGCCAACCGGCAGGCGGACCTCGTCGGGCAGCTCGTCGTCGGGTTGGCGCCGCACACCTCCGTGGGAGTTGTTGCCCGCATAGTTGGTTTCGTCGACGCGAACGTAGGCTATGCCCATCCATACTTCCATGCAGCGAAAAGAAGGGACTGCGACGGTGACGAGGATGCCGTAATGCTTTTGGTCGATGCGCTGCTGAATTTCAGCAAGCGCTTTCTTCCATCGACGCGCGGCGGCATGATGGACGCTCCGCTCATCCTGAACACAAAAATAAATCCCACGGAGATAGACGAGGAGGCGCACAACATGGACATCATGCCCTCGTACCCGCTGGAGTTCTACGAGGCGACGCTGCGCTACGAAAAACCGAACAAGTTGCTGTCTCTGATCAAGATAGTCAAGGGAAGGCTGGGCAAGGAGGAGCAGTACGAGGGTTTGAAGTTCACCCACGATTTGAGCGATATATCGAAGGGACCTCATTCGAGCCGATACAAGACTTTGGAGACGATGGAGGAAAAGGTATCCATGCAGCTTGGGTTAGCGCGCAAGCTCAGGGCGGTAGATGCTAGTGACGTAGCGGAACGCTTGATCGAGACCCACTTCATCCCGGACCTCAAGGGGAACATCCGGGCGTTCGCGCGCCAACAGTTCAGGTGCACCAAGTGCAACATGAAGTACCGTCGAGTCCCGCTGACCGGCATTTGTGCTCGGTGCGGTGGAAACCTCATACTAACTGTGACGCGCGGCGGCGTGGAAAAATATCTTGAGGTTGCGACGAAGATAGCGCAGGACTACAACGTGAGCGACTACACCAAGCAGCGCCTGAAGCTCACCGGGCACGACATAAAATCCATCTTCGAGAGCGACGCGCACAGGCAGGCGAGCTTGGCGGACTTCATGTAGCTGTGGTTGATTTAAGAAGAGGGGCATAAAATTTATACGAGCCGGGGTGGCAGAACCAGGCTAATGCGACAGATTCGAGATCTGTTAACCCTCACGGGTTGTCAGGGTTCAAATCCCTGCCCCGGCGCCATCAAAACTATACTAGTTTTTTTGTTTGTTACACGTGTAACAAAAACTCGAATACTTTCGGCGACCTCTCTATCCCCTGAATGCATTTTAACTGCAAACTGCTACAAGTGGATTTACGAAAGTGAAAATGGGGGATTGAATGAAACTGACATTGCCTATGTGCGAACTCATTGGAGCAGTAGTCGGAGATGCCAACTTGCACGATAAGAGACCGTATTATGTTGAATTTTGTCTCAATCCTGCAGAAGATAGGGAATACGTACTAACTCGACTTCTCCCGATAGTTAAACAGGAGTTGGATTACTCCCCAACACTTTTTGAAAGAGAAGGAGGTTTAAGGTTCAGAATAAATAACAAAAAATTTGTAGAATGGTTGAAGGCACTGGATATCCCTTCTGGAAAGGGAAAATGTTACGAGGTTGTAATCCCCGAAGCCATAATTGCGGGCGGATGGGAAAGTGTAAGAGCCTGTATCCGCGGAATCGTTGATACTGATGGCTGCGTATTCTTCGATTTGAGGCCCTCATATATCTCTCCGTATCCACGTATCGTGTTTCACATGAGCAGTCATAAACTTTTATTGCAACTCAGAGAGCTTCTTCAATCTCGGTTTAAAGTGTCTTTATCATCAAGAAAAGAAAGCCTTTGGTTAAATGGTAAATTAATGATGCAAGAGTTCCTTCGGTCCATAGGTTTTTCGAATACTAGGTACCTAATAAAGATCCGTAGACACTATCCGACTTACCTGGAATTAAACAGAGACCCAGCAACATAGTGGTCAATAGGGTCTTGGAAAATAGTTAATTACTGTTGTCGTATAGTTTTCATGGGGCCGCTGTAGCTCAGCTGGTAGAGTACCATTTGGTGCGCCAAAAGCGTCGGTTTCGTAAACCGAAGGTCGTGGGATCGTGACCCACCAGCGGCTCCACTAGAAGAGGTTTCTCACGACTTCTGGTATCAAATGCCTGCGCCGCCCGAACGTGCGCCACAGCTCTTTGGCCAAGTAGCCGGGGCGGAAGTAAAATCCACTTTCTATTTCTTTCATCCACCTGCGTATCTTCTCCTTTGAGTGCCCATCGTAGACATCGAATATCTCGATGTACCTGTTCCAGTCCTCCGGCTTTATCGCGCCGCTCTCCTCGAAGTGCCGCCAGAGTTCTGCGCCAGGCAGCACCTTCAGCGAGCTTATGCTGATCGCATCGATATCAGCACGTTTGATGAAGTCGAGCGTCATCCGATAGTCCTCCTCCGTCTCGTTTGGCGCCCCAACTACGAAGGAGCCGACGACATCTATGCCCGCGCCCTGTGCGAGGGCGATTGCCCGCCAGCCCTTCTCGACCGTCGTCTTCTTCTCGTAGTAGTCCAGGACCTTCTGGCTCCCGCTCTCGAGGCCTAAAAATATCAGCCAGCAGCCGGCGTCCGACATCGCTTTGTACATCTCCTTCGACGCCGTGTCGACCCTTCCCTCGCAGAACCAGTTGACATCGATGCCGCGCTCCTTCATCAACCTGCAAATTTCCATGACTCGTTTTGGAATCCCGGTGAAGTTGTCGTCGACGATGAAGATTTGATCGACGCCACGCTTCTGGACCAAGTACTCCATCTCGTCGACGACATTTTCAGGGGATCTCGTCCTCATCTTCCTGCCGGAGAAGTTGGTGCATGAGCAGAACGTGCACCCATATGGGCAGCCGCGCGTGGTGATCATACCTGAGAGATTTTTGAACGCCACGTTGAACATAGCGACGTGAAAGGTTCCGTATTTAGCCTTTGGTGATAGAAGATGTTTGGCAGGGAATGGGAGTTCATCCAAATTTTGAATCATTTCCCTTGCCCCAGTGAAGACGGCTTTGCCATCCTTTCTCAGCATTATCCCCTTCACTTTGGAGACATCGGCATCGTTTTCGAGTGCGTGAACAAGTTCTAGAAAAGTGTACTCGCCCTCACCCACGACGACGTAGTCCACCTCGGGTAAGTTCTCGATGATTTTGCCCGCGACGAAGGATGCATTGTGTCCGCCTATAATAATTTTTGCTTTCGGTGCAGCTCTTCTCGCCGCCCTGACAGTATCGGCGGTGTCTCGATATGTCTCGGCCATCATGTTGGCAACTCCGACCACATCTGGCCCGAATTCCGCGATTTTAGCGTCGAGATCCTCGTGTTGTAATCTTTCGCCGATCCCGTCGATTATTCCAACTTTTATGCCATTTTTTTCGAGCACCGCAGCGATATAGAGGAGACCAAGTGGCTCGCACATATCGTTGAAAATTATTCCAGTCATCCGCGTTTTTATTGGAGGGTTTATCAGAAGCACGCGCACGTCGAACACCATTTAACTAAAAATTTCTCACTAAAAATAGTTGTTTTTCAGATGGCGGAAATGCGGGCTCGCAGCGCACAGATTGCTCCTTGCATATTGCTTCCACCATTGATGAAATTTTGTGCCAGTAATCGGATTTTGCGCTGAGGATGGCGGGCAACCGTTGGACGAGCCCCGGTTTCTCTTGCTCAAGGAAGGGCGTCATCGATTCAAGAACCCATTGTTTGAGGTTCAATCTGTCATACATGAGCTTGCTTTTTGTTTTTTTTGCAACTTCGATGACTTGCGTGATGCTTTCTCTGCTATCGTTAATTTCAGGGATGATTGGCCCGAGGAAGATCCATGTTTCAAAACCCCGAGGTGCGAGTTCCTCGAGCACATGGGCCCTCGCGTCGGGGGGTGATGATCTCGGCTCAAGTTTCCTCGCGAGGTCGTGGTCCATCGTCGTTATTGTCACGCCGACATCAAATTTTTTTGGCTTCATGATGTCGATGTCGCGCAGCACCAAAATGGATTTTGTTTGAATGGAAGTCGGAAAGTTGTTATTTGCCAAAATCTCAAGGCATTTTCTGGTCAATTGTATCTTCGATTCCGTAGGTTGGTAAGGGTCGGTCACTGTGCTTACGCCCACAACGCCGCGCGGTTTTCTTTTTATTTCGCGCGTTAGAATTTCAACAATATTTTGTTTTGCCTTGACAAATTTTCCCCAGTTCGTGGCCATGTTTCGATCTCTAAAAATGGCCCGGCTGTAGCAGTAGAGGCATCCGTGCTCGCACCCCAAGTATGGGTTCAGGGAATATTTTAGTCCAGGCAACTTGCTCGGCGATAGGGCGGTCTTGCAATTCATCGAGGAGTACCCAATCATTTTGTGAACTCCGTGATCTTCTTTTGAAATAGCGCGCGCTTTAGCATCTCGCTGCCTTCTATCCAATTTTTGAGCGGAATGGTGAGCTTTGTAACGGCGTAGTTGAGGGCAGCCTGAAAGTTGTCGAACTTCTGTGGCTCTGTCTTCAGCATGGTTCTGATGCACTCTCGAACATTCCACACACCGACTGGCAAGATGTAGCCGGGATGGATTTCGCGCAGCACGAGCACCGACGCCTGTCTCCTATCTCGGTCAAGTTTCTCCGCCGCAGCCAGCCTGCACGAGTAGTAGCAGCCACCCGTATACGCATACGTTTTTCTCCCCCAGTAGGGTTCGAAGTCGCCCATCATCGCGGGCGCACCAGCGCTCTCTGGATTCCAAGCCGTGCCTGGAAACCAAGCCTCGATCCACTCGAAGCTCCATTTTTCAGGCAGCATTATCGCGACGTAGTAGTTGTCTAGACTTTTGAATGAGTAGACTTGGTACTCGTTGACAGTCGGATGCTCCTTTATTTTATCCATGAGCTCGAGCGAGAGGATTGTATCGACGGCAGTGATGCTCCAGCGCGTCGGCACAAGCTTCCTTCTAGGTCGGGTACCGAACATACCCAAGCTGAATGCTCGCTGGATTCTGGTGACGAGAACTCCTTTATCATAGAGTTCGGCGACGGCGTCTGCTGCCTTGAGATCGTGGTCGTAGAATGCTTGCTCGATCCTCTGGTCGACGCTGACATCCGAAACCTTGAACGAGCGAAGCGGCGCCGATGGCCCAAATGGTTGTGTTTCCTCGCTCAGTGTGATGATTTTGTTTGGTTTCCTCGTGAAAACTGCCTCAGCGTCAGCTGGGTGCACCCCCATCGCCAGCTCTTGGAGGGCGTCGAGCACCCTCGTGCCTTCTTGCGCGTCAAAAACTCTTGCGCGAATTTTTCCTCTCACGAGCGAGTAGCGATAGTCGATGATTTCATTTATGGATTTTCCGACCCACATCTCAGGGGTGTCGAGTATCTCGGTGTCGCCGAAGTATGGGGGCACCATCGGCCCAATGTACACACGGGGGTAGCCGATCCGCCCGACAAAAACGCCCGGTGGAGTGGAACCCTCGATCCTTTCTGAATCTATGAGCCTGCCAGTCTTAGCTAATGATTGAGCTTTTGCGATTATTGGGCAAGTGAGCTTTCCGCAGAGCATACGCCCACCCTTGCAGAGAAGGCAGAGCGAGCTGGATGGCGCGCGAGCCACCTTGATGCCGCTGAGCGCAGCTAAGTCATCCATGTATTTTGGTGGGATAACATCAGTAAGCCACTTGATTTGACCGAGCGTCATCGATAAATCATGTTGTTATGCAATCAAAAAGTTTGGGGGAGATTAGAAGATTTATTCCTGAGCGCAGCCTGGGCCGCCGCCAACCTGGCTATCGGCACGCGGTAAGGTGAACAACTCACATACGTCAATTTGATATCGTCGCAAAATTCCACGCTCCTCGGGTCGCCCCCATGTTCACCACATATCCCGATCTTGAGGTCTGGCCGCGTCTTCCTCCCAAGCTCCACGCCTATCTTCATGAGTTTGCCAACCCCCTCTATGTCCAACGTCTGGAAGGGATTGTCGGGCAACACCTTGTTTTCGGTGTAAAACGGCAAGAACTTGTTTTCCGCGTCCTCTCTGCTGAAGCTGAAGGTGGCTTGCGTCAGGTCGTTCGTGCCGAAGCTGAAGAACTCCGCCACTTTGGCAATTTGGTCCGCCTCGAGACATGCGCGGACGACTTCTATCATCGTGCCAAATTTCATCGGAACTTTCAAGCCGTGTTTTTGCTCGACTTCTGAGGCCACGCGGTCGAAGATCTCCTTTATAACGATCAATTCTTGAAGCGTGCAGACGTTTGGAACCATGAGTTCGGGCTTTATCAGTGTGCCTTCTTTCATGGCTTCGGTGCACGCCTCGAAGTAGGCCCTGATCTGCGCCTCGTAGATGTCTGGTTCTGTTATGCCGACCCTCACGCCGCGGTGGCCGAGCATAGGGTTGATCTCGGCGAGGGTGCGGATTCGTTTAGCCATTTTTTCCTTTTCAGCGATGTCTTTCTCCAAGTTCTTGACTTTTTTCGTGATAGCAGGTGTCTTCCTCTTGAGCGAGAGGGAGTCCCTCTCTTTTTTCAAGTCATCCAAATCCCTCTGGAGAACATCGTAGGACAGCAGAAACTCATGAAGTGGAGGATCGAGGAGCCTGACCGTCACGGGGAGCCCCTCCATCGCCTTTAAAATTTCTTTGAAGTCCTGTTTTTGCATGGGCAGGAGTTTTTCCAAGTACGGTTTTCTCTCCTCCGCCGTTTCGGAGAGAATCATCGCTTGCACGAGCGGCAGACGATCCGTGGCGTTGAACATGCGCTCTGTCCTGCAGAGCCCTATGCCTTCGGCTCCGAACTTTCTCGCTTGGAGTGCTCCGTCCGGCGTATCCGTGTTGGCCAGAACCCCAAGCCTTCTCTTTTCGTCGGCCCACTTTAACAACTCCAATAGCTCCTCGCCTAGTTCAGGTTCTATCATCGAAACTTCGCCGAGATAGACATCTCCAGAGCTACCATCGATCGTAAGCACATCTCCCTCCTTGATGACAGCTTCGCCGATGTAGGCTTTTTTCGCGCGAACATCTATGCGTATGGCCTCGCAACCGGATACGCAGGGTTTTCCTATACCCCTCGCGACGACCGCCGCATGGCTAGTTTTTCCACCTCGGCTCGTCAGTATGCCCTGTGATGCGAAGAAGCCATGGACGTCCTCAGGTTTTGTTTCCTCCCTGACCAAAATTACATTTTTTCCAGCCTTGCCCTCCCGTTCGGCGTCGTCCGCGCTGAATATCGCGATGCCAGACGCCGCCCCAGGAGATGCAGCTAGGCCACGAGCTATCGGCTTGGTCTTAGCCTTGGGGTCGATGCGCTTGTGCATGAGTTTTTCGAGTTGCTCTGGATACAGTCGGAGGATGGCCTCTTCCTTCGTTATGATCCCTTCCTTGACCATGTCGACGGCGGTCTTCACCCTCGCCTCAGCGTTCATCTTTCCGCTTCTCGTCTGGAGCATGTAGAGCTTGCCGCGCTCGATGGTGAATTCGAAGTCCTGAACCTCGCGGTAGCGATGCTCTAGGATATCCCTAACCTTGAGCAACTCTTGATAGATCTGTGGCATCTCATCCTTCATCTTGGAGATGGGTTTGGGTGTTCTCACGCCGGCGACGACATCCTCGCCCTGCGCGTTCGTCAGGTACTCTCCGAAGAGCACATTTTCTCCTGTGGCTGGGTCGCGGGTGAAGGCGACGCCGGTGGCAGAGTCATTCCCCATGTTACCAAAGACCATCGCCACCACGTTGACCGCGGTGCCGTTCGCGATGTCGGGCGTTATCTTGAACTCCTTCCTGTAGGCAACGCACCTAGGGCTGTTCCACGACCTGAACACAGCTTCTATGGCGAGCCTGAGCTGCTCATATGGGTCGGAGGGAAATTCCTTGCCGAAGGCATCCTTGCAGATTTTTTTGAATTCTTTTACAACTTCCTTGAGCGCTTCAGCATCTAGATCTGTGTCGTACTTCGCCCCATGTTTTCTTTTGATTCTTTCAAAGGTCTCATCGAAGAGTTCTCCTTGGACGCCCATCACTATTTTACAAAACATGGCGATGAATCTGCGGTAGGCATCGTAGGCGAAGCGTTCGTTCCTGCCGAGTTCTATGAGGCCCTTCACGGTTTCATCGTTGAGGCCCAAGTTGAGTATGGTGTCCATCATACCAGGCATCGAGATCGCAGCGCCAGAGCGAACGGACACCAGAAGCGGGTTATTGGTGTTTCCAAATTTTTTTCCAGTTTTTTCTTCGATGTGCTTTATGCCAGCTTCGACTTCATCCATCAAACCTCTGGGCATTTTTTCACCAGCACCAGAGTATTCCAAACAAGTTTCTGTTGTGATGATAAATCCAGGCGGAACCGGCAGGCCCATTTTCGTCATCTCAGCTAAGTTAGCCCCCTTGCCGCCGAGCAGTCTTTTGTCTTTAGCTTCTCCTTCCTCGAAAAGATATATGCGCTTCATAAAGTTCCTCGCCTGTCTCTATTAGTGGAGGAGATTTTAATACTTAACTAAATGTTAAGTTTTGGTTTTTCCGCTTTGGGCCCCTAGTATTTAGGAGACACACATAATAATTGGTAATTCACAAAGTTTAACCTGAACCGGTGATTTTTTGAAATGTGTTTATGAGTTTGAGCCGGAAACGGCCAAGCGATTTATCAAGCAACATAAAGCCAAACGAGCGGCTGTCCAGTTGCCTACAGGCTTGAGGCCACATTTGTCGGAGATCGAGTCAACTTTGAATAAATATGGGGTCGAAGTGGTAGTGCTGGCTGATAGTTGCTACGGTGCCTGCGATATCGCGGATACAAAAGCGAAACAACTTGGATGCGATGTGTTGCTCCACTATGGCCACGCGGATATGGGGATACGAACGTGTCTGCCAACGCTCTACGTGGAGGCGCGCATGAGTGCTGACCCGACCGAAGCTGTTGAACAAGCGTTGCAAGGACAAAAATCCAAACGTTTGGGCATAGTGACGACGGTTCAGCATATCGGCTTTATTCCACAAGTCGAGAAAATTGTGCGTTCTTTAGGAATGGCGCCGCTGGTCGGAAAACCTGGGCCAAGTGCAAAGTACCCTGGACAAGTGCTCGGCTGCGATTGGGGTTGCGCTAGGGCAGTTGCGGATGATGTGGATGCATTTTTGTACGTTGGCACGGGCAGATTTCACCCCATCGGAGTCGGGCTGGCGACGGGAAAGGAGGTGATAACCGCGAATCCATTCGCGAAGGGCTCTGAGAAGATATCTAATAGAGATTTTTTGAAAAAAAGAAAAGCCATGATCTCTAGAGCCGCGCCATGTCGAAGTTTTGGCGGTTTGGTCAGCACAAAGCTGGGACAGGCGCGTTTCAAACTTGCGTCGAACTTGGTGAATGAGTTTAAAAAGTCTGGATTATCCGTACACCTTTTGGTCATGGATGAAATAACTCCTGAAAAAGTAAGCGATTTCAAAGAAATGGAAGCTTTTGTGTGTGTCGCATGTCCGCGCCTGCCGATAGAAGACGCCGCGCGCTTCGATAGGCCGATCTTGACCCCATTTGAGGCGATGGTCATGCTTGGAAAGACAAACTTCGAGCCCTACCAGCTTGATGAGGTTCGGGGGAGCGATTTTTGAGGTGAAAACATGCCGCGCGCAAGACGAAAGAAACAACTGGAAATAATCCTGCAGAAGCTTGAGGCTCATCCGAAACCAAGCGCCGCGCTCGAGCAGTATATGACCCCAGGTGACATCGCCGCCACGTTGCTCAACACCGCCTACGCGCGTGGCGATATAGATGGTAAGGTGGTGTGCGACTTGGGTTGTGGCACGGGAAGGCTCGCGATAGGAGCAGCGCTCCTCGGCGCCAAGAGGGTGATAGGTGTGGATGTAGACCCGAAGGCGCTCGAGGTCGCAGCGGAAAATGCTCGTATGGCTAGCGTCGACATAAAATTGGTAAAAAGCGATGTAGAAAAATTCAGGGCGGGGAAGATAGATATAGTCATACAGAATCCACCGTTCGGAGTCCAGAGGAGGGGCGCGGACATGGTGTTCCTGCGCAAGGCCATCAAGCTCGCCAAGGTGGTATACTCCTTGCACAAGAGCACGCCAGATAACCGAGCATTTATATCAGCTCGTGTAAAAGAACTAGGTGCGAAAATAACCGATGTGATAGAACTTGAGTTCCACATGCCAAAACAGTTCAAGTTCCACACTCGAAAGGTGCATAGATTTAAAGTTGATCTCTACAGAATTGAGAGGGGGTAAAAAATGGTTGAAGAAATAAAGACGGGAGATTTTGTCATCCCCGGCGATTTCTTGGCGACCGCTGAGGAGTTCGTCCCCGGGGATGGAGCGTACGAAGAGGAGGGCAATATCTATTCCTCGTGCACTGGCGTGGTGCTGGTTGATGTCAGAACAAAGCGCATATCAGTCTTTTCCAAGACGCCGACGCCTCCGGCCATCAAGCGCGGCGATACGGTCATAGTCCGCGTCGACGAGGTGAGGGAGCAGTTGGCCCGCGTCGACATCGGCGTGCTGAAGGGGCATGAGGATCGCCAGCTGCCTTTGCCAGATGCTGGGACAATTCACGTTTCGCAGGTGCGCGATAGCTACGTCAAAGACCTGTCGAGAGAATTTAAGGCAGGCGATGTGGTCAGGGCTAAAGTACTCAACGCGCAAAGGAGCCCGATCCAGCTCTCGACGGTTGGGAGCGATTTGGGCGTCATTGTGGCATTCTGCTCCAAGTGCAAAGCGCCGCTCGATATAGATGGTTCGAGGCTCAAGTGCCCCGAGTGCGGTAACATCGAATTCAGAAAAATAGCCAGCAACTATCGCCAAGGTGTCCTGTGATGCCCGAGCGGAAGCGCGTACTCAACATACGCGTGGCGGATACGAAACAAATGGTGCGGTTGGTGAAGGAGATGAGCGAACTCAACGCAGATCTGACCATAGACGCCGATCCAGAGAACGTGAAGGTAGCCATCTACGGTTCGAAGGACGAGATTCGTGATATTTCACGCAAGATAATGAAACTCGTCAAGTCGCAACCCTCATAAATGTCGAAGTTCAAGAAAAATAGGTGCTTTTATGGAACTCGAAATTGTGAATAAGGATGAAGATAGCATAACGATAAAGATAATCGGTGAAGACCATACTTTTTGTAACGTACTCCGAAAAGTCTTACAAAGTGACGAGTCGGTCTCCGCTGCGGCTTACTCTATTGAGCACCCGCTTCTCGAGCATCCAAAGCTTTACGTGAAAGTTAAGAAGGGCAGGCCAGAGACCGCGTTGACAAGAGCGGCTGGGCAGATAATTGAGTATTGTGGAGATTTGAAGAGGCGGCTGTCGAAGGCTCGGAAGAAGTAGGCCAGCGCAAACATCAATATTATAGCAATGTATCCTCTTTTGGGTAGCTAACTTGAGAAACGTCAAATTTTGGGACATAAAGTCAGAGATCCGTGTGATCGGGATAGATGACGGGCCGTTCAAGCCGCACACGAAAGGTAAGGCCCTACTTGTAGGTGCAGTTCTCAGAGGAGGGCAATGGTTGGACGGCGTCTTGAGCACATCGGTATCGGTCGACGGAAGGGATGCGACCCAACGTGTAATAAAAATGGTCAATGAGAGCAGACACAAGGGACAGCTTAGGGTGATAATGACCGATGGCGCGACGTTTGCCGGTTTCAATGTGGTGGACATACACGAAATTTTCAAGCGAACCGGAATTCCCGTGGTCGCTGTGTCGAAGGATCGCCCGAACATGAGGAAAATCAAAAAGGCGATCAAGAACTTGCCAGATTGGCGGGTGCGTTGGAAGATACTTAGGCGCGCAGGGAAGATTTATTCGGTGGAGTCGAGGAGCGGAGCGCGGATATACATGCAAATAGCCGGTGTGAAGAAAAATGACGCGGAAAAGATAGTCAAAACAATTGCTACGCGCAGCTTTGTGCCCGAACCTCTGCGTGTGGCACACTTGATAGCGCGAGGCGTTGGAGAAAATGTCGAGAAAAACTAAGAAAATGTCGAGAAAAACCAAGATTTGGCGCAGAGCAACGAAGAAGGGCAGAGGCGTCAAGCGTTGGATGAAGCGATACAGGATAGTTTACGAGATAATTGTTTCGCTGTTGATAGTTGGTGGGGTGTATTTTGGCATCAGAGGATCGCTGTGTCTCGCTCTGCGGACGGACGAGCCGTACAGGGCTGTTATTTCCCAAAGCATGTATCATGGTGATGAGTCATGGAGGGATTACTTCACCGAACGGGGTTACGATACTTCAAACTTTCCTATACAAGGTGGGTTCGAACGAGGTGATATGCTGTTTGTGCAAGGTGTGGATGCTTTGAGAGATGTGAAGATTGGGGATGTCATCGTCTTCGATGTGCCGACACAATCCATACCTCTCGTTCACCGCGTTGTAGCAATAACCAATTCTGATGGCGAGGTTTACTTCACAACGAAGGGCGACAACAATACGTACAGTTTGCAGATCGAAGAATACATAAAACCAGCACAGATTCGCGGCAGGGTGGTATTTGTTATTCCAAAGATCGGTTATCTGTCGCTTTGGTGGCAGGGGCGATGATGAAGCAACCTTTCCTTACAGTAGATACTATTATCCGGATAGATGGGAGTGTGGTGCTGGTAAAGAGAGGGAGGGAGCCTCATAAGGGGAAGTGGGCTCTGCCAGGTGGATTTGTGAGCTATGGTGAAAGAGTGGATCATGCTGCAGCCCGCGAGGCTGAGGAGGAGACAGGGTTGAAAGTGAAGATACAGAAGTTGGTGGGCGTCTATTCCGATCCAAAACGTGACCCTCGAGGGCATACCGTCTCGATATGCTTTGTAGCTGAAGTAGTTGGAGGCAAGCTGGCGGCTGGCAGCGATGTAGTGGAAGCGCGCGTATTCAAAAAAATTCCTTGGGATGAGCTGGCGTTTGACCATGCGTCGATGTTGAGGGATGCGGGATTTGGGTGAGATCGTGAAGTTTTGCTCCAAGTGTGGAAATTTGATGTTGCCCAAAAAAAGCGAGAAAGGATTAATTTTGGAATGTGGAAAGTGTGGTAACGTTGTAGAAGAAATAGAGTCCGATGAATACAAACTTGTTAAGGATGTGCAGATGAAGAAAGGTGAGACAGAGGTGATAGAGGACAAGCAGATAAGTCTGCCGACGGCGCGGGTCACATGTCCAAAGTGCGAAAACAATAAAGCCTACTATTGGATAAGACAGACTCGTGCTGGTGATGAACCATCGACTAGGTTTTATCGCTGCGTCAAGTGTGGTCACGTTTGGAGAGAATATGCGTAGGAGTTGGTGAACAAGATGGAAGAATTCACGCGCAAGGCGCCCGCCATCGACAGAAAAATCTCGGAAATAAAGATAGGCGACTCGCGCATCAAGGTCGTCGGGCTCATCGTAGATAGAAAGGAAGCAGAGTTCATGCTCGACGATGGTTCCGGTCAAATAGTAGTTTTTTTTGACGACCCTGCACTAGCTGCAGGTGTGGATGTCGGTTCCAAGGTCAGAGTTTTTGGTACTCCGCTGAACGTCGGAGGCAAGCATGAGTTGCAGGCGGAGATAATCCAAAGGGTAGATAAGCTCGACCTCGAACTTTACGACGAGGTCAGGCGAGAGGTAAAAACATTTGAAAAGGAGCTGGAACAATAGGATAGGGGTGATCTTTTGGTAAAGTTGCGGATGGAAGATTCAAAAATTTGGAAAACTTGCATCAGCGCGATGTCCAATTTGATCGAGGAGGCGTTGTTCAAGCTGACGCCGGATGGAATTAAAATGAAGGCGATGGATCCGTCGCACGTAGCTCTCGTGGATTTCGAACTCCCAGCCGCGGCATTCGCTGATTACGAGGTCAAGCGTGCGGTATCGTTGGGAATAAACCTAGCTGAGATGAACAAAATAATGGCGAGGGCGAAAGCGGAGGACGAGTTCTTCATGGAACTCGATGAAGAAAAAAATCGCTTATCTCTGACTTTCAAGGGCACATCGACGAGAAAGTTCAGTTTGTCTTTAATAGATACTAGCGAATCCGAGCTGCCGGAACCCAAGCTTCAATTCACTGCGAGTGCCGATATTGTGGCTGGAGTCGTTCAGGATGGATTGAAAGATGCCGAGATAGTTGGAGATAATGTGAGGTGCGAGCTGACTGATGAGGGATTCTTTATGTTGACCGAAAGCGACACTGGTGCGACCGAGCTCAAATTGCATAAGGGTGACCCAGGACTATTGAAATTGAACGTCAAGCAGCCTGCGCGTGCAATGTTCAACATAAATTATCTCATAAACATGACAAAAGCAGCCAGCTCTACCGAAAACATCACAGTAAATATGGGCACAAATTTACCAATCCAACTTGATTTCCCGATCGCGGAGGGGAAAGGCAAGTTGCGTTTTCTGCTCGCACCGAGGATAGAGGCGGAGTAGGGCGGTGGCGTTGATCGCTCCAGGATATATGGCGATTTTGGATCCATTCGCTCCTGAAGCGCAAAATATTGTCCGTTCAGCGCCGCTACTAGATTCCATGCCTCAGGAAATCGTTGAGCGTGCTATCAGTCGAGTGAAGTGGAAATCTCCCAAAGAGATGATGGTGGATGCAAATCCGAGCGCGATTCAGAGTGAAATATTATCATTCTATCTGATGTGTCAGGGCACGGCAGCAGTTTCTTATCCATACTCGCGCGAGGTGCGGCTTGTAACCGATGCGACGAAGGAGACAATAAAATACAGAATGTATGAATTGTTCAAGCGAGGTTACGAAGATCTTTGTTTGGATGTGGTGGGGCGTTCTTTCAAATTTGTGCAACTTGAGCACGATGGTGGCGTAAAGTTAAAAGATATTGAAATACCACGTGAAGATTACTTTAAATTGCGCGACAAGCGGCTCGCAGAGGATGGCATAGACATAGTCGACGACCGCGCCTTGCCTCAATACGTGCCAAAGTATGCTGTGCGTTGGACAGATCTCGCATTGTTGATGAGGTATCGACGAGTGGATTTGACAAAACTTTATGTTGTACATGGATGGGTGGTTATAACTCCGCGGGAGTTGTGGGAAATATTTGCAAATTTTATCGGGGTCAAGACGGAGGAGTACATCGCATCCTTATACGAACGTTTTTCAGAGTCCGGAGTGCCATCAAAGCTGCTTGATTCAGTCGGACAAAAAATTTCTGCTTTAATACCGCCCGAGGCGGAGTTGCGTGAGCGCTTCCTCAGGGTTCCGATTGGAAGGTTGCGTCCAGAGTTCTTCCCGCCGTGCGTGAAGAAGGCACTCGGCGGGGTTGGAACGGGCGTGAGAAATTATGCGATAGCTGTTTTGTTGACATCTTTTCTCTCTTATGCGCGCGTATCACCGTCAGGAAAAGTTGCCACGCGGATGGCAGATTTCATCGGTGACATTTCAATCGTGCGTGAGGAGATCGCGCCGCTCATACTTGAAGCTGCGGAGCATTGCAATCCCCCACTTTTCAAGGATCAGCCTCAGGAGAAAGCGAATGTTTACTACCACCTCGGTTTTGGCATGACGCTTGAGCCACGTTTGGAGGACAGCGGCAAATCGAAGTGGTATCGCACGCCAAATTGCAGCAAGATACAGATTTCTGCGCCGCCGCTGTGCGAGCCGGATGAGTTTTGCCGAAGTCGAAATATAAAGAATCCGCTCACTTACTACTACAAGCGCTTGGCGGAGCAAGCCAGACCGCATACAGGTGATTGAATGCAATTCAGAGAAGCGACACCCGATGAACGAAAGCGTTTTTACTCGGAGGAGTGGAGCAAAAAAGATTTGCCTGATTTTATACTTCACACACTTTCGTTGCGAGAGTTCGGGTTCGATTACGGCGAAGGTCCGAGCCACAGGTACAATCAGTTCATGACGATCGAGCAGCTTTCAGATTTTCTGAAAAACAGGGCGCCGTATGCGGCTTACGCAAGTGTGGCGCTGTACGAGCAGCCGTCGATGAGAAAGGGTTGGTTGAAGTCAGAGCTTGTTTTTGATGTCGATGCAAAAGACTTGCCCATAAAAATATGTGGGTGTTCTGGCGGCGCCGTGTGCGAAAAATGTTTGGATGAAGCTCGGCAGATAGCGTCGATGTTTGCTGAGACCCTTCGATCCGATCTTGACCTACGCAACATCAACTTTGTTTATTCTGGCCGAGGATTTCATATCCGGGTAAACGACGATGCCGTCATGACTATGGAACAGACGGAGCGCACTCAAGTGGTAGAATACGTTACGGGTAGCATCGTGCCGACGGATATGACGATGGCGCTCGGTTATTCCCAAGTTTTTAGGGATAGGATTGCGAGGATCTTCGATCGTTTGGATGAACAGAAGCTCATGGAGATAAAGGGCATGAAGAAGGCCCTGGCCCAACAATTGGTCAAAGAAAAAGATAAAGTGATGGCGATGATGCGTAGGGGAAAGCTCCAAGATCTACACGATTTCTCTGGCATGGGTGAAAAAACTTTTGGACAATTGGTTGACCATCTCATGAAATTGAACTCGATGCTCACAGATGGTAAGGTCACTATAGATACGAAGCGCATCCTGCGTTTGCCATCCAGCTTGCATTCCGGTGTCAGCATGAAATGCGTTTTGGTGAGGGACATCGAACATTTTTCAATTGAAAGTGCAATTCCAAAATTTATACGCGAGGAAAAATAGCATGAGGGAGTTGACTTTCGAGGGTATCAAAAATGTATTGATAGAAGAAAAATCAACGCGTGGGCTAGTGGACCTGCCGGACGAGTTTTACTCCAACGTTGGGAGATATGTGATGGAGCTGAGCCGCGAGGCCGATAGAGGTGAAGCGATACGACGTGATATTTTGAAGGAAGAACTTCATCGCGTTTTGCAGATGGTGCAAGAGATACACATGCTTCGTGTAGTAAAAGCGCTCGATGAACTCGCGAAGGGGGTTTTGCCGGCTCCATTACTCGAGAAAGAGAGAAACGCATTCAATGAGATCAGACAAACTTTAGAAAAGTTATACGCAGAGTTGGTCGCCCCCGCAATGGCTGGCGAGACAGCGGTCGTAGCTCCAAGGGAGATAACGAATGTTGCCCTCATATTTTCCACGGATGTGCCGGAGATAGTCGCGGAGGACATGAAGAGCTATGGCCCGTTCAAGGTCGGCGAGGTCGGATTTTTGCCGAGGACGAGTGCAGAGCGTCTAGTGAAGCACGATCTCGCAAGAAAAATTGAAGTCAAGTCATCGTAGCGATACCTTTTTTGGGGAAGATATCAAAGTTGGAGAGAGTTACACAAAGGGATTAAAAATGAAGGCACCAAAACAAATTCGCACGTACTGTCCGGCATGCAAAAAGCACACGGTGCACAGCGTGCGCCAGCTCCGCAAGGGTTCAGCGCGGCCGTTGAGCTGGGGGCAACGTCAGTTCACTCGCGTGATGGCCGGATATGGCAGCCAGCCAAGATCCGAGCAGAAAAAGTTCGCGAAAACTGCGAAAAAAGTCACACTAATGTTGAAGTGCAGCGTCTGCGGCAAGTCGCACCCGCATCGTGGCTTTAGATCGAAGGGGATAGAAATCAAGGAGTAGGGACAAACATGGAGACAAGGCCACGTCCTTCGTGTTTCTTGCTGGTTAGATGTAGTGATTGCGGGAACGAGCAGGTGATATTTAGCCACGCGAGCTCTGTCGTGAAGTGCTCGGTGTGCAGCAAGACTCTGGCTATCCCCCGCGGTGGGAAGGCCGAGATCAAAACTTCGATCATAGAGGTGTTGATGTAAGATGGTTCGCCGAAGAGCAGAATTGCCTGTTGTAGACGAGCTCGTGATGTGCACAGTAAAGAAAGTCTTTGCACAGGGCGCGTTCGTGTCCCTCGATGAGTACGAGAAAAAAGAGGGAATGGTTCACATCTCCGAGGTGGCGTCTGGCTGGATAAAAAACATCAGAGATTTTGTCAGGGAAGGTCAGAAGGCCGTTTGTAAAGTCCTTGCGGTGGACCCGCAGAAGGGGCACATCGATCTTTCGATGCGCAGGGTTAAGGATAGTCAGCGTCGTTGGAAGGCCCTGCAATTCAAAAAAGAACAGAGGGCTGAAAAGCTGTTGGAACTCGCGGCAAAGAAACTGAGAAAGAGCCTCGACAAAGCATACGATGAAGTTGGTTTTACCCTGCAGGACAAGTTTGGAGATCTTTATTCGGCACTTGAAGCTGTCGCGATCAAGGGCAAGGAAATTTTGTCGGGCGTGGACATCGATAAAAAATGGGTCGATGCTTTAAGCGAAGTGGCATCCTCTACTGTTGAAGCACCGGAGGTTGAGGTGGTCAGATATATAGATTTAAGCTGTCCAACATCCGATGGCGTTGAAGTGATAAAGTCGGCCCTCATCAATGCGCGTGATTCTGTCAAAACTTCTGATGTGGATGTTGAGGCATATTACGTTGGGTCGCCGCGATATCGCGTCAGGATCGCAGCACCGTCTTATAAAATTGCCGAGGGGGCGCTGCAAAAATTTGCAGATATCGCGATAGCCAGCGTGAAGAAGGCCGGCGGGAAAGGCGAACTCGGCCAAACGTCAAAAGGTGAATGATTTGAAGATAAAAAAGTGCAAGAGCTGTAGCACTTATACATTCAAGGATGTTTGCCCGAAATGTGGTGGGCAGACCATCTCACCGCATCCTCCAAAGTTCTCGCCGCACGATCCATATGGTAAGTATCGGCGTATGATGAAGAAGGAGGCGCTCGAACGGTGATGGCGTGGAAGATGCGACAGTAAAAATTTTATCAAAACCAAAGTTGAGGGAACCCATACTCATAGAAGGATTGCCGGGGATGGGCTACGTGGGCAAGCTCGCAGCTGAACACTTAGTTGGGGAGTTGCGCGCAAAGAAATTTGCGGAGCTCTATTCTCCCTATTTCCCACATCACGTTGCGATCGAACCGGATGGGACGTTAAGGCTTTTGAAGAACGATTTTTATCATGCCAGCTCCGATGGCAGGGATTTGATAATTGTCGTTGGCGATGTACAGGCAGTTTCCCCAGAGGGGCACCGCAAAGTCGTGGATAAAATTCTAGATGTGGCGGAGCAGTTCGAGGTGAAACAAATATTCACGCTTGGCGGCTTCGCGACTGGACGGTACAGCCGGGCCAAACCAAAAGTTGTCGGCGTCGCGAGTCAGCCGGAACTCATAGAAAGATACGAGGGATATGGATTCACGGTGGAAAAAGGTGGAGGACCGATAATCGGAGCCTCTGGTCTGTTGATCGGAATGGGAAAACTTCGCGGCATGGAGGGCGTGTGTTTGCTCGGCGAAACCCACGGCATGGTGGTGGATCACAACTCTGCAAAGGCCGTCCTCGAAGTTCTGGTGGGAATCCTTGGCGTCAAGGTAGACATGACCAACTTGGAGCAGCGCGCGAAGGAGACAGAGCGCATAATTGAACGGATTCGAAAGGAAATGGAACTTCGTGAGCGCAAGGAGAGAAAGCCCACAGAGGAAGAAGCCTCGTACATCGGCTGATAAAAAATCTTTAGAAAGTTGTCATCAAGTTGATAAAATAATTTTCTAGGCTATCGACAAAGATAAACAAGTGGTTGTCGACATCTTATAGGTGTTAATTTGCCCGACCTCCAAATTTATTCGGCGGACTTGCACATCCACTCAAAGTATAGCGGTGCAACTTCGAGTCGAATGGAAATTGGTACAATCGCTCAGCAGGCCGAGTTCAAGGGGCTCGCTTTCGTTGGCACAGGCGACATTTTTCATCCGAGGTGGTTCGAGAGCGTCAAGGCAGAGTTGGAAAAAGTTGAGGAGGGAACATTCGAACACCCCAGATACGGCACGAGATTTATTTTGACCGTCGAGGTTGAAGATCAACACAGAGTTCACCACTTGCTTATTCTACCATCGTTCGACGCGGTCAATGGGGTGAGGGAGAAGCTCGCTGGACGCTCCTCGGACATGGATGCGGACGGTCGTGCACGCGTAGGGATCGAAGCGCCGGAGCTGGTCGATGTTGTGCTGGCACATGGCTGTCTCATCGGACCTTGCCACGCGTTCACGCCGTGGACCAGCATCTATAAGGAGTTCGACAGTATGCGTGAATGTTACGGAGATCGAGTTCGGGAGGTGAGATTTCTGGAGCTCGGGCTGAGCGCGGACACGGACATGGCGGATAGGATAGCTGAGCTTTCGGAGGTCACATTTTTGTCATGTTCGGATGCCCACTCGCCTTGGCCGGATAAGCTTGGGCGAGAATTCAACCGTCTTGCGCTGGCCGAGCCAACATATGAGGAGATCGTCAAAGCGATCGAGCGCAGAGATGGACGCCGCATCGAGCTCAACGTCGGTTTCGACCCCCGCCTCGGCAAGTACCACATCACCGCCTGCTCGCGATGTTTCAAGCAATTTAAGCTCAAGGAGGCGGAGGCGCTGAAGTGGAAATGCGACAAATGTGGTGGCTGGGTAAAAAAGGGAGTTTGGGATAGGGTAAACGAGCTGGCCGATTACGACGAGCCTCACCATCCATCCCACCGACCAAAATACTTGCGCGTGGCGCCGCTCGCCGAGGTGATAGCGCTGGCGTTGGGCGAAGATGATGCTCACGCGCCGGATGTCCATGAAGTTTGGAGCAAGTTGGTAGCGCGTTTCGGTAGCGAGATAGCAGTTTTGATAGATGTGCCGACGGATGATGTCGCGGATGTGGTTGGCGCGCGGGTAGCCGCAATGGTTAAAGCATTTAGGGAGCAGCAGTTAAAGGTGGTGCCAGGCGGTGGAGGCAAGTACGGGCATCTTGAGGTGCCCACGGAGTTGGCGAAGACCCAACCGCCGAAGGCGCAACGCACGCTCATGGAGTTTGGATGATGAAGGTCGACGCAGGCGTTTGCATAAGGTGCGGCGCATGTGCTAGCGTGTGCCCAGTCAACGCGATCGAGGTGGCGGACGTTCGAGTGCAGGCGGATAAAAGCTGCACGAACTGCGGCATCTGCATGAAAATTTGTCCCGTGGGGGCGATAATTCTTGAAAGAAAAAAAGTATGATGTTGTAGTTGTTGGTGCTGGCCCTGCCGGTTCGATGGCCGCACGGGCGGCGGCGAAGGCAGGGGCGAGTGTTTTGCTGCTGGACAAGCGCCGCGAGCTCGGCGTGCCGGTGCAGTGCGGCGAGGCGTTGGCGGAAGAGCCTCTGAGGGACCTTGGGATCGAACCAAACCCAAGATGGATAGCTGGAGAGGTGAATGCCGTTAGGCTAATTTCGCCGTCTGGCATCGAAGTTTCTATCGCTGAGAAATCTGTCGTGCACGGAAAAGTTGGATTCATCCTCGACCGAAAAATTTTCGACAAACACCTCGCGATGCTTGCAGCCAAAGAGGGCGCGGACGTGAGGGTCGGGACGCTGGTCGACGGGTTGATCATGAATGGTAAAAAAATTTCTGGCGTCAAGGCGAGCAGCTTCGACGGCAGGATGGAAGTTCGTGCTGATGTCGTGATAGCTGCAGATGGCGTGGTTTCGAGGGTGGCACGATGGGCGGGCGTCAAAACCGCACTTAAACCGGACGACATCGAATCTTGTGCGCAATTTCAGATGGTAGGCATCGACGTGAAGTCACCCAAAGTCATGGAGTTCTACTTTGGCAGCAAAATTACTCCTGGCGGTTACGCTTGGATATTTCCGAAGGGTGAGGAGATGGCGAACGTCGGCATAGGAATATTGGGCAGCCGCATGCAGCGCCCGGCGATCGAGTACCTGAAAAACTTCGTCGATTCAAGGCCCGAGCTCAAGGATGGGCGAGTGATCGAGATAAATGGCGGAGGAGTGCCGGTCGGTGGCCCGATATCGAAGACGGTCAAGGATAACCTGTTGATAGTCGGTGATGCCGCTCGCCAAGTCAACGCTCTGACGGGTGGCGGGATCGACTCGGCCATGCGCGCGGGAGATATCGCTGGTGATGTAGCAGCGAATGCGATCGCTTCTGGCGACATTTCGGAGAAAAGACTCATGGAGTACGAAAAGCGCTGGCGCGAACAGATGGGAAAGAGGCTGGAGCGCTACTTGAAGGCGAAGGATGTGCTGCTCAGCATGACCGACGAAGAGCTCGACAAGCTCGCGAAGGCCCTGCAGGGCATAGAGTTCGACAAGATAAGCCTGACCGACATGCTGAAGGTGCTGACGAAGGTCAACCCGAAGCTTTTGTTGAAACTCAGAGGGCTAATGTAGTCTACGGGGTCAGCCGCTGCCGATCTCTTGGAAAAAGTACGCATTCGCGAATATTGTCGGCTCCAGCCAAAACCATCACTAGGCGGTCCAATCCCAAACCAAAACCCGCATGTGGGGGTAAACCAGCCCGATAGTTCTTGAGGTGTGATTCGAAGTTCTCTGGATTGAGCCCTTTGTGCTTCAGCTGCTTGACTAGAAGCTCCTCTTGGTGCACGCGGGTTCCGCCGGAGGCCAGCTCTATCTCTTTGTACATCAAGTCGAAGGCGTGTGCAAGTTTTGGATCGTCGTCGCGTGGCATGGTGTAGAAAGGTTTGATCGCTGAGGGCCAATCGGTCACGAAGTAAGCGCCACCCATTAGCTCGCCAAGCTTTCGCTCGGCGGGCATGGAAAGGTCCTCGCCCCAGAGCATCTTCAGGCCAGCTTGCTCCAATTTTTTGATGGCCTCGTCGTACCTCACCCGCGGAAACGGTGTTTTTGGGACCTCCAGCTTGCGTCCAAGGATTTTCAGCTCATCGGCGCACTTTTTCTTGACATCCGAGAAGACGTGAGCGACCAATTCCTCGAGAATTTTCATGACGTCGTCCTCCGTCGCGAACGCCATCTCTATATCGATCGACGTGGCCTCGTTCAGGTGCCGCGGCGTATCGTGCTCCTCCGCCCTGAATATGGGCCCGATCTCGAAAACCTTGTCGAAACAGCCCGTGAGCACCTCCTTGTAGAGCTGTGGGCTCTGGCTCAGGAATGCCTCGCGCTCAAAATATGTGATGGGGAACAGGGCGGCACCACTTTCTGTGGCTGTAGCGACTATTTTCGGGGTATTTACCTCGACGAAGCCCTTGGAGACGAGGTAATCTCTCGTCGTTTGGAGCGCTTTGTGGCGAATTTTGAAGATCGCTAGCGATTCTGGGCGTCGCAAATCCAAGGCTCGGATATCGAGGCGCGTGTCTATGTTTGCTTTGACCCTTCCAGTGGGGTCGAGGGGCAGCGGCGTCTCAGCGAGGTTCAAAATCCTTATCTCGACGGGCACCACCTCGATGCCCCGCGGTGCCTGTTTGGCCGCCACTACCTTGCCTTTCACAGCGACCGCCGACTCTTTGGTCAGGGCGTCTATTTTATCCAGAATTTTTTTGTCCACTTTCGCCTTCGGTGCGGTGATTTGGATCGAGCCGCTGATATCGGAGAGCACAAAAAACTTGATTCCACCGAGATCCCGGGCGTCCACGACCCGCCCCATCAAGATAACTTCCTTGCCGGCAAGTTTTGTCGTGACCTCGTTTGAGAGGTGCGTCCTCCGCCAGTCACCGAGGTTGTCTAACTTCATAGTATCACTCAAATACTAGCTTGATGCTTTTATTAGTTAGCGTGGTGAGCAGGTTCTGGATGGTCTCAACGCTTGATGGGAGCCGTTTTAAGTCGTTACGGGACACTCGAACACGATACATTTCTTCGCCGCCGGAGTATAGAACGTTGACTCCTCCAACGCGAGCGGGTGTCAGGATATCTTGGGCAAGTTTTCGCAGATCGGCTCCTTCTTCAGTGGCCCTGACTTTCTTCTGCAGGCGCTCGCTGAGTTCTCTTATCATCTTACCGCCACGCCCAACCACCGATTTTACCTCACCTCGCCCCACGAGCAGCACCGCCAAGTCACCCGCCCCCACCGCGCGCTTGAACGAGATCGCATTTAGTCCACGATTTTTTCGAGAAAACTCGTACAATACGCGAGAAGCGTCCACATCGAGCTGAGTTATCTTGCCCTCTTTCAGCCTATTCCCGCAACCTTGACACAGGATGCCACTCTTGAGGCAGACGCTACATATCGGTGCTCGCGTAGACTCCCCAATACAATATCGTGCCAAAAAATAAAAGGGTCGGAAAGGGGCTAAAATTCCTTTCCGAGCTTTACTTCTTAAGGGTAATTTCGATCGTTGAAACGTTTGTTTCTCCGCGTTCGCCTTGCATCTGTTCCGTGCTTATGGATATGTTCGCCACGTTGACTCCCTGCAAGAAGCGGTTCCTGACGATCTCTGCCGCATCGACGGCCCTGCTAATCGCTTTTCCTCGTGCTTTGAGGACGACTTCATTGAAACCCTCGTTGAACTGCGTTATCACTGCCAACACGTAGTTCATCACTGGTTTCACTCCAATAAAGACCACATTTTCCGCAGATTTCTTCTCAGCCATTGTATCGTGCCTCCCTTGTTTTTGTGTATAATCTTCTTGGTTGATTTTAATAAATACCTTTCGTATGGGCAAGACACTTCTTAAATTTGAATAGGTTTAGGCTTATTGCTAATCAGGATAAAAAATTGAGCGTTGTCCGCTGTCCTATGGTGGTGGGGTTGTGTGACTGGCTAAATTAGAGATATAGTCTACTAGTTGCTGGATGGATTCAAAATGACCATAACAAATTACAAGACATGTTTTTCCTGGCCAACGGTGCTGTTCAAATAAGATTTTGCAGGCCACTCGAACTACAGGGTTTTTGTTAGTTAGTAGTCTCATTACTAACTACGAAGGTGGGTGAGTGCGTGAAGCGGCCGTGCTAGCTTTTACGTCAC
>Ga0172365_10000492_pt1 | contig 26355 bp, 17 predicted proteins | sample LakKivSesite48cm_FD_114535 | JGI IMG/M metagenome (GOLD analysis project Ga0172365, IMG submission 114535) | Sediment microbial communities from Lake Kivu, Rwanda - Sediment site 48cm | ecosystem: Environmental > Aquatic > Freshwater > Lake > Sediment | place: Rwanda: Western Province, Lake...
AAGGCCGAGGAGGAACTCAGGACATACTCAAGACACCTTGAGGACATGGTCGAGAACAGATCGCGAGAGTTGCAGGAGTCCGAGAGGATGGCGGCCATAGGCAAGACTGCCCTCATGATCGGTCATGACCTCAGGAATCCTCTGCAAAGCATCACCTACGCCCTGTATCAGATCAAGGAGATGATGGAGGGATTCCCCCAAGATTTCACAGGTGCACGCAAGGAGAGGGGCTCCGTCGCCATCGCGACAATAGACGAGCAGATAAAGTACATGGATAAGATAGTCTCCGACCTTCAGGACTACGCCAGACCCCTAGTACTGGAGCCCATTGAGACGGACTTAGCTGGGCTGATCAAGGACACGCTCTCAGGCATTGATGTTCCCAAGAACGTGCGCGTATCCGTGAGTGTTGAAGACGGTCTTCACAAGCTCAGGGTCGACCCAAGCATGATAAGGAGGGCCTTCACATGCCTGCTCACCAACGCCATCAGCGCTATGCCCAGAGGCGGCAGCTTGGTGCTGGAGGCGAAGGAAAGGGACGGCTTTGTCTCGGTCGACTTCAAGGACACGGGGATCGGTATCTCGAAGGAGGACCTGGGGAAGCTATCCACCCCCCTATTCACTACAAGGGCGAAGGGAATGGGGTTCGGACTGGCCATCAGCAAGAGACTGGTTGAAGCTCACGGAGGATCAATGGAATTCGAGAGCAAGCCCGGCAAGGGTACGACCGTGACAGTCAACATCCCACATGACCCACAGGTCAGGCGCAGGGACTCCGAGGAGCGTGGGATAGGGGGTCTCATAAGACTCCGTAGGCATATGCGCACCTAGGCAATACCATGTCCTATTCGGGACAGACGACCACAGAAGGCAGGATCAGGCGTCCGCGTTTTGTGACGGGAGGTGGGAACTCGTCGCTATCTGTGGAAACCGAGGTCAGCAGAGGACCAACCGTAACAGTTAATATTCCAAGGAGTTCCATCACCAGTGGCGAGTGGTGAATCATGGATAGGAAAAGCATCTTGGTGGTAGACGATGACAAGGCCATACTCAAGGGGCTTGTCGATATCCTCCAGTCCAAGAATTATGATGTCGACACGGCTGAAACCGGTGCCGAGGCTATAGACAAGTCGAAGGCGAGGACATACAACCTCGCGCTTCTTGACATAAAGCTGCCAGACATGGAGGGCACCAGGCTGCTGATCGACTTGAGCAGGATCACGCCATCCATGATGAGAATCATGGTGACGGGTAATGCGTCCCTCGACAATGCCATAGACTCTGTGAACTTCGGGGCCGACGCGTATCTCATGAAGCCCGTGAGCCCAGAGAAGCTGCTTGAGACGGTTGCGGCGAAGCTCAAGGAACAAGAGGATGTCGAGAAGATGACTGACGACAAGGTCGCTGAGTGGGTGGACGCTCGGCTGCGCATGGCCGAGCAACTTGAGAAGGCTCACGCCAAATCCAAGTGACTCACGCTACCTGCAGTGCCGAAGCACTGTGGCTCCGCCCAATCACTGATGTCCCCTGACGCTACGTGAGAGGCAGCCTCTCTGACGCCTTGGGCATCCTCGCGAATTCCGCGTGAGGCTCAGTTTGGTACCAGTAGGCCACCGTCGTCCAGTCATCAGACCTGTCGTTCGCATGGCCATGTTCCAAGCTGACCCTTATTGACTTGGCGAACACCACGGGGTCCTCCACGTGGAACCTGTACACTATCCACCTCCCCGTCCAGTCAAGCGTATCTCCGATCTGCAAGACACCATGGTACGGCCCTTCATACCTCGTGGGGAAGCCGTAGGCCGACAGGAAGTAGTCTTCCGTCCCCGTCCCGTGCAAGGACGGAGGCCATTTCTCACCGTCTATGAAGATCATATCGTCGCCCTCCCCCCACCATTCGGGCTTGAGAGCCCTCACTCCCAGCATGCACCCGACGTATTGCCCGCTCCCCTTGGCCTCCAGTATGACGTAGTTGTCCTTGCCCGTTAGGTTGAACTCATCGTCAGTCCCCTTACAGGTCTCATGCTTCCAATATGCGTGGAACCTCAGGAACTCGGGCGGCAGAGGCTCATTGTACAGCTCATAGTCGACGTGGTAGTAGACGGTCTCCGTGGCCTTTTCGCACTCATTCACGATTTCCAGCCTAGCGCGCCTGGCGAATGGCATGGGAAAGTAAGAGTTCAGCCCCATCCGAGAGCCTCGACCGACCATGCTCAACGGCAAGGAGACGTAGCTGTGGGCCAGCCCGTGCATTGCACCGAAGAAGTCACCCAGGGGGACCTCGACGCTGGGGTTGGTTTCTTCGTCCCAATACATCCTTAGAAGGACCTTCCTCAGGAAGTACAGTTCGTTCGTTCCCCCAGCGATCCAAATGTGCCTGATGCACCCTGGTCCCTCTATGTTCGTCAACTGCAGCGCTTGACCCGGTTCCACATCGAAGTAATCCTTGTTGCCCCCTGTCCTATCCCAGCTCGATTCCCTCTTGCTTGTGGCCTTCCTCTTCCAGGCCATGCCCGAAAGCCCGCCAAGCACTGAAGCCTCACCGGTCGAGTCGTTCGTGGTGCACCTGTGCACTCCGAGGATATATGCGCGTCCTAAGACGAGGGGGTTTCCGAAGGAGTCGTTGTGGTCGCGTCAGAAAGCGCGTGACGATCGACGCCTGAACTGGATGGTCGCTCGGCGAGGCTTTTAAGACCGGCCGTCTGGGCATGGGTGCATATTGAGAGCCCGCAGGACCGAAAGACCGAGGCGGGCCAAGAGGCGTGGGATCGTTGCCCTCGTGCCCGCAGCAGGTTTCGGCGTGAGAATGACCCCCACCTGGAACATCTCGGATCCAGCGGTGGACTTCGTCGCCAAGCCGGCGCTCAAGGAGACCTTCTCTGACAGAACCCTGTTGGACATGGTACTGGACAACGTCATGGGGTCGGGCGTGGTGGCCAGAGCGATGGTCAGGGTGGGTGACACGCCGGACCGCATCGAACGGGAGGAATCAGAACTCCTGAGGGCAATGAAGAGAAAGGCCAGAGATGATGTTCTGGGCGTGATCTCGAGGAGGCAAGGCGTGCTGTCGTTTCATAACAACCCTGATGGCGCGGATGATGGGACGGGCGCGACCATACTGTCAAGGGAGGGCAAGAGGTTGGTCGCGGCGGAGAAAGATGCCCAGCACGTTTTGTTCCTGGCCTCAGACTTGCCGACGATCTCCGGGAAATGCATCAGAGAATTGGTGTCCGCCCATGTGGCGAGTGGCAACGACGTGACGCTCAGCGCGGTGCGCGAGCGCGACCCTTCAGGGCACGGCAGAATAGTCAGGTATCCGCTAATGTTCTTGGGCACAAGGCCAGTCGAACCTAGGAGGAGCAGAGGAGAGGCCAGTGACTGTGATGAACTTGGCACACTCATGAAAAGGGGCGACCTCGTGGTCCTGCTGCTGGAAGACGCGGAGATCCACCCGCAAGCGCCGTGGGCGAAATACCTTGTCCTGCAGAAGGCCGAACTTGACGAGCTAAGGACGAGAGGCTGGGTTGAGGTCCCCCACCCGCTAAGAGGAGTCATCCCCGGGGACAAGCTGAGAGTCGACGCTGAGTTGGTCGCTCAGCATGGGGTCACTGTTGCTCCGGGGAAAGAAACCCTGTGGGATGACAGGAGCGGGAAGTTCCTCGCGGTCGTTGAGCAGTCCCAAATTGGCGTCAACGCCGATGAGCGTGGTCTCAAGGGAGAGCTTGCGATCGTCGGCTTCGAACTCCCATTGTCGACCGAATTCCTTCACTCCATCAGGGAGAGGAACGTACTCTGCATGATCGTGTCGAAGAAGGTCTTCCAGAGGACGATACGAGACCTCGACGCTCCCAACTACGGCAGGGTGGTTGATGTGGAAGGGAAGCAGCTCGTGATCCCAAACCAAAAGATACGGGAGAGCAGGGCTGACGTATTGACTGTGGGAGGTGTGAAGGTCGCGAAGCAGAAAGCGTTGTCCAGCTCAAAATGCGTGACGCTGGGCCCAGGCAACGGGAGACACTTCGTGCTGGAAAGGCACGCGAACAACGAGTACTATCTCCCCGAGACGGCCAACTTGGTCGCCTCGTCTGGTGGGAGGGTCGGAGTACACGAATTGCCCGAGGGTTCTGCGGAGGGCTTGGACACGAGAACCGATCTCAGGCACCTTTCCGAACTCCTCATGGTGTCGTTCAGAGATGATCTCAGGTCCAGACATGTCGAGGTCGCTTCACTGAAGTCACTGCGCGCGACCAATGATTTCTCCTCGCGGCTTGTCAGCAAGGGGTGCAAGTTGAAGGGCTTCGTTCACCTTTCCGGAAGGGCCAAGATCGGACCTGACGCAGAGGTCGAGGATTCTCTCATCGAGTCGACGCGTCTTGGTCGCACTCGAGTGGGCAGAGGAGCAAGGATAACGAATTCCATCGTGAGGGACTCAGTCATAGGACCGGGATGCGCTGTGGTGGATTCACTCCTTGAGGGCGTGACGTTGCCAGCAGGATCGAGAGTGGAGGGGCGGAAGATGATTCTGGAAGATGGAACGCTCAAAGAGGGTGCAGCTCATCTTCGATGCTTGACGGAAGACATCGAGCCCCTGCAAGAGGCGTCCGACGAGGAGACCGAGGTATTGGAGGAACTCTTCGGGATGACGGTTCATCCCGGCTCCAGCCTGCGCGTCTCTCATGAAACGAGACAAGTGCTTTCGGGCCTTGGCAAGGTCATCAGACTGGCTGGAGGTCCAAAGCGCTTCTCGTCCATACACGCGGATTCTCTGAAGCGAGGAGCCTACGGCGAGGTCTTGGGAAACGCCCTCTCTTTCGGGCTCAGGCTCAGGCCGAACGTGATGATGAGTTTCCGTGTCTCCTTGTCGGGGTCGGTCGAAGTCGAATCAGGCGCCCTCCTCGAGGACTGCACAGTACAGGATTCGGACATAGGCGCCCGCGCGACTGTCAGATCGTCCCGAGTCGTGACCAGCAGGGTCGAGAGTTCAGCCGACACGCCTGCTATGATCGAGGCGCGCAACTTATCAGGACAGGTGGTTGAAGCTGGCCGCCCGACTGAGGTCGCCCTCTTCCGCGATTGCTCGCTCCACTCGATCGCGGAATGTATCCGCTACTTCTCCTCGCTGAGATCGTCCGAGAACCTAGCTTCCGTCTACGGTCACGACGCAGATCTCGCAGAACATGCGAAGGGAAGGCTGCTGAGCGTCCTTGGACACGCCTCGGGTCGCTTCGGGGAGACAGCTGAGGTCATCATCGTCAGAGTCCCGGGGAGGGTGAACCTGATGGGCAGGCACATCGACCACAGAGGGGGGTTCGTCAACCCCATCGCGATACCAAGGGAAGTGCTGATGGTCGCCAGGCCTAGGGCTGACCCGTTGGTGACTGTTGAGAACGTCGATAGGCGGTACGCACCCTTTTCATTTCACCTCAGGGGAATCGCCCCCAAGCACAGGATCAACACGCTTGAGGAATGGCGCGACTGGGCTCAGTCCGAGCTTGAGGATAGGAGAAGAAGAGGCATTGACGCGGATTGGTCTGACTACTGCAGAGCTGCCGTGTACCTCCAGAACTACTACCTGAGACGGGACGGTTCTGCCCTTCGAGAGCTCAGGGGGGCGGATATTGTTGTGTCGGGGGACATTCCCATGTCCGTCGGCTTGTCGTCCTCGTCGGCCATCGTGGTCGGGACCTACATGGCACTGGCAGCCCTCAACGGGTTGAGCATGGCCGAGGAACGGTTCGTGCAGCTTTGCGGCGAAGGAGAGTGGTATGTCGGGACCCGAGGTGGTTGCGGCGACCACGCGGCCATGATGTGGGGTAGGCTCGGCAAGGTGTCGCACATCGGCTTCTTTCCGCTCTCTGTGTCTTGGGCAGCGATGCCCCTTGGAATCAGTGTCGTGGTTTGCAACTCGCTCGTGGAGGCAAAGAAGACCACGGGGGCCAAGGACAAGTTCAACGAGAAAGTGGCCACGTCGGAGATTGCCATGATGCTGTTCCGTCGACGATATCCGCGGTTCTCAGAGAAGCTCAGGAGGCTCAGGGATCTCAACCCTCGTTCGTTAGGCGTCAGCCTGTCCGAGTTCTACTCGATGTTGAAGTCGCTTCCGATGAGAGCCACAAGAGATGAGCTGAGGAAAGTGCTCACGGCGAATGCCGAAGAGATAGAACGGCTTTTCAGGGAGCATGCAGAGCCGCCCGACGGCTACGCCGTAAGAGGAGTTGCGCTTTTCGGGGTGTCCGAATGCGAGCGCTCTCGAATCGCGCCAGAGGCAATGGTCGAGGGAGCCGACAGGTTCGGGCTTTTGATGAAGGTCTCTCACAACGGTGACAGACAGGTGGTTCACTTGGATGGACGCAGCAAGAGGTGGGAGGTGCCCCTGGACGACAGATACTTGGATTCGCTGAGGCAGAGGTCGCTCGACCGCGTCCCAGAGGGAGCCAAGCTACACATGCAGTCAGGATCCTATGGCTGCGGACACGAGAGGACAGACATGCTGGTCGATATCGCCTTGGATGTGCCCGGCGTGTGCGGCGCACAGTTGGTTGGAGCCGGTCTTGGGGGATCAGTTGCCGTGGTGACTCGGCAGGACAGCGTCAAGGCGCTGTTGGGTAGCCTGGCTGAGAAATTCTATGGGTCGGTGGAGGACACTGTCAGGAACACGGTGATGTGCACGCCAGTCGAGGGGGCCTGCGTCCTCAGTCTCGTTGAAAGCGCCTAGCGCTTGATGAGAACGGCCTCATACAGATGGACCTCTGGGACGACGAATGACACGACGCCCTTCCTGAAGGGGTGATCCAGCCTCTTCTTGGCATACAGCGAAGTCACCGACGATGGCTTCCACTCAGTGTGGACCGAGAACTTCGACCCCTTCACAGCGAAAACGCGCTGGAAGGGCCTCCTGAGAGCGTATGAGTAGTTGATGAGGTGAAGCAGATAGAATCCGTCTCCGGCGAATATCGTCGTCTCAAGCGTTTCAGGCGCGTCTGTGCGGACGATCGTGGGACTTCTTCCCGCCCATTCGACCGAGTTGGCTACTATCCTCAAGTAGTCCAAGAAGCCATTGTTCCAGTACTGTCCGCCAAATGCGCAGGGGAAGAAGACGGATCTGCCCTTGCCCGTCTCGTTGGTGACTATGGTCGCGTTCTGCGTCTCCCCGGTCAGATCTCCGTACCTCGCGGCCATGGGTTTGAGCTGAACGCACAGGGCTCTCCCGTTTGTGACTGTGCTCTGGAGCACGAACTCAGGGCTCGGCAGGAGCTTCAGATCGCTCTGGTACGGCTTTTCGGACGGGATCCCTTTCACTATATCGTGCTCGCCCTTGACGGACATGTAGTCCCACTTGAGCGCTGGCATGACCGACCCCTCCGAGGAGACCCCGAATAGGTCAGCAAGGGCGAAGTCCTCCTTGCGATCCCCCAGTTCGGTGAACATCGAAGTCTTGTAGGTGGAGATCAATCCCTTTCCCGCCGTGACGAACCTCCTGACCGAAGCGACTTGGTCAGCACTCATGCACGCGACGTTCGGCATCACCAAAAGGTCATACCTGGCCAAGTCTGCGTCCGTGAGGTTCAGGTCTGATATGAGGTCAAATGGCACGTGCAACCTGACGAGAGCCTCATAGAATCCCCTCACTTCCTCGGTAGTCCTCCTCTCGCTCTCGTACTTCCACATCGCAATCCTCTTGGCCTCAAGGAAGTCGCCGGCTTGAACGGCGACCCCGGCTGGTTTCTCCACTTCCACCCTCGCTTGTGCCTCTTCGCCGCCCGCCTCAGCAGGAGGTTCGAAGAAGAAGTCACCGGTGCGCCTTGACCAGACCAACGCCACTCTCGCAGCAGATGCCGAGCCTTGGAAGTAGCTCTCGTTCCGCTTGGCCATCCCGAAGTACTTGGAGCCCTCTGGCGTGGCCTCTGTGGCGAAACCGTGGTCCTCGAACATGTCCGCCCCGTTCGCCAACCCCTGCACCTTTCCAAGGAGGTACTCCACGGGCGGGATTCTTTGCCTGAACCAAGGCTGGTGAGACGCAGCCAAGAATAGGCAGAAGGGCTTGTCTCGCTTGATCGAGTTCGCCAGCTTCGTGGTCCATGCTTGGAACCACATCGGCACGCCGCTCGGCAGCGTGTAGTACTGATAACTCTCCATCCCTATTATCCCCTGCCCACCGAATGAGTCCTCAGCACTGAGCGCGAAGCTCCAAGATGGCCAGACCTGACTGCTGTTGTTGCTGTACAAGAGTGAGCTGAGGCCAGCCTGCCTGATGGCATGCGTGCCGTCCTCCAAGAACTTGGCGATGGATTTGTACCTGAAGAGCACGAACTTCCTCCAAAGGGGATCGTTCCAATCTTCCTTCATCGGCGCCTCCATCCCGTTCTCCGCTCTGAACGCTGTGAGGCAGTCAGGGCAGTAACATGCCCCTGGATAGAACGCCGGGCCGTCGAGGAAGACCACATCGACCCCTCTGCTGGCCACCTCTGTGATCAGCTTGAACATCCTCTCCCTGTAGGACGTGTTGACGCACATAGAGTATCCATGGCCGTAAAGCGTGTCGATCGGACTCCCGTCAGCCTTGACCTGCGCCCAGTCCTTGTGCCTAGCATAGAAATCGTCTCCGTAGTAGTGGACGTTCAGGTACGTCCTGGTCCGGAGCCCAGCCCTGTGCGCTGCATCGACCTGCTCAGCCAACAAGTCTCTCTTCCCCGCCTTGTCCCACTTCGGCAAGACTGAGCTGTCGAAAAGGGCGTACTCGTTGTTGATGTCGCCCTTGTAGGGCACGGTCTCAAGGAGGTTGCAGCCCCTATGGGCCGCCTCGGTCGCGACTCTCTTGATGTCTGCCGGCGAGAACTCCTTGTGGTCCCCCCAAGTAAGCCAAATGAACTTGTCCTTCCACCAGTTCTCCAATTCGCTCGATCTCATTCCAAGCCGAACAAAGAATATAACGGTTCGACTCGCCAGCGCGAGTCACTTCAGTCCGTTGGTGCCACGGGACACAAGGGGGCGTAATGCGAGACGGATCTGCCGGAGATAGTCGTTGTCTCGTTCGTGGTGGCCTTCTCGGGCGCTGCTGCCCCCGGGCCGCTGCTGCTCACGGTCATAGGGGAGTCTGTGGGACGCGACCTCAGGGTTGGCGGGCTTCTGTCTGTGGGACACGCTCTCATCGAGCTCCCCGTCGTCCTGCTCCTGGGGCTGGGGCTGCTGAATGTTGACCCGACGGATGTCATGTTCTGGCTAGGGGCAGTCGGTGGGATAGTCCTGATTGCCTTCGGGCTGCTCACCCTTCGATCCTCGACCGTCACGTCTCTGCCCACGATGTCAGCGGTTCCGCCGGAGAGGTCGGGCTACCTGAGACTAGTACTACTTGGCGGGATCACTTCGGCGTCGAACCCATACTGGACGCTGTGGTGGTTGACAATTGGAGTCGCGTACATTGTTCAAGCTCTGGTCTCGGGTCCACTCGGTCTGCTCGCCTTCTATCTCAGCCACATAGCTGGGGACGCCGTCGTGTTCATTTCTGTCTCAGCCATTACGTCCAAGGTGGGTGGCGCGCTCGGAGGCAAGGGATACAGGGCTCTCTTGGTGGTGACGGCGGTGGTGCTCATTGTGATAGGAGCAGGCTTTGCCCTCTCGGCTCTGCGAGCCGTTCAGTGAAGGGCGCAGGCCACGCTCGCGCTGGGGGCCTGCTGGAATCTTATATCAAGGGCAGCCGCTTTCGTGAAGCCGGCATGACCCCATGTCTTGTAGCTCGGACTGAGGCCTTTCCGATCGACGATGGAAGGGCGATCGTCCACTGGGTGGAAGTCAATCTGCGGGACGGACCGCCACGTTTCAGACTGAAGGTCGTCGCTGCCAGTCATCCGCGCGGGCCTAGTGAGCTCCTCAACGTTGCGGATTCCCTCAGAAGGATCAAGGCTGCCGGAGCTGGCAGTGTGAGGGGTTCCGTCACGGGGGATGACGTGCTGGTCGTCTCTAGATCTTCCGAACCATGGCGCCAGCACCGCCTTCGAGTCAATGACGAGGCCTTCATCGGCAAGGACGCGGTGGAGTTCGAGACAGTCGCGCGCATGGTCTCTGCTGACAGGTTGGTCGCTGAGGGTGCTCCCGAGTGCGCGCGATTCAAAGCGGAAGGGGCGTCACCTCTTGAGGAATCGACCCTGCGGGACCTGATGTCGGAAGGAAGAATGCTCTACTCAGTCAGGACATCCACAAGTTGCCCGGGCAAACCCGAGGAAACGTCGGCGAGGGTGAGACCGACCTTGCCCATAGGCTTTGCCGCTCATTACGAGAGCCTGCCGCAGATGTGCGTCAGGTATGGCGCCCGAGCTGGCATCAACGGTGGCTTCTTCGCCAACTTCGACGAGGAGATGTCGCCGCACACGGTCTTCAACGACCCCGTCGGCCTTCTTCTGACGGACGGACGCATCATGGTTCCCCCTAGCTACAGAAGGGGTACGCTCCTGATTTCCGTCGAAGGCGATGCACAAGCCGGGACAACTGACATGCACATGGTGACGTTCCGCTTGGGCGACAGGCTCTTCGCCAGCGAGGACGGGGAATGCCCGGGGGGAGCCGTCGGGTTCGCGTTGAATCCGGAGTCAGTGACTGTGGCGGCCGTCTACACATGTGCGTCCCGTGCCAACACCCCCACGGGAGAGGTGACGGATCTCGTCGTTTCCGGGCGCTCAGTCGTGGAAGTCAAGAGGGGCGGCGGATGTCAGATCCCGCAAGGCGGATTTGTGCTCCAAGTCGGGGACTCGCGCCTCGCAGACGAACTCGTAACCAGCGTCACAGGGGGCACGAACGCGGTCGGCTACGAACTTGACGCCCCGGGGACTGAACGGCCGGTGGAGCAAGGGCTCGCGGCTGGGCCCATCCTGCTCAAGGGCGGGAAAGCAATTGGGAAGGACTACCTCGAACGGAGACCAAGAACAGAGGAGTTCGAGCAGGGGAAGCTGGTGCCCACCAGGCTGAAGCTGGCCGTTGCCGACCCTGGGGCGCGAGCAGCGAGGAGCGCCATAGGCATCAGAAGCGAGGGCGACGTCGTGCTCGTGACCGTGGACGATGACAGGGAGGCGAAATTGGCGCCAAAGGAGAGGCGCAGCGTTGGAGCCACACTGTCAGAACTCGCTGAGATCATGAGGCAGCTGGGCTGTTCCGAAGCTCTCAACTTAGACGGGGGCGGGTCGTCCACCCTGTGGCTCGGAGGCCAGATAGCCAATAGGCCCTCTGACGGCTTCACCAGGTCGATTTCAACCGCTGTGTTGGTCACGTCTGCCCCTTGACCCCAGCCGTATCTGCGGCGCCCTCGCCCCAAGCATCTTGAGCTGGTCCTGAGATCCTCGATCGGCTCAAAGTAAAAAAGCGTCGCAGGCTGAGTAGCGCGCGATGTCCGCGAAAGGAATTGATGCTTTCCACTACGACGGCAGCAAGGCAGTGTACAAGGGCCCGCGATCGAGGTTGTCCGTGGCCCCGGACGGGACCGCGTACGTTCTCCCCGGGCCTGAAGAAATCGAGAGAGAGAAGGCGAGGGTGGAGAGGCTTGCCTCAGGAGCTAGGTCGAGGGGGGCAGAGATTGTGGTCATCCAAGGTCTTGGATTCGTCGGAGCGATCATGGCGTCGATTGTGGCTCACGCTGAGGGGAAGTTCGTGATAGGCCTCCAAAGGCCGTCGGTGCGCTCATACTGGAAGATACCCTTCATCAACTCAGCTAGGACGCCGGTGGAATCCGAAGATCCCAAAGTCGAGCAATTCATCAAAGAGACGGTCCTGGCGGACAAGTTCACCGCGACTTTCGTGGACGAGGCGATATCTCTGGCGGACGTGGTCGTGAGCGATGTGCAGTGCGACGTGAGGAAACTGAAGTTCAACGATTCGAACAAGGCTACGGTCGAGATCCAGGCGTTCATCCGGGCGACAGGGACCGTTGCGGATCTCATAAGACCCGGAGCCCTCTACTTGGTCGAGACTACCGTCCCGCCCGGCACCACCGAGTACATAGTCAAGCCGATCTTCGTGAACGGGTTCAAGCGCAGGATCGCGCAGGACCTTGATATTGCGAGGGCGGGCCACACTGAGAGCCCCTTCCTCGACGGGCTGGAGCCACAGCTCGGGGCGTGGTTAGATTCAGGCGACAGAGCTGCCAAGGAGGAGCTGACCAAACTGGCGGTCCAGATGCACCCGCCGAGGATCGCACACTCCTACGAAAGGGTGATGCCCGGAAGCGAATACGTGGATTCCGTGATAAATTTCCCGAGAGTCTATGCGGGGATAGACCCAGAGTCAGCTGGGATGGCGCAGAAGTTCCTCTCAAGTGTGCTCACGGGTCCCAAGGCAGAGCTGACGAGGCTTCCGTCGCCCACTGATTCAGAGTTCTCGAAGTGCGCCGAGAACACTTACAGGGCTATGACAATAGCGCTCGGAAGAGTCCTGGGGAGGACGGCGGAAGCCGGAGGCGTCGACCTGACGAAGGTCGTTGGGGCGATAACGAAGCGCCCCACTCACAGGGACATGGTCGTGCCGAGGACACCTAGCACAGGAGGCTATTGTCTGCCGAAGGATCCAATCTTCATAGTGTGGTCCGTGAGAAACATGCCTAGGTTCAAGAAGAGTCTCACTGGCGACCGTCTGAAGCAGCTGAACCGCTTGCTCAAGTTGATCACTCTGATGGTCGACATCAACGACACTGATGGCATGCACTCTGTGGACATGATGGAGGAGGAGCTGACGACTCTTGGCAAGAAGATGAAGGGCAGCAAGATAGTTGTAGCTGGAGCCTCGTACCGCGAGGATGTCGCGGACACGAGATATGCTCCCTACGAGGCGATAGTCAGGTATCTCAGGGAGAAAGGTGCAAGGACATCCGTGACCGACCCGTACGTCAAGTCATTGCCTGAGCTTGAGCAGCAGGACGAGGATCCCTACTCGATGGCCAAGTACTTCAAGAGTCAGAAGGATCTGAAGAAACTCGGGGTCAGCTCTGACTTGATGGCGGCTCTAGAAGGCTCAGATGGCGTGATATTCGCGATCCCACACGAACCATATAGGAGGCTGAAGCCCAGCGACTTAGCCAAAGCAATTGGCGTGAATCCCGAGAAGTTCGTCGTCATAGACTGCGACACGTTCGACGGAGCTGCGTTCGGCGAGTTCATGAAGGCTGGGTTCAGGATACGCAAGATGTACCACGGCGCGGTCAACCCATAGTCCTATCAGACTAGGCTCACCTTGATGTGTCTAGGCACGCCCTTCTCCAAATGGGAACGCACGATGAAAAACAAGGCGCTCGGAGTAGGTCGGCTTCTGTATCTACGCTGAGGCTATCAGTTGCCACTTCGTGGCCTTGCCACAATGCCCACAGGGCGGGAAGTTGTCCTCCTTGGAGATCGGTATGATCTGATGCAGGCAGTGCGCGCATATGAACAGTCCTGATTTTGGACTGTTCGCTCCCACCTCGTATGTCTTGCCTGCTTCTCCTGCCACAGCGACCTCCAGCCATGCCACCGTCTTCCCCTTCCTTGCGCATGTGCTGCATGGCGGGAACTTCTCCCCCTTGGAAAGTGGTATTATCTCCCCACAGCCTTTGCACATAAAGAGCGCCGATTCTCTGTTCGTGTCACGTATTTTGTACTCGTCGAAGACCGGCATTTTCCACAGAGTATCTTCGTCTATTGACATATAAGACTAATGGTCTTGTCAAGTCCCTGCTCAGATCATCCGCGACCTCACGCGTCAGACATGGGTGCCTGCGAGCTGGTTTCTACAGTGCCAGTATCCTAGCAGCATTATCGGCCAAGATCTTCTTCTTGGAATGCTCGGGTATGTTGGCCTCTTCGATCGTGCCAATCGTCATGGAGGGATTGAGCAGGGTCATATCGCTGCCATAGAGAATCCTGTCATCGCCCAACGCCTGCACCGCTTCTCCTATCCTGTCCCTGTGGAGAGAGCTGCCGCATACCTCCAAGTAGATGTTCGGGCGACTCTTCGCTGCGGCGATGCCAGATCGCCAGCCTGCTCCCTCGAGTCCGTCGCCCCCCATGTGGCCCATTATGACTGTCATGTCGGGGAAGGTGTCGGCCACGGATGAAGTCGCCTCGACCTGTTCTGCCCCCCAAGTGTGCAGCAGAGCCACCTTCTTCTGCTTCCTCACGCGCTCCAGAAGTTCGATGTTCTCGGGACAGGAGACTGGCCTCCTAGTGTAGTCCGGGTGAATCTTGACCCCGAGGAATTTCGCGCGTCCGAGATAGGTCTCTAACTGCTGGGCCGAAGTGTCAGGGTAGTTCGGGTTGATCACGACGTAGCCATAGAACCTGTGCGACTTGGCCAGGAAGTCTGCCAGTCTCTTGTTGCCCTCTTCCATGTCATACACGATTGCCAGACTGGACGAGAAGACTGCCTTCTCCATGTCGTTCCTCTCCATCAACTGCAGTATGTCCTGTTCCTTGCTCGCCTCTATCGGGAAGAACCACTCTCCATAGTGCGCGTGAACGTCGATCACCCTCATCAGGATATGCCTCCTATGACCCTCTGTGCGTTGAGGTACAGGATCGCCTCTTTGTCACGCTCAGACACATTGGAGCGGACTACAGAGAGGTACGGTCCCCTGAAATAGGTGACTGGTGTGTTCGACCCGAAGAGCACTCTGTCAGATCCAACTTCTCTGACAAGTATCTCGATCGCGTCGGGGGAGTCCAGATAGCTCGTTTCGACGAGTATGTTCTCCTGCCCTCTCATGAGGACAATGGCCTCGCTCATGGTCCAGTAGCCGACGCCCGAAAGAATGACGGGAAAGGACCAACCCGCCACTAGGTCCGCGATTTCCGTGGCCATTCCGTAGGTCGGTGCGTTTATCAGCAGTGGCATGTTAGTCTCTTGGAGCGCTCCCAGCATCGACCTTACCGGGGCATATCTGATTGGCCCCCCCTGTAGGTCGGGGAATAGTCTCAGGAATTTGAACCCAGCTCGTTGAAGCGCCTTGAGGGCACTCTTGTCACCGATGTGTTTCCTCGGATCCAATGTCGCCGCCGGTATGAGCCTCTTGTTCCCTGCGCAGGCAGCCAGCGTCTCGTCATTTCCCTCAGAGTGGTCATACAGTACACCCTTCAGCGATAGTGTGACTGCTTTCGACACTCGGTTCTGATCCATGATTCTGTTGAGGGTCGCCAAGCTGTAGTCTGCCCTCCTGCGGGGGTAGGCGCCAAAGCAGGTGTTGAGGTCCAATATCCGATGCAGCTCAGCGCTCAACTTGACGGTCGTCAGCTCTCGTCGTGGGCTTAAAGCGTTGAGGATTTCGTCCTAGGTGACAAGCGAGTTCCTCAAGCGCTCTCGGTCGATTGGGCAAGAGCCGAACGCCCTCGCAGCTTTCAACATCGCCAGGAAGTTGCTGGCTGGAACGTTCGGGTGTATGGTGTTGGACGAACCGAAGAGGTACCCCCTCCCCGGCGCGCTCTCAAGTATGCTGCGAGCTGCTTCACCCCTGATGTCTTCCTCAGAACCGTACACCAGCGTCCTCGCACAATCAACTCCTCCCCACAGGAGCAACCGAGGAAACTTGGCCCGAACCTCTCCCATTCTCATGCCGGCGCTGATGTCGATTTCTCCGTAGCCGTCAACTCCTGAGCTTAGGAACAGCTGCTCCGCAATGGGCCATACGTTGCCATCGGTCCTGAAGAAGTATGGCAACCCCAAGTCGTGACACTTCTCAACTATTGACCTGAGCCTGGGGAGCACTAGCGACTCGAAGGTCGACGGGGGGTACACGGGGCCACTTTTTCCCGCCAAGTCGCCGCCTCCCAAGATGAAATCCGCGCCGTGTTTCTTGCAAAGCTTGGCAAGACTGTTGTGGCGCTTGACCTGCCAGTCCAGCACGGTTGAGACAAGGTCGGGTCTCCTTACGGAGGCCACCAGCCAAGCCGCTTCAATGGGGATCCCCATCACGCTGGCACCGACGATGGCGACTTCGCCGCCGATGCTGTCGACAACAGCGTCCATAACATCAAAGGACTCCTCTTCGACCTCAGGGTCCTTGTCGGCCAGCTTCTCAGCCGCTCTCTCTAGGGCCTTGAGCCCCTCTCTTCTCGATGACGAATCCACCGCCTGGTACTCCTTTGTGTCGGGCTGGTACCTGACCACTGACCATGTTTCTGTGTCGTCGTCCTCGTAGTAATACGAATTGTCGTCAAACTTCCTCTTTGCACCAGAGGTGCCGACGAGGGGTGGACATACCCCGTCAAGGCCCAATTGGAGTGTGAGCTCCGTCAGATCCTTCGCGATTCGAGCCACCAGAGAGTCCCTTTCTCCCTTGTACAGTGCTTCCGCGATGTTTCTCCACCCGATGCCTCCTCCCCCAGTCTCTGCCTCCCTGCCCAGAATCTCACTTGCCACATTGGTAGCTATCTCCTGCTCGAAGAGCGGAATCCTGTCGACGTCCAAGAACCTGATTGCCCTACAGACTCGGTCCTTGGGCCTCAACTCTGTCCTAGTAGGGAGCTGGTTCGCCGAGTAAAAAGGATTGGCGAGGTCCAGCCCTTGGCCTCGAGCGGTCACTGGCCTCTAGCGCTAGACTCCTTGGCCGCGGTGACCGATCAGGCGCCAGCATCGTCTGCTAGGCTCCCTTTTCGGCTTTCTAGCTCCCCCGGGCCAGAGGCAGCTCAACTGAGACGGTCGTACCTTCGCCGACCTTGCTCCTTACTGAGATTCTCCCGCCATGAGCCGCAACAATTCGTTTGCAGATGACCAGCCCAAGGCCCGTGCCTCTGTCCTTTGTGGTGAAGAGAGGAGTGAAGAGTTTCCTCATGTTCTCCTGCGAAATCCCCTCGCCGGTGTCGGAGATGTCCACGGAGATCCAGTCTTTCTCCTTCTCCTGAGAAGCCGCCACGGTCAGCGACCCGCCCTTCGGCATTGCCTGGACGGCATTGGTGATCAGGTTGGTGAACACGCGCATCATCATCGCTTCGTCCGCCATTACCCTGGTCGAGACTGGGACTCGCTGTGTGTCAACGTGGACCTTGATGTCTGGAGGCAACTCCATCCCTTTGAGTGTCCTATCCACCAGTTCGGCAACGTCGACCTCGGACAGGCGCGGTGTCACACGACTGATGAACCCTTGAAGGTCAGAGATGATAGTGCCCATGTACTTGACACTGTCGTGCATGATGTCGATGGATTGCGACATGTGCGGCTCATCTATTGCTTCCTTGTACGCGGGCGGAAGTGATGCAAGCTTCTCCTTGATCACATAGAGAACAGATGTCATGACTTGGAGGGGAGAGCGGAGGTCATGACCGACTGCCGACGCCACTTCGCCGATTGCCGCGAACCTCTCGACTTCGACCAACCTCTCCGTCCTCTTGGCTACGAGTCTCTCAAGCTCCTCTGCACGGTGTTCCATCCTCTTCTCGGCCTCCTTGATCGTCGTTATGTCCCTGCCGTACAAGTTGACGTAGCTCTCGCCGGGAACAGGGACGATCGTGAACAGGAAGACCCTGCCATCTTGGTCGACTTCCACGTTCTTCTGTTCTCCGCTCGCAGACGCTCCTATCACTGGCACCCTAAGCAAGCTCGGCAGAGCCAACCCCACCCCGCTGTCCCACGATTTCAAGAAGGGTCCACTGGCAGGGTTCGCGTGCAGAACTAAGCCGTCGTTGCTGGCGCGCATTATCGGGTTGGGGTTCTCCGATGGATACTTCGCCAGCGCTTCCAGCTCCTTCTCCAAGCTCTCACGTTCAGTGACATCCAGGCCTATCGCTATGCCTCCCACACGGTTGCCCTTGTCATCCGAGATCACGCTGTCGAACCACGCGATCATCTTGCTGCTGCCATCCTTGCACTTGATCGTGGTTTCAAACTCCTTCGCTCCCCTGCCTCCCATGACAGCATCGCGCATCCTGTCCGAAACTCTCGCGCGGTAGTCTGGGTCAGGGTAGAGCCATTTCCAGACCTTGTTGTGACCCTGCACTTCTTCCTTTGAATAGCCGGAGATCAGCTCTGCTGCGTGATTCCACAGTGTGATGTTTCCATCGCCGTCGAGTACGGTGACCCACACAGCGGCTGTGTCGATCACCCTGTTCTGGAACTCAATGAGACTTCTGGCTTGCGCCCCGGAGGCGCGGAGGGACTCCTCCATGCTCTTGTCCTCTGTCGTGTCATGACTTATGCCAACCAGACCTACGACCTTCCCCCGGGCGTCGAGCACGGGAACCTTGTCGGCTCTGTAGTACTTTCTTCTGCCATCAGGCCAGGTTGCCACTTGATCTTCAGAAACTGCAACCCCGTCTCCCTCCAGCACCTGCCTGTCGCTCTTGAAGACAGTCTGCGAGAGGTCGGGCGGCAGGATCTGTCTAGGGGTCTTGCCTAGGACTTCCTTCAACGTCTTGCCTGTCTCCTTCTCAAACGCGGGGTTGACGTATGAGTATCGCCCTCCCTTGTCCCTGAAGTACACGATGTCGGGAATCGCCCGAAGCAACGACTCCAGCAGCTCGTTGGCAGCCGCCAACTCCCGCTCCGCCTTCTTCGTCTTAGTCACGTCCATCACGATCGCCAGAGTGCCTGCGAACCTTCCCCCATCGTCCAGTATGGGAGCGGCCGAGACCCAAGCGGTCACCTTGCTGCAGTCTTTGCGTCGCATCTCGATCTCATACCTGCTCGCCTCACCTGCTTTCCTGAGTTTGGCTTGTTTGCGGACGATTTCAGAGGCACGGCGATCGATCAGGTCCCAAACCCTCATCTTCAGCATCTCGTGTCTGCTGTAGCGAGTGATTCGGGTGAACCCTCTGTTGACGTAGATGAACCTCTCGTCAGGATCGACGATGCCTATTCCTTCAGCTACCGCTTCCCCGAAAGGTCTGATCATGGAGACCTCGAGATTCAATGCCTCTTCCGCTCGTCTTCTTCGCTCTGCGTCGCGTGTGCGCGTGTGCTTTGGGCGCCTCGGCTCTACTGTCTTGCTTCTTCGGCGAGGTGAACCCTTCGGCGGCAACTTCCTTGTAGCTTTCTCGAACAAGTAATAAGACTATCAGCGCTCATGTGAGCAAACGAAGTCGGAAGCCGCAATTCTGGCGACGGCATGAAACGTTAAAAGTGTCCTTGCGAAAAAACGAGGGGAGACTTCCCAGATGACTGGAACGTACTTCACCCCTGACGCTGTGGCAAAACCTACGATCTACCACGACGGGTGGGTCGACTTCAACAAGAATGGCGTGATTGATCCCTTCGAGGATCCCAGAAGACCTGTGGACCAGAGGGTCGAGAACTTGTTGTCCCAGATGACGCTGGCGGAGAAGCTGGCCCAACTTGGGTCGGGAGCGAGCATCCCCGAGGCGGGCATCGGGAACTTGACGAGCGCGGTCAGGCCGTTTCCTCCGAGGGAAGGGGCGATGCGAGCCAACGAGCTTCAGGTGCAGGCAATAGAAAGAACAAGGCTTGGAATCCCGGCGACGATTCACGAAGAATGCCTGCACGGCTGCTTGGCAGACTTCTCCACCAGCTTTCCCCAGGCAATGGCACTGGCTGCGACCTGGGATCCCGAGCTGGTTCACAGAGTGGCTCGAGCGATAGCCAAGGAGACGAGGGCACGAGGGATCCGACAGTGCCTCTCGCCCGTGGCCGACGTGGCGAGGGACGTGAGAGCTGGGAGAACCGAAGAGACCTATGGTGAGGATCCCTACCTAGCCTCCGTCATGGGTGCGGCCTTCTGCAAGGCAATGCGTGAGGAGGGGATAGTCGCCACGCCAAAGCACTTCGTTGCGAACTTCGTGGGTGATGGTGGGAGGGACAGCAATGAGGTGCACTTCTCCGAACGCGTCATCCGGGAGGCCTATTTCCCGAGCTTCAAGGCCTGCATCGACGCCGGGGCTCTGTCCGTGATGGCTGCCTACGGGTCACTGGACGGCGTTCCATGCTCGAGCAATCCCTGGCTACTGACTGACGTCCTCAGGAAGGAGTGGGGCTTCGAGGGGTTCGTTGTCTCTGACTATGGGTCCGTCAACGGCATTCTCACCAAGCATCACGTGGTCGCAACTGCAGAGGAGGTGCCCAAGGTCGCTCTTGAGGCTGGCCTCGACATGGAACTGCCGAGGACTGACTTCTTCGGTGATCCGTTGCTCAGGGCTATCCGGTCCGGCACAATTGATTCCAAGGTGATCGACGATTCCGTCCGCAGAGTACTCAGGGCGAAGTTCACGATAGGTCTCTTCGATTCGCCCTTTGTCGACCCTGAGGGGGCAGAGCGAGTGTGCGGGTGCAGCGAACACACTCAACTCGCTCTTGAAGCGGCAAGGAAGTCGGTGGTCCTGCTCAAGAATGAGAACGGCCTTCTGCCGATAAGGGGTGAGAAAATGAAGTCCATAGCAGTCCTCGGGCCTGTCTCCGATGAACTGAGGTTAGGAGGCTACAGCGGGACTCCACCCAGAGGCACAACACCTCTCGATGCGATCAGAAGCAAGGTCAAGGCTGGAACCAAGGTGTATCATGAGAAGGGATGTAGCGTCACCGTGGGCAAGTACCTGCCTGTCCAGTCCAGTTATCTCATCCCACCTGATCGCAAGGGAGACAAACATGGTCTGAGGGGGGAGTACTTCAACAACCCAGATCTGGAGGGCAAGCCGGTCCTAGTGAGACTTGACAGCGAGATAGACTTCGACTGGGGGGTCGGCTCGCCTGATCCAAGGATCCCGTGCGACAACTTCTCCGTCCGATGGACTGGGAAGCTAGTGCCACCGGAAAGCGGGTCGTACGAGTTCAACCTGGCCACCGATGACGGGAGTAGGCTCTGGGTCGATGGCAAGCTGCTCATTGACTCGTGGCATGATAGAGGTCTGACATCAGACCTTGCACAGGTGCAGATGGAGAAGGGCAAGAAGTACGACATCAGGGTCGAATACTATGAACGGACCGGAACGGCCGCCGCGCAGTTCTCTTGGGACTGCAAATCTGAGGTTCCAAGGGGCATAAAGAGGGCTTCGAGGCTGGCACGGAAAGCTGACATCGCAGTGATCTTCTCAGGGATAGTGGAGGGGGAGGGGAAGGACAGGGCAAGCTTGGGACTCCCGGCTCCACAGGAGATGCTGATAGAGGAAGTGGCCAAGACCAGCACCCCCACAGTCGTAGTCCTGCTCACAGGGAGTCCGGTGACAGGTGATTGGATCAATGGCGTGGGAGCTCTGATCCAAGCTTGGTATCCCGGCCAGGAAGGAGGAGAGGCGATCGCTGAGACGCTATTCGGGGAGAACAATCCAGGCGGGAAGCTCCCCGTGACATGGCCTCGCAGCGTCGGGCAGCTCCCACTCTACTACAACCACAAGCCCACCGGGAGGACCTACGACTATGTTGACATGCCTGGGACCCCGCTGTTTCCGTTCGGGCACGGCCTCAGCTACACTCAGTTCGCATACCGAGGCTTGGTTATAGGAAAGAGTGACGAGAGCGGCAGGATCCCGATAGAACTGAGGGTCAGAAACGTCGGTGCCGTCAGGGGCGATGAGGTAGTACAACTGTATCTGCACGATAGGTTATCAAGCGTGGCCAGACCAGTGCAGGAGCTCAAGCGCTTCAAGAGGTTGACGCTCGAACCAGGGGAAGAGGCGGTCGTTCACTTTGACGTGTCTTCGGCTGATCTTACTTTCCTCGGGCAGGATATGAAACCAGTGTTTGAGCCGGGTGAGTTCGACATCATGTTGGGCAGCTCATCGGGAGACGTGAGGCTGACCGGCGTGCTCAACCTCGAGAAGGTCCCGTAGCGTGAGCGTGACAAACATCTCTGACCGCTGATGCGCCGGTTCAATGATTGTCATCAGCCGTAGTAGGCCGCCACCTTGGTAATGGCCTCGGCGATGTCGTCAACATCGTCTCTACCATATCCCTCGTTCCACGGGATCACTATGAGCCTCTTCAGGACCTCCTCAGCATTAGGGCACAGGCCTGCGTGGTACTCCACATTTCTTCCGTAGGCAGGGCAGTCAAAGGGGTGCTTGCTTCTCAAGTAGGTCCTCTTCTCCCTGAGCGGCGCCTTCAAATACATCGGCTCCTCAATGTACGTGTAGGATCCCGGAATGCCCTCGGCTGCCAAGGCATCATAGAACTCCTTGGGACTGGCTCTCATCGTCTTCTCGACCATGAGGGGGAATTGCCAGTACGAGTGCTTGACACCCTTGGGAGGAATGGGAAGAGTGAGACCCCGTATGCCCTCGATCTGACTAATCAGTCTCTTGGCCGAATTCCTCCTCTTCTCGACGGCCCCTCTGAGTTTCTTCAGCTGCTCAAGCCCGATCGCTGCGGTCACCTCGGTCATCCTGTAGTTCATCCCTAGCATGACGTACTCCCTCCCCTTGGATCTGTCCCAGCCCTTGTCAGCAAAGAGCGCGGCCCTGTCTGCCAGCTCCTCATCGCTCGTGATCGTCATCCCACCATCCCCAGTCGTGATGTGCTTGGACTGCTGCAGGCTGAAGGCTCCCATCTCGCCCAAGCTGCCCACGATCTTGCCATGATATTCGGCGAGGTAGGCCTGACAGCAGTCCTCCACCACAGGTACTCCCCTTTCTTGGGCGATGTCCAGTATTGGGCCCAAGTCGGCCGGCAGCCCAAAGAGATGCACTGGTACAATCGCGGACGTCTTGTCCGTGATCTTCCTCTCGATGTCCGAGGGTTCCACGTTTAGCGAGTTCGAAGACACGTCTGCGAAGACGGGCACGGCGCCCTGATAGATGATCGGGTATATTGTGCCCATGTCGGTTATGGGGCTCGTGATGACCTCCTCGCCGGGACTAACGCCAAGTGCCCCGAGCGCGACGTGTATCGCTGCTGTTCCAGAGGTCGATGCGACACCGTACTTGACCCCCATCCGCCTCGCGAACTCAGCCTCGAATTCGTCAACCTTCTTCCCGTTCCATCTGAAGAGCTTCCCTGAAAGTATGACCCTACTGGCCGCCCTTGCCTCCTCTTTTCCGAGCGTCCTTCCCGATGCATCGCTGATCGTCGGAAACGGGCGTTTCCTGACAGGTTTGCCGCCGAAGATTGCGAGCTTGGACATGTTCTGTCTTCGCCATTGACACTCGGACCTTTTATGACTACCTCTTGGCCGCGCTCCTCACCCTCGAGGCGAGCTTCAGCATTGGTGGGACAGATATCAATGTCATCAAAGGTCCAATGTAAAAGGGATACGCGGGGCCCAGCCTCTCCCAGACGAACCCGCCCAGCACGCTGCCGAGCAGACCACCCATTCCGTTGACGAGTTCGATGAAACCGGTGGCCTCGGCCAACTTCTCTTTCGAGGCAAGTTCTCCGGTCAGAGCCCTTCGAGCGGGCATATCCATCGAGCCGACGAGCCCGAAGAGGAACATCAAGGCGGCGGTGCTCGCGAGATCCTGTGACAGTGTCAGTGTGAACCAACTGATTGCCGATAGCACGAAGTGACCCACTAGAGTCACCTCGCTGCCCATCTTGGTCGACACCCAACCCCAGGGGACGATCCCGACCATTAGTCCCGCGTTCCAGGCCGCCATGACCAGCCCCACGCCCGTCATGTCCAGTCCGACGACCTTGTCAGCGAACAGACTCAAATAGGGTGTGATCATGGAGAACCCGAACGCGTGAAAGAAGAGGGCAAACCCATAGAATGACAGCAACGAGTTGCTCCTGACGCTCGCAATCATGCCTCTGATGTCGAGAAGTCTCCCAGTTCTTCCGGTACTTGGACTAGTGGACGGTACCCCATCACGTGTATGGGGCAAGACCGAGCGAACCAGAGCCACACCTGAGAGAACGAACAAGAGTGATGCGATCAGGAGCGGGGACGAGGCTCCCGCGTTCTCCGATGCCCACCCTGCCAGAACCGAAGCAATTGCGGCCCCTCCCCATGTTGACAGGTAGAACACCGCGAACAGAATGGGTGCCAAGCGGGAACTGTGCCTTTCCGATATTACGGCAATGGAGTTAGGTGTGAAGAGCGCCAAAGACAGCCCGGCTGTGACAAACGCGAAGAGCGACACGCCCAAGTCAATCCTCAGATACAGTGTGCCCCAGGCAACGGCTGCCAGGATCGCCGAGATCAAGAAAGGAACCGTCCTCCCTGCGTTGTCTGACAGCCTTCCAGCTGGTATGGACGCTGCGGTGACAACGGCCCAATTCGAGGAGTTCAGCAGGCCGATCTGCTGCGGTGATATGCCTCTTGAGTTCAGCAGGGGCCCGATCACCGTCGTGACGGTTGATGTTGCAGCTTGGTAGAGCCCCCCACCTAGGACAAGTGCTGTGAATCTTCCCGGGGAGTCTCTCTTCTGGGCCACATCGCGCCCAAGGGCTAGTTGCCGCCTTAAGTTTTTCCGTTCGATAAAATACTCATATTCGGACGCAGACGGACGAGACCATGAAGGGTCGCGTGGTCGTCGCGTTGGGCGGCAATGCCATTCTCAGACGGGGACAGACTGGAACGTACCCCGAACAACTCTCGAACGTCGAAAGCGCTTGTGAGCAGATAGCGAAGATAGTAGAACGAGGTTACGAGGTTGTCTTGACTCATGGCAACGGCCCTCAAGTGGGCAACATAGTGAGGCAGAATGAGATGTCGGCTTCCGAGATTCCTCCATTGCCGCTCGACGCATGTGGGGCAGAGAGCCAAGGGCTGATGGGCTACATGATCCAACAGTGTCTGGCCAATTCCTTGCGACGGAGGGGCATCCAAAAACCCGTCGTGACCGTGATCACTCAAGTGATGGTCAACGAAAATGACCCTGCGTTCACCCGCCCGTCAAAGCCAATTGGCGAGTTCCTGACAGAGAAGGAGGCAAGGGTAGTCTCCAAGAAAGGCGACTTCCAGATCAGGGAGGAAAGGGGGAAGGGATGGCGCAGAGTCGTACCGTCGCCGGCCCCAAAGCTTGTGATTGAGTCTGGGACGATCAGGGTGCTCGTGTCAGAGGGATGCATACCGATCGCGTGCGGAGGAGGCGGCATCCCGGTCTGCGGAAGAGAGGCCCAAGACCTCAGGGGAGCTGAAGCTGTTATCGACAAGGATCTCACTGCCCAAATCTTGGCGAACGATATCGAGGCAGACACGCTGCTCATACTGGTTGACGTCGAGGGAGTCTTCGCTCGCTTCGGCGCCGCCGGCCAAAGGCTCCTTCGCGAGGTGTCGATAGCTCAAGCTGAGGAGATGCTCGGCAGGGGCGAGTTCGCAGAGGGTTCAATGGCCCCGAAGATCGAGGCATCAGTGAGGTTTCTGCGTCTCGGTGGCGGGCTGGTCAGGGTTGGACACCTAGACCGGGCGAGTGAAGTGCTAGCCGGAGAAAGCGGGACGTCGATCCACCCCTAGGATCACTGATATACCCACGGAGTCATGGAATCGGGCATCTGCGCCTTCTTCCGGGCCTCCTTATCTGTGATTAACTTCACTCTCTTTCTCAGCCTTTTCAGCGCCTCTGGGCTCGATGAGATGTTGGCAGCATACGTGGTTCCACTGAGATATCTGTTCTTCCCGCGTATCTGAGACGAGATCCAGGCATCGACCTCTTCGGGCGAAGAAGCCACGGCTTCGATTTGGTCTGTTCCCAGCGCGAATCCCCAGTCATCTGTGAAGCTTTTCACGTAGGCATGGAACGGTAGGGTCCGCCCAAACGCACCTCCGAGGGTTCTCAGTACTCTGAGGAACTGGTTCTCCTCATATGGGGCTGCCTGCGTGACTAGCACTCCGCCCGGCTTGAGGGCTCTCTTGGCGATCCTGTAGAACTCCAAGGAGTAGAGAAAAAGGGAAGGCCCAGACGGGACCGGATCTGTAGCGTCCACTATCATCACGTCGAACTCTGCCCTCTTGTGTCCTAGGAACTCTCTGCCGTCCCCGATGATCACCTTTGCTCTCCTGTCGCGAAATGATCCTCTGTTTATGCTCTTGAGGTACTTCTTCGAGACATCAACCACTTGCTTGTCGATGTCAACCATAACCACGCTTTCAACGGAGTGACATCGGAGAGCTTCCCTAAGCGCGCCCCCGTCCCCACCCCCGATGATGGCTACGTGCTTCGGTCGCCCGCAGTTGTAGAGAGCGGTCTGGACAAGGGTCTCGTGGTAAACGAACTCGTCCGACTCAACCGCCTGCACAAGCCCGTCGAGCACGAGCCCTCTTCCCATGCCCTCGAAGTCAAGCACCTCGATCCTCTGGAACTTGCTTTCTCCTGAGAAGACGATGTGCTCGACTGGAATCAGGGCGAGCGTTCGCTCAAACCCTTGAGTCAGGTAGTACGCTCTCAATGACCTCGAGCTCATCGTTCGTCCCCCTCAGCACCACTCTGTTGACCATGCGTCTTGAGTTGAGACTCTTGGCGAGAACCTTGAGCGCTCCCTCGGGCTTGGCCTTCTCCCCGCATGTGAACAGGTCGACGGCCGCGTACCTGT
>Ga0172365_10000493_pt1 | contig 26350 bp, 24 predicted proteins | sample LakKivSesite48cm_FD_114535 | JGI IMG/M metagenome (GOLD analysis project Ga0172365, IMG submission 114535) | Sediment microbial communities from Lake Kivu, Rwanda - Sediment site 48cm | ecosystem: Environmental > Aquatic > Freshwater > Lake > Sediment | place: Rwanda: Western Province, Lake...
GATGAGGAGGGAGGGGCAAGGGCACTGGACGAGATCAAGATAGCGCGGAAGGACACGGTCATTGGCATGTCAGCCTCTGGAAGGACCCCATTTGTGATAGCCGCGCTCGATTTCGCCAAGACCATAGGATGCAAGACTGTGGGCATCAGTACCAATCCCAACCCTAAGATGAAAGAGCATGTCGATGTGATGATCGCACCTGCGGTGGGTCCAGAGGTCATAACTGGCTCCACCAGAATGAAATCAGGGACCGCACAAAAACTGGTCCTGAACATGATATCGACCACTGCCATGATCGGGATAGGCAAGGTCTACCAGAACCTAATGGTGGATCTCCGACCTTGGAGCAGCAAGCTCAGGGAGAGATCAAAGAGGATCATAATGGAGCTGACAGGCGTTGACTACCAGAGGGCAGACAATGCCTTTGAGGCATCCGGTAGAGACCTCAAGGTAGCGCTGGTCATGGTCGAGACCGGTGCAGAGCCCGGTAGGGCAAAGGAGCTGCTCAGAACATCCGGGGGACACGTGTTCAAGGCAATCGAGATAGCCAAGGGATCCTCGGCTCATGCTCAGTGAATCACAGGAGCAGACGGGCCGTGAAGAAACCGTTTATCGCGACCGTCATTGACCAAAGGACCGTGCTCTGAGACGCCAGCCTCTGCTTGCTCCCAAGGCTCGGGACGTAGAGCCTGAAGCTCTCGCTGACATCCTGCGCTGAGATGGGGTCAGCCTCGCAGAAGGCTCTGGCCGACTTCGTGAGTATGTCAGCTGCTTCTGACAGGTATGCTTCGTCTCTGCGCAGTGAGTCGAGGTCGACATCGAAGAGAGAGAGTATGGCTCTCATCGCCCGCCTCATGTTCATCAGGACTGCAGATGTCAAGAGATTATGCACGGCCTTGGCTGGGTTCATCTCAATGTACATGGCGGACAGTTCCCTGCAAAGAGCATCTGACAGCGAGGAATCCACCGCGTGTAATGAAGCCCTATCAAGCCTGCCCATGGGCAGGCTCTTCATCACAGCGGAGAGCATCGAAGCTGCTCCCTTGATCGTGCCGATCGTGGCAGACTCCTCCGGGTCATCGACGATCTTGCGAAGCATGCCCGGGGGATTGAATTCCAAGAGCTTCGAGTGGTCGACGCGCGCTGAGCTCTCAGCTACGATCGGGGGGCCACCAGCTATGACAGGGCATATGCGCGAACCTCCGGATTGTGCGAGACACTCTCTGCAGCCGCCGCCCGCGCACTCCAACGCGGTCATCCCGCCTTGTGGGGAGAATCGGCCGGAAACCGCTTACCGCCCCCCACATTAGACCGGCCAACGCGGACAACGCCACGATTTTCGGAGGACCCGGCCCGGTCGGCAGAACGCGGCCGTCTGAAACCACTGTGAACCGCCGCTCCCCCTTGCTGAGTCTGACCGCCTCAAGCTCAGCGAAGGATTTCGTCGAATCGAAGACGCGAGACATCTGGGCCAAGTCAATGAAGGTCTGCATGTCCAAGAAGTCGACAATTTTGCCTTCTGAGGTCGGATGGTAGAAAGAGTACTGTGTCCCCAAGATCTTGGCCTCACGGTGTGCCTCAACGCCTCGATGGGCGTTCAGCGCATCCTCCGCCTCAAGGGCCTTGCGCCCCGCTTCCGACCAGCCTAGCAACGGGCACTCATGGGGCGAGTTGAGGCCGAGAAGACATCTTCGGGCGAACGACCTGCAGGTTGGGGTAAAGCAAGCCCCACAGTCTATCGACGGGAACTTGGAGTAGAGTCCGCGAAGGGTCATCTTCTGATCACACCGCTGACGCACCTATGCTTCTAATTGCATCGACGAACGCCTCCACGTCAGCATCTGTATTGCCCAAAAAAGGTGAGGCGCGAATCGCTCCTAGCTCCGGGTACCTCGAACATGCGTTCGAAGAGCCCATCCCTGTCCTCCCGGCAGAGACCACCAGATTCGCTGCTGAATCCAGCATGAGCGCGACCTCACTCGGCAGGAGCCCACTAACTTCCAGCGTGAAGATGGCCACCCTATCCGTCACTTCCCTCGGGCCCACGACGGACACCGCACTCAAGTCCTTCAGTCCGTCCAATATCGCCCTGTTGCGCTCGAATTCTGTCCTCCTGCGCCCGGAGACGCTCGCAAGGAACTTGATGGACTCTATCAATGGCATGATCATCTCGGTCGGAGAGTCGAGGGAGGACATGTTGTGCCAAGACACAGACGCGTCGGCATCTCTCTTCAACATCTCCCTCATCCTTCTGGAGAGGTACGCCAAGGCCACTCCGTCGGGCGCCAGCAATGGCCTAGATCGTACCAAAGTCAGATCTGAGTCGATTGTGCCCAGTGATGGGCTCAGCCTCTGCACGTAATGTGTTGCGTCGGCCACCACTAGTCCTCCTAGGTCGTGAACGACCTTGATCAGCTTATCGGCCTTGACAATGCGACCCGTGACCGGCTGAACCAAGGAAATGAGGAAGAGCATCGCCCCCCTGATCTTGGGCTGACTGAGGAGCTCGACCCTGGGCTCAAAGCTGTCGTCTAGCGGGAGAAGATGGGGTTGGAAGCCTCTCGCCTTGAGCGAGTTGGCGAATGGTATGACGAAGCCCTCTGGCTCGAAGCAGGAGAAGACAACTGACGCGTTCCTCTCCGATTTGAGGTTCAGGGCCAGCCATTGCGCGACCTGCCAGAAGCCCCTGAAGAATGAGATCTCGTTCTCGAGCATAAAGCCTAGCAGCCTGCTCAGCTGCCGCTTAAGCCCAACGTCATCCAAGGTCCAAGCTGACTGAACTGCCCCGTCTGTTGACACATCAAGGTACTTGAGCAGGTCAGCTGGGATGGGAGGGTAGTCCACGTTGTCAAAGGCGACCTTGCCCCTCGACCGCAATGAACGGGCCTCTGACATCGCTTTCAGTGGCGTGGTCTGACCTACGACATAAAAGTCTGAGCGCGCTCTTGCCGAAGAGAAACAAGTCGCATCATACGACGTGAGGAAAGAGGATCAGGATCGAGTGTGACGCACCAATTTCAAAACCAGAAACAAGACTTATATTCCATACCGGACGGGATGGTCGCCGTAGCAAGGATAATGCCTACATCGCGTCGGTCAAATGGCCGGCGGAGGTAGAAAAGAGCGGTTTTGGAACAAAAACTGCTTAGAAACCTCGCCACACCAATTGTTGAATTGTACAACGGAGGGCCTCTCCGCGAGCACGCGAGACTGTACCTGAAGTACGAAGGCGCAAATCCAACAGGGACTCAGAAGGATAGAATAGCCGAGCTGCACGCCCAGAGGGCTTGGCGCATGGGCCTTGAGAAGATGACCGTCGGCACCTGCGGCAACTACGGGGCCGCCGTGGTGAACGCGGCTGCTAGGTATGGGATCAAGGTCAGAGTGTACGTGCCGTCCGGGTTTCACCCGGCGAGACTTCTGACACTCGGGAGGAAGTTCGAAATGGTCAGAACCGATGGCTTCGTCGAGGACTCTATCGCAATGAGCATCACTGCCTCAAAGGATGAGGGATTGTACGACGCGAACCCGGGTTCGCTTAACGCTGACCTAGACAGGCTCGGATACTCTGGGATAGCTGAGGAGATGGTGAACCAGTTGGGGAAACCGCCTGAGTGCGTGACAGTGCCGACAGGCAACGGCACCACTCTCGTGGGGATCTATTGGGGCTTCAAGGAAATGGCATCTCGGGGACTCATCGATTCTGTGCCGCGCGTCATAGCTGTGGCGCCCTCCGGGACGAACCCGATCGTGGAATCGTACTTGAGGCGCACTTCCTACGCAGACATCGACCCTGGGAGCATAGTCATCACGGAGGCCAATGAGCCCTTGGCGGGGTATCACTCCGTCGACGGCGTGGAAGCGCTTGCAGCGGTCAGGGCTTCCAAGGGCATAGCGGTCTCTATCGAAGAGGCCGAGATGGCCCATGCAAAGGAAGTCGTGCTGAAGCGGACGGGCCTGAACGTGCTCCCGTGTTCTGCGGCCGCCGTTGCGGCCGCATGGAAGCTACCACCCAGGCAGCTTAAGGGGAAGAGCATAGTAGCCCTGATCACAGGAAGGTCCATGTCATAGTGGAACGGCTTTCAGCGCGGGCATCGACCAGTTGCCCGAGCGGCTGAGGCGAGGGCTCGAACGGTGGCGGCCGACGAATCACGGGAGAGCTAAGGCTTTTAAACGGAACAAAAAGCGCAGGGGCGCAAAAGGGGAGAAGCGAATGTCGAAGGAAAACGAGGAACCCGGAGAAGAGGAAGAAGGAGCAGACGAGGAGTGGGAGGAAGAGGAGTGGGAAGAGGAGGAGTGGGAGGAAGAGGAGTAGGCCCGCCCTCATCTCTGAAGCTGTTCTTGTTCGGATTCGCTGATTCCATCGGGTAGTTCGAGTTGTGGCCGACCCGTGTCACCTTGATCGGAGCCAAGCGTGCATGTCCAGCGCTTCCTAGCCCGTTCCTTCTGCCTTCACCACGTTCACTGGTATGGCCTTGTAGTTTGGAGTGAACGTTCCCGAGGTGTACTCCAGCGGCACCAATCTGTTGACCATCAGGCGTTCTGAATGGATGAATAGTTTCACGACTCCCTTCTTCTGCGTTGGATCGGCCTTCGCTCCGACCGTTATACTGCCAGACGGGCTGGTTATTGTCACTGGGTCTCCGTCGGCCACGCCGATGCTTCGGGCATCGTCTCGGTTGAGATAGCAGAACTCTATGTACTGACCTCCGTGTGTCAGCGTCGTCGCCTGAGAGGTCAGGTCGTCGTGCAGGAAGTGCAAGGGCGACCTGACTGTCACTAGGACGAATTGATAGTTCGCCGACCTTGAGTACGCGGTCCCTTCAAAGTCGACTGGTACGTACCTCCTGAATAGGGGCTCCTTCGTGGGCCATTGATCCTCTCCTTCATAGAGCTTGTCGACATCGACCTTGCGGAAAGGCTCGACTACTGAAGCTACCTCCTGCATGATATCTCGCGCTGATCCGTACTCGAACGAGCCGCCATGCCCCAGACTTTGGGCTAGCTCCTTGAATATCAGCCATGCGGGCTTCGCGCCACCCAAGGGGTCGGCAACCTTCCTCACAAAGCGAACCCTCCGCTCACCCGTCGTCACGCTTCCGGTCGACTCGAAGAGCATCGGAATTGGCAGGACTACGTCCGCGAAGGCCATTGTGGCATTCCGATGATGATGGAGAAGGACCACGAACATTTCGCTCAGGTTGCGACGCAGCCTGTTAAGGTCAGGAAGTGAGACGGCGGGATTGACATCGCACAGGAACAGGGCCTTGACGGGCGTCAGAAAGAGTGCCTGAATCATGTTCAGTCCCATTTCGCGAGACAATGGCTTGCCCCATTTCTCCTCAAGGACATCGTTCATTACGGGGGAGGGTAGGATGCCGACTGGACTGCAGCCCATGTCCCCTGCACCTTGGACGTTGATCTCACCCCTATTGGACAGAAGCTCCCCGTTCTTGATGGTGAGCAAGTTCAGGAGCGCGTACACGTTTGCCAGGCCGTTCCTGCTCTGGGTTAAGCCCATGCCGTGTATTATCCCGAAGTCGGTGGAAGACACGACTGCTTCAGCAATCTCGTAGAAGGCATCCCGCTGCAGGCGGCATATGTTGCACACCCTCTCGCAAGTGTACTTTGAAACCGTCATCGCAAGCTGTTCGAACCCCGTGACGCTCTTCGCCAGGGGGTCAACCCCTCCGCGCTCGATGACCTCTCTTATGAGGCAGTTTACGAATGCTACCTCCGTGTCTGGCTCAATCTCAGCCACCAAGTCCGCAACTCTGGACGTTTCGTTCGGCACTGAGACCACGCTGATGAGCTTTGTTCCTCTCTTTCTCGCCCTCAGCACCTCTCTGAACAAGACAGGGTGATTGGATGCCGGGTTAGACCCTAGTATCAGAATGCAGTCCCTAGTCTCTATGTCATCGAACTTGGCAGGCGAACCGTCGATGCCGAAGGCCTGCTTGAGGCCTGCAATCGTGTTGACGTGACAGAGCCTGCTGCAGCAACCATCAACGTTGTTTGACCTTAGTGCTACCCTGGCAAACTTTTGCATCACATATGCGTCTTCGTTGCTCGTCTTTCCAGAAGGGACGAACAAGATGTCTCTTCCATCAAGGCCCCTCACGCCGTCGACTACGACATCGTAGGCTTCCTCCCAGGTCGCTGGCTTGAGGGCCCCTCCTTTGCCTTGCCTAATCATTGGAGCCGTGATCCGGTTCTTGTACGCAACCTCCGAGATCGTCAGACCCTTCGAACAAGGCTCCCCCTTGCTGACGGGGTCGGTCCTGTCAGGCAATATCTTGGTGACCTTGCCTTGTTCAACCACGTACGTCAACCTACAACCGACTCCACAGTACACGCAGGAGGAGCGGACTTCCATTGTAAGAAGTCTCGTGCACCTGCCTAGTTATCTCTTGAGCTGCAGCCCGAGATGGGCGCAATTGATTCCTTATGTACTCGGGTAGATCTCGGAACCCACGATGGCTCCCAGAGCCACACTTGATATCCTGACTGGGTGGTTGTCCGGCGCGAGAACCGTGCTGTTGGTCGGGGTGGGTAACGTGGGCAGGGGCGACGACGGCGCGGGCCCCCTGGTCGCGGAGAGCGCGAAGAGATGGTCGTCAGACAGGTTCAAGGTCATGAACGTCGAGGAGGCACTTGGTAGGCTCCTGCCGGATGCGATCGACCTCAGACCAAGTCACATCATAGTCGTCGATGCGGCCCTGGTCGGGGGTCCACCCGGAACTGTGAAGTTGATGAGGATGGAAGACGTTGAAAGCGTGCGCTTCTCCTCCACGCATGACCTGCCTGTCAAGGTGGCAGTTGGCCTTCTCGCCTCACAGACCGGCGCCGAGGCAATCCTGATCGGAATCCAGCCTGAAACAACGAAGCTTCGGGGCGAGATAAGCGAGTCCGTCCGAACCGCTTGCGCACGACTATCAGAGTCGTTGGTGGGCTCGCTGAGATCTGCTGGGGTTGTGACCTAGACCGACGTCGTCTCATTCTGACACCAAGTGCAGCTTGAGGAAGTGAGCTGAGCAGGATATGCAGGGATCGTAATTCCTTACGGTTTGCTCGCACAGCAGAGTGGCCTTCTCCGTCGTCATTCGTGCCAAGCTGGGCGCGAGTTCGAGAAGGTCGAGTTCCATGCTCGTCTGGTTCTGCGCGGTCGGTGGTACTATGTTCGCCTTCTTCACAATTCCCTTCTCATCGAGGATGTACCTGTGGAACAACATGCCTCTCGGAGCCTCAGTGATGGCGGCGCCCTCCCCCGCCCTCGGTTTTCCGTTGACGTGAGGTGCGCGGGGCTGCTTGTATTCCCTTATGATTTCCTCAGCCTCAAGCACGGAATGTGCAACCTCCAACACTCTTGCGATGATGCTCATGTATGGGTTCTCGATCGGAAAGGAGACACCAGCCTCCTTCGCCCTGTCCTGCACCTCAGGGGCCAATCTGTCGTGGTTCACATTGACCCTAGCCTGCGGGCCCACCACGTAAGGTTTGCTGCCACCTATTGAGTACCTGAGCGCCGTTGAGTAAGGAACTTGACCCTCAAGAAACAACTTGCTGAAGTCCTCCTCGGGTGCGTCGATGCCGGCCGTTGACCTGATCTTCCCCTCGACTATCGCGTATTCCTTGTTGTGCCGAAGGGCGACGTACTCCACGTCCCTCCTGAGGCTCGGGAAGTCCAAGCGAGCGGCCCAATCGATCGCGTCCATCGCCGTTTTCTTCACGTCGCTGATCTCTGACAGAAGTGGCTCCAGCTCATCCTTCTTGGGACACCTGTGGAAGCCTCCGACCCTAGGGGAGACAGGGTGCACAGACCTGCCGCCGAGGATCTCCATGATCCTGTTGCCCCAGCGTTTCAGCCTCAGGGCTGCCTTGACGAGATCCGCGTGGTCCTTGGCCATCTCGAGGGCGCTCTCATACCCCAGGAAGTCAGGGGCATGCAACATGTAGACATGAAGGGCGTGACTCTCTATCCACTCACCCAGATACAGCAGCCTCCTGACGATCTTCACGTCCTCAGGCACGCTGATCCCGACTATCTTCTCCAAGGCCCTTGCGGAACTCATCTGGTAGGCTACGGGGCATATCCCGCATATCCTAGCAGTTATGTCGGGGACCTCCAAGTAGCTGCGGCCGACGAGGAAGGCCTCGAAGAACCTAGGTGGTTCGAATATTCCCAGTTGGAGGGACTCCACCTTGCCATCCTTCAGTTTGATGTCAAGGGCTCCCTCTCCCTCGACCCTAGCGAGGTAGTCCACCTTGATCTCCTTACTCATACTCCTCCACCGCCTTTCTGAACTTCTCGGAGTAGCCCGTGAACATTCTCAATAGTCTCAACACTTCTCCTCTGTCGATACCCTGAGATAGGAAGTAGTCAATTAGCCCCTTCGCGTTGGGGTCGTCCGCCGGGCCGAAACAGCCGTAGCATCCCCTTCCGTAGAAGGGGCAGAGCGCTCCGCAACCTGCCATGGTTACAGGCCCGAGGCACGGGATGTTCTTTGTGACGACAACACAGGGCGTGCCGCGAGCCTTGCACTCAAGGCAGACACTGTACGTAGGAACGTAGGGCGTCTTTCCCCTCAGCAGCTGCGCGGTCACGTACAGGAACTGATCCTTGTTTATGGGGCACCCCTTCAGTTCCAAGTCGACCTTGACGTGAGCCGAGATGGGAGTAGCCGTTTTCAACGCGGTTATCCAATCGGGGTTCGGATAAACGATCCTCTTGAAGTGTTCCACATCTGACCAGTTCCTCAGGGCTTGGATGCCCCCCGCTGTGGCACAGGCACCAATAGCGACTAGGATCTTCGAGTTCTGCCTGATCTCCTTGATTCGTTCCTCCTCCTCGGGAGCCGAGACAGATCCCTCGACGAAGGACACGTCGTAGGGACCGGGCAATGCTCTCCTTGTCGCCTCCATGAAGTATGACACTTCGACTTGGTTCGCCAGCTCAAGCAGATCTTCCTCCGCGTTTAGTATCTGCAGTTGGCACCCGTCGCAGCTTGAGAACTTGAAGACCGCGACCTTCGGCCTTCTGGCTTGGCTCATATCTGCTTCACCCCGAAGAACCTGCTGATCGAGTCGTACGCGAAGATCGGGCCATTCTTGCACACGAAGAATGGCCCAGTCTGACAATGCCCGCAGAAGCCCAAGCCGCACCTCATGTGCCTTTCCATGGAGAGGTACAGGCTCGCGCTGGGTAGCCCCCTCTTGATCAGCTCCTTGGCCGTGAAGTACATCATCACCTCCGGGCCGCAGAGCAATGCGACCGTCTTGCCTGGGTCGAATGAGAACTTATCAAAGAGCGTGGTCACAACCCCGACATTGCCCTTCCACTTCTCGTCACCAGCGTCGACGCTGACTAGGAACTCGCTGTCAGGTATGTTGCGCCACTCCTCATAGTCTCGAGTGAACAGCAGATCTTGTGGCGTCCTTGCGCCGTGTAGGATGTACAGCCTGCCGTAGTCCGGCCTCCTCTTCGCCATGCCAACAATCACGGACTTCAGAGGGTTGAGTCCTATGCCGCCTCCGACCACCATGACATCCTTGCCTCTCATATTGGCCATAGGCCATTTAGTTCCGAATGGGCCTCTCACCATGATGTGATCCCCGGCCTTCAGTGAGAACATGACGTTCGTCACCGAACCGACTGCCCTGATGGTATGATCCAAGTAGTCGCTCTGATATGGGTCCGAGCTGGCGGTAACGGGGATCTCACCCACTCCGAACACAAACAGCATGTTGAACTGGCCAGGGCTGTACTCGACTTTGCCGCCATCCGTCGGAAGGAGCCTGAAAGTCCTCACGTTATACGTCTCATCGACAATGCTCTCGATCCTCATCGGCTTGGGGATCATGCAGCCCTCGGGCGCTTTCTGACTCCTCATTGTGGTTTCGCCACCTGAGCCTCCTTCACTGATTCGGTCACGTCTATCCCCACAGGGCACCAAGTTATGCACCGGCCGCAACCGATGCAGCCGAAAGTGTCGAACTGGTCCAACCAGTATGCGAACTTATGGACCATCCACTGGCGGTAGCGGGCCCATAGTTCAGGCCTGAAATGTCCCCCCGCCACCTGGGCGAACTGGTACGTGAAGCAGGAATCCCAGGTGACCTGCCTCTCCGAGGACTTTCCGTCTAGGCTCGGCACGTCTTGGAACATCGTGCAGAAGCAGGTGGGGCACGCGTTCGTGCAATTGGCACAGCCGAGGCAACGCTTCGCGATCTCCTTGAAGGCGGGAGATTCCAGGTTCGAATACAGCCTTTCCTTCAGGTCTGTGACGTCGAGCGCGCGACCCATCTTGCCCTCTGCAGCCTTCAGCCTTGAGTCGGCCTCCTCGATTTCCTCTCGTCTAGCTGCCCTCTTGTCAAGTCCCGAGAGCATCTCGTCTCCCAACTTCGACCCTGTCTCCACCAGAAACCCGTTGGACAACTCGGTCAGCGACACGTCAAACCCTGCCTTGGCCTTGGGTCCTGTCCCCATTGAGGCGCAGAAGCAGGTCCCGCTTGGTTCGATGCAGTTCGACACGATCACAGCCAACTTTCTCCTCATGTCCATATAGCGCTCGTCCACGTAGTCACCCTTCATGAGGGTCCTATCCAGAACGTCGATGGATGCCACATCACAAGGCTTGATGCCAAAGAAGGCGACCTTCTCGCCCCCGCACCCAGCTTCAGTCAGCTCGAACTTCCCGTCCCTTGCTGTCATCTTCCAGAGCTTGTGCTTAGGGGGGTACAGGAATCGCTTTGGTGAGTCCGGGCCGTGAGTGAATGAAAACATCAAGTCGCTGGATCTGGTGCTGTATTTGCCCGGGCTCTGGACTGCGACCACTCTCTTGGCAAGTTCATTGCCCGATTCTATCGACCCTAGCCTCAAGACACCTTCCTCAACCTTTGGGGCGATTACCTCATAGCCGAGAGCGCGCACTTTGTCAAAGAGGACATCTAGCTGACCCTTGCCTACCACGTACACAACCATTCTTCTACTTTCCACCCTTGTCGATGACGTTCAACAGAACGTCCTTCACGGACTCCTTGGCTGCCTCATCAAGCGTGATGTATCGCAACGCTTTCTTCGGGCAGTACTTCACACACTGGGGCTCTCCGATGTCCGCGCAGAAGTCGCACGTGAAAGCTATGCCGCCGTCAAATGTAAGCCTTAGTGCCCCGAACTCGCAACTCTCTATGCACCAGCCGCAGCCGTCGCACTTGTCCTTGTCGATTTCAATTGAACCATCAGCCAAGACCCTTATTGCGTCCTTTGGGCAGGCCCTCTCGCACACGGGCTTCTCGCACTTCCTGCAGGCAATTGCGATGTTGAAGAAGGGTTCTATCCTCATTGCCCTTATCCTGGCCTTTTTGTGGTTTGTCGTCTTCTCCTTGATGATCGAGCACACGAACTCACAGATCTGACAGCCATTGCACTTGTCCGTGTCGCACACGATTATCCTCTTGGTCTTCTGTTCGCTAAGCGCCAACTTCTTCGGCCTCCTTCGTCAGACCCAACTCAAGCAGCTTCGCCTTTGTCGGGATTCCATCTCTTGTCCATCCCCTACCGTCATAGTAGCTGTCGAGCGCTTCGTCGTACTGCCTTCTATCTATCTTGGCTCCCTTGACTACATCGTCTGTCATCGGTTCGTCGAACGCCCTGGGAGGCGGGTAGTCGTCCTTTCTCGTCGAGCCGAACCTCACGTTGAAGCACTTAGCCGCGTTGTAGATGCGTTCTCCTGCCTTGACCAACTCCTGACCAGATATCTCCAAGCCCGTGACCAGAGTGTATGCCTTGGCGAGCTCATTCATTGAGCTGTAGACCCCTCTCGTGAACTTGCAGATTATGAGCGAGTCGATGATGGCGTACTGGTTCTCGCCCTCGTAGACTATCTTCCCTCTAGAGGCATCAAGTCTGAGCCTGTCGACCTTGCCTGCGACATCAACTTGGTATGATCCGGACCTCAGGTAGTCCGCTCCCCTTATCGACGTACAGAATCCGAGCGTGGAGGTCTGCAATGACCTTAGTGAGTACGCTGCCCATTCCATGCCCTTGCAGTGGATCGCGAACTTGTCAGATCCCTTCCCTACCCTCTCGGATGCCCTCTTGACGCCCTCAGCCAACAGGTTGCCGAGCTTGCCCTCCTTCAGAGACATACGTCTTATGGCCTCGACCAACGCGTCGCCATTGCCGAAGCGCAGGTCGATGCCATCAACGTCATCTTTGGTGAGCAACCCCCTCTGGACGCACTCCATTGCCCAAGCCACGATGACTCCGCCGGAGATCGTGTCCACGCCGAGTTCGTCGCAGACTTCGACTGCCTTCGTTATCGCATTCAGGTCCCCGACCCCGCAGAGAGGGCCGAGCTGTCCCAAGCTCTCATAGTCGACGCTCGCGACGGTCCCAGCATAAGGGCCGTCCTTCACCTCGTTAACATGATCACACCCCACCGGGCAATTCGTGCAGGCGAGGATCTTCTTGACATGAGTCTTCGACATCTGCTCCCCAGAGACGTCCTCAGCCCTCTCGAATGATCCCTTCTGGAAATTGTAGGAGGGCAGACATCCCAACCTATTGTGCACCAGAATGTTCGCGGGCGTGCCGTACACCCTGTACTTCTCCGTCTTGGGGCCTTGACATCTTTCGTTCAGTTCTGCTGAGAACTTCATCAGCTCGTCCAGATTGCCCACCTCCACGTCGCCAGTACCTCGAACGGCTACAGCCTTCAGGTTCTTGGAGCCCATGACCGCGCCCATGCCCGACCTGCCCACCTGTCTGTTCTTGTCCGTCGTAATGTTAGCTAGCCGGACGAGCCGCTCCCCCGCTGGTCCCATGGCGGCGACCCTGATCGCGCTGTCCCCTAGGTCTTCCTTGATTGCATCCTCGGTCTGCCAAGTTGTCATGCCCCAGTACCTCGAAGCGTCTCTCAGTTCGGGAGCGCCGTCATCGACGAAGAGGTAGGTCGGTTTGTCCGACTTGCCCGTCAGAACCACGCCATCCCACCCCGCGCTCTTCAGCTCGTTGGCGAAGCCGCCGGAGCAGATGCCGAAGCCGAACACACCTGTCAAAGGCGAGAGCGCGAAGACTCCGAACTTGCTACCGGTCGGCAGAATAGTCCCCGAGACCGGGCCAGTCCACCATGCCAGAACGTTCTGCGGGGAGAACGGATCTGTCCCCCTCGGCACGGTGTCAAGGAGGGTTCTCGCTCCGAACCCGAGCCCGCCTATGTAATCCTTGGCCATGCCCTCGGTGAGCGTTTCCGTCGAGAGGCCGCGGCTGCAGAGGTCGACCTTCAGGTACTTGCCCGCGTAGCCCTTCAAGTCCTAGCCACCTCCTGCGACGGAAAGCGCGAACACCACTCTGTCCCCTGATCTGATCGGCCTTGACAGAGCCCCGATCGGGTTCACGACGACTTGGTTGATCGCGACCATTGACGAGTCGGCTCTTAGCCCCACACCCCCGTCGTCCACAACCCTCTTTCTGAACTCCTGCCCATACATCTTGGAAAGCTTTGAGACCAACGAACCCAAAGAGGTGACTGACCCGACATCCACGGTCACGCTCCTCGTCTTCGTGATCTCTCTGAAGGGCCCCGTGAACTCAACGGAAACTCCCTCGGGCATGCTGGGCCGACCTCGAATCGTCGCAACTTAAAGTTTTTGAGAACTGTGTTATCAGCGAACGGTTGGATCCGCCCAAACGAAGGATCAACTATGCTGAGAACAGTATCAACTGTCTTGATAGCCAACGTCAGAGAGCTAATCTATAAATCGAGCTTTTCCGCGCGTTGTCTCGGCTGATTATGGGTCACGGGCAGAGACTGACGAAGGACGAATCAGACAGAGAGGTCGCTGTGACCCAACGTTTCTATGTCGACCGATTGGTGTTGACGGTCGACAAATCCAAGTGCATAGGGTGCGACCTCTGCACGAGCATCTGCCCGAAGGACGCGGCGGTTCGCGTTAGATCAGGAGACAGCCTCACCGTGACCGTCGACGCGGACAAGTGCGTGCTCTGCGGAGCCTGTGTCCCCTTCTGCCCCACTGGCGCGATCTCGCTCACTTTCGACGATGAGCCCAAGAACGTTCTGTCGGAGGAACAGGGACTTCCAAAGCCGTTGCCTAAGATCGAGATCGACCAGAAGAAGTGTCCACCAGACTGCCTGAAGTGCGCGCAGGCGTGCCCTGTCCAAGCGATCAGCATAGGGGAGGGCCACAAGATCTCCGTGGATCTGGAGAAGTGCCTCAGATGTCCGTGGTGCGTCGACGCTTGTGACAAACAGGCCATAACCGTGAACCCCCTCTTCGTGGGCTCGATCCGCTTGGATAGTTCGAAGTGCCCCAAGGGTTGTGACCTGTGCGCGAATGTCTGCAAGACGAAGGCGATCAGGATGGAGAACGGCAAGGCCGTGGTAGACCCGAATCACTGTGTTCTCTGTGGCGCGTGCACAAATGTCTGCAAGGACGACGCCATCGAGTTGAGGAGGACGCGCGTCCTATGTTCTGACGGCTACTCGAGTGTGTGGTCGTCCGCAGTCGAGAAGCTCTTGGGCCCGACCGGGCTGGCACGCGATCACGACAACAGGGCATCAGAGAGGCTCGGCAAGCTGGTGAAGGAATCCAGGGTGAGTTAGCACGAGCGAGAGACCCAGGGTAGGAGTGTTCGTCTGCCATTGCGGCAAGAACATCGCAGGGACGGTTGATCCGGCCGCTGTCGTTGCTGCAGCTGAAAAGCTGCCTGATGTCGTCTTCGCTTGCGCAAACATCTACACCTGCTCGGAGTCTGGACAAGCCGAACTGAGGAAGGCAATCAAGGAGCACAACATCGACAGAGTCGTCGTAGCGGCTTGCTCACCAAAGATGCATGAGCCGACGTTCAGAGCCAGCATCGCGGACGCAGGCTTGAACCCATATGTGCTTGAGATGGCGAACATCAGGGAGCACGACTCCTGGGTCCATATGAGACAACCGCAGGAGGCGACGCAGAAGGCAATAGACTTAGTTAAGATGGCGGTGGCCAAGGCACGGCTGCTGCAACCACTTGATCCAATCGTAGTGCCCGTGAACCGAAGGGCGATGATCATCGGCGCCGGGATAGCCGGCCTTCAGGCGGCCTTGGACATAGCTGGCAGAGGCCACGAGGTGATCCTAGTCGAGAAGACGCCATTCCTCGGTGGGAAGGCAAGACTGCTGGACAAGAGCTTCCCAAAGGTCGATTGCACCTCGTGTTTTCTGAGCGAGAAGATCAACAAGGTGCTAATGAACCCTCTGATCAAGGTGCTGACCCTCTCGGAGGTCACAGGAGTCGACGGCTTCGTGGGCAACTTCAAGGTGAAGGTCAACAGGAAAGGCAGCCTGGTGAACGAGAAATGCACCGGGTGCGGCAAGTGCATCGAGGCATGCCCTGTCCAAGTTCCCGACGAGCAGGACTTGGGCATGTCAATGCGCAAGGCGGTCTTCATCGTGAACACGCCGACCTCCAAGCCGTGCAATGCGGTGCCCACTGACTACCTGAGGGAGATCCACCTGTCTCGCCGGTCATTCAACCCGCGGACCGCTGTGATTGATGCGGAGCATTGCACGCGGTGCAAGGAGTGCACCAAGGTGTGCCCAACCGGAGCGATCGAGTTGGACGAGCCCTCTATAGAGGAAGAACTGGACGTCGGTGCGATTGTGGTGGCCATTGGGTTCGACATGTTTGACGCCAACAAGAAGCCCCAGTATGGCTACGGGAATTACCCCGACATCATGACGAACTTGGAGCTAGAGAGAATGCTTCACCCGACGGGTCCCACTCACGGCGATCTGCGACGGCCATCCAATGGCGAGACGCCCGGGAGGGTCTCATTCATCCAGTGCGTGGGCTGCAGGGACGACACGGCCAACTCCTACTGTGCCAGAGTATGCTGCATGATAACCCTGAAGCAATCGATTTTGCTGAAGGAGAGGTATCCTGAGATGAGAGTCTCGGTCTACTACATTGACGTCAGGGCTGGAGGAAAGGAATACGAAGCTATCTACAACAAGGCGAAGAGGCTGGGAGTGAGATTCATCAGGGGCAGACCCTCTGCTATCAAGTCGGACGGCAGGGAGCTCATCGTGCAGGTTGAGGATACCCTCTCTGGAACTCGCCTTGAGGAGCCGACGGATCTGGCGGTCTTGGCCACGGGGCTGCAGCCCGCGGAGGACACCCCGAAGATCGCTGGAATGCTGAAGATACCGAGGGATCAGGACGGGTTCCTCATGGAGGCACACATCAAGCTCAAGCCAGTAGAGACCGTGATAGATGGCGTGACCGTCGCGGGATCTTGCTCCGGGATCACGGACATCCCGATGAGCATAAGCAGGGGACATGCTGCCGCGGCGAAGGTGCTGACGCTCTTCTCAAAGGAGACGATAGAGCTTGAGCCCATCACAAGCTTCCTAATCGCGGAGAAGTGCAAGGGCTGCTACATCTGCACCAAGATGTGCCCATTCCAAGCGATAAAGCCGATCGAGAAGGACGGCAAGAAGGCAGTGCAGCTGATTTCATCCTCGTGCAAGGGTTGCGGGACCTGTGTCGCCGGTTGTCCGTTTGGGGCGCTGGATCAGCACCACTTCAGGGACGAACAGGTGATGGCCCAGATAGACGCAGCGCTCGAAGAGAATGCCAAGGACAAGATAATCAGCTTCAACTGCAACTGGTGCAGCTATGCCGGCGCAGACTTCGCCGGCGTGTCGAGGCTGCAATACCCCGCGAACACTAGGGTCATCAGGGTAATGTGTTCGGGCAGGGTGAGCACGAAGATGATACTGAGGGCATTCGAGAAAGGAGCTGGGATGGTGTTGGTCGCACCGTGCCACCCTGCTGACTGTCACTACATATCAGGGAATGAGTGGGCGAAGAAGCGCGTTGACTCGGTGAAGACTCTGCTCGCAAGGAAAGGAGTCAACCCTGACAGGTTGTGGTTCGTCTACGTGTCGGCAGCTGAGGGAAACGTGTACCAGAACACCATGATCAAGATGAATGATATGCTCCAGAAGATGAAGTCCGGTGAGCTGAGCTGGGGAGGCGAGGTAGCAGAGACCCCGGTGGCGAAGTGAGATGACTAACGAGAACTTGTTATCCGTGGGGAACATAGTGAGATGTTTCCAATGCGGGACGTGCACCTCAGCTTGCACGACGAATTCCGTGTTGCCGGAATACAACCCAAGAAGAGCCATGGAGATGATATTGAGCACTGGCGCCATCCCGACGGTTGAGGAAGCTTGGGCCTGCGCGACCTGCGCGAACTGCGCTGAGAGATGTCCGAGGGGAGTGAGCGCAATGGAGGTCATGTTGGCCGTCAGGTCCAACTTCGCAGATAAGGCCCCAGAGGACCGAAGAATTATGGCTCGGAACATCGTGAACACAGGGCACGCATTCAACCCTCCCGATGGGCTCAAGGAAATCAGAACCAGATTGGGCCTCGCGGATGTCGCACTTGACGACGAGAACGTCGCACAAGTTCAGGCGGCAGTCGAAAAGGCAGGTCTTTCCGATATTGTCAGGTCGACATCTAGGGGAGGTGACAAGCGATGACCGAGTACTCTCTCTACCTTGGTTGTATAATCCCGACACTCTTCCCTCATGTTGAGAGGGCCGTGAGGGATGCGCTCTTCGGTTCCAACGTGAGCCCTGCAGAGATGACCTCGGCATCATGCTGTGCGCCGAACTACATGTTCGGTCTCAGCAAGCAGGCGTGGTTGGCTCTAAACAAGCGCAACCTTAGCTTGGCGACAGGGACTGTTCTGACAGCATGTGACGAATGCTTCGCTAGCCTTCAAGACGCGCGACTGGCCATATCGGAGGGCGGCAAGGGATTGCCTGAAGTAAAGCCCTTCTTATCATTCCTCTCGGACCAGCAGGAGACGCTAAAGAAGGAGGCGAGAAGCCTCGGCCTTCGGTGTGCGATCCAACACAGCTGCCATTTGCTTCGCCCATCAAAGGTGAGAATGGTCGACAACCCTGACAATCCGTTGATGATGAAGAATGCCTTGGACGTCATAGGCTGCTCACCAGTCCCACATGATGAGGAAATGTCCTGTTGCGGAGGACAAGCCAGTGGGCAACTCAGCCCAGGCAAGGAACTGGCGGCCAAGAAGATCGCAAGCGCAACAAGAGCGGGGGCAGATTGTATCGTGACTACTTGCGCGCATTGTCTCAATCAAATAAGCCGGAATTCTCCCCAACTTCCAGTGCTGCACCTGGCGCAGCTCTATGCCCTTTCGCTGGGGTCAGACCCCTCGAGCGTAGGGGTCCCGAACGCGCTGGTCAGGAGGGCGGCGGGTCAGCAATGAAGCGCACAATCGTCTTCCTGTGCAACTGTGGCCGCCTGATGTCAGGTGAGGTGGACTTCGAGAAGCTCAAATCCCAGCTGTCACGTGAGCCCGAGGTCGCCGAAGTCCGCGAGCACAACTCGCTTTGCCTGTCAAACGGACTGACCTTCATAACGGGCGCGATCAAGGCGGGCCAGTTTGACAGGGCGGTCATTGCGGCGTGCGCTGACTCCGTCACTGAACAGGTGCTTAAAGAGGCCGCTGACGCTGCCGGCATTCCCCCCTCGTGCCTTGAGGTTGTCGGCATGAGAGAAGAGTGCGCGAACGTCCACGGCGACAAGGAACGAGCTACTGAGAAAGCAGTCAGCATGATGAGAGGCGCGATCGCCAGAGCATCAAGAGCAAGTCCGAAGCCAACGCAGAAGATCAAGGTCGCCAAGGCAGCACTTGTGATAGGAGGAGGAATAGCTGGAACTCAGTGCGCTATTGACATTGCGAACGCTGGGCACAAGGTGTACTTGGTGGAACGGGACCCCAGCATCGGGGGCATGATGGCACAACTAGACAAGACGTTCCCGACCATGGATTGCTCGATCTGTATGCCCGAAGAGGAAGAGGTCATCCTAGGAGATGGAACGACGATGGGCATCGGAGAACTCGCGGAGACCCTGCCCGACGAGCAAGAGGGCAAGTTCAAGGCTCATTCACCTAGAACTTACTCATACGACGATCACAGGCTTCTGCTTTCCCCAATCGTCCGCGCTCAGAAACTACGTGCCCCTTCAAGATTGCTGGAGGTCCAGACCAGCACCGGAATGAGGTTGCGCTTCACGCCAGATCATGAAATCCTGGTGGACCGTGACACCGGCCCGTCTTGGGTTAGGTGCAACGAACTCAAGGCCGCTGACAGACTGTACTCGCCTAGGAAGCTGGATGTGAAACCCAACCCGGACACATGGATCCTTGACTTGTTGCCAGAGCACTTCAAGGTTCCAGCAGAGGAACTCCAGACCGAGACTGACGCGACTCCGGCCCAAGATGGCCCGTTGCAATCGCACTCTGGCCTGGGCGGATCGCAAATGCTCTTGCAAAGAGAGAGATGGTTGTCAATTGGCGACATCAAGAGCCGCTGTCAAGGCTCAGCGCTTCGGTGGGAAACCCTGAGGAAGGGGATAAGGCGAATCCGCTACAGAGGAGTCCACGGCAGTATCCTGTTGGGCTCACAGATCCTCGATAAGAGGATGATGTATCTTCTAGGCTTGATAGCCTCCGATGGCAACATCGAAGAGGGCAGGATTAGGTTCTACAACACCGAGAGATCACTCGTGAGAAGGTTCATCCGTGCTTACAACGACTTGTTTCCGGGCAGGTCTGCATGCACTATTCGTATGCCCCCTCAGAATGAAGCCCAGAGAGAACTGACGGTCGTCCAAGTAAAGAACAAGGTCCTGTTCTCAATCGCTACTGAACTCGACGTGAAGGGAGGACTGAAGCCCCTGCTACGCCTCGACGAAGGCCTGGTTGCGGCGTTTCTCAGGGGATACTTCGACGGCGACGGGCACGTGGCGATAAAGCATGGAAAAGGATGGGTGACGGCAAAGGTAACGCTGGCACTTGGCGACGAATATGAGAGGGGATACAGGTTGCATCTTCTGCTCAAGAGGCTCGGGATCATAGGCAAGGTCCTCAAGTACGAAAGGCGGGTAATAGTCGATATTTCTGAGAGACGAGATGTCCTGGCCTTCGCCAATAGAGTGGGATCAGAGCACCCTAGGAAGGCACCTGTGCTCAGACGGATAGCCGAGATCGGAGTCCGTCCGAAGATCAGGGGAGGTATGTTGGAGGAGTTGCCATTAGAGGTTGGCCTGCTCCTGTCGAGACTGAGGCGCAGATACCGCATCAAACAAAGAGAGTACCACCTTGCCCACTCGAACCTTTTGAGAACTCTGAGGCAAGAGTGCAGAACGACCCGAGAAAACCTCGGTAGGATTCTCAAGACAATGGACCGAAGAGTTGACTCGCATGACGAAGACTACCTCAGACTTCAGAAGATCCTCGATTCTCCGTTCTTCTTGGATAAGGTCACACGTGTCAAGTCAGTCGCTCCCAAGGACGACTATGTATATGATGTCACGGTCAGAGACACGCATTGCTTCATACCGAGGGGAGCGTTCGTCGTGAGCAACTGCATTGAGGGGCCAAAGCTGTCAGAGGCAGGCAGGAACAAGAACATCACGATAGTCCCGAACGCCACGGTGAAGTCGGTCTCAGGAAGGATGGGAGACTTCAGAGTTCAGGTGGAAGTGAAGCCCACGTACGTCGACCCGGAGAAATGCAATGGTTGCGGAGCATGCATTGATGTCTGTCCTGTATACCAGCCGAACAAGTACGATGTCAATCTGAAGCCCATCAAGGCGATCTACTCGCCCTTCGCGCAGGCGGTCCCGCTGAAGTACGTGATCAACAAGGACATCTGCATAGAATGCGGCATGTGCATGAAGGCCTGCGGCCTGTCCGCCATCAACCTCAATGACGTCCCCAAGAACATCGAGCTGAACGTGGGCGCGATCGTGGTGGCCACGGGCGCAGTCCCATTTGACGCAAGAAGGAAGCCACAGTACGGGTACGGCGAAATAGACGATGTAATCACCAACATGGAGTTCGAGAGGGTGATATGCGCCTCCGGTCCCACCGGAGGGCTTATGCTCACGAAGAAGGGCGAGCACGCTAAGAGGGTGGCCTTCATACAATGCGTGGGATCGCGCGATGAAGAAGGATGCGGGATAGAGGAGTGCTCGTTCTACTGTTGTGCCGGATCGATGAAAGAGGCAAGGCTCATCGCGGAGCATGATCCAGAGGCGAAGGTGTACATCTTCTACACTGAACTCAGGGCGTTCGGCAAGGGATGGGAGGGCCTCTACACTCGCTGCAGGGAGGACGGCATAATCTTCATCAGGTCTCGACCTTCCGAGATCAGAAAGAACGAAGAGACCGGTCGCCCGGTCGTCGTGTATGAGGATACCCTCAGCGGCCGAAAGGCGGAACTTGAGGTGGATACAGCTGTGCTCGCAGTCGGCATTCACCCAGACGAGGGAACGAGGGAGCTGGCCAGAATTCTGAAGATACCGACGGACAAGACAGGATTTCTTGAGGAAGCACATCAGAAGATGAGACCTCTGGAGAGCATAGTGGATGGCATTTTCTTGGCTGGGACCTGCCACGGGCCCAAGGATGTAGTGGAGAGCGTGGTTGAGGGAACGGGTGCCGCAAGCCTGGCCGTGGACGTTCTATCGCGCGACGAGCTTGAGTTGCCGGTCGTTGTAGCAAGGGTCAACACCGACAAATGCACGGGTTGCATGAAGTGCGAGGCAGCCTGCCTGTATGGCGCAATCGCGCGCGAAGAGGGCAAGGCCCATGTGGACGATGGTATATGCAAGGGATGTGGCGCTTGCGCGTCAGCATGCTACCAAGGCGCCATCACTCTGGAGAACTGGGGAAGAGACCAGATGCTGAGGCAAGTCTCAGCAGTCGTGAGGTAGCATGACAGAACCGCGGATACTTGCTTTCATGTGCTGGTGCTCGAGCTCAGGGGCTGACCAAGCAGGTGTGGAGGGAGTAAGCTATCCTGCGGGTGTGCTGCCCGTTCGAATACCATGCTCGGGGCTGCTGGGTCCCGAGTTCATAATCAAAGCCTTCGAGAAGGGCGCGGATGGGGTGATAGTCACCGCATGCAAGCCCAGCGATATGAGGAGAGTTGCCCCCAGCAGGATCACCGAGACGCGTCTGGAGATATTGCGTGGATTGCTCGAAGCGGCTGGAGTCAGGGGCAAAAGACTGCAGATAGCATGGATATCATCCCAAGAGGGGACGAAATTCTCTGATGAGATGAGCCGGGCCGTCGACGAGATAGCTGCATTGGGCCCGATGAAGTTCGGCGAGGCGACCGCAACTGTCTAGCGTCGAAAGCCAACTTAGGGAGATCGCGGCCGATCTGCTGAGGCAGCGGAAGGTGGCATACGTGATCGGCTACGAGGATGGTTCTACATCCCATAGAACCAGGCCATGCTTCGTCCGCTCGCCTGAAGACACTACGAGACTGGTGTGGAACCAGTACTGCAGTGCCAATCTTGCCAAGTACCTGCTTGGGAGGAAGGAGACCGTGGGTGTGGTGGCAAAGGGTTGCGACGGAAGATCCATCGTGGAACTGATCAAGGAGAATCAGGTCGATAGGAGCAAAGTGGTGATAATCGCCCCCACGTGCCCAGGGGTGGTGCAGAATCCAGGCCTTGGCGGCGAAGGACCGGAACAGCTGGCTAGCTATTGCGAGAGATGCCGAGGCAGAAATTCCCCGATATTCGACTTCGAAATCGCGGTGAGGTGGGACCCTGAGAAAGAGAGTGGCGGCGTCGGCGACAAGACCGCCTATCATAGGGAAGCCATAGACTGGGCCTCAGAGTTCCAGAGATGCATCAAGTGCTTGGCGTGTATCAAGTCGTGCCCGCTCTGCTATTGCACAGAGTGCGAGCTCGATGGCTCGCTGCAATCGCTCGTGTCGAAGCTCAGGATCCCGGCCGAACTGCCGACTTTCCATCTGGTCAGGGCGATGCACATGGCAGGCAGGTGCACGGACTGCGGGGCCTGCGAGGCGGCTTGCCCTGTTGGTCTGCCCCTGGCGGAGTTGTACTCCCAGGTCAACAAGGAGGTGGAGAGGCTGCTGGGATACGTTCCAGGCTTGGACATTCAAGCGACCGCTCCCATCGAACTGCCCAAACCCAGGGGTGAGGTCGAGTGAAGCCCAACTACATAAGCGAGGACTCATTGGCGAGACTCGTAGAGGAGCTCTCATCCAAAGGGCAGCTGGTGGCGCCAGTGAGGGAAGGGAGATCGTTCGAGTTCGCAAGGATCAAGAGAGGCGAGCAGGTCTGCTTGACATACACGACCTCGACGATTCCGCCAAAGTCCGCACTCCTGCCTCAGGTCGAGGAACTCTTCAGCTATGATGTCAAGAGCGGAGAGGTGAGGCCACCCGAGGAAGGCGACGAGAGGTTGGTGCTGCTGGGGGTGCGACCTTGCGATTCATCCGCATTCTCTGTGTTGGACAGGGTGATGGGACGCGACCGCGCCGATCCCTACTACATGAGGAGGAGGGACAGAATAACTGTTGTTGGGCTCTCTTGCTCACAACCGCGCGAGACCTGTTTCTGCGATGCCTTCGGGACAGGGCCCATAGATGGATCGGGCGATGACATCACGTTTACGAAGGTCAACGGTGGCTACGTCGTCAGATCAAAGACGGCAAAGGGAGCGAGGTTCGCGAGAGCGCATTCAAAGCACTTCAGAGCAGCCACCAAGAAGGAGGTCGATGAGTTCGAGAGCAGATCGAGGGAGATCAAGGCGATGCTGGCCTCTGGCATCACCAGCGAGGGGCTCGCCGACAGAATGGGCAAGTCCCTCGAAGACCCTTGTTGGGAGGAAGCGAGTGAGAGATGCATTGAGTGCGGCGTGTGTTCGTTTGTGTGCCCCACCTGCTACTGCTTCGATGTGACGGAACAGGTGGAGGGCGATAGTGGGAAAAGGTACAGAGGTTGGGACACTTGCCAGTCGTGCAGATTCTCAAGGATGGCTGGAGGGCTTGATCCGCGCCCGACCAAGGTGGACAGGTTCAAGCACAGATTCCACCACAAGCTGAGCTACGTGCCCATGGCGTTCAACGTGATGGCCTGCGTTGGATGCGGGAGGTGCGTATCCCTTTGTCCGACAAATGTTGACATCAGGGAGGCGATCAGTAAGTGGCAGTGAACCCGTACTTGACCGTCAGGGCTAGGATAGAGAACATCAAGATGGAGATCGAGGACACCAAGACCATCATCGTGAGACCCCGAATTCGGAACGCAAAGACCATCTTCGCTTTCGAGCCGGGACAGTTCCTCCAAGTCACCGCCTTCGGCGTGGGAGAGGCCCCGATCTCGATCTGTTCTTCGCCTCGAGACTCACCTTCAATTCAGATGAGCATAAGAAAGATCGGAAGTGTAACCGAAGCGCTCAACGAGGCGAGAGTCGGCGACTTCATCGGCCTGAGAGGCCCGTATGGAAATGGCTGGCCAATGGAGAAGCTGCGGAAGAACGACGTCGTGCTTGTGGCGGGAGGAATAGGAATGGCCCCTCTGAGGTCGTTGATGTTGACGTTGCCGACGAAAGGGGACATGCGAAGAACCACTCTGTGTTATGGAGCAAGAAACCCTTCGCTTCTGATGTATCGGTCCGAATATGCGAACTGGACCGGGGCAGGCGCGACGATCCGACTGACCGTCGACCAAGGTGACGGCGGCTGGAAGGGCAATGTGGGTGTGGTCACCAATCTCCTCGAAGACCTCGACGCTGACAGGGAGAAGGCGGTGGCGTGCGTATGTGGGCCCCCGATCATGATAAAGTTCAGCATCAGGAAGCTGGTTCAACTCGGTTATGGTCCAGACAACATCTATGCCTCACTCGAGAGCATGATGAGATGCGGCATAGGGAAGTGCGGACACTGCCACTTCGGAGCCAAGCACGTTTGCATTGACGGACCTGTGTTCTCCTATAGTGACATGAAGGAACTCCCCAAGGGCTTTGCGCCGGTCTGAGTCAGTAGAAGAGAGAAACCTCGACTTCGTCGCCCTTTTCTATGGTATCAGTGTTCTCAGGTATGACGATGTAGCCGTCGGCGTCGGCCATGCTCGTTATCGCGGAAGATTCCTTGTAGACCGGCTCTGCTTGGCCTTCGCATAGCCTCACGGTCATGAAGACCTTCCTTCCGAGGGTCGACACTATCCTCCTTGACAGCTTCGCCCTGACCGTCGTGAGCCTTCTCGGGGGTAGGTGAGCTAGTTTTCTCACGATCGGCATTAAGAGAAGGTATGCATTGCTGAGACAGGACGTGGGGTGTCCTGGCATCCCCAACACGAGTTTGCCCCTCACGTGTGCACATATGGTAGGCTTGCCGGGCTTGATCTGAACGCCATGAAAGAGCACCTGACCCATGTTCGAGAGCACGTCATACATCAAGTCTCGCTCCCCAACTGAGCTACCTCCTGCGACCACTATCAGGTCGCTGTCCATGCTGTTCTCTATGGCTTGAGCGATGCTTTCGCGATCGTCCATTATGGGATCGCGCAATTCTGGCGACCCGCCATTCTCTGTGACCACGGCTGACAGTGTGTGAGAGTTGATATCGTAGATCTTCTCCTCCTCTAACGGGAAGCCCACTTTGGTAAGCTCAGGGCCGGTCGGTATGATCGAGACATTGGGTTTATCGAAGACCCTGATCACAGCCCTCCCAAGGCTTGCTAGTACTCCGACCCTCGCGGGTGTGATGAAGTCGCCGATACGGAGCGGAACGCTACCCTTCTTGACATCAGATCCTCTCACTGAGATGTTCTCGCCGACATAGGCGGGCTTGTAGACGACGACTGTCTCGGCATCCGTCTCGGTGTTCTCATGCATTAACACAGCGTCTGCTCCGTCTGGGATGAAACAACCGGTCGACACTGCGGCGCACTCTCCCCTGCGGACGGTCAGTTTCGGGGTCTGCCCGATGGACACCTTGCCCCCGAGCCTCAGGCGAACCGGCCTAGAGCTGGAAGCCTTCAGGGTGTCAGAGGCCACCACGGCGTAGCCATCCATGGCTGATCTATCTCGGCTCGGGACATCGAAGTCAGCCTTGATATCCTCCCCGAGGACCCTCTCCAACGCATCGGCGAGGCTGACGATCTGCAGCCTGTCGATCGGCCCAGTGTGCTCTTCGATGAGCCCTGTGGCCTCCTCCATTGATGTGAGGCCCCTGAACGTCCTCATCTCGTCGCCTCCGTCACCATGTGGCCTATCTCCGGGACGATGATCCTCTTGATGGCGAGTTCGACGGCGGATTTCGAACCAGGCAGGCATATCACGACCTTTCCGCCCGCGACCCCAGCCGTCGAGCGGCTCATGATGGCTCCTGTTCCGATCTGTTCGTAGCTCATCATCCTGAACAATTCCCCGAATCCCTCCATTCGTTTCTCCATCATGCCGGAAAGGGTCTCCA
>Ga0172365_10000496_pt1 | contig 26192 bp, 23 predicted proteins | sample LakKivSesite48cm_FD_114535 | JGI IMG/M metagenome (GOLD analysis project Ga0172365, IMG submission 114535) | Sediment microbial communities from Lake Kivu, Rwanda - Sediment site 48cm | ecosystem: Environmental > Aquatic > Freshwater > Lake > Sediment | place: Rwanda: Western Province, Lake...
AATCTTTTATTAAGTCGATTTAACAATTGATAACTGTCATAAAGGATTTTGGGATATGTGTTCATCTTTTAATTAAATTTCTTTTCAAAATCCTTTTTGTGTGCCTAAATAACGCATTACTTTTTACAAATTATTTGTAGGATTTCATCATGGAATCTTTTGAAACTTTTACATTTTGTTAGGAGGTTATTTTTGTTTAATTCTCCAGCAATATCACTATAGAGGTCTAAATCTTTTACAAGTTTAGGGGAAGAGGCAAAAATTTTATCTAAATATTCTTTTGGATCTTCAATTGTTTCCGGGCTAGGAGGTTCATTTATTGAGATTGACAATATTTTTCCAACAGCCACTACGTCAGCCAATAACCATGCTTCTACTTCTTCTACAGCGACTCCTGGAGCCGTCACCACTTGAATATTAGGATATTTCTTTATTGAATCTTTAATTCTATTAAGGCGTTCATCATGTGGTGCTCCATCGTTGTCAAATACAGCAACAAGAAACTCTGCTCCTCTCTTTTTCAGTACCTCAGAATAGATTTTTACATAGCGCGCAAATCTTGAATGGTCGCTAAAAAGAATCATTTCATCTGCAATTGGATCAACATAAATGTTTTGTTGTTCAAGGGTACGCATAACAAGAATTGGTATTACCTGCCTATCGGATGGTCCTTCTAATATATAGCCAACTCTTATGGAACTCCTCCGATTATTCGGCTAAGCCAAATATCACCGATCGGCATTTCTTTAAGAAAAGGTGCAATGTCTTGTTTCTTCATGAGTGGTGTTATATTGGAACCTTTGGCAGGTGATCTTTCTACAATTAAAATTTCCTTAGGTTTCGTAAGATTAAGAACGGAAGGTGAATGGGTTGTTAATATTACCTGCGATGGGTCAGGTCTTAGTGTAAGTGATCTAAGATGGTCTATTGCACACTCAAGCCTGTGATGGTGGACATGATTTTCAATTTCTTCAATACTAATTTGAAAAGCCGAGGCCGGCGAACACACCAATGCTAAAATACCAAGAAGTTTTATTAAACCATCAGAGACCATCTCACCGAACAATTTATATCTGGTGTCAAAAGACACTAAGACATATAAGTACTGCTCCGATTCTCTGATCTCAAGATCGCTAACATAGGAAATCTCTTTTTTCAAAAGAGACTTTAATCTCTCAAAATTTTCTTTATGTTCATTCGATAGTGTAAAAAGAACATTGGACAGATTAGTCCCCATTTCACTTAAAATCAGGTTTCTCTCTGACATCTTACTTCGCGGTTCACTCATTCTTCTAGTATCGAAGTTATAGAATAGTATATTTTTCAATTTTTGAGTCACAAGCCAAGCGTGTTTATTTGTTTTCATGTCAGTGAGAAGTGGTAACGCAGTTTGATTTGATTCAAAGGTTTTTGTCTCTTCTTCGCGTATCTCCTCATTTAAGGCCAGTATCACATCTTTTTCTCTTTTGAGATAAAACATGTCTCGGTTCTTCGAATCAAAAAGGCTTTCTTCTGCTATAAAGATTCCATTGCTTGGGCTTTCATCTATCACTATTGAATAAATAAGAGATTCAGTCTCTAACTCAATGTCAATGCTCATCTTTATGTATTGGTTGCAACCGGGAATTTGACAATGAACAAAATAATAAGGTAGTGCTTCAAAAAATTCGCTTATTCGACCTTGAGCAATATACTTCAGTAGTCGCAGGGCACTTAGAAAATTGGTTTTTCCTGAGTCATTCGGTCCAACAAGCACATTAAATGGTCCCAGCTCTAAAGAGGTCTTAAGATAACTCTTAAAATTTTCTATTTCTATCTTTTTTATCATCAACTAATTATATCATTATTCTCTAAAAAGTCAACCACATAATTTTTAAGAACAGATTATACCTGTATTTATGTGCGCTTCATATAAAACAACGTCTAAAAGAATCTTCCCTAAATTATTCATCCACAACCTTCGTTTCTTCTACAATCAACCCGCAGAGTTTATAAACGATTTGGTCAATGAAAATACAACACTACTACTTTTTTGTTTTCTCGATAAAACAAAAAAACTGCTATTTTTCGGAAGATTTTCAAGAAATAATTTAAGCAGTTTACACCTGGCATTAGAATCTTCCATCATTGGTAAAGTAATCGTGCAATCCTAAATATAGAATAGTCCGCCATCTTATTATTAAAGCTTCACGATTGCTTTCTGATAAACACAATTGCCTAAGCATTTACACTACCTCGCATTATTTTCAATGAAATCTTCAACTTCTTTTTTGGCCTCTTCTAAAAGCTCTTTTGCTTCTTTACGCAAAACAAAAGATTGTTTAATAAGTGAAGATATTGATTCCTGTTTTTCTTTTGATACAATAGGAATAAGCAAATCCCCTAAGGTTGGTTTTGGAACAGCACTCATAATTGCCCCTGATGTTTTTTCTTCAAGTTGTAATTTCATTATATTTGAGCGGAATAATAAAAATAAGAATTCAGGCAAAAATATTTCTGAACTTATTACAAAAAATCCTGTACTTGCTACGGCGCCATTTAATTCGTCAGGGACAAGACCTATATTATCAAGAGAACCTAACAGTGAAGAGACCAAGACATCTCCTGTTTTAACAAGCATTCTCGCTCGGCTTGGCGCTTCGTGCCCCATAATTTTACCAACTTCTTCTATCGTCCCAGTTGATGGATCTATATTTGCTAGCTCTATATAGTTAAATAGTTTGGTGGGCTCATTAAATGGTTCAACCTTCTCAATTGAAATTTTGACTACTTCTTTTAATTTCTTTATTTCATGTGCAGATTTAATAAGAAACTCTTTTCCTTCCTTATATCTTGGTTGATAGTGTTCTGAATCAAAACGCATCGCTGTTTCAATTTCCCCAAATCTTGCTTCAAAAATCTTATCTTCTTTAAACTCTAACTTCTCAATCCCCAATGTTTTATTCAACAACTCCTCTGCGGATTTATATTTCTCATTTGCCTCTTTTCGTTTTTCATAAGATTCTTTGACAAGCGATTCTATTTGTTGTTGAAAAACGAGGGATGGGATTGGAACAAGCATTGAGCTAATATCTCCCTCTGAAACAGCTGGGTACATTGAAGCCATAGTCATCCTTACTAACTGATTTAGTGCATATTTTGTTTTAAGATAAGCAAATAGAAACCAAGGATTGAGCTTATCCGATTTTATAACAGCAAATCCAGTTGAACAGATTTGATTATCAAGTTCTTTTGGAATAATTGCTACTGCATTTCTATTCGGCCTAACAGTGGAAATGATAATATCGTCTTCTCTGACAACTTTTCTTGCCCTTGAAGGAGCTTGATACCCTTTAAGGACCTGAGTGTTTATATCACCTGTAGAAGTATTTATATTGCTAATATCAATGTATTGAAACTTTTCATCTGGTTCATTTACTGGATTTCTTCTTAACTTTGAAAATTTGACAACTTCATTTAATGGACTTGAGTTAACTTTTTTAAGATTAATCTCAAGCTTTAAGAATTTTGGTTTATAAAATTCTGCATCAAATCTCAAGCTCTCAATTGTCAGCTTATATCTTATTTCTGAAGTAATCATTTCTTCTCCTGCAATATTAATGGAATCGCCTTAAGTTTGAGTCGAAGTTCTTTTTCTGATGGCAGGGCTAATCTATATTTTGAAGCGAAAATTTTATTGCTTAATCCACCTAAAACATATTTTGCAAATACTTTGTCTTTCTTCGTGCAGAGGATAAGTCCTATTGGCTCATTTTCGTCTTCGGTCTTCTCATTTTCTTTAAAATAGTTGAGATAAAAATTCATCTGTCCTATATCAGCGTGGTCAAGTTCACCTGCTTTTAAATCAATCAAAACAAAACATTTTAAAATACGATTATAGAAGACTAAATCAATATAGTAATGGCGATTGGAAATAGTAATTCTTTTTTGACGAGCAACAAAGCTAAAACCCTTGCCTAATTCAAGCAGAAAATACTGCAATTTGTCTATAATTGCTTGTTCAAATTGAGTTTCAGTATAAGATGTTTCTTCTTTTAAGTTAAGAAACTCCAATATGTATGGGTCTTTGATAGTATCTTCTGGCTTTTCTATAATTTGACCTTTTTCTGCCATTTTCATCACAGCTTTGGTGTCTTTGCTCAAAGCCAGCCGTTCAAAAAGCATAGAGTTAATTTGTCTTTTCAGCTCTCGGACTGACCAGTTATTTTGAGCGGCTTCTTGTTCATAAAAAGAACGAGCAAGAGGTTCTTCTACCTTTAATAGTTCACAGTAATGAGACCAGGAGAGCATTGGTTCAAATTCGTCAGACAGTGTCTGACGAATTGGAAATGTTTGATAGAAAAGCCTCATCATCTTTAAGTTTGTAGGAGAAAATCCTTTCCCAAATTTGGGGATCATATCTTTTGACAGTCTTTCTATCAATTGCTCCCCATATTCTCCTCGGATCTTACCTTTCTGTTCAAACTCCACAATCTCTCTTCCAATTTCCCAATATGCCAGAACCTGTGTTTTGTTTATTTCCTTATATATCTTTGTTCTTCCTTGAAACAGAATCTCTGCAATTCTATTAATTAGATTGTTGTATTTATTCATATTTATTGATTTCTCTCTCAATCGCGCCTCCTAAAAGTCGAGTGAGTATTTCTGCTTAAATTCATTAAACGCTGAAACTATCATTGGGATGTCTGTGTCAACCACGGGTTCGCCATTTTCATCCTTTTGCACCTCGCCTCGCTCGTTTTTTCTAAAAACAATCTTTGGTGTTTTTGAATTGAGGTCATAACCTACTGCATCAGCCACCGCCATGAAAATTGGGTAATTTTCCTTCTTTAATTTATTCAAATCTTCCTCATTATGTTTTTGCAAGAATAAAACACTTGTCTTTGGATTTACCCCAGCATGCATAAAAGTTCCAACAGGCATTGAAACAACTGCTAAAATTCTTGCCTTTTGCTGGATAAATTCTCTAACATAGCCTAAAGAGGAATTATTAAGGTTGCCGTCTGGTAGAACGATAGCCATTCTGCCACCATCTTTTAAAAGTTGCAGGCATCGCTCAATAAAAAGGATATCCGGCACCTGTCCATTCTGGACTTCAGAAGTTTTTGTCCACTTCTTTGTCGTCTTGTCTTGTCGCCATTTATAGCCGAGTTCAAATTGTTTTAAAATTCCTTTGTCAGTCACCTTACCCTTGCTACCAAATGGAGGATTGGTCATAAGAATATGGAATGAATCTGGATATGGTCTCAAAGACTTAGGGACACCTGCCTTTTCCGATAGGTGAATCATCTCATCAAAGGGTATGAGGCTATTCGTAGCGAATATTCCTGTATGACCATCATCGTAGAGAATCATATGCATCTTAGCAACCTTAGCCAAGTCAGGATTAATATCCATACCTGCAATATGGGCATGTGCATATTCCTTTAGGAATTCATTTGCTGTGGACTTCTTATCAGGTCGTTCATTTATAAACTTTTCTTTAATATAATTCATACCATGAACCAAAAATCCTGCAGAACCACAGGCCGGGTCAATAAATTTCTCGTCGTCCTTTGGGTCAAGCATCTTAACTGCCAATTCAACGATTGGGTGGGGTGTGAAAAATTCACCTCGTTCGCCTCTCTGATGTGCATAGACAAAAGTCTGAAAGGCAACGCCCTTTACATCAGCCTTGGTCTCAATCAAACTATATTCCTGTAACTGACCAACAACAAAAGCAAGGGTAATTGGTTTAAGATTCAACCTCTCATTCTGGTCAAACACATCGCTATATCGTGACTTTACTTCTTCAAAAAGCTTGTTTATTCTATCGGTAAAAGCACTTTGTTTGCCTTCTTTAATTTCTTCTTCTTCTTCAGTGGCAACGCCGAACTCACATTTTGCTGAAATTCTTTTTTCATCAACCATCTTTATAAAAATAAGCTTCAATACCTCATTAAATACTTTTTCTTTAAGCAAGCCTTCGTTTGCATATATGTAGTTGTGACAAGTTTCAAATACGCTCCTTAATTCTGGTGCAGGTTTTAAATCTTTTTTTTCTGGTAAGTGAATTGTTGTTTCACCCTTCTTTGGAATTTTGAACACTTCACGAAACCAAGGTTGTTTGTCCAAAACTTCTATATAGGCTATTTCTGTGCCATTGAACCATATCCCAAACCTTGCACCTTTACAAGGTGAAAGATAAGTCTTTAACTGCTCGATGCCATCAGAGCGCTCTTTTCTCTTGGTTTCAACAATAATCCAAATGTTTTCTTGTTCTTTGCTCTTGCCGTCTCTAAAGATGACTATATCAGCTGGACCAATTCTTTTGCTTCCTTTTTGAATACCAAATTCTGTTTTGATCCAATCTTTTGGATAACCATATTCTTGAACCAATCTGGCGAGCATTATCTGGCGAACTTGTTCTTCGGGCGTTAAACGGACTAAATAATCAGTTATAAAATCTCTGACATATCCTTCTTTAGTTTCGGTTTTCTTATTTATTTGATATTTTTTTTCAGGCATATATTACCTCTCTTTAATTTCTTGAATGTTTTTTCTTAAACTCAACTAATTCTACAGATTTATCTTCCCAGACCATATTTCTTGCGTCTTTCTAATTCGTTGATTCTTCGAACCAAATCCTCTTTTGACCAATTGGAGTAGTCTTTTTTAGGCATTGGTTTCCCTCCTATTCAGGAAAGTCTGACGTTCAAGCGTGGGTTTTGTTCCTTGGATTGACATAAAAGAAACGCAAGGGGAACGTAAAGGAAACGCAGTTGACGCATAGTTAACGAGATTTGAAGTAGATAAAGCATAAATTCAGGGCTACAGATGCGTCGCAGATGCGTCGCAGATGCGTCGCAAATCGTCGCCTTGAACCAGAGTTTTAGACATTTCTTAGCTGACAACATAATACACTTTTTTTCCTTTACCTGAACGTTTAATAATACCTTTCTGAACTAGATCTGCCAATTCTCTAAAGGCGGTATCTTTCGATGTTTTCAACAATTCAATAGTTTGCTTTCTGGTTATTTTCTTATGCTCTCTTAAATAACTTATAATGATTCTTTGTCTGTCATTTATTCCTATTGTTTTCAAGTATTCTTCGGTTAGTTTTGATTTTCTCAGCGTAATGACAACGCTTGACCCGGCATATTCAAAATCCGGTTCCGCAATTCCCCATTCCTTGCACCATTCAATTATTTTATTTGTCCCTGTGCCAACTTCCTCAATATATTTTATCCAGAAGAAAGCCTTTGCAATCAACGGATTAAAAGGTTTTGATTCATGCTTTTCTTTCAAGGTTTCAACAGTCCAGCCTTCAGGCAGTCTGCCGGGATTCCAGAATTCAATCCGGTCATCAAATATTCTTACCTGGGTCTTCGAGGAAGAACGATAATCACGATGTGCCAACGCATTCGCCAGCGCCTCTCTTATCGCCTTAGGCGGATATTCCCACTTTTCCTGGCGTTCAACTTTGCCGTCTTCAATCCATGAAGTCAATGAAATGTGGTCAAAGATAAATTTTTCCACCTCAACCAACTGGTCAATAAGGTTACCACCAATATCTTTCATATCAATCATTATTCCAGTAACGCTGGTTCCTTTAAATCTAACACATTTGACCTCTGCTTGTAGGAAAAAATCCTGAGGATTCTTGCAAAACAGTAAAATAGCTGAATTGATCAATTTATTATCTTGCTTAAGTTTCAGTCTAGATAACATTTCTTCCAAAGGCGAATCAGGATTGATGTCCAATCCTCTTTCGGTTTTGGCTTTTTTGACAAAAGCTATTATTTTAGCCGAATCAATATCTCTTATCTGTGCTATTGTGTTTGTCTGAGTATCAAACCGCAATGTTTCCTTGTGCTTTTCAAGAATCGCCCGTTCATATTCTTCTTTAGACATCTTTACCGTTGATTTGCCCACTCGCTTATACGGACGACCGAATGCCAGAACTAAGTGGTCTTGCGATTCAGGAACTTCAATGACAATAAGATATTTACTGTCCACAGTTTCAATTGTTATTTTAGGATAAACCGACGGGTCGGTGTTCTGGGTAATTTTATTGGTCAATTTTTCTACTGTATCTTTTCCAATCGCAATGCCGATAACTTTGCCTGATGAGGAAATTCCGGCAACTATTTTCCCGCCAGTTTTATTTGCCATCGCTGCCACCGTAGCCACAATTCTATCCGCCTGCGACAAACTTGGCTTTAGTTCGACCGTTTCCGATTCCTTCAAATCTAACATTTCACACCTGGATTTTTCATCCTTCAATTTCCTCATAGTGCAATTTTACTATCTCCATATATAAAATATATCGCTTTTGTGACTTATATCAAGAAGATTAATCCTTCAGCTTTTGCGTTCAGGGATTACCTTCAAATTAAATCCTCTTTTGACAAATTAGAATAGTCTTTTTTAACCATTGGTTTTCTCTTCACCAAATGGCATACGAAAAACCAATGAATTGTCAAGTAGTTTCATTATTTTATACATTTTCACCGAACGGTGAAACAGGGCAAAAAAGTGAAAAATATCAAATTCTCCCTTATTCATCAAGCGGAGCAAATTCACTTTCGACTAAGCGGTTTTGTTGCTCTGAAGTTGGCGCCGAAGACTATATAAAAAAAGTGAAGAGGACTCAGCTATTTTGAGAGGTCTATCTCAATATCTATTAACCAATCTTTGTATCGCTTGTGCCATTCAATGGTCTTGGCTATCCCCTCAGTAAGGCTGGTCATCGGTTTCCATCCCAGTAATAACCTTGCTTTTTGTATATCTGCCCAGGTTGCCTTCAGGTCAGCACTGGCAAATGGTTTTTTTATAATCTTTACCTTCTTATTAAATTTATTCTCAATCAGAGATATCAGTTCATTCAAACTATGGGGTGTGCTATTACCCAGATTAATTATTTCGTATCCCCGGATATTGAGTGCTTTGATTGTGCCTTCTGCAATGTCATCAACATAGGTAAAATCCCGGCTCTGTGTGCCATCTCCATAAAGAATCAATTCTTTACCCTCATTAATCCACTTTATAAATCTAAACACACTCATATCAGGACGTCCGGCCGGGCCATAGACTGTAAAATATCGCAGGATAACAATATCCATATTGTAAAGATAATGGTATGTATAGGCGATTGATTCTGCTGCTTTTTTTGATGCGGCATATGGTGATATGGGCGTATTTACGGGCAAATCTTCTTTAAAGGGCATCTTCTGTCCTGCATACAGTGATGAAGTTGAGGCGAGAATCAACTTTTTAATATTATAGTCTTTCATCATTTCCAGAAGATGTAATGTCCCCAGGGTGTTTGTAGTTATATATACCCTGGGATTTTTCATACTGTAGCGCACGCCCGCCCGGGCAGCAAGATTGATAACTGCATCAAAACCCGGTCTCTTTGAAAACAGTCTTTTCAGGGAACGATAATCTTCAATATCAATCTTATTAAAACTAAAATTATCATACTTCTTTAACTGTTCAAGACGCCATTCTTTTAGTCTCACATCATAATAATCATTAAGGTTATCAATTCCATGGACAAAAAAACCTTTATTCAAGAGGAACTCTGCAGTCTTGTAACCAATAAAGCCAGCAACGCCAGTCAAAATGATTTGTCTACTCTTTTTCTCTTTTTGTATCACTGTTCTATTTTAACAAATTTACCAGTAGCCTCTAACTCTCCAGACCTTACTACATAAAAATATATACCTTGGGAGACTGGTGCTCCCAGAATATCAGTACCATCCCAGCTGACCATTGTAATACCACTTTCAGATTTTATCGCCTTAATCAGTTCACCCGTGACATTATATATTTCAATTGTAGGTGGCCGTGAAGTCTTATGTGCGAAAAAGAAAGAAATATTTTTTGGGAAGGGATTGGGTTTAACAATGACCCATTTGTTATCAAGATTACTATCCCGCTTTTCCACGATGCCAGTATAAAAATAAGTCAAACGCTCCAGCACTGCCGCGTTAGTAAAATAAGGATTTGACTCTCCAGGCTGACTCGATACACAAACCACCCCACTAAAGTTTTCAGCTACAAACTGATGTACTATTCTGGTAGAAGTATCAGAATAAATTGGAACATTATTGTAGTACATAGTCTGGATAAGCGTATCAAAAATGACAAAACGGAGGCAGGGGAACGAATCATAAGGAATTATCACAACACCCCAGGCATTGATGCTTTCAAAACCTCTTTTCTGATACTCAAAATAGGTATTAGCATCAATATAGTAAGTCCAGGAGAAATGGTAATGGCGTGAATCATTGTAGTGTTCAGGGAGGTCATTTGTGTCAGGGGGATTGAATTTTTGGAAAACTTGTCCGCTTGTATCATTACCTGCATATCCAAGTGTGCTTAAAAAATTGGGTGTAAGTTGCATATACAAAAATGCAGTATCAGATCCACTCATTGAAGCATAACACAGATTAGCATTCGGAAACGAATCAGCAAAGGGTGTTTGGCTCACCAATACAACAACATTGGTACAGGAATCAGCACCCATTGCTTGAGAAGTAAACGTCCAAGTTTGAGGACCACCAGGGTTACCAAGATTAACAGTGCGATTATAAGCGATATTCTTTGTCCATTTTGTGCCCAACTTATGTGGTATTTCATTGTAATCTATCACAATCTGCGCAGATAAGTGGCATAATATACTCGCAAAAATAAAAATACAACAGGACTTCACAAGAAAAGATTTAATTAACTTCATAGTATCTCCTTTCGTTTCTCAGAACAATAACATTCGATAGTCATTATACAAATATAACAGTTTTTGTCAAGCCTCCTACAAAATGCTTTTGTTTGCATAAAAAAATTTTTGTAGTAAAACCTCATTCTATTTTTACCTCAGATAAATAAATCTAATTAACTTACCACCATTTTTCTTTCAATCCATTGCGCAGTTGTTTCATTAAGCCAATCCCTCTATTCTTGAGCCTTCAGGTGATTCAACTGTAAAATAAATGGTTGTTTTAATCTCTTTTTCAGAATCAAGACTCCCTTTCCAGCGGTAGATACCCAAGTCCTTTTCCTGTTCTGATGGCTCTGGCTCAAACTTAACATCCTGAACTTTAAGTTCTGGGCTCTGTGGCACAGGGAGCTGGTCAATGAGTGTGTATTTAACTCCTTTTTTATGATAGTTCTTCACAATATTCTCATAAATAAATTCATATTTTAGTGTCTTCTTAACAAGCCCGCCCTTTTCCACATGCGATTTTTTTTGCTTTCGTTCCACCTTTATATGTTCGTCAACGCCAAAGGGAAATATTATTTTCTCGCCTGGCGCAACAGTGTTTAAATATACCTTCCCGCTCAGGTCATCACCAACATATGTGTTGCCTTCACCACTAAGAAATAGATAAGAGGTTGTATTCTTTGCCTCACCATTCAGGTATGCAAGTTCTGTAATTCTGGGTATAATAAAATATTCAAATTCTGCATCAAGTGATGCATCACAGATTTTCAGTTTCTTTGCCTGTTCACCACTCTTTATTGTATACTTTCCTGACAACGGATACCTTACTGCAATCCCGGTCTCTACTGGTGGCGCAGGTTCATATACCATCCTATCTTCTGTTGCTGGTGCCGAAGCCAATTGTTCAGATGCACCGGCAGGCGCATCCCTCTTCATCTTTGCCGCAGGCCTTGGTATAAAAATATTGATATACCACGGCTGTGGTTCAGGGGCAATCCCACCTAAGGCAGGTTGAGCAGTTGAAAGAATAACCTTTGTGTTTTCCCAGTCTTCGCCAGTCCTTTGTTCAATCTTTGCAAAATAAGAGAGTTCAATCTTGGATTCAGTCGGATTTGCCCTTAATTCGTAGTAGGTACTCCAACTGGCACCATAGACTACATAACTAATTTCTAACAGAGCCTTTCCTGAGATATGCGGAGACGCATCAAAAACAATTGTCTTTTTGTTCTGCGAAACTGCCTGTATATCATTAATCTCCTTTTTTATAACATTAATCGACTCCCGGATCTTAATCCTTAGGCGCTCAATCTCTGCAATCCGATTTTTAATATTAATTAGTTCATCGCCAATAAAATTTAAACCAGCACGCCAGGCATCTGGAGAAATACTGCCAGTAAAAAGTTCCTTAGAAATAGTTTGGGGGCTGCTAACTGAAATTGTTCCTAAATATTTTGCCTTCTCCTGTAAAACAGCAGTCTCATCGACGAGTATCCGGTCTTCAAATTCAATTTTTTTTAATTTGTTTTCAAGCTCTTGCACCCTGGGGGTCAATTCTTTCTTATAACCGGGTTTGATCTGAACCTCCCCAACCTTGATACCTTTTGCCTTTATTCTTACTGATTCATCATCCAGAGAACCGGGCAGATCCGGAATGATTATATCTAATGGTTCGTTCAAAGTAACCTCACAAACCTTTATTACCTGCACACGGTCAGTATATACTATCACCGTATCAGTCCTGGGACTTATTTCAATAACTGGCATAAAACCTCCTTTACCTGACAGTTTTTTCTTTTTTACTTTTTCAAATGCTTATTTAGGAATTTCAAGATAAATTCAAGCCTTTTTTCGCGCCGCCTTGGTGTCCCATGTCTTGAGAGTTCATGCGATTCACCCGGGAAACGTACTATTTCTACATCCTTTTTTAGAAATTTTAATGCTGTGAACAATTCCTCTGCCTGGCTTATTAAACAACGCAGGTCCTGTTCACTGTGTATTATGAGCAGGGGTGTTTTTATCCTTGGTGCATATTTCAGGGGCGACATATTCCAGAACCATTCTAAGCCGCCCTTTTCCCATAGTGTCCTGGAGAATTCTTTAGGAAAAATAAATCCAAAGTCATCAGCAGGGAAAGAAATCATATTTACTACACTGCGCATCGTAACTGCTGCCTTGAAAATATCTGTATGACCGATGAGCCAGTTGGTCATAAAACCACCATAACTTCCACCAATAACTGCCATATTTTTGTAATCAACTGGATATTTTTTCTTTAAGAATTTTATTGCATTCATAATATCAATCGAATCAGGAATACCCCATTTGAAATCGAGTGCCTTGGCAAACTTCTCACCATAACCTACACTACCATGGGGATTTGAATAGAACACCAAAAAACCATTTCCTGCAAGCACCTGGAATTCGTGGAAGAATGAATATCCATAGGCTGCGTGCGGACCACCATGAATCTGAACTATAAGGGGAAACTTTTTTCTACTGTTGAATCCGTTTGGTTTCAATATCCATCCCTGTATCTTGCGGCCTCTGTATCCATTAAAAATAAATTCTTCTGGTTTTGAAATAAGGCGGCTATTGAGATAGTCTTTATTGATGTCGGTAAGTTTTGAGAGTTCACCCTTAGACCATTTATATACATTTCCCGGGTCTACAGAATTACCAATTGCAAGCGCAAATGTATTCTTGCCATCATAATCATAAGCATATATCCGATCTTTTTCGCCGATGATTTTTTCAATCTTATGAGACTTTATTTCGACACAGAAAAGAGATGTGTATCCATTACTGGTTGCCTGAAAGAAAATGTATCTGCCATCCTGACTAAACCTTATTGTATTATATGCATAATTACCACAGTCATCAATAATATAATCACCAATATCCAGATTGAACTTTTTAGTAAGATTTATCGCCTTACCTCCCTTTAAAGGCACAAGCCAGATGTAGCTCTGCATATACTGGTAATTTTCAGGTCCTTCACGGCCGATATACGCAATGTATTTTGCATCTGGTGAGAAAACAGGATTTCCTTTTGGACCTGCTGGAGTTTTTATGAGCCGTTCCTTTTTTCCATTAATATCTATAATAAACAAATCAACATATAGGAATTTATCCTCGTAATTCTTTTCGCGATTACTTACAAAAGCAATCTTTCTACCATCCTTTGAAATAGAAGGGTCGGTATCGCCATTAATACTAGATGTCAGCTGACTCATTCTGCCAGTCTTTATGTCTATCTTCCAGATATGCGGCTTTTCTTTTGGCAGCATACCTGCATTATCAAGTTTATACCATGCTTTGGTTATGTAGTAATATAATGGAGGCTTATCCTTTTCAGGAAACTGTTTTTTATCAATGACTTTTTTAGTAAATTCGCAGATTATGCGATTGCTATCCGGTGTCCAGTAATAATTACCAAAAAATCCTTCTAATTTTGTTACCTGGAGTGCCTCTCCCCCATCAGTGGGAATTAACCAGAGGTTTTGTTTCTCTTTATCAGTGACTATAAAAGAGATAAATTTGCCATCTGGTGACCATTTGGGATTGTGCACATTCTTGTTACCACGAATAAAATGCCTGATTTTATTCTGAGAATCAATCACATACAAATTCTGGAAATATTTGTTTTCTTTTTTATCCAACCATTCAATAGTATAGGCGATTTTCTTGCCATTAGTGGAGATTGATAGTTCACGCAGGTATTTAATCCTGCAAAGGTCACTGATCCTAATCGGGCTTTTTTTCATTTGACCTCCTCAGATATATTAAATACCTAAATGCCTAAATACCTAAAAAACCATGTATTGCAAGCCTATAAAGATTATCTGCAATACGCTTTTTATTGATAGCCGCAAGGTTGACCATGACAATGCCCAGTCCTGTTTTAATACAGCATCTCTTCTACATTTGCGGTCTCTGGTGCCTCAACTGAAAATGATGTATTAATCTTGAATGACTCACCCGGTTTAATAGTTACTTTCCAGTAATAGATACCGCGGTTTTTATCTTCTTCGCTTGGTTTTGGGTCAAACTTAATATCTGAGACCTTTATATCAGGGTCCTGCGACACTGGCACCTGATCTATAATTGTACAGGGAATGTCTTTGTTTCGAAAGTTTTTGATTGAGTTTTCGTATAACAATTCATGTTTTTTTATTTTTTTGAACAAACCTCCGTGAGAAACCTTTGATTTTTTAAGTTCCCTTCTTACCTTTATCATTTCATCCACACCAAATGATACAGTTGTAGATTCATCAGGTGCAAGATTGGGTAAATATGACTTTCCAGTAAAATCATCACCTACATAAGTGCCAGCCTCACCAGCAAGGAAGAGATAATCTGATTTATTCTGGAATTTGCCAGTTGAGTAGGCGAGTTCTGATAATCTCGGGATTATTAGATATTCAAAACCCGCATCAAAAGCCGTCTCATAGATTTGAACTTTCTTTTCTGGTTCTCCACTCTTTATCGTATATCTACCAGGCAAAGGATACCAGATAGCAATGCCGGTCTGAACTGGTGGGGCTGATGGTGGTACTGTTGCCATTACCGGCCTTTCAGCAACAACTTCCTTTGCAACCTCAGATGGTGCAGCCGCAGGCGCCTTTTCATATTTCTCATATTCATAAGAATATATATACCAAGGCTCAGGTGTTGGTGCAGTGCCACCGAGTGCAGGTTTGCCAGTGGAGAGAACAATCTTTGCATTTTCCCAGTCTTCACCAGTGCGCTGGCTGATCTTTCCAAAATAGGTAATACCAATCTTTCCATTTGAGGGATTTGCTCTTAATTCATAGTATGTGCGCCAGGTTGCCCCATATAAAATAGAATTCAATTCTATATTGTAGTTTCCGGGTTTTTCTGGATGGGCATCAAACTTTACGGTCTTTCTGTTTTCTATTACTGCCTTTGTATCATTAAGTTTTCCTCTCAAAGTATCTATCTCAGTGGTTAAATCCTTACGCGCCTGCTCAATCTGTGCACTGCGCGCCTTTGCACTGAGTAGTCCATCCGCCATAAATTTCAAACCCTGTTCCCAGGCGAATGGTGAAACCTTTCCAGTATAGACCTCTTTTGAAATCACATCCGGAGCACCCACTGAAATCGTCTGCAGAAATTTTTCTTTTTCCTTGATTACCGCAAGTTCATCAGAGAGTGCACGGTCTTTTTGTACAAGGAGTTTGATTTTTTCTTCAAGTTCCTTTATCCTCGGGTGGGGTTGTGCAGTATATCCTTTCTGTATTTGAACCTCACCAACAACCAGGCCGCTTGATTTTATCCTTATAGATTGGTCATCAAGACTGCCCGGCAAATCGCTGAAAACTAAATCAGCAGACTTGTCAAGATAAACACTGGCAATCCTTGAGACCATTACCCTATCACTGTAGATTATCACTGAATCAATCTTTGAATCAACAGTAATGCTTATGCCCAAAAGAAAGAAAAGTGTTAACATAAAACCTCCTTTAAGATAACCTCACTTTGTTCGGTTAAATTCCAAATTAAAAATTGTAGTGGCCGAGTTTACTCGGCAATATATTGAAGCAGAGCAATCTCTACCACTACTCATATATATACCTTCCTTTATTGTCTACACGAAATTTAACAATCTTTTTGTGTCTGACAAAAATATCATAACCCTGTTTAAGATTCTGCCAGAATGACAATAATACAGAATCTTCTTCAGCAATCTTTTCGAGCGTAATCATATTAGTGCTATCCATCTGGCACGGAAAGATATACACTGGAATTTTTCTTTGACCCTTGGATTTTGTATCCAGATAGATTATATAAAGTTCTTCTATTGCCTCATTGCCGATCGGAATACAACCTATCGTCACTGAAGAACCATGGATTGCAACATCACCGCCAGGATGTCTTTTATCGCTGAGAATTTTGTCTGATGCATTTGGATAATTTATACCGAGTGCGAGATGGAACCGAGAACGAGGATTGAAACAATTTATATAGTAAAATCCTTCAGGAATTTGCAAATCACCTTGTTTTCTCTTCGGTCCTAATTTTCCACAATACGCAGTAAATTTGTATTCCCTTGCCAGTAAAAATCCATTCTGATTTTTTGGTTTTATCCATAATTGAAGAATTTGTTCATTTTTGTAGGCAGTAATCAAAACCCGCTCTGGCGGATATACTACACCAAGATTATCAAAAAGTGAATCAATCTGAGATTGATGCCATCTCCTCGCCTCACCAACGCGGTCAGAACTGTTTTCTGATGCACCAATCGTTACAATCAGTAATATCCACCCCGTTGTAAAAAATGCCTTCATCTTATATTATTTTATTCGGAAAGATTCAAAAGTCAACCATTCGCTACTGAAATACCTCTTTTACCCCATCTGCTAATTGGCATTCATAAAAATCAGGCTTTATCCTGAATCTTTTGTAGTATTTGTCTGTTTGTGTCTCAATAAATTCTCTTACTTTTGTTCTCTCAATCAAAGTTATGATACATCCGCCAAATCCCGCGCCGGTCATCCTTGAACCAAGAACGCCTTTAATCGACTGGGCTACTTCAACCAGGGTATCAAGTTCCGAACAACTGACTTCATATAAATTCTTAAGGGAATAATGAGATTCATTCATTAAAATACCAAATTCTTTAAACATGCCCTTCTTTAAAAATTCTCGGGCGCGAAGAACTCGTTCATTCTCATAAATTACATGCGCGCATCGTTTCTGCACAATTTCAGGAAGTTTATCTTGATGATATGAAAACTGTTCGTCAGAAACATGCCGTAGATATTCAATATCTTTTAAAAATTTTTTTAATATCTTAACCCCTTCTTCACACTCAGTCCGCCTGGTATTGTATATGGAATTTATTAACTCTCTTTTTACCTTTGAAACGCTTATGATAAATACATAATCTGGATTGTTAATCAGAATATGCTCATACTGCAAATTCTGGCAATCAATAAATAGTGCACAGTCCTTCTGACACATGGTTATTACAAACTGATCCATAATACCACATTTCATACCAATAAATCTATTTTCAGCAGATTGACAAAGAACAGGTATTTTATCTTTTTCCATTTCTATCTCTGACAATTTCATTAATACAAAACAACTAACAACCTCAAGTGCTGCTGATGATGCAAGTCCACTGCCAATCGGTATATCACCTTCAAAGATTATGTCCATTCCTTTCAATTTATAACCCTGTTCCAATAGCATCTTTGCCACGCCCTTGGGATAGTTTGCCCAGCCATCTTCAGTTCTGTATTCTATTCTATTTAGTGGACATTCAACTTTTATATCAAAATTTAGTGAATACAGCCTTAATGAATTTTTATTATTCAGTCCTGCGCAGACAATCACGCTTCTATTTATACCAGCAGGTAAAACAAATCCACCATTATAATCTGTGTGCTCCCCAATAAGGTTAACCCTGCCCGGCGCCTTGAAGAAACGCAAACTCTTCTGTCCACCAAACTTTGAAAAAAATTCTTTTCTAATATTTTCTATTCTGTCTTTAATCTCTATTTTCTGGTCTCCCATATTTTTTGTTTACCATTTCATATTGCTGTATGTCACCAATATCAAACCACTCACCGCGAAAAAGATATCCATAAATATCTACCCTTTTATACAACCACTCAAGGAATCGGCCAGGCGGGTCAGGTTTATTACCTTCTTCAAGATATTCATTAATTAATTTAAAAATTTCTCTTGGAAAAAGATACATACAGGTGGCAATAAGCGTGGTGCGCGGATCGTCTGGTTTTTCAACAAAATTAATTATGCGCCTTTGTTTATCTAATCTGACTTCATTGTATCCTTTTATGAGTTCTCTGTTTTTAACATTATGAACAGCCACACTGAAACCTTTAACTTTAAAGAATTTTACAAATTTATTAACATCAAAACTGAACAGATTATCACCAGCGATGACAATTAAATCATCATTAATATTTGCCTTTTCAATCACGAGCTTTATATCACCAATTGCACCAAGTTTTGTATCATTAGAAGTTGTACCATCTGAAAAAATAACCATCTCTTTTTTTGATTTATAAGTAATCTTCCATGATTCAAAATGGGAAAATAATTTTTTATTAGTTATTATAAATATCTTATCAACCTCATAAATTTTTTCAACTCGTTTTAAGATATATTCTATCATCGGCTTGCCTGCTACTGGCAATAATGCCTTGGGTCTGTCTTTTGTCAGAGGATACATCCTTGTTGCATAACCAGCACACAGGATTAATGCTTTCACGATTCACCTATTTCAGCGAACTCAGATGTTATCAAGAGGAAATACAGGTCGTTTGAGTCTTTGGTATGGTAATCGCTTCAGCATTAAATCAGTACATCCATTTGTAAGAGCTAGTATTGCACGAGATGCAATCTTTCGCAAATCGTCAACAAGGTAACCACTTTTTATTATGAACATCTTCCTCTGCATAGGGTCTATTCCCAAATCGTGGAAAATCTGCAAATCAGTAATGCCGACGCGCTGGGAACTAATTATAACATCAACTTTCGGCGTGCAAACTAAGGTATACACTCTGCCGCCTTTGTTTATAACCTTTTCAATATTTCCTTTTATTTTATAGGATTTAGAATAAATAGAATCTATCCTGCCTCCTAAATAAAACTCTTTATCTTTTTGAACTGAATCAACACAATGATAACATGCCTCAGGGTCATAAATTACTGCGAATACCGGTCGGTCATTTATGAAAACAGGCAAATTCATTTTATCAACCAGCCTGAGTAGGTTTGTATTATCCTCAGGAGACCCTGCTGTAGGATTGTCACCAGAATCTGAGATGAAGACTGGAAACTTATTCTCTTTTATCGCATCAATGGCTCTCTTTATAGATTCTTCAGGGGTAAACGCCTCTGTTGTAAAATCAAATTGTTTTCGTTTTTGCCAGAAAGAATCTGCTAATTCCTTTGCCAAAATTTCCCCCTTTTGTTTTTCTTCTATTGTGGTAACAACGGTAGATGAGACCCCATTTTCAGAATGGTCTGCCCATGGAAATCCTAAACAATATGAGGCAGATAAAACCCACGAATTTTGCTCAGCCACCTTGAGAAAATTGATCAAGCTCTTCATTGGTTTTACTCTGGTTTCTGACTGCTCTCCGGAAATTAGCATTGGTATGGATGAATAACTGGTCTTTGGGATTATAGAATGTTCTAATGCATTATACAAAAGCACCCCAGCCCTTGTTCCCGTGTCAACAACATCTGTGTGTGGAGCAGTTTTGTATGCTACCAATGCATTTGCATTCTCGACCATCTTTTGGGTCACAGTGGCGTGCATATCCAGTGTGCAGATAATCAATAAATTTTCTGACAATATTTTTCTAATTGCACTCAGCAAATCGCCTTCGCCATCACCTATCTCTTCGACATACATTGAACCATGAAGGCTCAAAAATACTGCTGATAAACCCTGAATATTTAAAAGTTTGGTCAGGAGTTCTTTTTTTAATTTTTGATAAACTTCTTTTTTTACCATTCCATACGGTAATGCCCTGGCACATATCGTCGGTACTATTTTATAATTTTGTTTGCGGTAAAACAACTCTAACATACCCTTAATCTCGCCAAAGTTATCATCTTTGTACTCTTTAATATTGAAAATATCCTTATCCTTCAATATCAAAAAATCCTTTTCTTCGGTATGCGCAGGAGTAAAGGTGTTGGATTCATGATATATCATCCCGACGGCTATTCTTTTCATCTTTGACAAACGATTATAATCGGATAAACTAAAATCACCTAAAAAACTGCAATATTTTCAAAGCGATCTCATATATCTAATCATAATATTCTGTTATCCTGATGCCCTGATATTCTGATAACCCTGAGTAACCAGCCCCTTTATATTCCTCAGTCCGCTTTTGAACCTGTATCCCTATGTAGTACTTTTTGCGAATTTGGGAACCGCTGGCTTTGGCAGTTCCATTTTAAAAACCGCAACCTTTTTGCCCGCAGCCTTTAATTTTTTCATCGTTTTCCAGTTTTCCTTATAAAGGGTAGGATCATTCTCAGGTAAAATTATTAACTCACCGTCTGGTGATATTTTTTCTAAAATTTTCGGGTGTTCGAAAGCGTATTTCATAAATTCAGCAAAAAGGTCAAGATTTTTTCTAATGACTTCCTCTTTATCCATATTACGCCTCCTTTTCATAACTGTTTCGATACCATTTCCAAAGTAATTTTAAATCTTGCACCGCAAAGGTTAGTGCTAAATTAAAATTATAAAATAACAATGGTTGCTTTTCAACTGTACCGTCGGGATGAATAATATCTTTATGCGCAAACCCATGAGAAGTATCGTAGCGAACTATCGGACACCATCTTTTTTTAATAAAGGCTTCGTATTGCACTGAAAATCGGACCACTGTTTTACCTTCAATCTCGGCTGATACACGTAAACGATCTTGCATATCTGACGAAAAATAATATACATAGTTTATTTCCCGCATATTTTAATTATATTGAAAATAACCTGGAGGTCAATATTGACAAATGATTTACGATAAATATACTGAAGTCACCTAAAGGAATGCAATTTTTTCATAGGTGACCCCATACTTACATACTTATTCGAATTTGAAGGCCCTTTCCTTAAAAACCTTCATACACGCATCAACTACTTGTGTGTCGTATAGTATGCCTCTATTCTTTATAATTTCTCCGAGGGCGGCGTCTATGCCCCAAGCAGGCCGGTATGGCCGGTGAGATGACATTGCCTCAACGACATCGGCAACGGCAAGTATTCGTGCTTCCAATAGAATGTCATCGTCTTTAAGACCAGCAGGATAACCAGAGCCATCCATCCTCTCGTGGTGCTGGACTATGACCTGCCCTACTGGCCAGGGGAATTCCACAGACTGTAGTATTTCATAACCACCCATTGGATGAGTCTTTATTATCTCAAACTCGGCACTGGTCAGCTTCGTAGGTTTGCTGAGAATCTCGGCTGGCACATAGATCTTACCAATATCGTGAAGACTGCCAGCAACCCGCAATCCCTCGACCCGGTCATCAGACAAACCCATCTCCTTAGCAATAGCGCAGGCAAGCTGAGTTACTCGACGTTGATGATTTGCCGTATAAGGGTCTCTTTTCTCAAGTGATATGCTTAGGGCATTGATTATGCCAACTAATGTATTATGAAGCCTTTGATAACTCTCTTTCAGTTGTTCTTCGGATAATTTCCTTTCCGTAATATCCTGGACAGTTCCGAACAACTTCACAACACGACCATCCTTATCTTTAACTGGCCGCATTGAAGTAGTAAAAAAACCGATTTTACCGCTTGGTAGATTAACAACAATGTCGTATTTAAACTCCTGCCCAGTCTCAACAGCTAATCGCGCATATTCGCGCAACTTCTTGACTTGTTCAGGCGGATAATAACTCGCTTCTTCTTCCTCAGTTGGCGGTCCAAGATCTTTGGGCCGCTCGTAAAGGTCGAAGACCTCGTCTGACCATGTGATTTGACGAGTTGCTAAATCATAAGCCCAGTTGCCAATTCTTCCCAGCCTTTGTGCTTCTTGCAACAATCTTTCATTCTCTTTCAGAGCTTCCTCAATCTGTTTGCGTTCAATTGCATAATGGATCGCACGCGAAAGCCCGCTACCATTCACCTGTCCCTTAATCAGATAGTCCTGTGCACCCTTCTGCACCGTTGATAAGCCAACCACATTATCATGCAAGCCGGTTAGCACAACAATCGGCAATGTGACAGCATTAACACTAACCCTATCAAATGTATCAATACCCTGGCTGTCAGGCAGACCCAAGTCAAGAAGCAATATGTCTACATTCATCTCGGTCAAAATTTTGGCAACTTTTTCAAGCCTATCAACGCAGGCAATATCAAACTGACCAGGCATTGCCTGGTTCAACATCTCCTTTATCAACCGAACATCGCCCGGATTGTCTTCGATCAATAATATCTTAATTTGCCTATCTATCATTTTTTATGGTTAGGTGGTAATTTAACAATGGTTAACCAGAAATCTTCGACGGACCGGACTACTTTTATAAACTGTTTCAGGTCAACGGGTTTTGTAATGTAACAATTTGCATGCAGGTTATATGTTTTTAAAATATCTTCCTCATCGCTTGAAATTGTCAGAATAACAACCGGAATTCTCTTTAAATCATCATCAGATTTTATTTCAGCCAGGACCTCACGACCGTCTTTCTTGGGCAGATTTAAATCAAGCAGAATAAGGTCAGGCCGAGTTGCCTTAGAATATTTGCCCTTCTTTCGCAAAAATGCCATTGCTTCAACGCCATCTGGAACTATATCCATAGTATTGAGCATTTTGCCTTCTTTAAGTGCTTCTTGCACAAGGCGCACATCACCTGGATTGTCTTCGACCAATAAAATTTCAACCGGTCGAGCGGCTTCCTTAAATTGTCGAGCACGCATCATAACCTCCTTTCATTCACCCCCTCCATTATCCTCCCCTTGTGTCTCATCTCGAGATTCGACATTGAGAGAAAGGGGGAGGATCGGGGTGGGGGTAATCGGTCTTTTGGGTATTGTCCAATAAAATGTCGAGCCTTCGCCAGGTTCTGATTCTATCCATATTCTTCCGCCATGACGCTCCACAATTCTTTTGCAGATTGCCAATCCGATGCCAGTTCCTCCATATTCATCTTTGCTATGCAGACGCTGAAAGATGACAAAAATGCGTTCTTTATACTGCTGGTCTATGCCAATGCCATTATCGCGAACTGAAAATATCCATTCGCCAAGCTTTTGTTCAGCGGAAATATGAACCTGCGGAGGTTCCTTTCTGCGAAACTTGATGGCATTGCCAATAAGGTTTTGAAATAATTGAATCATTTGCGTTTCGTCAGCCATTATGGTTGGCAGGTCGTCATTGGTAATGAGTGCATTGTTTTCGTCAATCATTGTTTTAAGATTAACAATTACCTGACCGAGCACAAATTGGCAATCGCACGGTTCAAACGGCTTACCCCTGGTGCCAATACGTGAATATGTTAAGAGGTCGTTGATGAGCCTCTGCATGCGACTGGCACCATCCACAGCAAATTTAATATATTCATCGGCGTCACCATCAAGTTTACCTTTATAGCGTTTTTCTAATAGTTGCGTAAAACTTGCGACCATGCGCAAAGGTTCCTGTAAGTCATGCGAAGCTATATAGGCAAACTGCTCAAGCTCTTTGTTGGAGCGTGCTAAATTCTCTAAGGTCTTCTTCAATTGTTCCTCGGCTCGTTTGCGCTCAGATATATCAAGGACAAAACATATTCCGACATCTTTTTGTTCTTTGAAGAGAACTGCACCAATAATGACCGGAACAAGACTACCATCTTTACGAATATATTTTTTTTCAAAAGGAACAGATACACCTGTCTCTGCCATTTCTTTTAACGCCTTTTCATCAAGATAAGCATATTCCGGTGGTGTCATGTCCTTCCAGCGCACTTTACCCTGCAGGACATCATCCTCGGTGTAACCAAATATTCGAAGAAACTCGTTATTTGCCCGGGATATATTTCCGGCAGTATCCCAGAAAATAATGCCGATTATGTTTGAATCATATAATCGCTTGAATTTAATTTCACTTCCCCGCAACGCCTCCTCCATTCGCTTCCGCTCGGTGATGTCGCGTGCCGCCGCGAAAACACCAATAACCTCACCTTTCTCATCCCGATAGACCGAAGCGTTATACAAGACAGGCGTCAGGTGCCCATCACGGTGCTTCAAATCTAATGAATAGTCCAAAACGAAACCCTTCTTAAAAACCTCCCGATATCCAGCCCGAGCTCTCTCAGGATCAGTGAAGTAGTCCGAGAAATCACTGCCAATGAGTTTCTCCCGGGATACTCCAGTCACACGGACCGTGGCCTCGTTAACATCCATAATTTTCCCATTCAGACTGATGGTAACCAAGGGATCCAGACTTGCTTCGATCAGGCTTCGCGCATAACTCGAGGCGAGACGCACATCTTCTGCCCGCTTGCGTTCGGTTTTCAATTTCTTAAGTTCAGCAATCTGCCGGCGCAATTTTGCCATTTCTTTTATAAGTTGCTCTTTTGTCTTATTTGCATCTTTCATCTGAACTCCCTTTGGCTTTTTTTGTTTCTTCCATTCTGCAAGGTGATTTATGCGTTTTTGCCATCAATTCTGCGATTGAATACAGAAGTTTATCCATAGCTATTCGGTTAACCCATTCTTTAGTGCGTATTTTACCAGGCCAGCGAGTCTCGAAAAACCCGTCTTACGCATTAAGTTATATCTATGATGCTCAACCGTCCTTACGCTTATATCCAATTTACTTGCGATTTTCTTGTTCGAATTGCCCTCGGCTATCAATTTGAGAATTTCTTGCTCACGATTAGAAAGGCGACTCGAAGTTTTATTAGTTCTATCCTTTGCACGACTTAGAAGGCCCTTTATTACATCACTGGTAAAAGATAAAGAAATGTAGATGTTATTTTTTCTTATTGATTCAATTGCTGAAATTAATTCTTTATCAGCATCTTCTTTCAATATATATCCCTGGGCACCCCGGACCAGACATTCATAAACATATTTTTCACTCTTATGCACAGTCAAAACCAAAATTTTGATATTTTTATTAACCTTTCTGATTCGGTGTATTGCCTCAATACCTCTAAGATTAGGCATAGAGATATCCAGGATTATCATTTCTGGCTTTATCCTCTGAATCAGGGGAACTATTTGCAAACCATCCCCGGTTTCGCAAATAACCTTGTAATCAGGATTCTCTTCAATAATTCTTTGCAAACCCTGTCTAACCAATGTATGGTCATCAGCAATAAATAGCGTAAACATATTAATCCATTATTAGTATATTATACCAACAAATTATTAAAAGAAAATTTGTGAAGAATGCTTACTACGATATAGGTAATAATACCTATATTATCATGTAAATTTGAGTATTACTACCAATAATAGTTTAAGTAATATTCGCAATTTATAAATTTAATTTTATGGTTACAATAATAGAGGAATTTGAATAATATGAACTTGATTTTAAAGCCCAATTTTTCAGCACATCAAATTGATTTATTTCTTAAAAGACCATTTGATATCTTGTTATCAAGTGTTGCTCTGGCATTATCATCTTGGTTATGGGTTTTAATTACGATTGCAATTATGATAGAAGATGGAGAACCTGTTATAATTAAACAAATAAGGGTGGGCAAAAAAGGAATAAAATTCACTTCCTATAAATTTCGCTCAATGGTAAAATCAACCCTGAGGGAAAAGGTAAACCACCAGGCAAGTGAAAATGACCTAAGAATTACAAGGGTTGGTAAATTTTTACGCAGAACCGCGCTTGATGAATTACCACAATTGATAAATATTTTAATTGGGGATATGAGTTTTGTTGGACCAAGGGCGCTCTTGCCTCAAGAAATCGAAATTAATGGTAATCCTAAGTGTGTAAGTATCGAAGAA
>Ga0172365_10000503_pt1 | contig 26119 bp, 22 predicted proteins | sample LakKivSesite48cm_FD_114535 | JGI IMG/M metagenome (GOLD analysis project Ga0172365, IMG submission 114535) | Sediment microbial communities from Lake Kivu, Rwanda - Sediment site 48cm | ecosystem: Environmental > Aquatic > Freshwater > Lake > Sediment | place: Rwanda: Western Province, Lake...
CTTTTTAGACACACTCTAAGTGGTTCTTTCGCCAAGTTTCAGAGATTTTCATGACCCCACCCCGGCCCTCCCCGCACGCGGGGAGGGAGGCGTCGTCCCCCTGCGTGCGGGGGGATTTGAGGGGGGGGTATGAATGTGGTGAAAACTTAGCGAGAGAACCACTAAGCTGCGAACTCGCCGAAGTCCGCGCAAACTCACGCGGTTCGAGCGGATTTCAGGCAATTCGCAGAGAGAAGGCCATACAGAGATGATTCCCTACGAGTTTCAGACGCTGGAACCGAAGTGGCGGGCGTGGTGGGAAAAACACGGCACGAACAAGGCAAGGAGCGACCACCGGCGCCCGAAGTACTACTGTCTCGACATGTTCCCCTACCCTTCAGGCGAAGGGCTGCACGTCGGCCACTGGCGCGGCTACGTCCTGAGCGACGTGTGGTCGCGCTACAAGCGATTGCAGGGCTTTCGCATCCTCCATCCCATGGGGTGGGATGCCTTCGGCCTGCCTGCGGAGAACTTCGCCATCACGCACAAGCTCCACCCGCGCATCAGCACCGCACGGAACATCGCCAACATGAAGCGCCAGTTGCAGGAAATCGGCGCGGTGTACGACTGGTCGCGGGAAATCTCCTCGTGCGACCCGGAATACTATCGCTGGACGCAGTGGATTTTCCTGCTGATGTACCGGCGCGGCCTGGCCTATCGGATGACCGCCCCCGTGAACTGGTGCCCAAGCTGCAAGGTTGGGCTGGCCAACGAGGAGGTGGTCGGCGGCGAATGCGAACGGTGCGGAACCCCGGTGACCAAGCGCGACCTGGAGCAGTGGTTCCTGAGGATCACCACGTACGCCGAACGCCTGCTCAACGACCTCGACAAGCTGGAGTGGCCGGAACGCGTCAAGACGATGCAGGCCAACTGGATCGGGCGCTCGGAAGGCGCACGACTCACCTTCACCGGCCTCCACCCCTCCAGGAGCAAGACGTACCCCATCGAGGTGTTCACCACACGGCCTGATACGCTCTTCGGCGCGACGTACATGGTGCTTGCCCCGGAGCATCCGCTCGTCCCGGAGCTTGTCACTGCGGCGCGGCGGAAGGAGGTGGAAGCCTACCGCGAACGCGCTCGCCGCGCGCGGGATATTGACCGGATGGCGATCACGCGGGAGAAGACCGGCGTCCCCCTCGGTTCGGTGGCGATCAACCCGGCCAACGGCGCGCACATCCCGATCTGGATTGCCGATTACGTGCTCATGGGCTACGGGACCGGCGCGATCATGGCGGTTCCCGCGCACGATGAGCGCGACTTCGCATTCGCCAAGATATTCGGGCTGCCGATCACCGAGGTGATCCACAGCCGCTACGCCGTGCGCGACGAATCCGGGCGTCTTGCGGAGGCCTACGTCGGCGAAGGGACGATGATCAACTCTGGGCAGTTCGACGGCTTGCCCTCCCACGTCGGCGGCAGAGAGATCGTCGCCTCGCTCAGAGAAGAGGGCAAAGGCGAGGCAGCCGTGAGCTATCGCCTGCGCGACTGGCTCTTCTCTCGGCAGCGTTACTGGGGCGAGCCGATCCCGATTGTCTATTGCGAGACTTGCGGCGAACAGCCGCTTCCGGAGGAACAGTTGCCCCTGCTTCTGCCGGAAGTCGAGGCGTACGAGCCGACGGGCACGGGCAAGTCGCCGCTTGCCGCGCTCACCGAGTGGGTGAACACCATCTGCCCGAAGTGCGGCGGTCCGGCCAAGCGCGAGACGGACACGATGCCGCAGTGGGCGGGGTCGTCGTGGTACTTCCTGCGCTACCCAAGCCCGCACGAAAAGGCTGCCGCGTTCGATGAGCGGGCGGTTGCCGAGTGGCTGCCGGTGGACATGTACGTCGGCGGCATCGAACACGCGATCCTGCACCTTCTGTATGCGCGGTTTTTCACGAAGGTGCTGCACGACGCCGGGTACCTGCCGTTCGACGAACCCTTCACGCGGCTGTTCAACCAGGGCATGATCTGTCGAAAGAGCGAGAGGACGGGCCGCGTCGAGAAGATGTCCAAGTCGAAGGGCAACATCGTCAGCCCCGACGGTTTGGTGGACGAGTACGGCACCGATTCGGTGCGGATATACGAGCTGTTCGTCGGCCCGCCGGACCAGGATTCCGAATGGAGCGACCAGGGCATTCAGGGCATCAGCCGCTTCCTGAACCGGGCCTGGACGCTCGTCACGTCGAACCTCGTGCCTGCCGAGCCGACGGAGGCGGTCGTGCGCGCACGGCACGCGCTCGTCAAGCAGGTCACGGAAGGTCTGGAATCGTTCAAGTTCAACACCCTGATCAGCCGGATGATGGAGTTCGTGAACTTCGTCGTCAGCCCCGACGGAGGCAACGGCCTTTTGGATGAGGAATCCCGCGATGCGCTCGTGGTGCTCTTATCGCCGTTCGCGCCGCACATGGCGGAAGAACTCTGGCAGATTACCGGCCATAAGAACAGCATCTTCGATCATGCACGCTGGCCGACCTTTGATGAGGGACTGGCATCCGCACAGAAGGTGACGATTGCCGTGCAGGTGAACGGCAAGCTCCGGGGAACGATTGAGGTTGCCCCGGATGCCTCGCAGGAAACGCTCAAGGAAGCAGCTCTCGCGCTGCCGAACGTGCAGAAGCATCTCGATAGGAAAAAGCCGCGCCGGGTGATCGTCGTGCCCGGTCGTCTTGTGAACATGGTGGTATAGCGCACGAAGCCGACGCGCTTCGTGTTCATGTGGCAGTCATCATCTCCGGCGTTGAGATGCGTCGGTGCTTTTCAACGGGAAATGACGACCTTGAAAACCCAGACCGGAAATCCGTTCATGCCGACCAAGATGTTCCTCACCAAAGGCGTCGGGCGGCATCGTGAACAGTTGACGAGCTTTGAGATGGCCCTGCGCGACGCGGGCCTTGCGTCGTTTAACCTCGTCCCGGTATCGAGCATTTTCCCGCCCCATTGCAGGCTGATCAGCAGGCGCGCAGGGCTGGCGGAGCTCTCCCCTGGGCAAGTGATTTTCACCGTGCTGAGCCGGGCAGCGACAAACGAACCTCACCGGCTGCTCGCCGCAACAATCGGCGTGGCGATCCCGAAAGACCGGGACAAGCACGGGTATCTCTCGGAGCACCACAGCTTCGGACAAACCGAAGAGGCCGCCGGAGAATACGCCGAGGACCTCGCCGCAGAGATGCTCGCGACGGTGCTCGGTGCCGAGTTCGACGTGAATCAGTCCTGGGACGAAAAGCGCGAAATCTGGCGCATCCAGAACGAGATCGTCGGGACGCGGAACATCACCCAGAGCGCGATGGGCCACAAGGACGGCCTCTGGACCTCGGTCATCGCCGCGGCGGTGCTCATTCCCTGAGCGTGCGTGTCGCCCCACAAGGCGCGTCGAAACAATTCTTGTAGGGGCGACCGGCCGGTCGCCCCTACGTCCCGACACGCACGATTCCTCACCGAAAAGCCTCTCAGAGCACTTCGCTTGCCGCCATCGCCTTCAGGCGCGCCCAGCGTTCGTCAACCTCCGCCTGAACTTCCTGCAAGAGATCGGCGTAATCCGGCCTGAGCATGTGCGAGAATGCGCGGCCCATGACCCTGAGTGCCTCGCCCACGGGAATCTTCTTCCCGCGTGCCTCAGGATCGTAGTTGAGCTTGGTGATGCCGTCGGTGACCTCGTAGAGCGGGTGCATACACGAGTCCACCGCTTTCTCGACGATCTCGTTTCCCTTCGCCTCATCAGCGCCCCAGTTGAGCGGGCAGGTGCTGAACACCTTGCCGAAGGCGAACCCGCCGTTGCGCACCGTCTGCTGTGCCTTCCGGGCTTTGGCGATCATGTCGCGGGCGTTGGACTCGGCGGCCTGGAAGAGGTACGAGCAATTTGTGCCGCGCAGGATTTCGATGATGTCCTTGTGATGCGTGAGTTTGCCGCGCTGCGCCGGGCCGACGTGCGCGTTGGAGTTGCGCTGGCCCTTGAAGCCGGTGTAGCAAAGCTGGCCGCCCGTGTTCATGTAGCCCTTGTTGTCGTATTCGAGCATGATGAACGGGTCGTTCCTGAGCGCGGAGCCAATCACCTGATCCATGCCGATGTCATCCCCGCCGTCGCCGGAGACGACAATGAAGGTGATCTCCTCGTCGAGCTTGTGCTGCTTGCGGAATCGCTTGTACATCTCGACGACGCCGGTGGCGGTGGAGGAGCCGTTGTGGAACAGGTTGTGGAAGTAGGGGACCTTGAAGCTGGTGAGCGGGTAGCCCGTCGTCACGACCATGCCGCAGCCGGTGTTGAAGAGGAGCGCGACGTGGCCATCAATCCCGCGCAGGAACAGGTTGAGGTTCGTGAAAATGCCGCAGCCAGGGCAGGCGGAGTGTTTCTCGATGCGCGAGGGCATCTCGGCGAGCTTGCGGAGATTGATCCGCTCCTCGCCTGCGTTGAGCGTCGTCTCCTCGACGGTGAGCGGTTCGATGGTCTGCACGGGCTTGTAGTTCGGGTCGCCGGGCCATGCGCCGTGGTAGACCTTCCCGTTGAAGGAGCCGACCTTCTCCTCGTTCGGCACGTTCGGCCACTGGAGCGCAGTGGTGAGCATGTGATGGCCGTCTTCCGGGGTGAAGTTCAGCCCACCGATGCCGTAGACGCGGCTGAGGATCGTGCTCCTGTTGCCGACCCTCTGGAGCGCCGCGCCGATCTCGTTGGCGAGGTAGTTGCCCGCGCCATACTGCGAGACGCGCTCGGCCACCACGATGGTCCTGGAATCCTTCACCGCCTCGACGAATTCCTTTTCCGGGAATGGGCGCAGCACCGTCGGGATCACCACGCGCACCTTCTTCCCTTCGGCGTTCAGGTCGTCAACGGCGACCTTCGCGGCCTCACCGGCGGTGTTGAGCGCGACGAGCGTCGCGTCGGCCTTGTTGGCCCCGTGTGCTTCCACGAAGCCGTAGCGCCGTCCGGTCATCGCTTCAAACTCCTTGAAGATGTCGGGGAGGATCGAGTAGGCCTTGGCCATCTTCCGGTCAAGCTGAACCTTCGTGTTGATGAGGTCGTCGTTCATGTACGGCCCGAAGGTGTGCGGGTGCTTCATGTCGAGGAAGCTCAGCATTTCCGGCTTCTTGCCGACGAACGCCCGGACATCCTCCTGGTTCTTGAAGACCTGGATGCGCCGAGAGCCGTGGCTCGTGTGGAAGCCATCGTACGCGACGAACGCCGGGAGCGAGACCGCTTCCGCCGCCTTGAGGGCGATGATGTTGAGGTCGTAGGCGGCCTGCACGGTCGGGGCAAGGAAGATGAGCCAGCCGACCCCTAGCGTGGCGGCGAGGTCGCTGTGTCCGTTCTTGATGTTGAGTGGCGCGCTCACATCGCGTGTGGCGATGTTCATCACGAGCGGCAGCCCAAGGCCGCTGATGGCGGGCAATTGCTCCATCTTCAGCAGGAGGCCGTTCGCCGAGGTGACGTCCACCGCACGGCCACCCGCGACCGCCATACCGGCGATGACGCCTGCGACGGCAAGCTCGGAGGTCCCGATGACGAAACTGAGGTCGGTCTCGCCTGCGGCGACGGCTTTGCTTACCTCTTCACCGACGTCGGACGAAGGGGTGATCGGGTAGTAGCCTTCGCCGTCGTAGCCGATGTCAATGATCGCCTTGGCAACCGCTTCGTTGCCATTGGCGATGAACGGAATCTGGGATACCATCGTGTGCGACTCCCTTTCATAAGCCGGGACAGGGGTCATGCCTGCCCGGACATATCCTCATGGAACTCAGGCTACCGCTGCAACTTGCGGGCGCGTGAGGGCCTTCCCCTTCTTCGATTGCGGGCAGACCTCGACGCACCTCATGCAGCCTTTGCAGAATGCGTAGTCAATCCCGACGACCTTGCCGTCTTTCCAGATCAGCCCGCCCGGATCGGAGCAGACCGTCATGCAGATCGCGCAGCCGCTGCACGCATTCGGGTCGAACTGCGGCACGAGGCCGTAGCCGGAAATCTGATTGTTGCGGTTCACCGTCGAATGGTAGAGCGCGTCAATCGTCCCGCCGTTGAGCATGTTCTCGTAGCCGATCTCTCCGCGTGCGGCGAGCACAGGCGGCAGAAGCGGGTAATCGTCGCGGGGGGCGAAGGACTTCTCGGTGATGTCTTCGTATGCGGCCTTGAACGCGGCGAGGTTGGCGTCTTTGGCGTACGGCCAGGTCTTCGCGATGACCGTTTCCACCACGTCGGTGGGGAACTTGAGCGCACGGCAGACAAGCGCCATCATCGGCATGTTGAGGCGCGAATTCGTCTCCTCGGCGATGCTCTCGGCGTCCACGCAGATGATCGTGCCGGAGTGCAGCCTGAGCTGATCGCGCACCTGGTCCGGGCTGTCAGTCGTGTTGACGATCACCGTCGCGTTCTCCTGAAGGCCGCGATTGAGCTGCAACGGACCGATGAGTCCGGCGCGGAAGACCGCCATGATGTGGGGGGTCGTCGTCGGGCCGGAGGTGTGCACCGGCGTGCCTTTGTAGCACAAGCGCAGGGAAACGTCCGTCGCCGTGCCCTTCTTCTCGCTCCCGTACTTGGCGTCGTACGCCCCGTCGAGGTCAAGCTCGCTCACCGCGATCTTGAAGAGCAGCTTGGCCAACATGTTGGCTCCGTCGCCACCGATGGCCGAGAGAAAGACGTTGCAGAAGCCCAGTCGGTCACAATACGGCAATTCGTAGGACATGGAGGGTCCCTCCTGAGAGAAAAGCATCATTCTGTGATGCGTGTGGTTTCCGGCGGGTCGTGCCCAGAGCGGTATGAGTCGAAAGCTCCAAGATAACAAGTACTTGCAAATGCAGTGCCATACTTAGGACTTTTCCTCTAAATGTCACGCACATGGCCTCTTGGGTGACGTGTCATCCCGTTTTTTGATGCGAAAGCCCTTTGTAACCCCATATTGATGAGACATTTTGTCAGGGCAGTGATGCCGAATGGTGCGTCTACGCGAAGCCGTGCACGGGGTTGCTCACGTGGGGCGCCGGTTTACGAGCGAGCAGTTGTTCCCGTACGGCGTACATGCGCATCTTTGAGACGAAGCGGTCCAATGGCGTGCGCGCCGCACTGCTGAAAGTGAAAGAAGGCATTGCCATGCGAATTCTGCGAGTTCGATGGATGAGCTTGCTCGTGGTACGAAACGTCCGGCAGGCGTAACGGTACTCGTGATCATCACGATCCCTGGCTGGGCAAGCGCCGTCGGGTTCTGGGTATAATGTTATGGTACGCATTAGATGCCGTCGGTGGCAAGCGTGAGACCCTTCCGGGAGAGACCCTGCATGAGAGTTCGCAAGGCATTGGCTCTGCACGCGCAATGAGGTCCTCTATGGCCCGTCGTCCCTCCTCTTCCCGCAACCAACGACAGCACAGGCGTTCGCCCCAGGCCAAGCCATCGCCCGCACGGGGCAGGCAAACGCCCGCGTCGAAGCGGCTGCCTCTGCCGGAGTGGGTTGCCTCGTCCGCGACGCTGATGTGGGGCGCAGCCGCGCTCTACGTCGTCATATGCGCCGTCCTCAGCTTCGGCTACTGGAGCGTCGGCGGATACGGCGTCGAAACGGATGCTCTCGGAGGCTACCTGCCGGAGACGCAGAACCTGCTCAACGGGAAGTTCACCCCGCTCGACGGCTTCAAAGGGCCGGGGTACCATCTCGCGGTGGCGGCAGTCGGGCTTTTCGTGCGCGACCTCTTCTGGGCGGCGAAGATCATCGCGCTGGTGGCCGCCGGAGCGGTGCTCGTGCTGCTTTTCAGGCTCGCAAGCCGTCATCTGGGGCGCGCCGTCGGCTGGGTGGCGGTGCTCATCGTCGCCACGAACGCGCAGTTCGTGCTCTATACCATCCAGGTGGGCACGGACATGTACTTCCTCGCCTTGGCGGTCGGCACGGCGGTCTTCCTGCTCGAACGCCGCACGGCGTGGCGTGCGCTCTTCGCCGGTGCGCTTGCGGGGCTTGCGTACCTCACGCGGTACAACGGCCTGTTCCTCGTCGTCGGCGGCCTTGGGATCATGCTCCTTGCCGACCGCGAGTCCGTCGGCCTGCGGGCGCGGCTTCTCCGGACCGGGGCATTCTTCGCGGCGGTGTGCGCGGCCATCCTCCCTTGGTCGCTCTTCACGTGGTCCAGAGGCGTCGGGTTCTTTTACAACCAGAATCACCTCAACATCGCCTACGAACTCTACGGGCGGGACGTGGTCTCCTGGGACCAGTTCTGGGCGTACTTCAGCCCCGCGTTCACCTCGTTTGGCGACGTTTTGGGCGCAAATCCCGGCAGATTCGCGAAGATGGTGCTCGCCAACAGCGCAGAGCACCTCTGGCTCGACTGGCGGCTCGTGCTGGTGGCCGGGGAGGGTCGCTGGGTCGTGCCGGTGGCCATCCTCTGGGGCCTTACTCTCGGCGTCGGCCTTGTGCTCGTGCTCCGGCGGTATCGCTGGAGCGCGTGGCCGTCAGTATTCCTGGGTCTGCTGGCGTACGGCGTGCTCGTGCCGGTGTTCTACGGCGAGCGGTTCAGCCTGCCGATGGTTCCCGTGTACGCCGTGCTCGTCGCGGCGGCGGTGGTATGGATGGCGAGGGAGGTCAGGCAGCCGTACGTCGTGCGCTTCGCTCCTGCGGCGGCGTTCGTGGTGTTCCTCTGGGCAGGCGGCAGAGCGACGTTCTCCGCCGTAGAGGGTCTGCTCGCGAATTCTCCGCAGGACGTGGAGCTTATCGCGCAGACCGTTGACCACACGCTGCCGAAGGGTGAGCGAATCCTCGCCCGTAAGCCGCACATCGCCTATTTCCTCGGCCTCCAGTTCGTGCGGATGCCGATGCTGAACAGCCTCGACGAATTGCCGGAAATCGCACGCAGCACCCACGCGCGGTACCTCTTCGTGAGCGGCATCGAGGCCGCGCTCCGCAGGCCGCTCATCCCGCTCCTCGACCAGCGCAACGCTCCGCCCTTCCTCAAGCCCATCGCCGCGACGAGCGGGCAACCGGCGGTGCTCTACGAGTTTGCGATGGACGTCCCGCCGATGCCTCCTCCGCGCCCGACCGCGAAAGCTTCCGCGCCGGAAGCGCCGCAAGCCGTGCGCCTTGGCCGCGCCTACCTCGCGGCGGGACGAGCCGACCTCGCGCACGAGCAGTTCATGAAGGCGCTCGCGGAGAACCCCGACGAACCGACGGCGCATCTGGGGCTTATCCAGATTGACGAGGCACGTGCGCAATCCGCGCTGCGCAACCCCGACGCGCCGGTCGAGGCCCGGTCGGGCGCGCTGCGGGCGCTTGCCGAAGTGGAGCGGAAGCTCACGAACCTTGCAGGACGATTCCCGAATTCACACGAGGTGCAGCTTGCTCTCGGCGACCTGCTCGTCAGGCGGAACAAGCATCGGGAAGCGATTGAGGCGTATCGCCGGGCGGTGAAGCTCGATCCGAACGACCCGCTTATCCTCGGCGTGCTCGGCGACCTGGAGCGCACCACCGAACAGTACGCCGAGGCGGAGGACTTGTACCGGCGGCTTCTGAGCCTGACGCCCGACGACCCCGAAGCTCACCGCGCCCTGGGGCAGGTGCTCCTCGCGCAAAACCGAGCAGCGGAAGCACTTGATCACCTACGACGGGCGTTTGCGATGGACAGCACCTCCGTGCAGACCCGCGCCGCGCTCGCACGGGCGTACAAGGCCGTCGGCGATTCGACGAAGGCGCAGCCCCTCTGGGAAGAGGTCCTCCGCCAGAGCACGCCGGGCGATCCGCTCCATTTCGAGGCGAGCATAGAGCTTGGGTTGACGCCTTCCTTCGGGCCGTAGCGGAAATTCGTCCTTGCCTACGGAAACCGCCCCTCGGCGACATCCCGTTCGGCGCGGCGGTAGGTATCCCATGTGCCCATGTCGAGGTGGTAGCCTTCGATGCGCCAGGCGAAGAGTCCGCGTCCGGAAGGCGACGCTCCGACAAGGCCAGGGAACACGTCGCGGGCGAAGTCAACCGGCGTTCTCTTGGGGATGCGAGGGAGAATTTCCCGCGAGAGCAGATAGAGACCGCCGTTTGCGAGGTTGCCGATGAACTCCTTCGGCTTCTCGACAAACCGGACGATCCTGCCGTCGGGAGCCGTCTGCACGATGCCGCACTCGTGCGGCACAGGGGTCTTGTAGACGCCGAGCGTGCCGAGTCCTCCGTGCATTTTATGGAGGGAGCGCATCGCCGTGAGGTCCGCGCTTGAGAGGTTATCCACGTAGATGACCCAGAAATCCGGCGCGTCGCCGAGCCATTCCGCCTGCGCCCGCACGGCCCCGGCAGTGCCGAGCAACTCCGGTTCGTCAACCACGTCGAGCGCGAGGGGGAACGCCTGCCTCCGGGCGTACGCGTTCACCTGCTCGGCGAGGTGGTTCGTGGCGATGAGCGCACGCCTGATGCCGTGCCGCACGAGTAGCTCCAGCCACCAATCGAGCATCGGTCGCCCGCCGACAGGCACGAGGCACTTGGGGACCTTCTCAGTCAGAGGGCGCAGGCGCGTGCCCGGCCCCGCCGCAAGGAGCACCGCCGGTTCGCTCATACGAACCTACCCCTGCGTGACGATAAGCCCGTCAACGGCAATTTCCGAGGGAAGGACGCGGCCCGTCGGCACGTCGCGCAGCGCCTCAGCCCAGGCCGAGCGCATCGCGCTCACCCGGTCGGGGTCTTCTCCCATCGCCCAGACGCACCCGCCGTTCCCCGCTCCGGAGACGGCGAAGCCACATCCGTGCTTGCGCGCAATTCTCTCCAGCACCCTCCCCACCGGCGTGATGCGGCGCGGCACGAGTTCGCATCGGATTTGGTGTTCGCGCTGGATCGCGTGCGCGGCGTTCGCGTAATCGCCAGAGGCGAGCGAGTCGGCGAACACGTGGCCGAGGGCGTTGATCTCCAGCCAACGGCTGCGCGTGCTCCCGGAGAAGAAATCGCGGATCTGCGCGGCGTTCACGTCGCTCGAATCGTGGCTTGCGCCGACGTACGCGACGGCGATGTGTTCGGCGAGCGCGGCCAGACCTTCCCGCGGCACGAGAGGCTTCCGACGGAAAGGCGGCGTGTCGGCATAGCGCCACTCCCACTGATGCACGCCGCCGAACGCCGCAGCCGCCTGATCCTGCATGCCGGTGTTGCTGAAGTGCAGGCCGTCCTCAAGGTGGTGCGCGAGCGCGACAAGTTGCGTCCGCGTCTCTTCGCTTGCGGCGTCGAACTCCTCGTCGAGGAGACGGGCAGCAGCCGCCTTGAGCGCGGCGAGCACGGCCACCATGAGCGTGCCGGAGCCGCCCAGGCCCGCGTACGGGGGCGATTCGTGCGAGAGCGTGATCGAGACGCCCTCTGCCGCCGTGTGGCTGACCGCCGCAAAGACCAACCCGAACCGCGAATCGAGCGGGACCTCTTCGGCGGGAAACGCTTCGTACGTCTCCTCGTTGCGGACCATCACCCACCCATGCCGGTACGGCTCCAACCGGGCGTACGTGCGCATATTGAGCGCGATATTCGCCGTCGCAGGGGTGATCCGTTCGTAGGGGAGCGCAAGTGCCTTGAGGTCCCATGTCCCGCTTGCATCCACGCGGCAGGGCGCGCTTGCGGTGATGCGGTGCTTTTCGAGCGCAGGGGCGAGGTCCAGCCGATCAGAGGAGGAGAGAGTGCCCAACGCCATCGTCCTTGAGCAGAAAAAGGCGACTTCGCTTCGCGGAGGACACACGCGCCGTCGGAGCCGCAGTAAGGATCAGAAAAGGTACGCGGGAGATCGCCTCCTGGCAACGCAGAAGGGCTGAAGCTCAACAGGTGATGTGGAACAGGCCGACCGCCTTGCCTTTGGCGGCGTTGAACAGCTCTATCGCTTCCGGCGTTGCGCGCAGGTCCACCGCGCAGCCCCGTTTGGCGAAGTACTTCTCCGCGCCCGGCGAAAGGCGGACCGAGTCGTACTGGCCCGTCCCAATGATGATGTGTTCGCAGCCCGTCTCGTAGACGAACTCGGCCTCTTCTTTCGAGAGCTTGTGAGATGTGCCGTAGACGCGCTTGGAGAGCTTCTTCTTCCGCTTGACGATCTCCCCGTCGAGCCTGATCACGATGTCGTAGTCGTAGGTATGCCCGTCAACGGTGATCGCTCCGAATTCGGTGCTTTCAATGGTCGGAAGAGCCATGGTCACCACCTCCTCTGCACACTGGGTACACGTTTCCCTGAACAATCGCATCGAAGGAACGATTTGGCAATAACCGGGGCAGGGGTATGTGTCTAGTGCATTGTCCACGTAGCAGTGACGCACTATTACGCGGTTCTGTGGACGAGAGAGATTCCGCACTTCGTTCGGAATGACGACGGGGTTCGCGGTGCGCGGTCATTCCGAGCCGCGAACGCGAAGCGTTCGTGAGCGAGGAATCTCGTGCATACCAGAGTACAACCCATCATTCCCACATGGACGGTGCACTAGACTTCCCTTTTGAGCGGATACTTGCCGTAGTCCCGTCCGGCTTCGATGTAGGCGAGGAAGTTCTGCACGGTCCGCTCGTCGCAGGTCGGCCACTCCTGCAAGCCTGCGCTGGGGCAAAGCACGAACCCGCCGCCCTCGCCTGCGTCAAGGATGGCCTGACGGACGCGCTCGCGCATCTCTTCCGGCGTAGAGGTGTAGAGTTCGTGCTTCTCGATGTTGCCTTCCAGCACAATCCTGCCTGCGGCCTGCCGCTTGATGTCCGCAAGCTCGATGTCGCCCCAGGGCGGCGGCTCAAGCGGCTGCAACACGTCGTTGCCCGCCTCGATGAAGCCTTCGAGCACCCTCTTCATATTGCCGTGACTGTGACACCAGACGATCCCGCCGAACTCATGGATGAGGTCAATCCACTGCCGGTCGTAGCGCACGACGAATTCCTCGAAGTCGCGCACGGACTGCGACGGTGGGATGCATACCTCCGGCCCGACGTACGCGTAGAGCGGCCCAATGCCGCGCTCCAGCTTGTAGCGCAGCGTGGCCATCGTCCGCTCAAGCTCCATCTGGATCATCTCATGGAGGAGGTCGCGCTCTTCGATGCTCCAGATTGCGAACAACTCCGGCCCCAGGCGGTCCTGCACCACGTACATCGGGTGGCTCACCCCGGTCATGACGACGCCCCGGTCGCCGATCTGCCGCACCCGCTCTTCGAAGCCCCGCGTATCGCCCGCAGGCGGGACGAACGGGATTGACATGACGCGCTTCGCGTCCTCCACGCTCTCAATCTGGTGCTTCATGCAGTAGCCGGGTTTGCCTGCGCGGTTGAAGGCGTTGATCCGCGTGACCGGCCCGGCGGGCGTGTGCCAGGTAATCACCTCTTCCTCGAACTCCACGAGGCGGCTGGGCCGCTCCTCGACGGTGACGCGGACCGGCGAGGGCTGGCCGGGGATGTCCCAGCCTGTCACGAGGTCGGTCTTCGCCTGCGCCGCCGCAATCACCGGCGCATACGAGGGATGGATCGGCTTGGTGAGGTCGTCCACCGCCCAGACGCGGACGGGAACCCAGTCCGGCTGTTCGCCCCGGTACGCAGTCATCAGACGTTCACGGCTCGTCATAGGCATGACGCGGCCACCTTCATGGTTCGTGCGAAGCGAGTGGAATGCGAAAGGAAGGCTGGATACACAGATGGCGCGGACTTCTGCGGACCGCGCCATCGTGCATCACCTGAGCGTTTGTGTCACTCATTGAGCGGAGCTTCGGCTACCTGCCTCTGTTTGTACCAGACGATCAGTCCCAGAACAATGCCTGCCAAGACGAGCAGCAGTAGCAGCTTTTTCATGGGCAACCTCCTGCAAGGGGTGTACAGCGCGCTGCGTCCCGTACGTATATAATGCATTCGAGAGGCGTAAGACGCAAGTGTACGGGGACACTACCCTTTCACCACCGCGAGAGGTTGCATCTGCGCCACGAGCCGGGCAATACCGGCGTTCGCCACCACCGCCACGACGCGGTCCACGTCCTTATATGCCCCAGGACGCTCTTCCGCCAGGCCCCGGAACGATCCTGCGCGGATATGGATCCCTTTTTCGGCGAGTTCATCCATGACCTCGCGCCCGCTCGTCTCCCTGGTGGCGGCTTTTCGAGAGAGCATCCGCCCGGCTCCGTGACAGCACGAGCCGAAGCTCAGGCGCATCGCCTCTTCCGTCCCCACGAGCACGTACGACGCGGTGCCCATCGAACCGGGCACGAGCACCGGCTGCCCGACTGCGCGATACTGCTCTGGAAGCGCGGGAGAACCGGGGCCGAAGGCCCGCGTTGCACCTTTCCGGTGGACGCAGACCTTCACCACGCGCCCACTGACGGAGTGCTCTTCTATCTTGGCGATGTTGTGGGCGATGTCGTAAACGACCGAGACCTCCCACCGAGAGCCGCTCCCCTTCAACACGTCCTCGAACGACCGGCGGATGCCTTCGGTGAGCACCTGCCGGTTGGCCCACGCGAAGTTCGCCGACGCCTTCATCGCCTCAAGATACTCCTGTCCCTCGCGGGTGGTGAGCGGAGCGCAGACCAACTGCCGGTCGGGAAGCTGAAAGCCGTAGTTCCTGATCGTCCTTTGCAGCCTCTCCACGTAGTCCGTGCAGACCTGATGCCCGAACCCCCGCGAGCCGCAGTGGATTTGCACGACCGCCTGACCGAGAAATAACCCGAACGCCGCCGCCGCAGCTTCGTCGTACACGTGGGTGACGCGGTCCACCTCGATGAAGTGGTTGCCGGAGCCGAGCGTGCCGAGCTGATCGCGCCCGCGCTCCTTGGACTTCGGGCTGCACACGGCAGGGTTTGCGCCCGCCATCGCCCCCTCTTCTTCGGTGCGGAGGATGTCCTCTTTCGTGCCGTACCCTTCGGAGACGGCCCACTGCGCGCCGGAAACGAGCACGTCGTCCAACTGGGAGGAACTCAGGCGGATCGGTCCCTTTGCGCCCATTCCACTGGGGCAATTCCGGAAGAGCGATTCGGCGAGCGCCGCCAGGTGCGGCTCCGTCTCTTCCCAGGCAAGGGGCGTCCGCAGCAGGCGCACGCCGCAGTTCACGTCGTACCCGACGCCGCCGGGCGAGATGACGCCTTCCGGATACTCTGTGGCCACGACGCCGCCGATGGGGAAGCCATAGCCCTGGTGGCAGTCGGGCATCGCCATCGCCGCACCGACAAGGCCGGGCAGCGTCGCCGTGTTGACCAGTTGCTCGATGGACCGGTCCTCGAACGCCTTTTCAAGGAGGGTGCGGTCGGCGAAAATGCGGGCCGGGCCACGCATATCTTGCCGGGCGGTCGCCGGAAGCTCGTAGATGTCGTTGCCGACAGGCGCGAAATTCTCCTCTCGGACCATCTCAACCTCCTCTTTATATGGGTGTTATCCCTGTTTTTCGCTTTCATCGTACCTCGGTGTCCGGGGTACACCAAGTGTAGCTTTTCGGCGCTCGGATATGAAGAGCCGTCGTTCGTACACGCTCACCGGCGGTGCGGTTTGATGGGGGTGGTACTTGACAACAACTGCTTGTGTAGTACATTTCATACTTCATGTGAAATCAAGCCATCATCAATGAACGGTATGAGGAATACGTGGTGAGGTGAAAATATCTTCGGTATTTTATTAACTGTACACATCTTATCGCAGTGACGGAACACCCCGTTGCGCGCCCAAAGGGGGAGGAGATCCATGAGCGAGCCGGTCTATTCCGATCACGATCTCAGGCAATGCGCTCAGGTCTTCAAAGCTCTTGGAGACGAAACACGGCAGAAGATCCTCTTGCTGCTCAAGGAGCAGCCCTTGTGTGTCAACCGCATTGTCTCCCATTTCAAGCTCGCTCAGCCGACGATCTCCCGACACCTCGCCGTCCTGCGACAGGCGCAGTTGGTGACGGCGGTCAGGTCGCGCCAGCAGATCATCTACCACCTGGTTCCCGGCACTATCCACCGTTACTGCATCGAATTTCTCGCGGCCTTCTGCGAGCAATGCCCCCTGAAAGACGATTCGTAGAGCTTTTCGACCGCAGAGGGCGGCGTTGGGCGCTCCTTGTGTCAATCCATACGGATTCGTATACTTGTATGCCTTGCTCATACCAGGGCGCGTTCGTCTAGTGGCCTAGGACGCCGGCCTCTCACGCCGGTAACACGGGTTCGACTCCCGTACGCGCTACCACGCCTACCTTTCTTCCGATGCCCCGGTCTCTGCGTCAGGCCCTGCGCCTGTCGGAGGGGCGGTCGCCGTCTGCTCGAAGAGCTTTCCCCGGCCTGACGGCAGGATGTCGTTCGGGTCGAACCAGAGTTTGAGGTCGGCGCAGAGCTTTTCCAGAGCGGGCGAAGTCCTGCCTACCCACTGCCCGGCAAACGCCGACGAGCGGATTTCCATGGACGCGCCCGCATGGAGGACCGCCTCGCGGAGCACGCGAAGGAGCGGCGCAGGCTCGACGGTCCCCCGCGCCACGGCGATGTCAATGCGGCCGCTCCCGACATCCGCGAGTATACGGCAGGCGTAGCCGTGCACCTGGATGACGTGACGCATCATCCGCGTCAAATCCGCCCATTGGGAGAGCCGCGTCCAGACCACCAGATGGAGCGTATCGCCGGTCTCTTCGGCAGGGCAGGGCTGGTACACCCCGGCGGCGGGCGACCATATCCCCTCGGCGTCCTTGTCAGTTCCTTCGAGGATGTCGAGCGCCTTGTGCTGGTCGGCGATGAGCTTCGCCCACCGCACCTGCCGTTCGACGCTCGACGGCAGCCCCGCGAACTCCACGAGCGCAGTAACCTCGCCTCCATGTTCGTCGCGTTCGTTTGACGCGGCAAGCACGCACACGGCGACGGGGCGGCACTTCACGGCTTCCTCCGATGAACCATGGCCGAGCCAGCGATGCACCGCTTCGGCGGCGGCAGGTATCTCGTTGAAGAGAGCTGCAATACATCTCCGCGTCGTGGGCGCGGGCGCAAGGTGAAGCGCGGCGGCGGTGATCATGGCGTAGTGATTCCGTGCGCCGAGGCAAAGCTCCGCAAGGCGAATGCCCGCGTGCTGCATCGGCATGACGCCGCCCCAGGAGATGATGTCGCCACGCCCGGTAATGGCCTCAAGTCCGATCACTCGGTCGCGCAGCCTCCCCCATCCGAGCGCGTACGCCCCCGAGTGCTCCCATGCCAGGAGATCGGCAAGGCGCACCGCAGGGGAGACAAACGGGCTGACCGGCCACCAGAGGCCCGCAGGTGAGATTGTTTCCTCGATCTCCGCGAGCGTGATTCCCGTCTCCGCTGCAAGCACCCTGCCGGTGCTCTCAAACAGGGCGATGTGGTTCATCTCGGTGAGCCAGATGTCGAGCGGGCGGTGGCGAGGGAAGTCGTGAATCGCCACCGGCGTCCTCTGCGTGCGGGCCACGCGGATGATCTGAGCCACCACGCGGGCGGAGGGCGCGTTGATCTGGAGGGATTCTCCCGTGGAATTCGCCGCCTCAAGCTCTCCGGTGAGCGCCTCGCGCACTTCGGCAATCTGCGGTTCCACGAGGCTTCGTCTGCGGAAATCCCGTCGCTCGCCTCCCGGCGGCGGAGCAAGTCGGGGAGCGAGCACACCCTTCTCGTCGCACACCTGCTTCACCGCACGCATGGCGTCGAGGTCGCTCTCCCGATGGATCGCCCGCAGCGACCCTACCCGCGCTGTGCCCGCTCCGTAGAGGGCAAGGCTCGTCCCCTTCAGTTCGTGAGCCTTGTCGCAGAGCCGTTCCGCAACGTCCATCGCACGGGTGTGAAGCTCGCCGTCTTCCCGCGTGACCGGAAGGTGCATCATAAGCACGCCGCGCACCATGCGGGCAAGCCCAACCACCGGCACTGCGGCGCGGTGCACCTCTTCGTAAAGGGACCCCAGAAGCCCCGGCACACCAGCCACCGGAACCGAAAGATCGAGCAGCACCTGGCCGGGCAACGGGAGGCTTCGGCGCACTGCCGCACTCCATGCGGCGATGAGGTCTCCGGCTTTGTCTTCGCGGTGCGCTTCGGCGTGAATGGCGAAGTAGTCCCTGCACACGTTGAGCGCCCACGCAGCCTCGTCTTCCACGTCTATTTCCAGGCCGGAGAGCCAGACAAGGAGCAGCCCTTCGGCGGAATCGGAGACCGGCCAGGGTGCGAGGCGCGTCCAAGAACTCATGTCAATCACGTCGGCGAGCACCGGCGAAAGCCCCGCCGCGATGAGGCCCGCCCCCGCTTCCGCCGCCATGACAGGGTTCTTGAACGCCGCGAGGACGATCCGGTCCGCAGGCATACGGTGCGCCAGGGCGAGCGTCGCCTGCGTGATGACCCCAAGCCCACCTTCGCTGCCGAGGAACAGCCCGGCGCACTGAAGGTCCTGCCCGTGCGCTCCGGCAGCGTCGGCGACGATGAGTTCGCCGCCGGGCATCACCACCCGGATACCCCGGAGAAGGTGGCGAAAGGAACCGGTCGGGCCGCCGAAGCCATCGCCATCTCGCGCCAGCGAACCGCCGACCGTGCTCTGGGTGTGCTCTCTGAGCGGGCTGCCGAATCGGAAGCCGAACCGCCGGGCTTCTCGTTCGATCTCGACGAGCCGCGCGCCAGCAGGGGCGACGACGATGCCTTCGTCGGGGATCACCTCAATCGGAGCGTTGAGCCGCGCCATGCCCAGGACCATGCCGCTCTCCGCCGGAATCGCGCCCCCGACGACCCCTGTCGCTGCTCCCCGCACTGCGACCGGGACGCCGGCCTTGGCAAGCACGCGGAGCACCCCGACAACTTCCGCCTCGTCCCCTGGGAAGACCACTGCGCCGGGCAGCGAATACGCGCCCGCCCCGTCGCTCCCATAGAGCGCGCACGTCGCTTCGTCAGCGAGCACGTACTCCGAGGAGACGATCTGCCGAAGGCTCGTGAGCAATGCGTTTGTGATCATGGCTGCGCCCGGTGGAGGGTCCGCTCTGCGCTCCGCGTACGTTCGACCGTACGGAAATCGGCAGGACGCGTCAAGCAGGCATTCGGCACGCTTGACCGTTTCTCCGCTCTCTCCGTATACTTAGCCCGGCGGACGTTCGATTCCTTCCGCAGCGTTCGGGGCCGACCTTCCCTACAGATGAGCAGATGCTCCTTGCCGGATGCCGAAGATGTCCAGTCGGGTGGCCAATCTCTTTCATAGATGGCTTTCATAGCCCACGACAGAGGAGTCGCATCATGTTCAAACTCTCCGTCTTCACCGACGAAATATCGCAGGATTTCGAGCGAGCGGTCCTCGTGGCGCAGGAATACCATCTGAACGGGGTTGAGGTCCGCTCTGCGTGGGATAAGCCGCCGCACGGGTTGGAGACGCACGACATCCGGGAGATGCGCGAGTTGCTCCGGGGCACGAAGCTCCAGGTATGCAGCATCGCCTCTCCGTTCTACAAGTGCGACATTGACAGCCCTGAGGAACGGGCACAGCATCTGGAAATCCTGCGGAAGTGCTGCGTGCTCGCCGATGCGTTCAACTGCCAGATCATCAGGGGGTTCACCTTCTGGCGCAAGAAGCCGCTCGAGGAATACTGGGAGCGCGCCGTTGACGGCTTCCAGGAGCCGCTCAAAATCCTCGAAAAGCACGGTAAAGTGCTTGCCATCGAGAACGAGGCGAGCACGATGATCGGCACGGGCAAGCGGCTTGCGCGGTTCCTCACCGAGATCAACAGCCCGCGCATCGGCTCCATATGGGACCCAGCCAACTGCATCTACGACGCCGACGAGCCGGAGGTCCCCTTCCCCAACGGCTACAACGCCATCAAGGACCATATGGTGCACATGCACCTCAAAGACGCCGTTCGTGACCCGAAGACGGGCGAACCGACCTGCGTGCCCATCGGCGAGGGCGCGGTGGACTTTCGCGGCCAGTTCAGGGCGCTCGTCGCCGACGGCTACGAAGGGTTTGTCTCGCTGGAGACGCACTGGCGGCCCAGCGCCCTCAGCGAGGAGCAGCTCAACCGCCCCGGCGGAGCCAGTTTCAGCAAGGAGGGCGAATATGCTTCCCGCGTCTGCCTCGATAACCTCTTCGCCATCCTCAAGGAACTTGGGTTGAAGTAGGTCGGGTGGCCGGTGGAAACGGGGCAGGTCTGAGACGGGTTCCGGATAATAACACTCCGTCGCGGACTACAGGGGCGACTCGCGAGTCGCCCCTACAAAGCGTGCCGAAACAATATCTTGTAGGGGCGCATGGCCATGCGCCCCTACGTCCCAACATGCACAATTCCTCACTGAAAAGCGTATGAGACCTACCCCTTTCGTTTCGCCGTCACGTCGCGGGCCTCGTGAGGCGTTGACGGTCTGTCGGGGCCGTTGCCGTACGCGGACGCGAACTCGCCGATCAGCGTCTTCTTGGGCATTTGCGAGGCGACGAAACTGCACCGTCTGGCGATGGCCTCGAATACCCTGTGCGCGATGATCCGGTGGCCGAGGTCGTTCGGGTGGCAGTGGTCCATGTCAATGAACCAGTCCACGCCGACCTCGGCGGCGTACACGTCCGCAAGGATGAGGTTGTTCGCCTCCGCGAGTTGTTGTATCACAAGGTTATAGACCTCGGTGACCTCGTAGCTGCTTTCTTCCCAGTGCGTGCAGTGGTCGTAGAGCACCTCGTGCATGTAGTAGGTGTTCAGGATGACGATGGTGGGGTCTATCTTGGCGCGGATGCGGTCAATCAGTTCCTGATACGCCCGGCGGAACGTTTCCACCGGCGTCCCGCCTCGCGAGTCGTTCAAACCGTAGGAGAGGAACACCATGTCGGGGTTGAGCGCGATCAGGTCGCCGTTAACGCGCTCAAGCGCGGCTGGCTTCGCCGAGCATGGATATGCCGGGCATTCCGTCGTGAGCACATTGCTCCCGATCCCCTGATTGATGAGTTCGATCTTGCTGCCCTGGAATTCCTCCAGCATACGGACAACTTGGTTCACCCAGCATTTCTCTTTCGACGAGACGGAATATCCCCACGTCGTGCTCTCCCCCAACGCCACCACGCATTCGACGGGATGCGCTCTCACGTTAATCTCGCGCCGAAACATCGGTATACCCCCAATCGCGCCTCCGCGCCCATGCATGTCGGGCGCATCCATCCCAACCTGCGCCTAAACCAGCCACCAGTGTTCGGGGCTTACCGCCTTCAGGTTGAACGCCCGTTGATCCTCCGGCAGCGACGCCAGGAGCTCTCCTGCCTTCCTGCCGATGGCCTCCGCCGCAAGCTCGACGTTCCGCTCGCCGACCTTCGCCGAGGCGTGGGCACGCGGGTCCAATCCGCCGATCCCGAAGGGAGGCTTCATGTCCAGGTTCATCGGCCTGTCCCCCAGTTCGGACATGTCCACGAAGTCCGGGTAGAAGAACATCATGTTCGAGGTTTCCCACTTGGCGGCGTGGTCGGTGCTCGACTCGTCGCACGCGCTGAGAGATACCTCCCAGAGACCCACACCCGCGACGCTGCCGTCCGCTGTGACCGGCTCGAGGGCGTTGTTGATCATGGCAATCTGCTGCGGCATGTTATGCCCGGAAACACCGATGATGACGCGAAAGCCCGTCTTCTTGAGTCGCTGGAACAGCTCGCTGACCACCGGCACGAGGTGCTCCTGATCGAACTCGACGTGGAAGTACACCGGCGGATAGACCACGCCGCCGAACTTCTCGGCGCACTTGACGAGGATGCCATGAGCTTTGAGCGCGTCGTTGCCCAGGGGCAGGTGTCTGCCGTGCCACTCGATCAGCCCGAACGGGACATACACCACCGGGAAACGGCGGCCCGCCGCCTCCAACTGGCCCGGTCGCATGAACTGCATCTGAACTTCAGGCGGTAAGTAGTTCTTCATACGGTTCCTCTCGTGATGCCTCGGCGAGCCACTTCGCACGCGAACGCTACCTCTGCACCGACGGCGGACGCTCGTACTGCCGCATGAGCGACTCGCCTTCGGAGCGCAACTGGTCGCGCACGTGCTGCGGCGCGATGACCTCCACCTCCGGCCCCCACCCGCGCACCATGCGCGTCACCGCTACGGGGTCGTCGTCGTGGATGGTGACGAGGGCGTCGCCGTCGGGGAGGCGTTCGCGGCGCGAATGGCGGTAGAGCCAGTGCCGGTCGAGTTCTTCGAGGATGCGCGGAGGCACTCTCAGGGTGACGAACGGAGCGACTTCCCGCAGGCGCGCCTCAAGCGAAGAGGCCCACTGCCGGTCGGTGAACGCGTCGAGGTCGAAGTCCTCCGGGCGCTCGAACGTCTGCGGGTCGAGGCTCGCCTGCGCGATCCGGTCAACGCGGAACATCCGCAGCGCAGCGCGAAGGTGGCAATAGCCGATGAGGTACCATTTCCCGTCTCCGTAGACCACGCCGTACGGCGCGACGACGCGGTTTGTCACAACCCCTTCGTTCTCGTACCGGATGTGGACGCACTGCTGACGCTGGATCGCCTCGGTGAGTAGCTGCAAATGGTCCGATTGCGTCGAGGTGGGGTAGCGGTCGGCGATGTCCCACCGGACGTTATCCTTCGTGATGAGCGCGGGCTGGCGCGTCGTCTCCGGCAGGAGCGTCTCCAGCTTGGCGAGCGCGGTCCTCACGGCGTCGCAGAAGGGCGTGCCCCGTCGGTCGGCGATGAACGTGCCGCCGAGGAACAGCGCGACCGCCTCGTCTTTGGAGAACATCACCGGAGGGACGTAGTAGCCGGGCTGGAGTTCATACCCTCCTTCTATGCCGGGCGAGGCGGCGATGGGGATGTAGGAATCCGAAAGCGCCTGCATGTCGCGGTAGATCGTCCGCTCGGTCACGTTGAACATCTGTGCAAGCTGACCTGCCGTCACGCGTCTGCGGGCGCGCAACATGAGCACAATCGCCATCAACCGGTCTTCGCGAGTCATGCCATCCGGCGCGGAGAATCCCCCGTCCCGACAGGGGACGGACGCGCCTCCCTCCTTTCTCCCTGCGAAAGGTAGTAAAATCCATGAGAGGGGGTAGGGCAAAACCTCACGACTCCCACAGAACGGAGGCAGGACCCGATGGATACCGCCCCGCACGTCGCCCTTCTGCGTCGGCACCGCCCCGGCCTCGATATTCGCGCCGTCGCGCCCATCCTCGACGGGTGGGATAGCGTAGTGCTCGAGGTCAACGGCGAACTCATCTTCCGCTTCCCCCGGAGGCCCGACGTGGAGCAGCAGTACGAGAAGGAACTCCTCCTCCTGCCCCACCTTACCAAGTTGCTTCCGGCCCCCGTTCCTCTGGTCGAATACGTCGGCAGAGAGGGAGGGACGATCCGCTTCTTCGGTTATCGGAAGATCGAAGGCGTGCCGCTTGCGAAGGCACTCAGCGCGGGGCTGGATGAGGGGCGGGTCGTGGCGTCTCTTGCGGATTTCCTCAGCCACCTGCACCACATCGAACCGGCGAGCTTCCCGGTCGAACTGGCCGCGAAGCTTGGCCGCTCTGACGATGCGTCGGCGTGGCGACAGTGGTACCGCGATTTCTACCGACGGATACGGGAACACGTCCTTCCGCTCACCGACGCTGGGACATGGGAGAGGATCGAAACGACCTGGGAGGATTTCCTCGGAGACGATGCCAACTTCTGCTTCCGGCCTGCGCTCATCCACGCCGACTTCGCGTCCGAGCACATCCTCTGCGACCCTGTCGGAGGTCGCCTCGTCGGCGTCATTGACTGGGGCGACGCGATGCTCGGCGACCCCGCGCTCGATTTCGCCGGGCTTCTGTGCGAGTGCGGGGAGAGCTTCGCCGAACGGGTGCTCGCACACTGCTGGGGCGAGGTGGACGCGACCTTCCGCCGGAGGGTGCGCTTCTACGAACGCATCATCCCCCTCCACTCGGTCACGTTCGCCCTGACGACCGGCGACGAGGAGCGTCTCCGGGGCGGTCTGGAATTCCTGCGATGGCGCTTTCCCGGGTGAAGCCCCTCATGCGCCGAGTGCCTGGCGAGCGCCAAGTCCTTGGCGAGCGCCGAGTGCACGGCGATAGGAATAATCGAACAGCAGTTCCCACTCGCGCTGCTGTATCTCCCGGCAGAGAGCTTCGTCCTTCGCAACGCCCCGCAGCACGTCCTCGCAGAGGTCACCGAAGGCGAACGCGTCCCATACGATCTGGTCTTTGAGATACGCAGCCGGTTTGTCCGTGCCCAGTTCCGATGCGAGCTTCGCTGCGGCGGTGCGCAGGTCCTCGAACACCGGATGCGCGCCGACGCGCCGGAACCAGTACTTGCTGTTCGAGTAATCAAGTTCGCGGCGGTGCATGATGCCATGCCAGAAACATCCCGTCGGTGTCTCGATCTTCTGGCTTATCTGGTGCGATTCGCCGAGGTAGTTATGATAAAGCCAGATGCCCGAAAGGGAGGCGTTCGCCATGTCCTGATCGGCGATGCGCCGCCCCTCAAATGCGCGCTCCGCTGTGAGCGCGTCAAGCGCCGGACGCGCCCGTTCGTTCGGCGTGCCGGGGCCGAGTTCGTTGTTCCGCTCTTCCTGCAAAAGCAGCGCAAAGGCCGGGCCGTAATCGTTCGGATTGATGATTTTCACCGCGCATTCCTCTCATTGAAGATCGCCAGGGCCGTTTTCCCGTCGCGGTCCTCCCAGATTCCGTGACTCTGTTCGAAAGGTACACCGAATTCGAGTGTCCCACCAACAAGCGCGCCTCTGCGCCGCACGAGCCTGCTTCGTGGTGATCTGAAGGGAGTCTCTTGCGCTTGATGATGTGCGTACATTACCCTGCACGCACAGGGCGAGTGTGCGGCGCGGCACCGCATTATAGGGAGATTCCGGTTTCCCGCGATCGGCTCTGTTGAAAATCGTCCATGACGGGCCATTTCTCTCGCGTCGCGCATCCTCCCGAACAGGCCATTTGGGTTACATTAGGCGTGTGAAGCACGCAGGGAAAGGAAAACAGGGGGGTTATTCCGCGTATGACGGAGATCGGTCGCTGGATATTCGTCGCGGGCATCGTGCTCGTCGTGGTCGGCGCGCTGGTGATGCTCGTCGGCAAGGTCCCCGGCCTGGGGAAGCTGCCCGGCGACATCGTCTGGGAGAAGGGCAATTTCAAGCTCTTCGCTCCGCTCGGCACGATGCTCCTCCTCAGCATCGTCCTGACGATCCTCGTGAACGTCATCGCCCGCCTCTGGAAATGAGGCCGGGCGTCGTGGTGGGGCGATGATGCTGCGCTGAACCGGCAGCACGCTGAACGCGCATGACGGGAAACTTTCCTCATGGAAAGGCTGCGGGGACACACCATCACCCTCCGTGATCGGGAGCTTGTTCTGCGCCCGATGACCGAGGACGACTGGGACCTCCTCTACCGGTGGAACAGCGATCCGGAGGTCCTCTACTATGCCGAGGGCGACGACGTGACCGAACGGAGCCAGGAGGAGGTGCGGGGCATCTACCGTTCGGTCTCTCAGACGGCGTTCTGCTTCATCATCGAGCACGAGGGCATCCCCATCGGCGAATGCTGGCTCCAGAAGATGAACCTGGCGCGGATCCTCGAACGGAACCCCGGCCTCGATTGCCGCCGCATTGACCTCATGATCGGCGAAAAGCACCTCTGGGGCCGGGGGATCGGCACGCGGGTCATCCGTCTGCTCACCGCGTTCGGCTTCGAAGAGGAGGGCGCGGACCGCATCTACGGCGAAGTGGACGACCATAATCCGCGCAGCAGGCGCGCCTTCGAGAAGGTGGGCTACGTCGTGGAGGACACGGTAGAATACCCTCCCGGCGGCAAAGCGCGCTGCGGCTACGATCTCGTGATCACCAGGGAGACGTACCGACAAGAGCATCGGGGCAGGAGTGCTCTCTGAACAGCGTCCTCGCGAAGCTCCGTTTGTGCAGATTCTTCAGTCGGTACGTAGGGCAAACACGAGGTTCATCCTGCGAGGGATCAGGCCCCCAGGACGCCTCTGAGGCACGTCCATCTGGGCGACGGAGGGACCGCACCTCCGCGAGAAATGTTCCCGTCTACGGCTTGCATCCTTGGTACTGCCCGTGCGTAGATTCTTATACGCTTCTGTCTTAATAATGCTATATTGGTGAAGACGCGCCGGTGGGTGGTTACGAGATGAAGGTGAGAGCTCACGATGCTCCAGGAGCGCTTGGGCACCTTCGCCGGCAGAAGCGGGATGCGCCGATACGGGATCGGCTGCGGGCGGTAGGATGGGCACACCAGGGGAAGAGCGCCGGCTGGATCGGCGAGCAGCTCGGGTATCATCACGTGACGGTGC
>Ga0172365_10000504_pt1 | contig 26103 bp, 28 predicted proteins | sample LakKivSesite48cm_FD_114535 | JGI IMG/M metagenome (GOLD analysis project Ga0172365, IMG submission 114535) | Sediment microbial communities from Lake Kivu, Rwanda - Sediment site 48cm | ecosystem: Environmental > Aquatic > Freshwater > Lake > Sediment | place: Rwanda: Western Province, Lake...
GGGCAGTTTAGAATAATTTCTTAAACACTGAAAGTTGTAGAATTTAATATCTTATAGCCCTGTCGTCTAGCGGCCAAGGACACGAGGCTCTGGACCTCGGAACACCAGTTCGAATCTGGTCGGGGCTACTCTTCTAAAGATATATAAGAGAAATTGAAATTATTATTATGTTTGTAGTTAAAGCTTCAGGAGAATTTGAGAAATTCGATTCTAACAAAATTAAAAGAACTTGCATGAGGGCTGGTTGTACAGAGGATTTGGCAGCTAAAATCGCCAGAGAAGTTGAGAAAAAATCTTATGATGGTATCTCCACAAGAGAAGTTCTGCGCATAACCATATCCTTGCTAAGGAAGTGGAAACATCCTACAGTGGCTGCAAGATACGATTTAAAGGGAGCAATATTCAGGCTAGGACCTGCAGGATTTGTGTTTGAAGAGCTTGTTGGAGAGATTCTCAAAGAATATGGCTATTATACAAAAGTACATTCGATATTAAAAGGAATGTGTGTATCGCATGAGATTGATGTAATAGCAACAAAGGACAACAACAACTACATGATCGAGTGTAAATATCATAACATTCCAGGCATCTATACAGGCTTAAGAGAGGCTTTGTATACCTATGCTAGGTTCTTAGACCTGAAGGATGGTTTCAAGATGGGGAGCGCTAGAGACTTTAAGCAACCTTGGCTTGTTTGCAATACAAAATTCTCTGAAGATGCCATACAGTATGCAAGCTGTAAAGGGATGAAGATGATTGGGTGGAACTATCCTGAAAATCAAGGTCTTCAGTACCTCATAGAATCAAAGAAGCTTTATCCCGTAACTATGCTTATCGATTTAGATAGCGATTCTCTTGATAAATTAGCAGTTGCAAATCTCATATTAGCCTTAGATTTGCTTAGATTTCCTTTAAATGAATTAAACAAAATAACAAAAATTTCTATTAAGAAATTAAAGATACTTTCAGATGAGGCAAAGAAAATAATTTATGGTTAGACCATAAGTTTGAATTTAAATATTGAAATTTTCATATAAGTCTTATGATTGATATAATCAACATATTCACTTTATTAGGGGTTACCCTTTTGCTAGGTTACGTATGTTCTATAATCTTCAAAAAAACCCAAATACCAGATGTAATATGGTTACTACTATTCGGATTTCTTATAGGTCCGATTTTGAATCTGGTAGATAGGACAATATTTATTTCAATGGCCCCTGTTTTAGCAGCGATTGCATTGCTGATAATACTTTTTGATGCCGGATTAGAGATGAAGCTCTACGAAGTAATAAAAGAATTTCCTAGAGGAATCCTTTTGTCAATTATCGGAATATCTTTAACAATAATATCAATAGCTGTCGCTTCCGTATTTCTTTTTAATTTTGATTGGATAAGAGCCTTTCTTTTAGGATCTATAATAGGTGGTCCAAGCTCAGCCATAGTTGTATGCACACTTGAAAAACTTAATATCAGAGAAAACGTTCGCACCCTTTTGGATTTGGAATCGATCTTCACTGACCCTATCGATGTAGTTTTAACCCTCGCTCTTATACAAGTATACGCTTCAACTATATCGCCTTATTCTGTAATAGGAAATATTGTAAATGCATTTTCTGTTGGGGCAACGACAGGTTTTTTAGTGGGAATAATATGGCTTTTCCTAATAAAGAAGATAAAAGAAAACGTTAACTATATACTAACGTTTGCAATCCTACTTCTGGTTTACGCTTTCGTTGAATCTTTAGGAGGTAGTGGGGCAATAGCAGCGTTGGTATTCGGTATTGTTCTTGGTAGCAGTGAGATAATATCAAAGTTTCTCAGATTTAAGAAATGTATTTCTATAGATCCATCTTTGAAGAAGTTTCATGAAGAAATAACATTTTTTATTAAATCTTTCTTTTTTGTAACGATGGGTATAATAGTTTCTATTAACTCTAATTTTATAATTCAAGGTATTATTATTACATTCGTCATTGCTTTTTTTAGAGTAATAGCTGTAAAAATAAGCACATATGGAATGAAGTTAACCAAGTTTGAGACTAATTTGATGAAAGTAACTATACCACAAGGGTTGGCCACTGCTGTCATGGCTTACATGCCTTTGATTTATGGAGTTAAAGATGCAGAAGTGTTTTTAAACATAGCCTTTATTGTTATCATGGCAACAATAATTTATACAACAATAGGAATAAAGATACTCTACAATCGTGAGAGAAATGAAAATGCTAAACCAAAGGAATCTCTGTAATTTCTCTTGCTAGTAAGCTTAGGGTTCTCAAGTCACTTCTGTTAAGGTTATGAATATTCTTTTTACCGCACGCGGCAGCTGCCATTTTAACCTCTTCTGTGCATGCTGTTAAGAAGTTAGCTACATTCTTTGCAGCCTCGTCTATGGCTAGCTTTGCTCTTAATTCAGGATCCTGCGTTGTTATTCCCATTGGACACTTGCCCTTGTAGCACATCTTACAGTAAATACAACCCATTGCTATCAAACATGGTATTGCCATATAGACAGCATCAGCACCCAAGGCTAAAGCTTTTGCTACATCCGCTCCCTTGTTCAAACCACCAGATATTATCAATTCTTGCTTAGAGTTTCCCATAACTCTTCTAGCTTTTACTACAGTAGCTAAAGATGGAATACCAAAATCATCTAGCATTATTCTCGGTGCTGCTCCTGTTCCCCCTTCCATTCCATCAACCGCTATTGCGTCAGGCTCTGCTTTAAGTGCAAGTCTAACATCGTTTTCAACGTCACCTGCGCCAAGCTTTATTATTATAGGCTTTCCATCAGTAACTTTCCTTAGCCATTTAACTTTGTTCTTCAAATCATCAATAGAAAATATGTCAGGATGTGCTGGAGGAGAATGAACATCTCTTCCCATGGGTACGCCTCTTATTTTTGCAATATCCTCTGTCACCTTGTCTGCAGGCAATAAACCACCCTGTCCTGGTTTTGCCCCCTGCCCTATTTTTACTTCTATTGCATCAGCAGCGTTTAGATAAGTATCATCAACTCCAAACCTTCCTGTAGAGTACTGGGCAATTAGAATTTTTGCGTTTAATCTTTCTTCTGGTAACATTCCTCCTTCTCCTGTATTCTCAGATGTTCCAGCTAGACTTGAAGCCTTAGCCAGAGCTGTTTTTGCTTCTTTGCTCAAAGCCCCAAAACTCATTGCCCCAATCATTATCGGTATTTTCAACTTCAAAGGATGCCTAGAACTCTTACCTATGACAGTCTCGGATATTATATCTTCTCTAAAGTAGTCTAAGGGTCTTCCAGTCAGTTGCTTTGGAATGAAAACTAAATCATCAAAGCTTATCTTTCCAAGCTTATTAGATCTTCCTCCAGAAACCAGAGGCTTTCCTGTTAATGCTCTTTGCTTTATTTCATTAACCCAATCTTCCATATTATCACTGTTTTAACAAGTATTGGAAAACTTAAATAAATATTTTAGTTATTTGAGATTTATAAAACAGTCTTATTTAAAAAATGCTATAATTATATAATAAGTGATTAAATGAAAGTCTATGATGTCATTATAATAGGTGGCGGACCTGCTGGACTAGCAGCTGGTTTGTATGCTGCTAGAAGGAATTTGAAAGCCATTGTTCTTACACAGGTTTTAGGAGGTCAGATGGCATTGGCACCATCAGTAGAGAACTATCCTGGCATGAATCCTATGTCTGGGATAAAACTAGCTGAGAAAATGAAAAGGCAGGCTAAGAAATTTGGTTGCAAGTTCAAATTAGAGGCTGTAGTTGAATTGAATTTAAAAGATGAGATAAAAAAAGTCAAGACAACCGAAAGAAAGTATGCTGCGAAGTCAGTGATAATCGCCACTGGGAGTCATTATAGAAAACTAGAGGCTGAGGGGGAGGATAAGTTCATTGGCAAAGGCGTTTCTTATTGCGCAACTTGTGATGGCCCGTGCTTCAAAGGAAAAAAAGTAGCTGTTATAGGTGGTTCTGATGCTGCTGTAAAATCTGCTCTTTACATGAGTGAGATAGCTTCTGAGACTCATCTTATCCATCGTAGGGACCAGTTAAGGGCTGAAGAGGCAAATCAGGAACTTATTAAGAAGTCCCCTGTTAAAATAATTTGGAACTCTGTTGTTGAAAAAATAGAAGGGGATAACGTGGTTAGAAAAATCATAATCAAAAACGTTAACACAAACGAGACTATGGAATTAGCGGTAGATGGAGTTTTCATAGAGGTTGGAGAGGTACCGACGACAGAGATTGTTAAGACTGCTGGAGTTGAGATTAACGAAAAGAACTTCATAAAAGTTAACCAAAATTTTGAAACGAACATACCGGGTGTTTTTGCTGCTGGTGATGTAACAGGTTCTTTTGCGCAGATAGTTGTCGCTGCGGCTGAAGGGGCTGAGGCTGCTACAAATGCTTATTTATTTTTGAGAGGTGGAGTTTATGGAGAAAAGAAACCAGCAGATTATGGCGAGAAAAAATGAAAAGATCAACTAAAACACGAATAATCACTATATTCATACTCTTAATGTTTCTTGGGAGTAGTATAACCTATGCAATTATTTCTGCTCTTCCTCAACAGAACACTGTTTCAGGTTGGATGGCTCAATTAGTCATAGTGATATATGGAGAGCAGTATCCCATACCAGCCGACATCGGTTATACCAACGAGAGTCAGGCTAAGGTTTATACAACCTCTACCGACGGAATACTTTACAAAAGCGTTAACGGGGATGTAACTTTAAAAGATTTCTTCGATACCTGGGGCAAGAATTTTAACAGCACTTGTATTTTAGATTATTGCGATACCAACACTAGTTCTATGGTAATGTTTGTAAACGGCAAACTAAATTCTGATTATGAGTATTATATAATTCAGAATAGAGATGTTATTGTGATTGACTATAGATAATTATTGAATTAATTTTTCTTTCAAATCCTTCCACGAAATAGGCTTTGCCCAGTTTAGGAGAGGCGGATTATTTAATATCATTTCCTTTTCTTCTAGTTTTCCAGAATAGGCATCAACAGCTTCCTCAAGTATCTTAACTTTATAGCCTCGCCATCTTAGTTCTTGTGCTGTAGAAAATACACAGCAGTCAACAGTTAAACCAATTAAGACGACTTCACCTTCTGGCTTTCCAATAGTAGAATTTAACCACTCTGTAAAGGCTTTGGGATCTTGATAAGGAATTCCTGGTTTTTTGTTTGGATTACCAATGTTTTCTCTTATCCAGATTGGTGAATTCATACATTTTATCCAAGCATTTTTCAGTTTTACATCATCAGGAATTTCAGAAACATAACCTTCTTCTCCTGGTCGGGTGGAATCATCAAAATCTCCAGGACGAGGCCCCCTATAATCTGAAACAATTTCTGCGATTACGATATTATTTTTCCTTAGAAAGGGTACTATTGTGTTTTTTATGAAATCAACGCACGGACGAGGCTTGTAATGTTTACCGCCCTCAGCACTAAATTCTTTCTGAAAATCTACTGAAATGATTTTTATTTCGTTCATATTATTCATTTTTCAATTTATCATAAGCTTCCTTACCCTTCTCCTTCATCGGACCGCCGCCTTTGAACTCGTTACCTCTTCCACTAGAAGAGCCGCCCATTATTCTAGCAGCTTCCTTTACAATCTTTTCTATATCTAATTTGCACCTCTCACCTTTAACTCCGACAACGATACCCTTACCAATCAATACAGAAAATTTATCAGGTTCTCCCTTTACACTTTTTCTGGCGATAACTTGAAGTTCTTTCATATCTTCAGTGTCGATGTAATTAATTCCAATCATTGTTTTTGAAAGCTTTACCAAAGTTCTTTCCTTTTCCTTCTCCTTTCTGATTTCATCCATCTTCTTCTTCAGTCTTTGCTCATCTAAAGATTTTTTCTCTTCCAATATTTTCTTTGTCTTTGCGACTAAATCTTTTCCAGCAACGTATTCCAACCTAATAACGCCGTCTTGAATTCTCCTAGTGTTAAATATGAAAATCTCTTCTATCTCTGAGGTGTTGTCAACATGCAAGCCTCCACAGGCTTCAGAGTCTATACTAGCAATGCTGATTATTCTTAAAGTAGTTTCAGGAATAGATCCTCCTTGGTAAATAACAAAACCATATTTTTCTTCTGCTTCACTTCTTGGTAGAACTTCTTTCTTGACCTTTATTTTTTTCTTAATCAAGTTATTCGCAAAATCTTCGATCTTTTTACACTGCTCTTCTGTCAACGGTTCATAGTGTGTCAAATCCAAATGAGCCTTGTCTATATCCTTCTTAGAACCAGCCTGCCAGATGTGATTCCCCAGCAACTCTCTTGCAGCCATATTAATGAGATGGGTAGAAGTGTGATGCTTCATTATTTGTTTTCTTCTTTCAACATCAATTTTTCCATTGACAATATATCCAACCTTAAAGTTAGGATTCTTCACTTTATGGATTATGACTCCTTCATAAATTTCTACATCATAAACCTCGCAACCATTGATAGATCCATGGTCAGGTTCCTGTCCACCGCCGCGAGGATAGAACAAAGTCTGATCAAGTATAACATCTTCTCTTTCTACTCTCAAAATCTTGGCTTTAAAATCATAAAGTTTCTCGTTATCATAATAAAGTTTCTTTGTTTTTGCAATTCCAGTCACATTAAACTTCTTTTCTTCCCTACCTTCTTTCTCCAAGTGCTTCTCAGTAACTTTTACATAGAAATCAGAGGGTATTTTTATCTTGTTATTGACCTCTGTTAAGAGCTCTGGATTTATTCCATTTGAGTCGTATAATTCTATGAGTTTCTCTTCTGTAATTTCTTCATTCGCCAAAGCTTCAACAATACCCTTAACCCTTTCTTTAGTTTCTTTGTATTTTTTCCTTTCACTATCTATAATTTTGTTTATATGATCTAAATTTTCTATGAGATCAGGATTCATTTTCTTAAGATACTTTGCTTGCTCTTCTATTACCCATTCAATTTCAAAAGGCGAGTTTAACTGCTCTATAAAGTTTAATGCTCTTCTTAATATTACTCTAAGATTATAGCCACCACCAACATTTGATGGGAGACCGCCATCAGACAATGCGAACAATAAGGATTTCGAGTGGTCTGCTATTGCATAAATCTTTTCCATTGGACTGGTCTTTTTATAAAATTCATCTGCAGAAACCTTAAGGGCCTTTATAATTTTTTCTCTTTCCTTTTCTGCGTCTGATTCAGTGAAATCAAGAAAGCCGCGAAACCTTGCATATTCTGAAAAGAATTTTTCATCGTAATCTATTCCAGCCTTTTTAATCATTTTTTCTATTATCGGTCCGAAAACAGCCTCATAACTCGTAGGAGTTCTTTGTCCAAGCCAGCAAAATCTGTTCAAGCCAGCCCCCATGTCTATTATCTTCTCTTTCATAACAGAATAATTGTCTAATGTTCCTTCAAACTCTGTGAACACCGCATTACCCATTTCCAGTCCACCAACAAAATACTCTAACGAATAACCAAAAGCACCATAACCAATCCAAGCGTCTTCCAAGAAGTTTATCTCTTCTGGTTTAATTTCAAGAACCTTTGTTAAAAGTTCATAATCCAGCTCTATACATTTGTCTTTCCAATATCCCTGCTTTCCATTGAACACTGAGCTTTGTTGTATCATGTCAAAGCACGTATAATGCTTCCCGGTCAAGCCGACATTGGGTATGTCATTAAATCTAAGACAAGGTTGCGAGAGGATTACAGGGTTTGCAGGAAACTCAAATGTTATCTTGTTATCAGCTATCCTGTAGAAATCTACTATGCCAGCTATGGTGAAGTATAATGGATACCATCTACAGATGGTAGGATATCTTTTCAAAGCTGTGTGACCGTTCTTAACAAAAAAATCTTTTATAGACTCCCAAGTTTTGAAGTAATCCATTTTTTTGCTTAATTGCTTATCCAAAAAAACATAACCCTTGCACAAAGAATCATTGCATACTTCCTGTTCTGTTAAGGACCAGAAATACTTTCCACAAATTTTACATTTACTTCTCTTAAAACCTTTTTCTTTGAATAGTTCTACAAACCAGTACTTCTTCCAATCCTTCTGAAGCTTGTTTATGAGAGCATCCTTGGCTGTTGACATGCCTTCACCAGATTTACTTTAATATAACATAGTTACGACTACAAAAATTTATCTATTGAGAAATCTAAGAAAAACAACTAAATTAAAAATAATAAATTACTTTGATTTTGGTTTTCTAAACCAAAGTTCCCAACCGATTATAATTACTGCTGCTACAGCTATTATCACTACGCCTAACTGCAAAACATCCTTTGGAAATGTGAACATACTAGTTGGAGTGGTTGATATGACCAGACTTGTATTGCTCATTGCTATCAATCCTTGGTCTGAATATGCCAAGAATTCTATATTCTTTGTTCCAGTTTCGTTGGCAGGGACAATAACTATAACCAAATAATCCTTTGAACTATTTGCAGGAACATCGTTCACGGGAGGATAGACTATCACCCAATCGCTTGGTACACCCTCAACATTTATCTCTACACTATTCAATGCTGTATTTTCATTGTTATTAACAGTCACTATCATTGTGTCGTTTGATCCTGGTGCTATTGATATTGTTTCGGGTGCACTAAGAGAAACTTCTTCTGGCACAGTTGGAGTTACATTTACTTCTCCAGATGGTATCGCTGTCGCTTTACCTACTGCCAAAGTTGTTAAACTGATGAAATCATTATAAGTTGCAGATACACCCCAAACTCCTTCTTTTTCAGCAGTATAAACATTTTTGTTCCAACTTCCACCCGCATTTTTCTCGATGTTAAATTTTGATAAGCTTGTTACATCAAAGGTATTACCAAAGTTATCTTTAGCCAATACTTTGAACTCTACTTTATCTCCAGCATATACAGCTTTGTCTTCAGGACTAATTTCTATGCTAATTGCCGGACCTGGTTTAACCAAGGTTATTGTTGATGTTTTAGAAATTCCTGCGGTTAAATCCTTTACTGTAAAGCTTTGATTTCCTGAGCTGTCATAAGCTATTGAGAAAACCTTTGTTCCAGCGTCTGATGCTTTGAATGTGTAATCAACTGGTAAGACTGCTTTAGAGTCTGTAGAACTAAAACTTATAGTTCCTGTGTAGTCAGTTTTTACTAAATTGTCGTCTCCATAAGCTCTTACTGTAATTGTGAAAATATTACCAGCAACCGTGGTTGATGGAACATTTGAAATCGTAAAGTAAGATAACGGAGCTTGACCAACAGATGTTGTTACAATCCCCGAATTAGTTCCTTTATTGCTGTCGGTTGTTGTCCAACTCCATTGATAATTTCCTGAAGTTTCAGGCGATGTAGCAACTATTCCAAACAAGTTCAAAGAACTTCCACTTGCAATCCCTGAACCAGTTGCTACCCACGTTATTGTATTGATAGGGTTACCTGTTGTAGTGAATGTCCAGCCTTGTGGGGTTGTTATACCGCTCATGTCTACAGAATAAATAGGATTCTGATTAGAATCCTTAGGTATTACCAATTCTATCTTTACTATATTGTCTCCTCCTGTGTTATCAACTGATATTGAAACAGACTTAGCTGTGCTTTTTGCCCAACTGTTTGGGCTCATTGATAAGGTTGATGTGTGAGTTGCTAAAACTAAAGTCGCTGAAATTGCTATGCAAAGAATCGCTGTAGTCATTATTTTTGCAGTTTTCATAGTATCTATTAAACGATAAAAAGATATAAAGTTTTTTAGAATCTAGAGGTGTAATTGACATGCATTACAAAATAGTTAAAACTGTTTAGAAGGACTGGATAAAAATTAAAATTATAACTATCCAAACAGTCCAGCTAAACCTTCTACTGCCTGCTCGGCTTTCTTTTCAATATCCTCTTCTTTCTTCTCTTCTTTTTTCTCGACTTTTGCTTCTGCTGGTGCTGCTATTGGCATTGCTGCCTTACTTATGGCTTCGTCTATGTTTACATTTTCTAATGCAGCTACCAATGCTTTTACTTTTGTTTCGTCAGGAGTTATTCCTGCAGCCTGTAGGACTTTTGTTACGTTTCCTTCATCTACCTTTTGTTTTGCACTATGCAAAAGCAAAGCGCTATATATCATTTCCATTTTTTACACCTCATTATGCTATTTTTTTAATTTTTGATATGGTTACTAAAATTGCTCCTTTTATAGGATTATTTTTATTTTCTTGGATTTTTTTGACTTGTTCTAACCATTTACCTGAAGTAAAGTGTTGAGCTTTACCTCTTAGTTCAAAACTAAAACATTCTTTCTTCCAATTCTCATTCCATATCAATAAGGAAACATTGTCGTTATTTTTTAAATTCTCTACAGTCTCTTTTATATAGCAATTTGAAACCAAAATCTTATCTTTGTCAACGACCTTTACGTATGCAACTGCTATTGAGTGTGGAGAATTATCTTTGTTAACGCTTGTTAATGTTAACACATTATTTTCAATTAAATTTTTTAATTCGTCATTTATTTCAATCATGTTTACCCCTCTATTTTTGCCTCGTTTGCTAATGATTTGGCTTGCATTTGTGCTTTAGCGAGCATGAATCCTATTGTTTCCTTTGTTGGAATTTCAGCGTTTATGGACAAATTAAACGCGTTCTGAATTGCTAATTGAATATCATTAAACAGTTTTCCCTCGTCTACGAAGAGTTGTTCTGCCTTATAGACAACACCATTTTCATCTATAGCAACTACATTCAAACCAATCTCCATTGGTTCCATCTTTAACAGTTGTAGCGCAGATGACAGTTCTAGAGAAACTTTATCCCCAGCCTTTAGAACAACCTTATCCTTCATGACAGCTATCTTTCCAGCCTCGACTTTGGCTGGTATGCCAACCTTTGTTAAGGTAGAAATTGCCGGACCTGGTGGCAAATCTGTCGGACCTGCCTTTACTTCTATATCCTTTGTTGCAACATCACCAGGTTTTGCAACTGCAGGCGTTTTCTTTTTTTGTAAAAATAAATATAACTTGAATGGATTAATGTTTGCAAGTATTACACCTGGATAATCTGTTACGAATTCTTTAAGGTTTGTTTTACCTGATTTTTCCAGAGCAAGCAATAAAGTACTTTTTTTAGCAATTTTTATGATGGCTTTACCTTTAAGTTCTTTCTTTATTTTTTGTAAAGCAGAAGCCGGCGTCTTATAGAGGCTTATGATTCCTATTATAGGATAATTTTTAATTAATTCTGAGAATTCCTCTACTGCTTTAATTTTTTCTGGTCTTGGTTCTTTTCTTCCTTTCATAGCATCACTTTTACAGGTTTACCCATTGTTAGTTTTATTATAAAGTTTTTAATCTGCTCTCTACCTTTTGGTAGGCTAGATAGAACAGACTTTATGGCGAAGTCAATGTTCTCAGCAACCTCCTCATCTTTCATATCTTCTTTACCCACTGCTAGGTGTATGGTGGGCGAGTCCTTTAGTTGAATTTTTATGATGTTCATTTTTTGATCAACTATAGACTTTAGGTTCTGAGTGGTTGGAGGAATTGGAGCTGGCATTAGATTTTTAGGTGCTAAGATTGGACCTAAAAACTTTCCTATTAAAGGCATCAACGGGGCCTCAGCCAAGAAGTAATTACAGCTTCTTGCAAGTTTCTTAGCCTCTTTTTTGTTCTTTCCATAAGCCTCTATCTGTTCTTTTCTTATTATAAGAACATTTTCCAAATCCTTTGCTTGCGGTAAAAGGTTGTCAGCAACCAGTCCTATCTTGTAATCATTAAATGCGTGAGGAAGTTTGATTTCGGCTTTAATCTTGTTCTCAGGATTTTTCAAATCTATATTCTTTAGATTAATGGCTAGGTCAAAGGTCTGCTTAAAGTTTCTCTTATCCGTATCTCTAGCCTTTTTAATAGCGTCTATTACTTTCTGTTCGGTCATACAATCAGCCATCTCCTCTTTTATTAAGAGTTTTAATCTTTTTAATTAGCATTTTTCTCTTATTCTCTGTATCTTTAGACAATTTATAATTATCTTTTAGATTCTTTTTTAATGTTTTAGAAAATTTCAACAGCAATTCAGCTTGTTTCCTTTTTATTATAAGATATGGTAAAATCTGTTTGCAGAGCTTTGCGGCTTTATTTCCAAAACATACCCACTGATAAGTGTCTTTATGATTAGGTTTTGATCTCTTATGGAATGTTACATTGCCACCAAAATATTTAGCGAACAAATCTAGCAATTCCTTATCTGTGTTTTTAATATATACTCCACATAAATAATTCTGCGTAGATTTACTAAAAACTATAAAAATATACCCTTCACCATCGACTATACCAGCCAAATAACCTTTTGTAACATTTGATATTTTTTTCATTTTTTCATTTTTTATTTTATTATCTAATCTGGTTGGTTCGTTCTTATTTCTAAGGACATAATATAAAGTATATTTACTGATGTTGAATTCAGAAGCTATTTCTATAGCATTTTTATTACTGAATTTGTAAAATTTTATAATTCTAGAAATATCGTTATTGCTCAGATTTCTAAATGAAGTATTTCGAAGATTTCTCATATAAATCCTCTACTGCTAACGCAGTGAAGATAAATTACTTTGATATGTATTTAAATCTTTGCTCTTAAGAAATTGTTATTTCTCTTGAAAACTGCAATCCAGTTATTATTGTTACCTTTAACTTATCTCCAACGACTATAGGTCCGAAAGGAGCGTCTGGTAGTTCAAAGTCAGCTACGCATCCAGAAGCTAAATCATTACAGTTACAACCAGCAGAGCACGTCATGCTGCTGTATCCTCCTGGAATATCGTTTATATAGAACATAGTTTTAGAGGCATCAAAATTCTGGTTTCCAGTGTTTCTTATTGAGACATAAATAAGGTTATCAGCAACAACATAATGAACATTATCTACTTTGAACTGTGTAGCCATGCTTTTAGAGGATCTTGTTAGTAAAGCCCCTGCCATTTCCATTATCTCAGAGAAAATTCCAGAGAACCACGTGTAAGCTAAAGCAGCTAACGATATGGTTATCATCAATATCATGATTATTGCTATAATCTCGCTTACGCCCTTCATATAACTATATTTATGCTAGTTAGGTATTATTTATTCTCATTGTCTTCTATATACACTATTTCTCCGACAGAATAAGACTCTTGGTCCTCTTTATTTTCTTCCCTTTCTTCTACTTCTTCTTTCTTCTCTTTAATGTTATTCGATAGAACCCTTCCAAAAGCGTTCAACCTTTCTTCCAATTCTAAGGATCTTTTAGAAATTTTATCCAATATGTAACTGATATCTTCTCTCTGCTTTTCTATCTTAGCTTCTATTCCTGGATTCGGGGAGGTTATGTGGGATAATGTCTCATTACAAACTTTTTCTATTCCTTCGAGCTTAGAGCTTATAAAATCCTTAGATTCTTTAGCAAGTTTTCTGTTTTCTAATTCAATGTAAGCTCCTAAAGAAAGAAAATTGATTATAATCATTACTATAATGAGGTCAATAATTTGAAGCCCGCCTAGTTGTAAGGCTGTTAATATTGCTGTTATTACAAGTGAAACCAAAAACAATATCTTTATCATACAAATAATATTAAGCAAAAAGATTTAAAGATTAATTTAAACTAACGATTTCAAGCACGTTCGGATTTCCGGTTTCTTTCATAACAAATTCTTTAAAATCATAATCCCTTTCAGAAAGGATATGCTCTAGCATTATCAGGTCTGTTGGTATTATTCTTCTTTTAATCTCCTCAGTCAAAGGCAAATCAAACCATTTGAGTTTTTCAATGTCCGTTACTTCCAGATTTTCTGAAACTTTTTTATCGACTTCTGCTTTACAGGTTCTAAAAATGAAATGATCCTTCGGATTTCCCTCTTTGTCAAGCAATATTTCGCTATACAAGCCTCTCACTCTTATAGAATCTTCCTTAGCAGAAAAGCCGGTCTCCTCTAAAACTTCTTTCTTTACAACATCTTTTGTTAACATACCAAAGGTTTGCCTTCCGCCAAGTATTCCATAAAATCCTTTGTAGGGTTCTCTTTTCCTCTTTGCAAGGAGAATTTTATTTTTATCAAAAAGAGCAATCAGAACAACTGATAAAGGATTCTTCTCCTTGTACATGTCCATGTAATCAAATAATATGTATAGATTTAAATTTTAATATACTTAATTTAGTTTATGATTGATGTCAAGAGCTTGCTTTCTAATTACAATTTTAAACGTTCTGTTTTCATTGGTAGTTTGGCATCACATTCCATGCTAGATATAGCTAGGGGAGCAAAAGATGAAGGCTTCAAAACAATAACACTGTGCAAGAAAGGTAGAGAGCAGACTTATGAAAGATATTTTAAATCAAGAGTAAGAGGAAAAGAAAGTATAGGATGCATTGATGAAAATATAATTTTGGATGACTGGAAAGAAGTAGTAAGAGAAGATATTCTAAAGAGGTTGATAAATTTAAACACGATAATTATTCCTCACCGTTCTTTGGAAGTTTACCTAGGTTATGACATAATAGAAAATCTATTGAAAGTTCCTTTATTTGGTAATAGAAAGTTATTGAGGGCGGAGGAGAGAACAGGACCGTACAAGATAGAGAAGAATCAGGATTACCTCGTCAAGCTCGCAAACATATCAATGCCTAAAAAGTTTTCCAGTCCAAATCAAATAGACAGACCTGTTATTGTAAAGGCTACCAAAGCTATAGGCGAGAGACATTTTACTAGAGAATTTCCAATCGTAAAATCAGAGAAAGAGTATGAAGAAAAATGCAAAGAATTGGTTGAAGGGGGTAAGGCAAAGGAGGAGAAGAAAGCAATAGAGGAAAACTTTAGAGCCGCACCAATCGAGGAATATATAAGTGGTGAGAAGATAAACCTAAACTTCTTTTATTCAAAGATTCATGATGAGTTAGAACTCCTAGGAACTGATACTAGATTCCAATTCCCAAATGGAGAAGAATTAGCTCACATCCCATTAAGCTTGAGGGAATCTTTAATAGAAAAGGTCATGGAAATGGGTAGAAGATTGGTTGAGATAACAAAGAAGGAATTCTCTCCAGGTATAATTGGACCGTTTGCCTTGCAGACAATAGCAGACGAGAACGAGAATCTTTTAGTTTATGATGTAAGCTTCAGAATACCGGGGTCACCTGATACAGAGGTTACGCCGTATACCAAATATCTTTACGGTCAGCCAGTCAGCTTTGGTAGACGAATTGCAAAAGAAATCAAAGATGCAATAACGCTTGCAAAAATAGAAGAAGTGATTTCGTGATAGTAAAGTCTCAAATCGATAAAGTATTGTCAGGTTATGATAAGAACAAAATCAAGATAGCTACCATATGTTCGCATTCTGCGCTTCAGATTTTTCATGGCGCTAGGAAAGAAGGTTTCAAAACAATTGGCATATGTACGGAAAATAGAAAGTCAACATATGATTCTTTCCCGCTAGGAAAGCCGGATGAGTATCTTATTGTAAGAAACTTTAAAGATGTCTTAGAAAAAGAGTTTCAGAATCAGTTGGTGGAGAATAATGTTATAATCATACCTCATGGCTCTTTTGTTGAATATGTTGGTCCAGAGAACTTACAGGAAAGTTTTTTTGTTCCAATGTTTGGAAACAGATCAACATTGATATGGGAAGGAGACAGGAAAAAGCAAAGAGAATGGTTGGAGAAAGCAAGACTATGTTTGCCTAAACAATTTAAAACAGTTGCAGAAGCAGGAGGTAAAGTATTTGTAAAACTTTCTGGAGCAAAAGGAGGGAGAGGTTTCTTTACTACAAATTCTGAGAACGATTTGATGAGAACATTGAAAGAAAAAGTCAAAAGAGGTATAATAACTGAGGTCGATTCTTCAAATATAACAATTCAAGAGTTCGTTCCAGGTGTAAGATATTATATTCATTATTTTTATACTCCTCTTGAAAAAAGAACAGAAATGTTAAGTATGGACAAAAGAATTGAACCAATCGACGAGAGTTATAGAGGTCTGCCAGATGTCCCTGATGAATTTTTGGATTACACCGTTACAGGTAATCAGCCGATTGTAATCAGAGAAAGTTTCTTACCAGAAGTAATTAAGATGGGTAACAACACAGTTGATGCCTCTATAAAACTTTTTAATCCTGGAATGATAGGTCCTTTTTGTTTAGAGACAATATATCATCCTGAAAAAGGATTCACAGTTTTTGAAGTGTCAGCTAGGATAGTAGCAGGTACTAATCTTTATCCAGACGGCTCCCCCTATTCAACTTATCTGTTCGACGAGCCTATGTCTACAGGTCGAAGGATAGCAAGAGAAATTAAAATAGGAATTAAAAAAGGATTGGATAAAATAGTCTTCTAAAATTTAAACTTATTTCCAGTAATTTTCTCATATGCCTCTATGTATTTCTTAGTAGTTTCCTTTACAACCTCTTCTGGAACTTGCGGTACAGGTGGTTCTTTGTTCCAACCGATACTAGTCATATAGTCACGAACGAACTGTTTGTCAAAGCTCTTTTGAGACCCACCAGGCTTGTAGCTATCGGCTGGCCAAAATCTGGAGGAATCAGGTGTTAACAGTTCATCAATCAATATTATCTTTTCGTTCAAGATTCCGAATTCAAACTTAGTATCGGCTATTATGATTCCTCTCTTTCTGGCTTCCTTTTCGGCAAAGTTATAGATATCTAAGCTAGCATTCTTCAAAATATCTGTCAATTCTTCTCCAAATTGCTTTCTCATTTGTTCTTCTGTTATTGCTTCGTCATGTCCCGTGACGGCTTTGGTAGTCGGCGTGAATAATGGTTCAGGAAGCTTATCACTCTCTTCCAAACCTTCTGGAAGAGTTATTCCACATATTGCTTCACCTTTCTTGTATGCACTCCATGCAGAGCCAGTTATGTAACCTCTCACAACGCATTCAACTGGAAGCGGTTTTGCTTTCTTTACAAGGACAGATCTTCCTTTTAATTCTGAGAACTTTTTTATATGCGTAGGCATTAAGTTAAAATCATCAACAATTATGTGATTATCTATAATATTCTTTGTTTTATTGAACCAGAAATTAGACAACTGAGTTAGTATTATCCCTTTGTAAGGAATTGTTGTAGGAAGTACGACATCGAAAACAGAAATCCTATCAGTAGCTACCATCAAAATTTTGTCGTCCAAATCATAGACGTCTCTAACTTTTCCCCTGTTTTGTAATTTAAACGGAAGATTAGTTTTTTCAATTGTTTGCATTCAACCACACTCTCCATTTATCTACCACCTTTTCTGTTTTCTCAACAGAAAGGCCGATATAGTTATTATAGTCAAATAGTTCATCTAATTCTTTTCTATTCAGATATCTACCTATATTTTTTGTTAGCAAGATATCTTTCAAATGTCTGTTAGTCTCAAATGCTTGCATGGAAGATTGCCTTAGCAACTCGTGTGCGTCTTGTCTTCCCATACCTTTTTCCACAAGCTTGGTTATGATTGCCTCAGACATTATCGTACCCTTTGACAAGTCTAAATTTCTTTTAATAGAATCTGGAAATACAACCATCTCGCTTAGTATCTTATTCATTCGAGTCAGAATCTCATCAGTTAATATGAAAGCAGTTGGTATTATCGAACGTTCAGCTGCAGAGTTCGTAAGGTCCCTTTCGTGTTCAAGTGCGATATCTTCCAATGAAGGATAGACACATGATCGTATAACCCTTACGTTTGAACAAATATTTTCAGTGTTGATAGGATTTCTTTTTTGTGCCATGGTAGATGAACCTACTTGCTTCTCCCCGAACGGCTCGCTTAACTCATTTATCTCGGTTCTTTGCAAGTTCCTTATCTCCTTTGCTATCTGTTCGATTGTACAAGCAAGTATCGCAATATCACACAATATCCTTGCAAAGCTTTCCCTGTCAACAACCTGCGTGGTTATGTCCGCAGCCTTTATCCCAAGTTTCTCCATAATCTTTATTTCTAAATCATCGCCCAAGCCATAAATCTTTTGAGCTGCATAGCTACCAACAGCACCAGAAAACTTTCCTAGAATATAATTTTTAATATCATATTCCAATCTAATCAAATCATCTCCTAGTTTGTTAGAATAATTAGCAAATTTGAACCCTAATGTTATCGGAACTGCATGCTGTCCATGAGTCCTTCCAATCATTATCAAATCCTTATACTTATCTGAAATATTCAAGCAGGTTGTTAAAAGTTCTTTCCCTCGTTTCAAAAGAATTTCCAAACCATCTTTCAACTGCAAGGCATTGGCAGTGTCAACTATGTCATAGCTTGTTGCTGTTAGATGAACATATTTTCCAGCATCACCACAAACTTCTGTCAAGGCTTTTACTAGAGCCATCACATCATGTTTAGTTTCTTTCTCAATCTCTTTGACTCTTTCTAGTTTAACGTCCTTTACACTCGCTTTTCTTGTTATCTCTTCTGCACTTTCTTCTGGTATTTTACCTAACTCTGCTAGGGTTTGTGCTAGTGCAGCTTCCACAAGTAGCATTTTCTCTAGTTTCCTCTCTTCATCAAAAACATTTCTCATTTCTTGAGAGCCATACCTATAATCTATAGGATGTATTGCCATGCTCACCAATTTTTAGCTTCCAGATCTGCTTTCCTAACACTTTCCTTCATCTTCTCTCTATAATTTCTCAACTTCAATTTTAAGTCCTCATCCTGAAGGGATAGTATTTGTATTGCTAACAATGCGGCATTCTCTCCTCTGTCTATTCCAACGCATCCAACAGGAATTCCGGGCGGCATCTGAACTATCGACAACAACGCATCTAGCCCATCTAACTTGGACTCGACAGGTATCCCTATAACCGGTTTGGTTGTCTTTGATGCTATTGCTCCTGGCAATGCAGCAGATAAACCTGCTATTGCAATAAAGACATCCGAGTCGGAATTCTCTACTATATCATCTATTTTTTCAGGAGTTCTATGTGCAGATGCAACATACGTTTTATATTTTACTCCAAATTCATCAAGAACAGCTTTGCACTTGTCAAATATCGGTTTGTCAGAAGCGGATCCTAGAATTATTGTAATTGAATTCATGATATCACTAATATTTTATAATTTAATTATTTAAACCTATAACTTAATTTTATGATAAATCACTTCTAGCAGGCAGCTCTACCCCTAACTTTCTGCAGATTTTATTCATGCAATAAGTAGACCCTGAATTATGCCCGATTATTTGCAATCCAGATGAATCTTCTTTACAAGAAATAATAACAAATTCTTTCTCTTTTTGACTGTTAGGCGGAACGTAGATTACGTTCATTCCGTTAGAATCTCTTTGAACAATATGAGGTTCATAACCCTTTAAATCCAATCCTAAAGTTGAAGCTTTTTCAGAAAGTTCTCTTAAAACTTTAGACATATCAACTTCTGTCATGAAACTCTAGAAATATAATTGAAATTAAAAGATTTATACTTTTAGAAATTTTTATTTATGAATTCAACAGCGTTTCTAAAAACCTTTACACCTATGCCTTCCTCTGGGATTTTTTCTCTCGTCCATCTAGGATGGTTAGTCATATACAAGTAAGCTTCTGGATGCGGCATCAACCCGAAAATCCTTCCAGTCTCGTCGCATATTCCAGCTATGTTTTCCAGAGAACCGTTAGGATTCCAGGGATAACTTGCGAGATTTCCTTTGTCGTCAACGTACCTGAGTGCGACTTGGTTATTCTTATTCAGTTTTTGTAGGAAGACGTTGTTAGCTACAAACTTTCCTTCGCCATGTCTAACAGGTAAGTATATAGTATCTATACTTTTTGTGAAAATGCATCTCGACTTTGGATTAGCTTTCATATAAACCCATCTATCTTCGAATTTTCCAGAATCATTGAATGCCAAAGTAACAGTTTGTTTTTTGTAATTCCTTTCAAAGGCGGGTAGAATACCTAGCTTTACCATTGACTGAAAGCCGTTACATATTCCTATTATCACTTTTCCATCGTCTATGAACTTTTGAAGATCTGAGAAAATGTTGAACTTTATCTTATTCGCCAAGACCTTTCCAGATGCAATGTCATCTCCAAATGAGAAACCTCCAGGAAAGGCTATGATATGATAATCTTCCAAGCTTTCTATCTTATCTATGATATCGTTTATATGAACTCTCTTAGCATCAGCACCTACAATATTAAAAGCATGCTGCGTCTCATAGTCACAATTGATTCCATAACCAGTTAGTATCAAGGCTTTTGGTTTCATATCACCATCTCAAAGTTTTTTGCCAACTATCTTTTAGACTGTCTATGTCAGATTTTATACAAAGTTCTTCGTCCAATCCATAAACAATAAAATCATTTTTAGTGACGATTCCTATTTTTGCAAAAACATTACCCTTCAACATTTCTTCAAATCTTTTTTCATTTTGTGGTTTCACGGTAACTACAAACCTGCTTTGCGATTCAGAGAATAGTAAGAAGTCATTTCTATCTATGCTCTCTTTCGGAACTTTTTTCAATTCTATAGCCATTCCAAGTCCCCCAGCAAATGAAGACTCTGCAAGAGCTACTCCTAATCCGCCATCAGAACAATCATGACATGATGCCACTATGCCAGTTTCTATTGCTTTGCTTAAAGCCTGATACAAACTTAATGATGTTTTAAAATTGACAGAGGGTGCAGTGTTACCAATCTTATTATAAATTGCATAATACTCTGAACCTCCAAGTTCATTCTTTGTTAACCCTAAGACGTATACGATATCTCCTTCCTGCTTTACGTCCATTGTTATCGCCTTTCTCAAATCATTTATTTTTCCAATCATAGAAATCAAAAGAGTTGGTGGAATCGATATCTTGACTCCTCCAATCATATAATCGTTCTTCATGCTATCCTTTCCTGAAATCAAAGGAATTTTGTAATTCGTTGTGCAATCATAAAGAGCTTGGCACGTTCTTACCAACTGTGCCAGCTTAAAGTCGCCATCAGGTGTTTTATCGGATTTAGCAGGATCGCACCAGCAGAAATTATCTAAGGCAGCAACATGTTCCAGTGAGCCACCAACAGCAACATAATTCCTTACAGCCTCGTCCATTGCGCATGCTGCCATGTTATAGGCATCCACATCACTATATTTCGGGCATATGCCATGAGATACCACCACTCCTTCCGTTGAACTTAAGATGGGCTTTAATACAGCAGCATCATTTGGTCCGTCATTCTTCAATCCGGTCAACGGCTTTACAACCGATCCTCCTTGTACCTCATGGTCGTATTGTCTTACTACATATTCCTTTGAGCAAACATTCAATCTTCCTAGAATATTTTTCAGAGTATTAGTCAAATCATCAGGGCACTTTATATTCAACTCTTCATTCTTAGGTTTAGTCCAAACAGCTTTCAGATTCATTTGAGGTACTCCTTCATGCAAGAAATTCATATCAATATACGCGACAGTCTTATCCTTGTAAAGAGCATGGAATTTACCGCTATCAGTGAACTTTCCAACAACAGTTGATTCCACACCTCTTCTTTCTGCAAGACTTAAGAAATCATCTAGTCTTTCAGGGTCAACAACAACAGTCATTCTTTCCTGTGCTTCAGATAAAAGTATTTCCCAGGGATTCAGGCCAGCATATTTTAATGGACATTTATCAAGGTATAATTCGCAACCATTACTTATCTGAGCGAGTTCTCCTACAGAAGAAGATAATCCACCAGCTCCATTATCTGTAAGTGTTCTATACAAATCTAGATCTCTTGCTTCCAAAAGAAAATCCATCATCTTTTTTTGTGTTATGGGGTCACCTATTTGGACAGCTGTTGCAGGAGAACCTTCATGAAGTTCCTCTGAAGAGAAGGTAGCGCCATGTATGCCATCCTTACCTATTCTTCCGCCACACATCACAGCCAAATCGTTTGGTTTAATTATTTTCAGATGAGTTGCTTTTCCGTTTATTTTAGAGGGCATTATACCTCCAGTTCCACAATAGACTAGAGGTTTTCCCAAAAATCTATCATCAAACACTATGCTTCCATTTATAGTTGGTATTCCACTCTTGTTTCCACCATGCTCAACTCCCTTTCTCACACCTTCAAAAATTCTTTTCGGATGCATGAGCCTTGGTGGTAAAGGTCTTTCGTAGAAAGGAGAAGCAAAGCAAAATATATCCGTATTGAATATTAGTTTCGACCCGACGCCAGTTCCCAAAGGATCTCTATTAACACCAACAATTCCAGTCAATGCCCCACCATAAGGATCTAAGGCAGATGGGCTGTTATGGGTTTCAACTTTCATTACCAAGTTCCAATCATCATTGAATTTTATCACGCCAGCATTATCCTTGAAAACAGAGACCAACCAATCCTTTCCAATTTCTTCTGTGGATTTCTTTATAAAAGTTTTAAGCAATGAATTTATCCTTTGTGTTTTATTTCCGTCAGTATAATCAATGATTGCGTTGAATATTTTATGTTTGCAATGCTCTGACCAAGTCTGTGCTAGCGTTTCTAGCTCAACATCAGTTGGTCTATCTTTCAATCCGAATCTTTCTCTTTCCTCCAAAACTTTTTTATCTTTATAGTAGTCTCTTATTGCTTTCATTTCCTCTAAACTAAGAGCGAGGATTCCTTCCTTGCTTATTCTAATGAGTTCTTCGTCGCTGACATCTAAATCAATTTCAGCAACCTGAGGTTCATGAATTATTTTAACAATCGGGATGAATGGTTTGATACCGTTCTTCTTCCATTCGTCATAGCTCAATATTTCCCATCTTTCAATTAACTGGTTTGCAAGCAATCCAGAAGATATTTTTTCTACATCCTCCTTGCTTATATCTCCCTTTATAATATATTGCTTTGAAGTGTAAATACCATTAATTTTTCTTTTGAAGATATCTTCAACACCTTCTTTTGCTGTTTTTCCAACGTTATCTGTAACTCCAGGTTTGAATCCTACTTCAACTAACCAATCAAAATTCTTATTCAGAGACGAGTCGACAGTGAAGTCTTGTATGATAGGGTCTGCAAATAAATTTTCTCCTAGAGCAATTAATTCCTCGTTTGAGAGATCACTATCTATTGTGTAAACATCAACAGTCTTCACAGAATCGGTTTTTATTTTCAAATCTTCAGCTATTCTCTTTCCTACACTATTTCCTAGAGCATCGACTACGTTTGGTTTAAAACTTACTTCAACTCTATGTAGCATTTTAATCTTCTAAAACAATTTTTTTACCTTCAAATCTTATAGACAAACCTCTTTCTGTGATTTTCCCTATAACCTCGCTGTTCTTTAACAATTGCAACACACCTTCCATATCATCTTTTTTTACTATGACTGCAAATCCCCACCCCATGTTGAACGTTTTGAACATCTCCTCCGTTGCTACGCCGCATTCTCTAATGAGATTGAATATTGGTTGTGGCTTGAAGTTGTCAAAATCAAAACCGAAGTTTGTTAGCTTTCTAAATTTAAGATAAGCATCACCAGTTATATGAACTGCCCCAAGAACATCAATTTTCTTGGTCAGGTTCGAGAAAGGCTTGACATATATCTTTGTTGGTTCTAGCGTTTCGAATATTAATTCTCTTTCGAAGTTGTCTAGTCTTTCGAATGCATCATATCTTCCTCCCCATTCCTTAAAAAGAGTTTTTCTTAGAAGAGAAATACCATTACTATGGACTCCAGAGGATGGCAAACCTATTATGATGTCACCAGGTCTAATCTTGTCGCCACTTATTACTTTATTTTTCTCAACCTCTCCAACACAATCGCAATTTATGTGGTAAAGGGCGTTCATAAGTTCAGGAACATCAGCAACCTCCCCACCAACCAAAGGACACTCAGCCTCATGTGCTCCTCTGTTCAATCCTTTTTGAATTTCCTCTATCAAAAAAGGTTCGGATTTTTTTATGTCTATAGCATCAGTCAATGCTATTGGCTGAGCCCCGCATCTTATACAATCGTTAACAACCATTGCAATAGCATCTATTCCAATGGTATCATGCTTTTCAGCTAATTGAGCTAACAAGACCTTCGTTCCCACGCCATCAGATGTTTTTACGTGGAAGATATCGCTATTAATTGGGTATAGAGCGTTGAAAGGAGTTTCTATTATATCTCCGTGTTTACTTAAAGAAAAAGTTGATTTTAAATTCTCAAGATTCTTTTTCGCTTTGCTTCTTAATTCCCTATCAACACCGGCTTCAGCATAAGTCTTCATTCTATCACTTAATTAAGAATAAAAGAGGTATCATGACCATAATGAGATTTATAAAAATAAATACTTTAATCGTTACTTTATTTTTTCGTCCCATTTACCTTCGTTTATTTCCCTTATTATTTCTTTTGGTTTCTTGTCTTCAATATAACAACCAGAACTTACACAACTTGCCACCACTTGTTTAACAGCCTTCTTCAAGTCCTCTGTCTTTAAATCATCAAACTTCATTTTAGCAATCTTAACTATTTGGTCGAACTTTAAACTTTCCTTAAACTCCTCTGTTACGCCATCCTTCTCGTAAATTTTGAAAGGTGCCTTCGCCAAAGTTTTAGCCTTTAGTTCCTTTTTAATCAGTGCTGCTACAGAAGGACTGCCCACCGATATCTCGAATTCCTTTGTTGCAGAATCTATCTTTATGGTTACAGGAACTTGCATTCCAGCAAAATCCTTTGTCTTCTCATTTATTGCAGCTATGACTTGACCGATGTTTACTTTAGTCGGTGCTAACGATGGTCCTAGAGGTGGTGCTGGTGTTGCTTTACCACCGTCTACCAATGCTTTAACTGTTATCATGATATCATTCCTTCTTCTCCACAGACTCTATTATTCTGGCAGAATCCATTGAAATTGTTATAGGGATTGGTATTGCTGCATCTAAAAGCTCGATGGTAAGTTCTTCTTTTGCTTCATCGACTCTAGTTACCTTGCCTTTCTCGTTCTTGAAGGGTCCGCCTGTTACTTCGATTATGTCGCCTCTGTTTATTTTGATTTCAATTTTCTTGACTTCTAAGAATTTTTTAATATCACTCATGGTAACTTCTTTTCTTATGATTCCTTTAACATGAGGAACTCCCTTTATCAGTTCATTAATTTCTTCAATCTCTCCCTCTAAAAATAAATATCCTTTTAATTCGCCTGGATGGAAAATAGCCTTGATGTTCAATCCAGAATTCTTTACTTTACTCATTAAAGTATCAATAACAGCATTCTCTCTGCCGACTGTTGTTCTTATGGTAGTTATCATTATGTCACCAGGAAATAAAGCAGGAATATTATAAATCCTATAATACCAATGAGCAATATGCCGACACCTGTTATCTTTGCAGACGAAATAAAATCTTCCTTTGAAGGTTTTCTAGATACATCTATCACTCTCTTGTAGTTTGCAAATATATTCTTTATTCTACCAAATATTCCAGGACCTTTTGGTTTCTCTACTTTTTGCTCCTGTTTTGGTTCGACTTTCTGTTGCTCCTGTAAGTTTGACTCTTCCATTTTAACACCTAAGAAAATAAACAGTATTATAAAGTATACTATTTAAATGTTTTTCCCTAGCTTATTTTTCACTGTTAAACGAATTCTATTCCAAGTATCTTCTCAATTTCTTTTTGCTTCTGAGCAGAGAAAATCTCTCCTGTATACGCTGATGGTGTCTTAACCCCTGTTACTATGAGCAATGCGCGTACAATGTCTCCAAGTTCCTTTGATATCTGCGCACCCCATATGACTTTTGCTTCGGTGTTTAATTTTGTTGAGACTGCCTCGACTATTTCTTGACACTCTTTTATTGTGACATCTGTTCCACCGCATACGTTTACCAAGGCTCCGTTTGCACCTTCTATGTCTACGTCTAATAAGGGATTGTTCAATGCTTTTTCAACTGCTTCAACTGCTCTGTTCTCTGTGTCAGATTCTCCTAGTCCAATCATTGCTATTCCGCCGCCTGTCATAACTGCTCTTATATCCGCAAAGTCTAGATTAACCAATCCGGGTTTTGTGACAAGTTCTGTTATTCCTTTTACTGCGTTTACGAGTATCTCATCGCATATCTTAAAGGCTGAAACGATTGAAACGTCAGGAACCACTTCTAAAAGTTTATCGTTTGGTATTACTATTAAAGTGTCAACAATTTTTTGTAATTCATCCAAACCTTTTCTTGCA
>Ga0172365_10000510_pt1 | contig 26014 bp, 18 predicted proteins | sample LakKivSesite48cm_FD_114535 | JGI IMG/M metagenome (GOLD analysis project Ga0172365, IMG submission 114535) | Sediment microbial communities from Lake Kivu, Rwanda - Sediment site 48cm | ecosystem: Environmental > Aquatic > Freshwater > Lake > Sediment | place: Rwanda: Western Province, Lake...
ATATCCCCTGTTTCCACCCCTGGCTGCCGGCGGCGACTACTGGGACCTCTCCTTTCTACGAAGTGCGCTGGAGATCATCCGGAGCCGCGGGAAGGCGCACCTATTCGACCGCATGACGGTGGGGATCCATAACTACCCCTTCAACAAGCCGCTCATGTGGGGACATGGAGGCCAGGCCCGCTGGCCGGCAGCGAGGCCCTATTACTGCCCCCCCCGCAGCCAAGACCATCTGGGGTTTCTGTTGCCTCAGTGGTACGATGAGCTGATCCGGCGGCAGGTGGGCCGGTCGCTGCCCCTCATCTGCACCGAGAATGGCCCCCGCGTAGGCGATCACCAGCATCCCAACTTTCCCGCTGTTGATGAGGCACGCCACACCCAGATCAGCGTGGACATGAGCCGCAGGCTGATGGAGGGCCAGTTGCCAGACTACATCCTCAACAATTGCTTCTGGCTGCTGGTCAATGGCCGGGACAACCCCTTTGAGAAGCATGCCTGGTACAAGGCCGATGGACACCAACTCCCAGTGGTGCAGGCCCTGAAGGAACTGCCCAAGCACCCCCGCCGTTGGAGTGGGCTGGGGCCGGACTGGGGCGTGCCGCGCCCCACAGCGGCCGGCAAGACTCTGTACCATTATCTCCTCCTCCCCCAATGGGAGTGGGGCATCTCCGAGTGGTACTGGCATCTGGCCTTTGAGTATGTCAAGGCCTTTCGTCCCACCTGCGGCTTCAGCCCTCGCGATGCGGCTCAGGCCCAGTACGTGACGGTGGTAGGGCACTGGCGAGGTGTTAGTGAGGCCACGGTGGAGGAGCTGAGGGCCAAGGGGTGCCAAGTGGAGCGTATCGCTGGCCAAGACAGCTCCCAGACCAAGGAGCTTTTCGACACGCTGGCGCGAGAGGGAAGGCGGTTTCTGACCTTGGAGGAGCCATCCTGAGGTGAACTGGTTCGATTACCTGCTGGTGGCCATTGTGGGTTTCTCCGGCAGTCTGGCCCTGATACGAGGTTTCGTGCGGGAGGCGATAGGGCTCCTGGGATGGGTGGTGGGCTTTGTGATCGCCTCTCATTTCGCAGGATGTGCTGCTCAATTCTTGTCCCGATGGACTAGCGAGGGCCAAGTTGCTGCAGATGCCCCTTTCAGGGGCACAGACAGCATCGTCAGTGGCGTCAGCGCTTTCCTCTTCCTGTTCCTAGTGAGCTTGCTGGCCATGGCCCTTGTTGGACGCCTGGCCCACTCCCTTGTGGGCAGGGCTGGCCTATCACCGGCCAATAGAGCTCTGGGACTCGCCTTTGGCCTGGCCCGTGGCGCCTTTGTGATCCTGGTCGGCTTCCTGGTCTTCAGGCTCTTCAATCTCCCTGAACCCACGTGGATGAGCAGCTCCCGACTGGCGCCGATGTGTCACATGGGCGTGGCATGCCTGGCCCGGTGCCTTCCGGGGGACTTTCCCTTGCTGGAGCGGCTAGGGAGGGATGCGGCGAGCTGGCAGCAGGGTCAGAGGTGGGCCCCACCAGCCCCTTGGTGAGGTGTGAGCGGATGGGGCGGGAATCATGTTCCTTGGCCAGTTCCAGGGCCACATAGATGCACAGGGAAGGTTTCCTCTGCCTCCGGCCCTTCACCCCCATTTGGCTCCAGGGATGGTGGTCACCAGAGGGTTGGACAGGTGCCTGCTGCTCTTTTCCCGCCAGAGATGGCAGGAACTGGCACACAGGGTGAGTGGACTGCCCCTTACCCTGCCCCAGGCTCGCTCGCTGAGGAGATTGCTCTTTGCCGGGGCCCTCGATTGCCTGGTGGATGGTGAGGGATGCATCGCACTTCCGGAGGAACTGCGCGCCTATGCCGAGATCGAGGGGGAGCTGGTATTGGTGGGCCTGGGAGGTTATCTGGAGATATGGAGTCCGGCCTGCTGGGGTGAGGCCCTGACTCGCCTGGAGGCTGAGGCGAGCTCATGGGCTGAGGAGTTGGCCATCTGAGTTGGAGGAACCATATGAAGCGACATGCCCCACTGCTGATCAGTGTGGCCATTCTATGGTTCTCCCTGGCGCTGGGCCTGAGCTACACACTGACCATCTGGCCCCAGTGGAGGGGACAGGGACCCATAAGAGCTCTATTCGTTGCCAAGTCCGCTCCTTCTCCGAAGCAGCCCATCAACCGAGGGCTACAGGCCCAAGTATGGCGCACGGTGGGTGAGGGGTGGACTCAGGGCCAGTTTGAGGGGACGATGGCCCTGGAGGGGGGAGCGGGCCTGAGGCTCGCCCCTGACAGAGCTCAGGGGAGCTACCTCTCTCCTCCCTGGAGGGGTTCCTTTTCCCCAAACGCTCTGGGCTGGGAGTGGCAGGGTACTTATCCCCCAGGAGCGGAAGTTACCATCCAAGCGCGGGTCAGCGCTGATGGGCAGGACTGGTCGCCCTGGCAGGAGCTCCCCCCCTCCCATGAGGAGCAGGACCCGGAGGGGCCGTGGGTGGGCGAGTTGATGGGCGTGCCTGTAGGGGAACACATTCAATATAGATTGGAACTTCGGAGCTCCCCAACCGGGGACTCACCGGTGATGGAGGCCCTGACCCTCACACTGCTGAACTCGCTGCAGGGGCCACAGGTTAAGACCGCCAAGGCTATGCTGCTGCCTCCAGAGGAGGATGGAGGAGTTCCCCGTCCGCCCATCATCAGCCGCGCCGGCTGGGGGGCTGACGAATCGTTGACCAATTGGGAACCGGAGTACCGCTGGCCCAAGAAGGTGATCATCCACCATACAGTGACCTATAATCCCGACCCCCTGGCCACGCTGCGGGCCATCCACTACTATCATGCTGTCACCCGCAAGTGGGGGGACATTGGCTACAACTATCTCATTGACAGCGAGGGCAACATCTACGAGGGGCGCAAGGGCGGAGAGGGTGTGGTGGCTGGCCATGCCCGGGATTACAACTACGGCTCCATCGGCATCGCCCTAATGGGCGATTTCACCGAGAAGCAGATGCCCCCACCTATGGAAGAGGCCCTCATCGAGATGCTGACCTGGATCGCGGATCGGTACTCCATCGCGCCTCAAGGAAGGGGCCCAGCCTGGGGGCTGGAATTGCTCAATGTGCTGGGGCATCGGGACGTGAGCAGCACCTCCTGTCCCGGCGAGCCAGTGTATCGCCGCCTACCCTATCTGCGGGCTATGGCCGCCCAACGGCTGCTGGCTTATCCCCCTGCGGTCACCATCCAGGCCCCCCGCTCCGGCGGCGCGGTGGGGGGGAAAACCCGCGTAGAAGCCTCCAGCACCAGCCCCCTCCTGGCCCAGATGAGGCTCTATGTGGATGATCAACTGGTATCCACCCATGAGGGGTCGCCGCTGGTCTGGGAATGGGATACCACCACCCATGAGGATGGGGAGCATATATTGAAGGTGGTGGCGCGGGGCTACCAAGAGCTGGATGGGGAATTAGTGCGCACGGTGGTAGTGGACAACTCGCCCCCCCACGGCTCTCTGGTCATCAATGGCGGCGCAACATACACCCGCGATCCTATGCTGAGCCTGGCTCTGGCGGCTGCCGATGTGGGTGTGGGGGTGCAGGATATGGAACTGGCGGAGGATGACCAGTGGCGGGCCAGGGAGGGGTTTCGCACCCGGAGTGAGCTGCAACTCTCCCCGCAGGATGGGGTCAGAAACATCGCTGTCCGCTTCTGGGACGGAGCAGAGAACCCCTCCCCTGTCTACAGTGACACCATCATACTGGATACCACACCTCCCCTATGGGATCGCTCCTGCGCTCTGGAACCAGATCGGCTGCAAATAGGAGTACAGGACGAACTTTCAGGGCTGGTGGTATCCAGTGCGGAATATGCTTTCTCCTCCACTGGAGGAGAGGAGTGGGGGCCCTGGCAGCCCTCCCCCTGCTCCGGCCCGGAGGGTTCAAGGGGGCGCCAGATCGTCAGCGTTCCCCTATCTGCCCTCTCGGGCACCGCCATCCGTTTCCGGGTGGTGGATCGGGCGGGTAACTGGTCTATGGTCAGCTTTCAGCGGTCAGCGATCGGCTTTGGAACAGAAGCTGATAGCCGATAGCTGAAAGCTGAGAGCTGAGAGGGGTGGGATGATGAAAGATACCAATTCACTGTGCATCAAGGTCATCGGTGTGGGAGGAGCAGGCAGCAATACGGTAGATCGCATGATCCAGGTGGGACTGAATGGCGTGGAGTTCATCGCTGCCAACACTGATGTTCAGGCCCTGGCTCAATCAGAGGCCTTCCATCGGCTTCAGCTCGGCCCCCGGGTGGCCAAGGGATTGGGCGTGGGTGGTGATCCGGAATGGGGAACGCGGGCTGCGGAGGAAAGCCAGGAGGCCATTCGCCAGGCGCTGCGAGGGGCCCATGTGGTATTCATCGCCGCGGGCATGGGAGGGGGGACGGGAACGGGTGCGGCTCCTGTGGTGGCGCACATCGCCAGGGAACAGGACACCCTGACTATCGCTGCTGTCACCCGTCCCTTTTCCTTTGAGGGGCCACGGCGTCGTCGCATAGCCGAAGCGGGCATCATGGCCCTATCCAGGTATGTCCATTCTCTCATTGTAATCTCCAATGACCGCCTGCTGCCGCTGGTAGGCCGGGATATGACCTTCGACGTGGCGCTGCGCGTAGCGGACGATGTGTTGCGCCAAGGCATCCAGGGTATCAGTGAGCTCATCACCCGGCCGGGCCTGGTGAACCTGGACTTCGCCAGCATCCGAACTGCCTTAGAGGGGGCCGGAGGGGCTCTCATGGCCATTGGCCGGGGTCGGGGCGAGGGGAAAGCGGTGCAGGCCGCTCAGGCGGCCCTGAACAGTCCGCTGCTCAACTTTCAACTCCTCAGCAGTGCGGAGACCATTCTGGTGAACATCACTGGCGGGCCTGATCTGACCCTTCATGAGGTCAGCGAGGCGACCCAGTTGATTTCCGAAGCATCCCATCCCGGAGCTGACATCCTGTTTGGGGCCATCATTGATCCCCAGATGGAGGGCGAGGCCCGGGTTATCCTGGTGGCTGGAGGGATTGACACCTGGGAGGAGATGGAGCCTGCTGACAGGAGCCGAAGGCCGTCGGCCCGATCGGTTGCCTTGCCTGTCCCAATGGACTCGCCAGTAGGCTCAGCGTCAAAGCCCCAGGTGAGGGGCGACCGGCGACAGGACATTTACCTCGCCGAGCCCATACCCTGTACAACCTACTGGTCGGCTCAAGGAGAGGTGAACGATTCCCCGCCAGCGCATTGGTCAGGAGGAGAGCTCCATTCCATGACGCCTCCCTCACCCCTGCCTGCCCGCCCATCGCCTGTGCCAGCGTCGGCAATGGTACAGCCTGCCCTGAGTCCCTCGGCTTCGCTTGAGATAAACTCCGCCGAAGGAACTGCTCTGCCTGAAGGGCCTAACTTGGCGACCGGTCCGGCCTGTCCTGAACGACAGTTCAAAGGGGCGGACAGAGGGAAGCCAGAAGCGGAATCAGAAAGAAAGGGCTACGGCGAGAGGATTTTGCTGCGCTTCCTGCCCAATTTGGATTTCCCTGCCTTCCTACGCCGCTGACCGCGGATGATGGATTGTGAACCGCGAAGTGGGAGGGTACCATGAAACAGGTCAACTGCAAGGAGCGAGCGAGAAGTTATGTTCGCCAGCATTTCCCCTCCCTGAAGGATGTCGAGCCTGTACATACAACTCGCCGCCATGGAGAAAGTAAACTGCATGTTTATACTTTTAAGAAACAGTTTTCGGTCCAGGGCGGGACTCTGTCCCGCATAGTGCGCATCTTCGTCAGTGCGGAGGGGGAGATTGTCAAAGCGATCTCGTCGAAGTAATTCGTGAAACGTGAAGCGTGAGAGGAAGTGCACCCGTGAAGCTCCATGAGTACCCGCGTCCCCCAGGCGATACGGGCATCGGGCTGCACTGGTTCCCCGATGCGCACCATTGCCGACCCGATGACCTGGCTATCTTTGTCTCTGAGCTATCGGCGTTGGGGGTCAGTTGGCTGGCCATGGTGTCGGACCTGGACCACCCGGTGCCTGAGCCCTTTATCCGGGGTTTGCGGGAGCTGGGCATTGAACCCATTGTGCAGATCTGCCCTCCTCAGGTGGCGTACCTGGATCCAGAAGGGCTCCGGGAACTCTGCCGGCGCTACGCCTCCTGGGGAGTGCATTACATTCATGCATACCGAGAGCCCAATATGCGAGGCCGGTGGGCTCAATGGGACCCCCGTGCCTTGCCGGAGCGCTTCATGACCTATCTCCTGCCCTGTCTGGAAACTCTGTACTCCATCGAGGGTCTCATCCCGATCCTCACTCCTCTGGCCCCCGGTGGAGACTATGATGATCTTCGCTTCCTCAGTTGGTGTCTGGACATTATCATTCGCCTAGGCTACGATTATCTGTTCGACAAATTGGCCATCGGGATCCAAAACTACGCCTTCAATAAGTCCCTCACTTGGGGGGAAGGGGGACCGGGCAGGTGGCCCTGCGCCCAGCCCTACTACACACCGCCTGGCTGCGAGGATCATGTGGGCTTTCGTCTGTTTGAGTGGTATGATGCCCTGGTGCGGAAGCGGATGGGGCGTTCATTGCCCCTGATCTGTTGTGAGAATGGGGTGTTGATGGGCCATGCGGAGCATCCCGATTTCCCCCCAGTGGATGCGGGTCTCCACGCCGCACGCACAGTGGAGATCTGCTGCCTGACCATGAAGGGACATCTCCCCGACTACCTGTTCAACAACGCTTTCTGGCTGCTGGCCTGCGAAGCCGACCACCCGGCCGCTGCCGACCGCTGGTACACGCCGGGTGGGGAGCCAGCCCTGCCTCTGACGGTAAAGGCCCTTAAAGAGGTGGAGAAACTCCCCCGGCCCATGCCCTCTCCCTGGCCTCAGGAGATCACCGTGCTGTTATCACCTGTGCCTGACCAGGTGCAGGCGGAGAGGGGCGAGGTTATCACCTTGCCCCTGGAGGAATACCTGAAGGGGGTTTTGCCCCGCGAGTTGGGGCCCCAAGCGCCGAAAGAGGCACTTAAAGCGATGGCGGTGGCTGCCAGGGGATATGCTGTGGCGGCCATACTCAGCCCCCGCCATGGCCATCGGGCGGCCGTATGTAACACCAAGCATTGCCAGGTCTGGTCCCCCAACCATCACCCCGTCACCGATCAGGCGGTGGAGGATACGAAGGGGCTGGTGCCCATCTACGGGGGCCGACCTGTGGCCACCTATTACTTCGGCCACTGCGACGGCCACACCCGCAACAGCGAGGATGTATGGCGTCAGGCGCTGCCCTACTGTCGCAGCGTGCCCTGCCCCTGCGGATATGAGAGCCTGTACGGCCATGGGGTGGGGCTCTGTCAGCGGGGCGCGCTGGAGATGGCCCGCCGAGGGGTCACCTGGCCGCAGATCCTGGCCCACTACTATACTGGGCTGGCGGTGTGGACTCCACGAGGTATTATCACTCCAATTCCTCCCGAGATATCTCTGCCGCCCAGGTGGGAGATGGAGGTGCGGCCTCGGCCGGGACCGCTAGTCATCGCCGGCTGCCTGCCCTCGCCGGGCCTCACGATCACGATAGCCGATGAGTGGGGAAACACCCTTCAGACAGTGAGCGGATCCAAAGCTCAATATGGGGAGGGGGGATTTGAGGTGATGGCCTGGGGGGCAGGGCGTTACACCATCACCTTCTTGGATGCAGCTTTCCAATTGGATATAGACCAGCAGGGGGTCTTCCTGACCTTCCGTGTGAGGTGAAGCAAGCCCGCTCTACACTCCACGCTCTCCGACTCTTCGCTGCAGTTCCTCTGGTGAGAGGGAGAGCAGGCTTGCGGCCCGGTCATGGTCACCCGCCGTCCGGTCCAGGGCCTGTCGGAGCAGGCTCTCTTCCAATGCAGCGATGGTGGCTTTGAGGTCCACTCCTTCTTCTGGCAACCGGTAAGGGGGGAGGGGTAGGGGGCTTAATTGCCTGACCAGAGGGCGGATGATCTCTTGAGGCAGATGGACCGGTTGGATCTCTTCCTCATCGCACAGGATAACCGCCCGCTCCAGGATGTTGCGCAGTTCGCGGATGTTCCCCGGCCAGCGGTAGGTCCTCATCAGGTCCAGGGCCTCTGGGCTCACGCCCTTGATCTGTTTGCCCAAGGTGCGGTTGAACTCGCTCAGGAAGGCCGCGATGAAGAGCTCCAGGTCCTCGATTCGCTCTCGCAGGGGGGGCAGTGACAACCCCACCACCCGCAGCCGGTAGTAGAGATCCTCGCGGAAACGGCCCTCGGCTACGGCGGTTTGCGGATCGGCGTTGGTGGAGGCTATGACCCGCAGGTCCACGGCGATGTCGGCCTGGCCGCCTACCCGCCGCAGCGTCCGAGTCTCCAGTACGCGCAGCAGCTTTCCCTGCATCTCTGGCTTCATGGCTCCGATCTCGTCCAGCAAGAGGGTGCCGCGATCAGCTTCTTCGATCACACCCTTTTTCTGACGGTGAGCGCCAGTGAAGGCGCCGCGCTCGTAGCCGAAGAGCTCACTCTCCAGGAGGGCATCTGGAATGGCGGCACAGTTGATGGCCACAAAGGGACCAGAGGCACGCTTGCTCTCGCGGTGCAGAGCGCGGGCCACCACCTCCTTGCCGGTGCCGGTCTCCCCCTGGATGAGGATGCTGGCCTGGGTGGGCGCCACCCGAGCGATCAGTTCCACTACCTGCTGCATGGCCCGGGTATGTCCCACAATCAGTGTGGCCCCGGGACTGGAAGCCGAGGCCGCTTGAAGGCGATGGATCTCCCGCCGTAGGCTCAAGGTCTCCAGTGCCTTGGCAATGGTGACCTTCAATTTGGCCACATCTACCGGCTTCTCGATGTAGTCATAGGCCCCCTGTTTGATCGCCTGCACTGCGCTGGACACCGCGCCATAGCCGGTGAAGATGATGACCGGCAAATCGGCGCTCTGCAGCTTGACAGCCTGTAGGATGGTCAGGCCATCCCCGTCGGGTAGCATCAAGTCCACTAGGGCGAGGTCGAGGGAATATTCCTGTACCCGGCTCAGGGCCTCGGCTACGCTCCCTACGGTCAGGATCTCGTAGCCCTCTTTGCGCAGGCTCTGGCTGAGAAAAAACCGCGACTTCTCTTCATCGTCAACGAGCAACAGGGTAGCGGACATGCTTAGCTCCTAAAATCCGTGGAGTGTGAAGCGGCTAGCAAATCTCCCATCACGCTTCACGCATCACGCTTTACGCTTTACCAAATGATACCACTCCCCAGCGAAAACGCAACTTTCGGCCGACCCGATACCATGGAAACTTTAATAGTACTAAAGAATTTGACCAAACGTACATTTCTGATACAATAGTAAGAAGTTTGAGGTGCATGGTGATGTATCTGAGCCCCTATCTGGAACCACAGATCACTGTTTCCCCTCAGGTGGTCCTGACGAGTGAGATCCTACAGCTCTCGGCCGCAGACCTGGAAGAGCGCATTTCGCAGGAACTGGCGGAGAACCCGGCGCTGGAAAGGGCAGAGCCATTCCACTGCCTTCGGTGTGGGATGCCCGTGGCAGAGGGCCAGCGGTTATGTCACTCCTGTGGCTGGCGGATGGCGAAAGGGAATGGTCCTTTGGAGGAGCGGAGCGATGTGGAAGCCTGGATACCGGCCCGGATCACGCTGGAGCAACATCTGGGGGCCCAATTGCGCCTATTGCTGCCGCGCTCCCTGCACTCCCTGGCCGAGTTGGTGGTGGGGTATCTTGATGAGCACGGCTTTCTGCCCCTCTCGACGGAGGAGCTGGCCCGACAACACGGTGTTTCGGTGGAAGAAGTGGGCCGGGCGGTCGCCGCTCTGCATGAGGTGGAGCCCGCAGGTATTGGGGCCACGGATGCCCGGGAGGCGCTGCTCATCCAGATCGCTCACCTGTCGCAGAGGGGGGAAGTCCCCTACCTGACCCTGGCCCGAGCTATTCTGAGGAAGCACTGGGCCCTGTTCAAGAAGGGGGAGAGGATGTGGGCCAACATCGCCCAGGCGGAAGGAGTGAATGTTGATGCTGTCCGAGAGGCGGTGGGCTTCATCATCCGTGACCTCAATCCCTTCCCTGCCCAGGCCTGGTGGGAAGACGCCAGGGGGTCACCTCTCCCCATCAACACCCCTCTCCAGCCCGATATGTTGCTGTACATCCTCCCCTCCCCATCTGGAGACCGGCTCGAGGTGGAGCTTTTGGAGCAGCACCGGTTTCGGCTGCGCACCAGCGAAATGTACACTGAACTGGCCAGAGGAGGGATAGAGGTGGCTGATGAAAGCGATGTGGAGACCGCGCATTACTACCTGGAGGAGGCCCGCCTCTTCCTGCACAGCTTGCGTCAGCGGTGGCACACCTTACGACAGGTGGCCCTGGCCCTGGCGGAGGTTCAACGGGATTTTGTGCTGCGTGGCCCTCGCTATCTGCGGCCGCTGACCCGAGCCCAACTGGCCGCCCAACTGGGGGTGCACGAGTCCACCATCAGCCGAGCAGTAGCTCACAAATACATCCAGATGCTCGATCAACGGGTCATCCCCCTTGCCGATTTCTTCGATGGCTCTCTGCCAGCTAAGCATGACCTGCAAGCGTTGATCCGTCAGGAGGACGAGGTCCATTCCCTGAGCGACCGGGTTCTGGCCACAGAGCTGCAGGGTTTGGGACATGATATCACACGGCGCACTGTGACCAAGTACCGTCAGGCGCTGGGCATTCCCTCCTCTCGCCTCCGACACCTAGCGGCGCAGTACAGAGGTGTGGCCCAGTAGTGCCCTATGAGTTTGAAAGGCTTTGTACCATGACCCGCTCCCCATCCACCTCTCTTGAGCCCCCTTTGGCAAGGAATGAGGACCCGTACTTGATCATCAGCGCCCACGGGGGACGCATCTTGGCTGCTGATGAGGCCAGTGCACGCCTGACCGGCTATTCTGCTGAGGAGCTCACCGCCCTGCGCCTGGGAGACTTGCTGGGACGGCAGGAATACCCTCAGGTAATGGCCTTCCTGGAGCAAAGCCTGCTCTCAGGGAGAGGGGAGTTGGAAGGGGTTCGCCTGTACTGCAAGGATGGCTCCTCCCGAAGCGTGGTCCTTACTGCTTCAGCTATCAGCTATCAGCCATCAGCCATCAGCCATTGGCTCTCTGCCCTGCACTGCTCCCTGAGGGATGCCACCGAGCAGGAGCGCATGGGCCAGGAGCTACAGCAGCGCAAACAGGCCCTCTCCAACCTGCACACCCTGGCCGATACGATCAGCCAGGCTCCTCCCCTGGAACGGGGATTAGAGGAGGCTCTGAGCCAGATCCTGCAGATGCTAGTTTTGGAGATGGGAGGCCTTTACGTTGCTGAGCAGCGAGACCAGGATGGGCCCTTTATCCTTCGGGCAGCGCAGGGAGTGCCTCTAGAGCTGATGGAGTCCGCGCCACCGCTCCTCACCGAAGCTCCCCTTCGGCAGCGGCTTAGCGCCGGCATCCGAGGTGACACCCCTGACCCAGGCCGGCGGGCCTCCCTCCTGGTGCGAGAGCGTGTGCCTTCCTCCTCTGATCTGTTGCCCTCCCCCTGGAGAGAGGCAGGTATGTGCGCCTTCATGGCCCTGCCTCTGGGGACTCCCCGGCGGTCCTGTGGGCTGCTTCTGGTGGGGGCGACTCGACCCCATCATTTCACCTCCCGCGACCAGGACCTGCTGGAATTGAGCTCCCACCAGTTGAGCATGGCGGTGGAGAAGGGACTGCTCTTCCAGGAATTGGCGGCGCGCATCCAGGATCTGTCGGCCATGCGTCAGTTCAATGTCAATGTCCTGCGGGCCATGAGCGATGGGTTGCTGACGGTGGACGCGGCGGGGTGGATTACCACCTTCAACCCGGCTGCGGAAGAGATCTTGGGCTATCCAGCATCCCAGGCCCAGGGGCAGTCCCTGGCTAGTCTTCTGGGTGAGGACAGCGAACTGGTCGCTTGGGTGTGGGAAACCATGAGCGAGGGAATATCCCGCGCCCGCCGTGAGTTGGTGGTGCACCGGGGGGATGGACGGCCAGTGCCCGTGGGGGCCAGTGTCGCCCTTTTACGGAATGAGGAGGGCCCAGCAACTGGCGCGGTAGTGGTGTTCACCGACCTCACGGAGCAGAAGCACGCTGAAGAGGAGCGACGCCATCGGGATCGCTTGGCCCTGCTGGGGGAGATGACCGCCGTCCTGGCTCACGAGGTGCGAAACCCCCTGGCAGGCATTGTGCACGGTATCCAGTACCTGTCTGAGGAGTTGAGCCTGGAGGGCGAAGCAGCTCAATATGCCCGCCTTATCCTGGAGGACAGTCGGCGCATCAGCCGCCTGCTGGATGACGTGCTTCTGCTCTCCCGCCCCCAACAGCTCAAACTGATCCCCTGTGATCTGCCAGCCCTCCTGGAGGGATTGCTGCGCCACTGGCGAGCCCAGGCTGCGGCTCGAGGGGTGGAGGTACGCACTTTCTATGCCGAGGGGCTTTGCCCACCCCTGGGCGATCCAGCGCGCCTAGAGCAGGTATTCGCCAACCTGATCAGCAACGCCCTGGACGCGATGCCAGAGGGTGGCACCCTATGGCTGCGGGTCAGGCCGGCCCAGCTAACCCCCTCCCTTCCCGGCCAGAGTCCCCGCCCTGCGGTGCGGGTGGAGGTAGAGGACACTGGAGTGGGCATTCCCCCCCACGCCTTACAGCGAGTTTTTGAGCCTTTCTTCACCACCCGGCAGAAGGGCACAGGGCTGGGGCTGGCTATCGTGCGACGGATCGTGCGGGATCATCAGGGAAAGATAGAGGTGCAGAGCGAGGAGGGGAAGGGCACCCTCTTTACCGTCATCTTGCCCTTGGAGGAGTCGCCCTGAGGGCAACCGCAAGGGTTGCCCCTACCAAGAGGACCAACAGAGGATGGAGTGACTCGGGATCACCTATTGCGCACCAGCCGACAGGAAGTGGAGGATCTCCTGGTGGCCCGTGGAGGCAGCCAGGGCCTTGACCTCTCTCAGCGGGATATGTCGGGAGAGGACCTGAGTGGCCTGAAATTGAGGGGGGCAGTTCTGGAGCGGTGCAGTCTGCGCCAGACCAGGCTGGAGGGGGTGGATCTGAGCCAGGCCGACCTGTTCAAGGCGGATCTAAGCCGAGCTACCCTGAGTGGCGCCAGCCTTCAGGGCGCCAGCCTGGGAGAGGTCAACCTGGAGGGGAGCTGGATGGTGAGGGCCGATCTGAGAGGCGCTAGATTGCTCAGCGGACGCCTATTGGATGCCGCTCTTACTGAAGCGAACCTGGAGAGGGCCACTCTATGGGGTGCTGATCTGCGAGGAGCTCACCTTCGCTGGGCCTGTCTGCAGGGGGCGGACCTGCGGGGAGCCGACCTGGGGGGGGCCGATTTGGAGGGAGCGGATCTAAGGGAAGCCATCTTGTGGGATGCGAACCTGCAAGAGGTCTTGCTGCGCAATGCGGATCTGAGGGGGGCTCGTCTCCAGAATGCTGATCTCAGCCACGCGCACCTGGAGTTTGCCGCCCTGGAGTCCACCGATCTCTCACAGATCAGGAGTTTGGAAGAAGCCTTCCTCCGTGGAACCCGCTGGAGGGAAAACTTCCTCAGCCCGGAAAAACTGGGGTCAGGGATAGGGGAGGAACGGAAGGGAGAGTATGCTCGGGCTGCGGTCGCCTACCTGGCCCTGTACCACCTCTTTCGCGAGGGTACCTCCCCTGGTGCTGCCTCCTGGGCCTATGTGAAGGCCCGGCAAATGGGAAGGAAAGCTGCTTCCCCCTGGCATGCCCATCCTCCCCTGGGCTGCTATACCTTCCGATGGCTGACTGATTGGCTGGTCGAACTCATCTGCGGTTACGGAGAAAAGCCAGGGCGACCCCTGGCCTGGGCACTGGTAGTGTTGCTCCTTTTTCCTCTGCTGTACCGCATCAGCGGCGGTGTGGTATCTAGCGCTCACAGTTCCCCTACCTGGTTGGAGCTGCTGATCTACAGCCTGGCCACTTTCGCCACGCTGAAACTGGATGGTTATCAGGCCCTTACCCTGCCTGCGCAACTCTTGACCAGCTTGCAGGGCCTACTGGGCCTGGTTCTGTTGGGATTAGCTCTGTATACTTTTGGTCGGCAGGCTGACAGGCGCTAGGGCGTAGCTTAACGGAGGGGAATGCGGAGTACCTGGCCAACGTAGATGTGGTGCGGATTGGTAAGGCTATTGGCGGTCATAATGTTCTGCACGGTGGTGTGGTAAAGCAGGGCAATGCTGCTCAGTGTGTCGCCAGACCGCACCCGATAGGTTGTCCCCGATACACTTTTGCTCACCGGGGGCGCAGCCACGGAGGTAGAGGTCATTTGCTGACCGACGCAGGGCACCCTGAGCGTCTTGCCTGCCAAGATGAGGCTGCTGGAGAGGCCATTGGCCGACATGAGGAACTGGACAGTGGTGCCATGCCGGGCGGCGATCTTCGATAGGGTATCACCTCGCACGATGAGATAGGTGCAACCCGCAGAATAAGAGCCGGAGGAGGGAGGCACAGAGGCCGAAGAAGCGGCGAAAGCAGTGGGGATGACCAGACGCTGGCCAACATAAACGCGGTTGGGATTGGAGATGTTGTTCCTCCGCGCGATGGCGCTAACCGTCGTGCCGTAGCGTGCTGCAATCCTGGCCAGGATCTCCCCCCGCACCACCGTGTGGTATATTGTCCCCCCCTGTTGAGGAGGTGCTGCCTTGGCTGTGGAGGCGCTGAGGAACAAGATCCACACCAACAGGTTCAGGGTGAGGAAAACCCCCACCAAAGGGTGCTTAGCCTTCATCGTTACACTCCCTGGAAGACCAGCGTCCTGAAACCAAGCGAGCATCAACTCTTGAACTGTGAAGGCGAAGGGGTGATAATCCGGTTTGCCATGACAGAGAAATGTCCAAGTGGTCACCCCTGCACTTGAGGATGAGATTGAATAGAACATTAGTTCTGTTAATAATGCTCTTTAATTATAACACCCCCAAAAGGATTGTCAAGCAGAATGAATATTCATTTGCTGCCCTATCGTAAAATAAACTCGAGTTGATATAAATAACCCCAATGCAAGTGACATTCAAGATATAGTAGTGAAAATGAAATAGTTACTACATGTAGGGGCAATGGTCTTGAGAATCAGGCGATGGATCTTAGGCTCCTACTACTACATATCGTATTTCTTTAACAAAAGACACTAAATCTAGACCTCAACTTGACAAATACAGTTATTGGTCTAAAGTCGAGTGTAAAAGTTTCGTAAAGAAAAGTGGTGTATGTATAAGTGAAGTGGGTAGCACTACATAAACAGCGTGGAGTGGTTTGTTGGGCAATCTGAGGCGCAAAAGCTCCTCAACCGACCACATGTGGTCAGTCAATCCGGTGGCCACGGCCGGGGTTGATCTCAGACTGGTTGGAGGGTACAGAAATTGTACGCCACCCCTGACCAGAACATCTCATCTTCCAGGTGCTGAGCTGTCCGGGCCAGCCCCTGGGTGCGTCGCGCCAGCGTAGCCATGCGGGCCCGAAAGGTGGCATGGAGTCGTTCAATGTAGGTGGTGTTGATCAACCCCAAAGCGGTTTGCGACATCGCCATGATGTCATAGACCGAGCGTTCCTTTAGGAGTAGATGCCGATCCGCTGGTTTTCGCCGCAATCAGGGCAGGTCATCAACTCAGGTTTCAGCGGGGCTTGTTCCATGAACTTCAAAATCATTGTGAAGTCCCTCCCAGGAAACTGAAGATGACAAATCAAGGCAAATTTACCAACTTCACGCTATTTTGTAGTGCTACCTGAAGGGCTCTCCTAGACAAATAAGGGCAGGTGGCAATATGGTCGGTCAAGCACATCACTTGCTGAGAAGAGGCTTTTGTCTGTTGACGCTGCTCCTCTGCTTCCTGGCCCTGCTGGCCGGCTGGGCCGGAGCGGCTGCCGCGCAGGGTTGGCGCTCTCCCTGGCGTACCTTCACCACCGCCGATGGGCTGGCCTCCGACACGGTGACGACCATCTATCAAACTCAGGATGGCACCTTGTGGTTTGGCACCATACAGGGCCTGAGCCACTACAATGGCGAATGGGAAACCTACACCACCGCTGATGGGCTGGTCCATAACCAGGTAACGGCCATTTTTCAGGATCAGGAGGGAGTGGTGTGGATTGGCACCCGGGGCGGCCTCAGCCGCTACGATGGGAAGGAGTGGGCTCCAGTCCCATCCGGTGGGTTGGCAGGTCGAGATGTCTCTGCTATCAGCCAGCTTGAGGATGATGCCCTCTGGTTTGGTACCCTGGATGGGGGGATAAGTCGCTTGCAGGCCGGAGAATGGCACACCTTCACCACAGCCGATGGCCTGCCCAGTGACTGCGTCACCGTCGTGGACCGAGACTACCAAGGAGGCATCTGGGTGGGCACTCCTCTGGGACTGGCCTACTACGACGGAAAGGGGTGGGAAACCTATACCACGGCTCAAGGCCTTCCAGGCAATATGATCACCGCCCTCTTAGCTACTGAGGATGGGACCATCTGGGTAGGTACTCTCAGGGGGTTAAGCCGCTTCAAGCCCGATGAGGGAGACGCCTCCGGGCAGGTATTCCTTCCTGAGAATGGGCTGGCGGGAGAACACATCACTGCCCTGCTGCAGGATGAAGACGACACCCTTTGGGTGGGCACGACCGAGGGAGTCAGTCTATACGATGGCCAGCGGTGGCGCACCTGGACCCAAAGAGATGGGCTGGTTTCCAGTGAAGTGTGGGCCATCTACGAGGACGCTGATGGCGGGCTGTGGTTCGGCACCAATGCCGGAGTGAGCTATTGTGACCTCACCTGGCGCCTCTATTCCCTCTCCCAGGAGGGCGAGGGAGAGGGCAGGGCCGCTTATGATGTATCCGCCCTGGCTCAGAGCAAGGATGGAGCTCTGTGGATAGCCACACTGGGCGGTGGTGTCCTGCAATACCAGGATGGCCATTGGGACACCTACACTTCTGCCCAGGGGCTGGCCGATGACCATGTCTTCGCCTTGGCAGAAGATCCTCACGGGGCCCTTTGGTTCGGCACAGCTGGCGGTGTAAGCCGCTACCTGGCCGGAGCGTGGACGACCTACACCACGGCAGTTGGCCTGCCGACCAATGTGGTCCTCTCCGTAGAGGCAGCCAACGATAGCACCTTGTGGTTTGGAACGGCTGGGGGAGGAGTGGTGTCCTACCGGCCTGAGGAGGAATGGCACACCTTTACCCAGCGCGACGGTCTGGCCGATGACTATGTGCGCGCCCTTTGCCAGGCCCAGGATGGAGCCCTGTGGCTGGGAACCTCCAAGGGGGTGAGCCGCTTTGATGGCCATTCCTGGCAGCTCTTCACCTCTCAATCTACCAACGGGGGATTGCCTGGCGATGAGGTGCGATACATCTGGTGTGCACCCGATGGGTCTCTGTGGTTCGCCACCGATCAGGGAGCAGCCTCTTATGATGGCTCCTCTTGGCGAAGCTATGACAAAAAGGATGGGCTGCCGGCCAGCAGCGTCAACACCATCTGGAAAGAACAGGAGGACATCTGGTTTGGGACCTCCGGCGGCCTGTGTCGCACCGATGGCCACACCTGGCAGGTATATACCCTCTACCATGGCCTTCCCAGTGCCCATATCCTCTCCATTCTGCATTCTGCGCCGGACACCTGGTGGATTGGCACCACCGGCGGCGGCCTGGTCCGTTACCGGCCCGACCGAACTCCCCCTTGGGTGCGCGTGGTAAGCATTAATGACCGCCCCGTTCTCACCTCCACGCTGGTCCTTCCCATCAAGGAGCGGAATGCGGTCATCTCCTTTGTGGGAGGGGATATTCACACCCCATCGGAACAACTGCTATACCTGCACCGGCTGGAAGGTGTCAGTGAGGATTGGGTGCATGGGCGGGACCGCTTCGCGCTGTACTCTGATCTGGCACCAGGCACCTACACCTTGTGGCTTATGGCCCGAGATGTGAATTTCAATTATTCTCAGCCCTATTCCGTAGGACTTACCATTCCCTCCAAGCTCGATGTGGCTGCGCCAATGCTTGTGTCTTCTACCGTGGTACCCCTTACTCCTACATCCACGCCAGTATCTGGGCCTTCTACTCCACCACCCACTACATCCGTCCCGGTGTCGGGGGCTTTCGTCCTTGGACCTAGCCTCCCCTGGCGATACAGTTGGCTGAGCCTGCCTCTTCTGGCAGCTCTGGGTATGAGCTACTGGGGCTATAGCCGGTGGCGAGCTCGTCAGGCGGTCAAGCGGGGTTTCAATCCCTACATCTGTGGTCCACCCATCTATGATGAGGGCATGTTCTTCGGCCGCGAGGATCTACTGCGAGAGATTCTGCAGATTATCCATAACAACAATACCATCATCTATGGAGAGCGGCGCATTGGCAAGACTAGCCTGCTCTATCATCTGGGGCAACGACTGAAGAAGTTGGATGACCCTGACTACGCATTCTTTCCTGCTTTCATCAATCTGCAGGGCATCCCTCAAAATCGCCTCTTCCTGGTGCTGGCCCAGAGCGTGGCCCAGGAGATGGAGGATAAGGTGGGCTCGCTGGGGCTGATCTGCCGATCTGGAGACAGGAGAGCATCTAACCTCTCCTCCCCTGAACTGTCCGCCGGGCCAGGCCCTTCGGCGAGCCTCAGGACAGACTACACTAACTTCGATTTCCAGGAAGATTTGGCGGTTATCGTCCAGGCCCTACAGGGCCTGACCCCCAAAGAGGTCTGCCTCATTCTCCTGGTGGATGAAGCAGATGTTATCAGCACCTACGACCAAGGGGTGCAGGAGCAGTTGCGTGGGGTTCTGATGAGCTCCCTGGCGCGACAGGTCAAGGTGGTCCTGGCGGGAACCTATATCAGTAAGGAGTGGCATCTTCAATCCAGCCCCTGGTACAATCTGTTCAGCCGGGAGATCATGCTGCCCCCCTTCGATGTGGAGGAGATTAGAAGGCTCATTCAGCGGCCGGTACAGGGAGTCTATCGCTATGATCAGGAGGCGATAAGACACATCATTGCCTACAGTGATCGAAGGCCCTTCGAAGCCCAGAAGTTGTGCCTCCATGCGGTAAAGGAGGCGCTGGAACAAAAGAAGCGTCGTGTTACCGCCTCGGAGGTCGAAGCGGCCCTGAAAAGCGCTCTGGAAGAGAGGGCCCTGGAGTTTGAGCAGCTCTGGGAGGCTATGAGCCCCGATGGTCGACGGGCGCTACAAGTCCTGATCAGAAGCATGTCTGTGTCCGCCCCCGAACAACTCGCCCGAGGGAGTTGGCCAGGGGCTCAGGGGGGCAGGCGGGAAAAGGCACTGCCCAAATTGCCCATCTCCGATGAGGATCGGAGGTTGCTCATGGAGGGTGGAGTACTCTACCGCTATCAGAAGCGGGAACATCTCCTCCCCTCATTCCAAGAATGGATCAGAAGGGAGTCGCCTTGAGAAATCCCTATATCTGCGGCGGTTGGGTAACAGGGTCCCACTTCTATGGACGCGGGGAACTGGTGCAGGAGATGGTCAGTGGCCAGTTTGAAGCTCTGTACGTCATAGGGGGGCGACGGTCAGGTAAGACCTCACTGCTGCGCCGTGTGGAGGAGGTCTGCCTGAGTGAGGGAAGGCCCTGCCTGTTTCTGGACCTCCAAACCACTGGCCGCAGCATGGAGGGCTTGTTTCAGGTGTTGCGGGCTGAGCTCCGAGGCAAGGCTCACTATGAAGCGCATCTCTTCAGCCCCGATCTGCTGGCCGCACCCGATCTGCTCACCCTCACGGAGGAGCTAATGAGGCGGGTTGAGGTGCAGGGGATGGAACTCCTGCTGCTGTTGGATGAGGCAGAGGTATTGCTGGATATGGCGAGCTCCTTTCCCGGGCTCCTGGCTCGCCTGTGGGAGATGCGGCATGAATGGCCGGCCTTCCAGGTCGTCATGGCCGGTTCCCGGGCGCTGTTGAGCCTGGGTCATCTGCTTTGCTCGCAACTCTCCTACCCCTTCTGGGAGGGCTTTCAACTGCGCTGTTTGGCACGCCTGGATGATGCAGAGGCTAGGGCGTTGATCCAGCAGTGCAACTCTCCCTCTCCTGTGCAGGTAGCTCCCCAAGCGATAGAACGGATCAGGGAGGCCACCGGCGGCCAGCCCTACCTTCTGCAGTGGCTCTGTCAGCGGCTGTACCAGCCTGACCACTCCCTACGCCCCCCGACCGAGTCGGACCTGGAGGTGGATGAGCTGTTGGGGAGTCTCTTTCGCGCGGACTATCAGAACCTCCTCTCTGAGGAACGGGATTTGCTGGGGCTCATCGCCGACAGGCCCTGGAACGCCAGGGAGCTGCAGGCGGCGACGGGGTTCGAGGAGGAGCGCTTGGCCATCTGCCTCCGCTGGCTGGAGTGTCTGGGCTATATCCAGCGCAAGGGGGAACAGGTCTCCATCGCCCATGCATTTCTTGCCTCTTGGTTGCTCTCTCAAGACGTGACCGCTGACGGCAGACCGCCGACCGCTGCCAAATGCAACATCTCGTAGGTTCTTTCGGCGGTCTGCGGTCGGTGGCCGGCGGTCCCTGAAACAGGAACACATGGCCCACTTTCGATCTCCGACCCTCATATTGCTGCTTCTCTCCGCCCTGTGCGTGGGCTGTCAGGGCATCGTCCTGCCCCTCTCCCTGGCCGCACCGGGACCGCTGCCCACGCCTATACCCCCATCAGCGGAGGGGGTTGCCCATGCGTTCCTTCAGGCCTGGGAGCGAGATGACTATTCAGCCATGTACGCTCTGCTCACCTCCGCCTCTCAGGCGGCCACATCGGAGGAGGAATTCATCGCCGCCTACTCCAGTGCGGCCCAGGCGATGACTCTCACCCGACTCACGATCAACCTGCAGTCAGTGCTTCAAGGGGAAGAAGCGTTGGCTGACTTCCAACTGACAGCCCAGACCTTGCTGCTGGGCTCTCTCTCCGTCACCCACACCCTGACCCTACAACTGGAGGAGGGGCGCTGGGGCGTGGCCTGGTCACCAGCTTGTATTCTGCCCCAACTGGAGAGGGGTGGCCATCTCTATCTCCTGCCCGAGGTGCCCGCGCGGGGCCACATCTACGACCGTCAGGGGTTGGGCCTGGCGGCGAATGGTTCCAGGGTGGTGGTGGGCATTGTGCCTGAGGAACTGCAGCAGGAGGAGCGCACCCTGCATCTGCTAAGCCAGGTTCTGGAGGAACCTATTTCCATCCTGGGCCAGACATACGCCGATGTGCCCTCTGACTGGTTTGTCGCTCTGGGTGAGGTCTCGGCAGAAAAGGGCGTGGAATACTACGACGCCCTGAAGGAGCAGCCTGGGGTGGTGCTCAAAGAGAGGCCCGTGCGGGTCTACTATGGAGGGGATCTGGCCCCCCATGTGCTGGGCTATGTGGGTCCCATCAGGGCCGAGGAGGCGAAAAAGTGGGCCGACAGGGGCTATCCTCCGAACATCATGGTGGGGCAGACGGGGTTAGAGGCCTGGGGCGAGGAATATCTGAGGGGGGAATGGGGAGGTACCCTGGCCCTCGTCTCGCCCCAGGGACAGACGATAGACATCCTGGCCCAGAAGCCGGCCCGTCAGAGCCGGAGTATCTACACCACGCTGGACCGAGCTCTTCAGCAGAGAGCGGTCGAGCTCCTGAAGAGCCAGCGGGGGGCTGTGGTAGCCCTTGACCCTCGCAACGGTCAGGTGCTGGCCATGGCCAGTTCTCCCTCCTTTGACCTCAACCTCTTCGTCCCCGCTATCGCTCCTCAGGATTGGCAGGTCCTGCTCCATGCGCCCGGGCAGCCGCTGCTCAACCGGGCGGCACAGGGGCTTTACCCTCCAGCCTCGATCTTCAAGATCGTGAGCATGGCTGCAGCGATGGAGTCCGGCCTCTATGAAGCGACTTCCCTCTTCAACTGTACCGGGCTGTGGAGCGGATTGGGTCCAGGGTGGACCAAGCGCTGCTGGGTCTGGCCTCGTCAGCACGGGATTCTCGATCTGGTGACCGGGCTGACGGTCTCCTGCGATACTGTCTTCTACGAAGTGAGTCTGGCGCTCCATCAGCGGGACCCGATGATCCTCCCCCAATATGCCCGCCGCTTTGGCCTGGGGCGGCTCACAGGCGTGCAAGGGCTGGATGAGGAGGAGGGCCTGGTTCCTGATGAGGAGTGGAAAGAACAGAGGTGGGGAGAGGTGTGGAGGGCCGGAGATTCTGTCAATCTGGCCATCGGCCAGGGGGATCTGCTAGTCACACCCATCCAGATGGCGGTGCTGATCAGCGCGGTGGCCAATGGCGGCACCCTCTACCGGCCTCAGCTCGTGTGGAAGGTCGGCGGCACGCCGGAGCTCCCTGAGCAGCCTTTCGCCCCCGATGCCCGGGGGAGGCTGCCCCTGACCCCTGAGCACCTGGAGGCCATCCGGGAAGGACTGTGGGGGGTAGCCAATCAGGACGCTGGCACGGCATACTGGGTCTTCAAGGGCTTTGAGATCCCCGTGGCGGGCAAGACGGGCACGGCGGAGAACCCTGGTGGCAGGCCCCATGCCTGGTTTGTGGGCTATGCCCCGGCCGATGACCCGCAGATCGCCATCGCCGTTGTAGTGGAGAACGGTGGCGAGGGGTCAGTGGCTGCTGCGCCCATCTTCCGCAGCCTGGTTGAGACTTTCCTGCAGAAAAAAGATCAGGGTGCCAGCCATTCGCCTAAGTGAGCGTTCAGGTGGCATTCTTGACTTGATATAATCCAGCAGTTGTGGTATACTATTCCCAAAACAGGTGGTACCTGATGCAATCCCCTGAAGTTGGGAGGCCACAAATTGCCTGGACGCTTGCCCATCTCTACTCCCACAATCTGATAGCCCTTTGTGATTGAGGCTCACAAAACCACGCAGGTAAATGCAGGAGGTGAATCCATGACCAGAAATCCTATTGGCAATCCGAAGCATGGATCAGGAGGTGAAGCTATGAGCAGAGATCCTATTGGCAATCCTACAGTATGCATCAGGAGGGAATCTATGAAAACCAGAAACCTATCCATAGCAGTCCTTGTTGCTTCGCTGCTAACGGCGGTGATCCTCTCCTTTGTCCTCCGACCTGTCTCCCAGGTGACAGCGTCCTACAGAGCGGCCATCCTGTGTGAGGAGTTGGTGAAGAATGGTGGCTTTGAGACGCTGTACAGTGATTGGACAATTCCTACAACGGCATTCCCTGCTGACTATTCCACCGCCGAGGCCCACTCCGGTGTGCAATCGATGCGATTAGGGATCCCTCCAGGGTATTTTGACGGATATGCCTATTCGTCAATCTATCAAGATGTCACCATTCCCTCTAGTGCCTCGAGTGCTACCCTCTCCTTCTGGTACAAGCCCTACACGCAAGACTCGAGTGGATGGGACCGTCAGCAGGTGTTTCTTTACGACACTAGCTGGGTATTACAGGATAGAATCCTTTCGGTGCTCTCCAATAGTCGGACATGGACCCAGCACACCTTTGATGTCTCGTCCTATGCCGGTGAGACACTGCGCCTCTACTTCAGCGTCTACAATAACCCCTACCGTTACTACGGGCGGACCTGGATGTATGTAGACGATGTGTCCTTGCAGTGGTGCGGCGAAGTCACGCCTACGCCGACCCACACACCCACGCCAACCGCCACACCCACGCCAATCAGCACGCCGCATACCGAACTTGCCTTTAGCCCCTCCTACCAGACTGTCTTCACCTACACTGGTGCCTTAAGCTTTACCACCGATGTGGTCATCACCGATGTGTCAGATCTGGGGGCCTTCGAGTTCGATGTGGTGTACGACCCCGATGTGGTCCGTGTGGCCAGGATACAGCTGCGCGACTTTCTGGGAAGGACGGGGCGGACTGTTGAGAGCGGTTATGATAGCACCTTGGAGCGAGATGGGCGGTATAGCTTCTGGGCATACAGCTCTTGTCCTGCAGATCCAGGGCGACCAGGACCTACCGGCAAGGGCGTCCTGGCCACCACCTTCCTGTCGCCTATCGCCCCAGGAGAGACGGATCTTGCCTTCCAGAACGCTCGGTTATTCGACACAGGGGGGCGCACCATTTCCTTCGATTCCACCGATGGCTACATCGTCGTGGAAGAGTGTTTTGGCGACTTCAACGGCGATGGTGTCGTGGACATAGTGGACGTCATGACCATAGCCGGTCTCTGGGGCTGCGAGTCTGGTGTGGATGCATGCTACGATAGCGACTACGACTTCAATGACAACGGCGAGATCGACGTTGGAGACATCATGCAAGTCGTGGACGCCTGGGGACCGTGCGAAGCGGAGGCCTCTGCACTCCTGCAGGCAGCCAAGGCAGCTCCCTCGGCGAATGTTGAGGTGAAGATCGAACCGGAGGAGAGCACGGTGGACGTGGGCAAGCCCTTCAGTGTAACCGTAGTGATCACCGATGTGACAGACCTGGGCGGGTTCCAGTTTGATCTGAAGTATGATCCCGCGCTGTTGCAGGTGAACACGGTGACGTTGGGAGATTTCCTGGGAAGCACTGGGCGGACCGCGTATCTTGCTCTCTTCGACAACGAAGGTAGCAAGACGGTAGTGGGATACACTCTCCGAGATGGACGAGGGCCTGATGGCCATGGCGTACTGGCGAACATCGTGCTGACCGCTCAGAAGGTCGGGGAAGGCAGCCTGCAACTAGAGAATGTCAAAGTGGCGGATACGGAACTGCCGCCGACCGGCCAGATACCCACTGCGCAAGGGGCAGAGGTGATGGTATCAGGTGTCTCTGTCTATCTTCCCCTGATCGCGAAGGAGTAAGGGCGGTATATACGCCTTGAGGGCCTGGGATGAATCTCCCAGGCCCTCAGTGTTTGCTCGCTATCCCTGAGCCCTCGTGGATCACGCTGGTGGATAGCCCAGGATGTAGATACTTCGCCAGCCGGGCTCGAAGGGCATCTTGCACACCGCCTCCAGTTCCTCCCTGGGGCGCTGGCTGATCTGATCCCAGGGTGGAAGTTCGCCCGGCGGGAAGCGCTCCAGGATGTCCTCCACCAGCTCCACCATGTAGTCCAGCAGGGCCTCCACGCCGGGGCGGGCCTTCTCCGCATTGGCCAGGGTGGCCTGGCCCACGCAGCCTGGCTGGTAGGCCGCCACCTCAATGGGTCCCAGCCCCACCTGGCCATACCAGGCGATGGGTTTGTGCTGCAGGTTCCCCGCCTTGTCCACATGTCGGCCCATCTTCTCCCCCAAGAAGCTGGTGGGCGTGGTGTCCACCGCTGCGCTCATGTCCATGAGCTCCGGGAAAAGGGCCAGCGACCAACTGGTCTCCACCTCGTCGGCGTGGATGAAAGGGGTCTCGTAGGGGCCGCCCTCCGACTTCAGTTTGAAGTGATCCTGGATAGCATGGTACCAGTTGAGGTTGACTAGCACCGCCGGCACCTGATACTGCTTGGCGAACTGGTGGATAGCGGTAGGGATCACGTACTCCTGGCCATGGCCGTTGAGATAGATCTGTTTGCGAAAGCCTGTGTTCCACAGGCCGGCCATCACCGACTTCAGCAGCCCTACGAAGATCTCCTCGGACACGACGATGGTGCCAGGCATTCCCACGTGGTGGTAGGGGTGAGAGCCGTACCAGATGGGTTCGGCCACAGTGCCCCCTGTCCTCTGGGCCACAGCCTCTGCCATGCGGGTGACGAGAAAGGTGTCCTCACCGGAGCAGGCGTGCGGCCCGTGGGCCTCGGTGGAGCCGACGGGGATGATGATCAGGTCATTCTCCTTCAATCGCTCCTCCACCTGCTTTCCCGTCATGGTCTGCAGGTAGATGCCTGTAGGCAGGTCCATGTGCCCCCCCTTAGGGGGGATTTCCCAGTTGGTCATCATGTTCTCCTTCCGTTTGCTACCGGATACTTTTTGTACGGGCGTCATTCTGAGCGCAAAGGATATCGTTTTGCCCTGGATATACGTTGTGCCGGATATGTACAAAAGCAGGCTGGTTCAAGCCTGGCACTACGCTGAGTGAAAAGAAATATCCCAAATAGAATTTGGGATAAATTTGGGATATGGCTTTTCGCTAGGATGAAAACGGGTCAGGCTATTTTAGCATATAGTAGGTCCCCCGCTTGGTTCCTACTTTAAGG
>Ga0172365_10000511_pt1 | contig 25990 bp, 23 predicted proteins | sample LakKivSesite48cm_FD_114535 | JGI IMG/M metagenome (GOLD analysis project Ga0172365, IMG submission 114535) | Sediment microbial communities from Lake Kivu, Rwanda - Sediment site 48cm | ecosystem: Environmental > Aquatic > Freshwater > Lake > Sediment | place: Rwanda: Western Province, Lake...
AAAGGGCTGGCTGGTAGACCACCTACTGCACCAGACATCTCACGAGTGCCTCGAAACATGCGGAAACCCAAATAAAGCAGCATCAAACCACCCACGAGATATATCACTTTCTCCACCTGTGGAGAGCTCACCAGACGCCCGGACCCAAAATAGACTGCAGCCATTACAGCTATAAGGGGTATCTCGATAACAGCATGGCCAGCTGCAATCCAGGCACCAGCATGCCTACGGCTATAGCCCTTAGCTATGGTCGCCGCAGTCATCGGGCCGGGTAGCATAGCGCCGGTGAGAGAAATACCAGCTGCCATCAACAGGAATTGGCCTAGACTTAGGCTTGTTTCCATAGTTAGCTTGGGATGGAATCGCGTTAAGGCTGGACTTGTTCTTCCTCTTCATTCTCCTCCCCCGCCACGTCTCCACCATAATGAGGAAGCATCACACCTGGCTTCGCCCGCCTACCTCTGGCTCCTCTGGGCAGATTGCCGATTATCCTCTTCAACTCCGCCAATGCCTCGGCCGACTGCATTGAAGGAGCAACCACACCGTCCACTCCAGCCTGCCACAAACCGGTCAGCTCCTCCTTTGTGGCCAGTGAAGGCAGGACCATAATAACTGGCTTATCCAACAGCTCGACCAATCTTCGACACACAAGCAGGTGCTCCACAGCCATCACAGAAGCTCCGCCAGTACCGATGAACACACCGTCCACTTCAAAGCTATTGATGGCCCTCACCAGACCCTGGTCTAACGAAGGCTCTATCATCAGGAATTTGCCCACTCCTTCTTTACACAGGATTGCCGCCGCTCCCTTAATATCAAAGACCACGAAATCACACCCCAAGCCCACAAGCTCATCTATCTCTTTCCGACTCATACGGCCTGCAAGTACTCCCAGAGGGACACTGCCGACAGCCTCAATCACCTGCTGAATAGTCTTGGCACTTGCGTCACCACTCACCACCAACGCAGCATCGGCATTGACCTCAGCCGCGATTCTAGCTTCCTTGACCTGTGTCCCGGACAATCCCACAATAAGCAGCATTGCCGCGCTTCTTACTTCAGAGACTCCGGCATGAAAACCCATGGGCGCGCTTGAAGACTTAGAGAGGTTCTGCAACTTGTCGGCGAGTTTGCTCATATTACCCCCTAGCCAGCGGTCGGATTCGAACCGACGACCGACGGTTTACGAAACCGCTGCTCTACCCCTGAGCTACGCTGGCACAGAAGTTAAATTCTAGCCCTTACTGAAGCTTATGTCCACCCTTTCGCTTGTCGGAAGACGACTTTGCGTCAGGCTCAGACAGACCGAGTAGTGCTCGCCAAAGTCTTGCTCAAAGATAAAGTCGAGAAGCTCTACCGACCTTCTTCTTTCCCTCTGAAGCCACACATAGGAATGTGCGAAATGCCGCGCCTACAAGGTTCAACCTCTAAAGGCCTGTCCTCGTACGAGGGCCTTCTGTCCGAAAAACTGGGACATCTAACCCTTACACGCTATTCAGAATCATCGCCACTGAACGACTATGGATTCCCTTGCAAACAGATGAACTGCGGCCCGCAGCGTGACGAAATCCGCGATGCCAACCGCGAGTGTCAGCGCAAGAATCAGCAAAGGGGTGAACCACACAATTCCGGTGATCTGAATGCCAATAAGAACAAACACGGGAAAAATGATGAACAGTGCTGCGGTCTGCGCGGCCCGCGGATCCTTTGCCCGCGAAGAGCCAGCAACTCCCAGCATGAAGCTCAGAATTGCCACCGTGGGCGTGAGGAGGAACAAGGTAAGAAACCACCCTGCCTTGGTGACGAACCCAATGAGGTCTCCCCAGCCCAGCCCCGATACCACCAGCAGAACAACCCCTGCTGAGATCCAGGTCATCACCAGTGCCGGTATCGCTCCTGCCAGTGCTTTACCCAATAGGAGCTCCCAGGTCCTGACCGGTGTCGCCAGGAGAGCTTCAAGGCTGCCAGATAGCTTCTCGTCAACAATGCTGAAGGTCGCCACGTTCATTGCTATCATCGTCGGGATGAGGAGCAAGAAAAAGTTGATCTGACTGAGCAGTAGCACAATAAGCTGCTCATTGCCTGGCAGCTGGGCCACTGCGGGTATTGCATCGACAAGCTTCTGGAGCGCGGTTTGAAACACTGGGGTAGCCAGCATGCTTTCGCCTGCGAACGTTGAGGCCAGCCAGATGTAAAGTGTCCCCTGCCCTACAACCAAGAACGGAACCAAAGTTACGACAAAAGCGCTGTTGAGGTCGGTGAATAGTAGTGCCCACTCTTTCAGTAGGATATTCCGGATCCGCCTACGGCTCATTTCCGCTCTCCTCACGGATCAGTTTCAAATAGACGTCTTCAAGTGGGTACTGCTTTTCAGAGACGCCAATCACTCTGCCTCCCGCTTCTACAATTGCCTTCACCAGCTCGGGGCGGTTGCGCTCCGAGTCGGTCAGTTCCAGGATAAGCTGACTTCCTTCCCCGCGGGCTTCCTGGACAAACGGGAGGCTCTTTACGACTTCCATCACCTTTGCATCTGAAGCTTCCAGCTCCACTATTATCTGGCGGCGGAAGAAGCGCCGCCGCAGTTGCTCTGGGGTATCCAGAGCCAGAAGTCTGGTATGAATCACAGCAATTCGGCTGCAGAGCAATTCCGCCTCATTGAGATTATGAGTAGAGAGAAAGATGGTCCGTCCTTCTTCGCGCAGGTTGCGAATCAACTGACGTACTTCTCCTGCCGCCTCGGGGTCCAGTCCAGCGGTGGGCTCATCCAGAAATAACACCTTTGGCTCATGCACCAGAGCCCGGGCCAGCGCCAGCCTTTGCTTCATTCCCTTTGAGAATGTGCCGGTTTTACCATCTCGTCGCTCCCACAGTCCCATGAGCTTGAGGTATTTCTCCACCTGAGACTGTGACTCGATAGACGGATAAAAACTGGCAAAATATTCCAGGTTACGCCGTGCACTAAGCCGATCGTATAGACCCGGCGTCTGTGTAAGCATTCCGATGATCTCATGCAGTTGCTCCACATCCCTGTCAGTTCTGCGACCAGCTACGATAGCGTGACCCTTAGTGGGTCTGATCATTCCGGCCAGCATCCGAATGGTGGTCGTTTTTCCTGCTCCGTTGGGACCTAGAAAGCCTAGCACCTCACCAGCTTCGATTGCCAGGGTCACGCCTTCAACTGCGGTGGTCTTCCCGAAGTCCCGAGAAAGGCCAAAAGCCTCGATTGTGGCCATGAACGGCTGATTATAGCAGCCCCTCGAGCGAGTGTAAACGCCAGTATTCTTCAATCCTTGGTCGCAGCTTTCAGAGTATGAAATCTCACAGACTGCTATGACATTCAGTTTCCCGCAAGATTCAAGGTGCCGAAATGAGTGATTGTGCAACCCGTCGGCCTTCTGCTATCCCCGTATCTTGTCCAACCGGAGGCACCTCAGTCCTCTGCCAATTGGACAGGTTTCTTCTTGTGCAGAATCACCCTGGCTGCGATCAGAGCCAACAAGCCTGAAATCAGAAGAGCCCTTCTGGCCTCGGGCATGGGGCCCCAGAAGCTGTCCCAGAATGAATCCGCGACCTCGCTTAGCCTGATATGAGGAATCTGGAATTGCCTCGCACCCGTTTCCGGGTTGTATTGGTAAAACTCGACCTGCGGATTCTCAATTGAGGTCTCGTGTTTACTGTCGTAGTCTACCCAAATATGCATGGGAGAAGAGCGGATCTGATAAGTGATATTTTCTGCTTCAAAAACAGAAGCTAAAACCAGAGCTCGGCCTTTGCAGTCCCCTGCTCCTTTCTCCAATACTTGTTCAGTGGTGGGACAATACCAAGGCATGCCATAGACCTGCCAGTCATGCCGATAGGGTATCTCGGCCAAGACTGCTTTCTCTATAGCCACAGGCTCAGAAGGAAGATCACTCAGTATAGACTCGACCGCGCCAGGGTCAGCATCGAAGTTGAGGACTCTGTGGATACTGATGATCAGATTCAGAGGATTAGGATATAGCACGAAAAGAATCCACAGTACAACTATCAGGGGGAAATACCTATGAAACGCCTTTCGTGAAGCCTTTTCAGAACTTCCAAGACCCCCTGTCATAGCGGTCGTCCCAGTCAGGCTGCTGGCAATACCTTTTTCCATACCGGCATAGCACAGAGAGTTTTCATTCGCGTTCAGGGGACAAAGACAAAGATGACATTGAGCTACCGGAATACCTGCCCCTTACTTGCCCCTGCGTCTCTCTCCTTCTATCTTCCGCAAAGTCTCATCATCGAGGCCGAAGTGGTGAGCTATTTCATGGCGCACCACCTCCCCTATTTTGGCCTCAATCTCGTAGTCAGAATGGCATTGTGCCTCTATGGGCCTTTGGAAGATGCTTATCTTGTCAGGCAAGACCAATCCGTATCCCCGCCCTCGTCTGGTTTGAGGCACACCTTGATAAAGCCCGAGCAATTGCCAGGGCCTCCTTGTCCTAGCCTGTCTCAGTTGCACTGCTGTGGGCCGCTCCTCCACCACGACATCAACATTTTCCAGCTTGCGCTGAAACTCTAGCGGCAGATTCTCGATTGCTCTCCCCACGAGATGTTCAAATTCCTGTCTTTCCATATCATGACAACCCCAGCGTTACCAACAACAGTGAAGCAGGTCTACCGCTATGTTACCACCGGAGCACGCTATTAGACAAACAGGTGACGGTCCAAGGAAGATAATTATCGCGGTCTACCAGGCCATCAGAATGACCTTTCTTGACGAAGCCCGACAATTAGGATAGGCTATTAGCTTAAATCTGAAAGGAGAGGTGCTAAGTTGCAGTGCCGTGGCATTAGAGGGGCCATCACGGTTTCAGCAAACACCAAGACAGGCATCCTAGCAGCCACTAAGAAGCTGCTTACGAATATGGCGAAGGCCAACAGAATTGAAACTAAGGATATCACTGCTATCCTCTTCACTACTACGCCGGATTTAAATGCCGAATTTCCTGCTGCGGCGACAAGAGAGCTGGGATGGCCATCTGACCTCGCATTGCTCTGTGGACATGAAATGGATGTCCCCGGTGCGCTGCCCCGTTGTCTGAGAGTCCTCATGCTTGTAAACACCGAGAGAGGATCCAATGAAATTGCACATGTTTACTTAGGAGAGGCGAGGAAATTAAAGGACAAACCATCAACTGCATTTGGAGGCAAGACATGATTGTAGTCATGAAAACCAGCTCCAGGCCTGACGAAATCAGCAGAGTCACAAAGCGAATTGAAGACTTTGGTCTGAAGGCACACATCTCAGAAGGTGTCGATCATACCGTTATCGGTGTGTTGGGCAAAGTCTTCACGGAGCTCCGCGACGCCTTAGAGCTGCTGCCCGGGGTGGAACAAGTCCTGCTCGTGAGTAAGCCTTACAAACTTGCCAGCCGGGAGTTTCACCCCCGAGATACGGTAGTGGAGGTAAAGGGCGTGGCTATTGGTGGCAATGAAGTAATCGTCATGGCTGGTCCCTGTGCCATAGAAAGCGAGGAGCAACTCCTGGCCACAGCTCAGGCAGTCAAAGCCGCTGGTGCCACTGTGCTGCGCGGGGGTGCATTCAAGCCACGTACTTCGCCCTACGACTTTCGAGGACTAGGAGAAACGGGGCTAAAAATACTGGCTGCGGCGGGAAAGGAAAACAAGATGCCCGTGATTACCGAGGTTATGTCACCGGACCAAGTTGATCTGGTGGCCAAATACGCTGACATACTTCAGATCGGCACCAGAAACATGCAAAACTTTATCCTGCTCGATGAGGTGGGCAAAACAAGGAAGCCAGTCTTGCTCAAACGTGGTTTGTCTTCCACCATTCAAGAGTGGCTGTTAGCCGCTGAATATATTCTGGCTCAGGACAACGAGCAGGTTATTCTGTGCGAACGGGGCATCAGAACCTTTGAGACTCATACCCGCAATACTATGGACGTCAGCTCAATACCGATTGTCGAAAAGGTCAGCCATTTGCCAATTATCGCTGACCCCAGCCACGCTACAGGTAAATGGTACCTAGTGCCTGCCTTGGCATTAGCAGCAGTAGCTGCCGGAGCAGACGGACTTCTCATAGAAGTGCATCCTAATCCTGACATGGCCCTCGCTGACGGTCCTCAATCACTCAACTTTGAGAGCTTTCGACTCCTCATGTCTCAACTACTGCCTATAGCCCAAGCTAGAAATAGACAACTGGCTACTCAGTGCGCAGACAGCAAACCCTGAGACCATGGAAATCGAGCAAGAGTTAGCCAAGATTATTCCTCAAGCGGAGACACTCCTCACCATAGGCGTGTTTGATGGCGTTCATGCCGGGCATGGCTACCTGCTGCAGAAACTGCGGCAGCGAGCGGCCGAGAGAAGTTTGCTCAGCGGAGTGCTTACCTTCAATCCTCATCCCCAATCCGTGTTGCACCCTGATCAGCAACTGCCCTGGCTTAGCAGCCTGGAGGATAGAATCAAAGCTTTCCAAGAGCTAGGAATCGATCTAGTCGTAGTCCTGACCTTCACGTCAAAGGTAGCGCAGTTAAGTGCCCGGGACTTCATGTCCTTGCTTAAGAAATATCTCAAGATGCGGGGCATCATGGTGGGGCCAGACTTTACCTTGGGACGAGGCGGCGAAGGCAATATCAACGTGCTCCGTACTCTGGGGAACGAAATGCAATTCAGTGTGGAAGTCATCCCTGCCTATACAATCAACGGCGAAGTCGTGAGCAGCACTCTCATCCGCCAGGCATTGATTCAGGGCGATATGAAAAGAGTAGAGAAGCTGATGGGGCACCATTTCTACCTCAAGGGCAAGGTTATCACATCCGATAAACGGGGACGAGTTCTGGGATTTCCCACCGCTAACCTGGACATAAAGCCGCAACAGGCCTTACCACACAATGGAATCTATGCTACTATCACTCAAGCAGATGGTAAGCAGTTCCCTTCAGCAACGAATATTGGCATCCGGCCCACTTTTGGCGACGGAGGAAGAATGGTGGAAACCCACCTGCTGCACTATGAAGGTAATTTGTATGGCAAAGAGATAACAGTGGAATTTGTGCAAAAACTGAGGGATGAAAAACGTTTCGCCTCTTCTCAAGAACTGAAGACGCAAATTGAAAAGGATGTTCGAAAGGTAGAAACACTTCTAGCTAGGGATTTGAAATGACTAACACAAAGTTCGCTACCTTGCTGAAACGCGGGGTGGCTGAGATTATAGCGGAGGCCGAGCTACTAAGGCTGCTCAGCTCGGGGAGAGTTCTCAACCTGAAACAGGGCTTCGATCCCAGCGCTCCTGACATCCACCTGGGACATGTGGTGGGCCTGAGAAAGCTGCGCCAATTTCAGGAGCTAGGTCACAGAGTCACTCTTATAGTTGGCGACTGGACAGCCAGGATTGGCGACCCCAGCGGGCAGTCAGCCACGCGCCCTATGCTGTCCACCGATGAAGTACAGGCAAATGCCCGAACTTACATGGAACAATTCTTCAAGGTGGTAGACAAGGACAAGACAGAGCTAAGATGGCAAAGTGAGTGGTTTTCTCGATTCACTTTGGATGAAGTAATTGGACTTACCAGCAAATTCACCATCGCTCAACTTCTAGCCAGAGAGGATTTTAATAAGAGGTATACTTCCGGCAACCCCATATCCCTGGCCGAAATGCTCTACCCTTTGCTTCAGGGTTATGATTCAGTGGCCATCAGAGCCGATGTTGAATTTGGTGGCATCGACCAGAAATTCAATTGCCTTGTGGGCAGAGAGCTACAGCAAAATACCGGGCAATCTCCCCAGCAAGTTTTCCTTGTTCCCCTCTTGATCGGTACTGATGGCAAACAGAAGATGAGCAAGAGCTTACACAACCACATAGGCATTGCTGAGTCTCCTCAGGAGATATACGGCAAGGTGATGTCTATCCCCGACTCCCTTATCCTGGACTACTTTGAGTTGGTGACCGACGTTCCTGAAGCAGAAATCGCCGCGTTCAAGAGGCAACTGGAAACTCAGTCAGTTAACCCTATGAACCTGAAAAAGCGATTGGCTCATGAGATCGTCGGGCAGTTCCACGGTAAAGGAGCAGCAGATGAGGCGGAAAAACACTTCACCCAGGTATTCCAAAAGAGGGAGATACCTGAGGGAACAACAACACTCGAACTGCGCAGTGTCACTAGCAGCGGAGCAGGGCTCAGAATCGAGGTTCAGAGAGACATCATAGGAGTAATAGTGGAGGCCGGTTTGGCAAAGAGCCGATCAGAAGCAAACCGCTTGCTTGCTCAAGGTGCTATCGAACTCAATGGGAAGAAGGTTAGCAGCAATCTTGTGACTCTCAAGGATGGAAGTGTTATCAAAGTGGGCAAACGGCGTTTTCTGAAAATAGTGGACAGCGCCAAAAGAAATTGAGAAGCTGCTAATCCATGAACAGGAGGTGATCAGACAATGCAATTACGCATTCCAGGACCAACGCCTTGCCCGCCACAGGCCCTTGAGGCGATGGGGCGGCAGATGATAAATCATCGCGGACCGGAATTCGGCAAGATCCTCAATTCAATAACGGGGAGATTAAAACAAGCGTTTCAGACCAGGGGAGATGTCTTCGTTCTTACTGCTTCGGGCACAGGCGGCCTGGAAGCAGCTATTGTTAATACTCTATCACCGGGGGATAAGGTCCTGTCCCTGGCCAACGGATTTTTTGCCGAGCGCTTTGGCGATATAGCTGAAGAGTATGGCGCTGAAGTAACCCGACTTAGTTTTGAGTGGGGCAAACCGATCGACCTTTACGCTGTGGAAAATGCACTGAAGACAGATGGCAAAATCAAAGCGGTGTTGGCAACTCACAATGAAACATCGACAGGGATGACTAACGATATTGAGGAGATAAGTGCCATAGTCAAGAAATTCGACAAACTCCTCCTGGTCGACGCCATTTCAAGCCTGGGCTGCATCAATTTGCCAACCGACGACTGGAACTGTGACATAGTGGTCACCGCTTCACAGAAAGGGTGGATGGTCCCTCCCGGGCTATCCATGGTCAGTGTAAGTGAGAAAGCCTGGCAAGCTCGTTCTAGGGCAAAGATGCCACGCTATTATTTGGATTTTGGCAAAGCCAAAGATTATCTTGAGAAAGGACAAACTCCGTGGACACCGGCTGTCTCGGTTTTCTATGCGCTTGATGTCACTCTGGATTTAATGCTGACCGAGGGACTGGACAATATATTCGCTAGACACGCCCGAGTAGGCCAGAGGGCAAGAGAGGGAGTGAAGTCATTAGGCTTATCTCTTTTCCCTGATGAGAAATACGCTTCCAACACAGTGACAGCGGTAAATGCTACGGACAGCATCGATGTTGCAAGATTGATCCAGATACTCCGGGAGCAGCATGAAGTGATCATTTCCGGCGGTCAGCAAAAACTGTCAGGCAAGATTTTCCGAATTGGTCATCTCGGCCTGGTATACGAAGATGACATCAAGTTGGTGCTGGAGGCTATAAAGAAGACTCTACCCCGGACAAGGAAAGGCTGACCAAATGATGAGAATTCTGGTGGCCGACCCAATTGCCAAAGAAGGCATACAATTCCTGTCTAGCTACGCTCAAGTTGATGTCAGGACGAAACTAGGCCTCGAGCAGCTGAAGGCGATAATCGGTGATTACGACGCCTTGATTGTCCGCAGCCAGACCAAAGTAGGGGCAGAGGTTATCGACTCAGGCAAGAAGCTCAAGGTAATCGGCAGAGCTGGAGTGGGTATAGACAACATTGATGTCGATGCTGCTACCAGGAGCGGCATCGTGGTGGTTAATGCCCCCACAGGCAATATTATAGCTGCGGCAGAACATACCATCGCCCTCATGCTTGCCCTGGCACGTAACGTCCCACAGGCTAATAGCTACCTTAAGTCAGGCAAATGGCGAAGGGAGGAATTTGTCGGCACAGAAATCAGGAACAAGACGTTGGGCATCATCGGCCTGGGTAACGTTGGGTCCGAAGTAGCTAAACGCGTCCAGGCCTTCGAAATGCGCGTTATTGCCCACGACCCGTTTGTCTCCAAGGACTACGCCCACAATCTCAAGGTAGACCTAGTATCAATGGATGAGCTTCTTAAGGAAGCCGACTTCATCACTCTCCATGTGCCGTTGACTGCCTCCACCAACAGACTGATTGGCAGTAAGGAGCTGGCAAACCTGAAGCCCACAGCCCGCATCATCAACTGCGCCCGGGGCGGAATTATTGACGAGGAAGCTTTGCTCGAAGCGATTAGAACTGGAAAGGTGGCCGGTGCTGCTTTCGACGTCTTTGACCACGAGCCGGTGACAGACAGCCCTCTCTTCACAGAGGACAAGATAATCGTTACTCCTCATCTGGGGGCTTCCACAATTGAGGCTCAGACCAGCGTAGCCAAGGACGTTGCCGTCGAGGTTTTGGCGGTTCTTCAGGGACAATTCAGCAAGTACGCTGTTAATGCCCCACATATAGCCGCTGAACTAGTCCCATTTATGAAAGTAGCGACAACCATGGGTAACCTCGCCAGTCAACTGATGGAAGGACAAATTAACTCGACGCACATCAGGTATAGCGGAGGAGTGACTAATTACGACTGCAACCCTATCAAGACAGCGCTCATCAGCGGGTTACTGCAGCAGGCAAGCGAAGAAAGAATCAACCTGGTCAACGTTGGTCTTATCGCTAGTCAGCATGGCCTGAAGATCAGCGAAGAAAAAGAGGCAATTTCTCAGAATTATGCCAATTTGCTGACCCTACAGGTCAATACCAATGGGGGAACCACCATAATATCGGGCACGGTTAGAGACGGTGAGGCTCACGTCGTACAAGTCAACGATTTCTGGATGGATATCGTGCCCACAGGTGGATATTTCCTCTTCTGTGACCATCTCGATCGGCCCCGGCTTGTTGGTGCCATCGGCAATATCACTGGCAAAGCCGATGTCAACATTAGCTCCATGCACCTGTCTCGGCTTGAGCCGCGCGGAAAAGCACTTATGATCCTGGCTTTGGATGAGCCGCTAGATGAAGAAAACCTGCAAGAGATACGTGCCCTTCCTGGTGTTTACAGCGCCAAAGCAGTGAAGCTATAGGCAGTCTTTCCTCTAACCCTTCTCAGTCCAGGGGATTCATGACCAGACCAGCGGGGAGCTTGGGATAAAAGTAAGTCGATTTGCGAGGCATTCTATCTTGCGCATCGGCAACGGCTTTGATCATCTCCAGCTGGGGAGCATGTAACAGGAAAGCCAACTGATACTTCCCTTCTCCTATCTGCTGGTCGGCTTCCCTCAAATCCACCGTGTAAGCGAACTCCAGGTCCCTGGCTCCGCCTAGGACGCTGTCCAGAATAATATGATTGAGAATGCTAACGCCAAATTCACGATAGGGCTGGGACCTGTTACCCGGCATCATTGCCTCAAGGGAAACATCGTGGCGTTTCTTCAACACCACCAACGAGCCGCGCTGTAAACCCAAGATTGCCAAACAGGTATCAACTGGTAGATGCCAGCTACCAGCCCTGGCTGCGACGGGCTCGACGGCGAAGAAGTCTCTAAGTCGATCCTCCAACTTCATTAAGCTTGAAGGCAATATGCCACGCACCAGTCTGTGCAGGGGTAGAACGACCAGTCCAGGGTCAGAGAACTCGACTAACTCCACCATCACATGGTTGAAGGCTGCACCATCAACCCCTGGAGATTGCTCCTGTGTCCTTTCTCGTCGGTAAGTCAACGCTGTTTCGTAGCGGTGATGACCGTCAGCAATATAAATCGGCTGAGACGATAGACGCTTACCCAGCTCTTGCCTGATTCCCGGGTCGGTTATCGCCCATAGACTATGAGTTTCGTTACAGTCAGGCAAATTGTTTAGCCCTGCTCGGAATGATATGAGCTGTTTCTCCTGTGCTACACGACCCAGTATCGGAGCAATCTTCTGCTCAGAATCCTGGTAGAGACAAAACAACGGGCTGAAGTTGGCTCCGCAAGCTCGCATTAACTGTAAACGATCGCTCTTAGCCTTGGAAGATGTCTCTTCGTGAGGGAATATACCATTGCCCCAGGGTTCGAGCTTAACGCGAGCTATTATCCCACGCCTTATCATCTTCTTGCCAGAATGCTTGAATTGATGCTCATGTAGATAGAAGGCAGACACGTTGTCATACTCAAGAACACCCTGCTTCAACCATCGCTGAAACGTCGTAGCTGCTCTCTGATATCTGTCAGTTGTCGGCTCGGGGAATTCCAGGCGAATGGCGTTGTAATCACTCTTTTTGTAGTACAGTCTCTGTTGTTCAGGAGTGATGACGTCGTAGGGGCGACAAATAACCTGGGCCAAATCGGCAACTACTCTTTGGTTATAGCGTATGCCTCGAAATGGAGAGACTTCCATGCTCTTCAGAAAACTAAAAGTCAAATGTAAGAAATCAAAATGCCAACTCAGAAACCAGGCTTTCTGCTTCTGGCTCTGTATTTTGCATTTCTGTTCTTGGTTTCTGCATTTCGCCTGTAACTGCCTGAGACCATGTCGCCAAGCTATTGCCAGCTTGCGACCTTCACCCTTGAAGCCGACATGGGGACAAAACAACGATGGCGGTGCTTCTTCACCGCCATCACGCCATGATTGAAAAGCATCGCTCGGCTTCTGCGCTTAGCGCGCAGCAAGCAACTCTGACACTATCTCGCTGACTTCTCTGCCATCAGCTTTGCCTTTTAGCTGAGGCATGAGCTGACCCATGACTTTGCCTTTATCACTCGGGCCCCTAGCCCCAACCGCATCCATCGCCTGCCGGGCCGCAGCCACAACTTCTTCACGGCTCATCTGCTTGGGAAGGTAGCTCATAAGAACAGCGAGCTCCGCTTCTTCCTGTGCCACCAGATCGCCACGATTCCCCTTCTTGAACGCTTCGATGCTCTCTCGACGACGTTTTACTTCCTTGGCAATGACCTCAAGCACTCTGCTATCGTCAGCGGGCTTCTGCTGTGCAATTTCGGCATATTTTATCTCAGACAACAGCAACCTCAAGGTAGAGACTTCCACTGCTTGTCGGCGCTTAAGTGCCCCCTTCAGGGCTTCCTGAATTTTGTCCTTGAGCGTTATTTCTTGGTTACCAGCACTCATGGAAGCTCTATCCTCTTCTCCACGGCGACCCCGGAGACACAAATGAACAGATCGCGGATGCTACGAAAACTGGACTGGTTCGGGGCTAATCACCTGAAGCTCTTCCGCCTTTTCGCAGCCGCTTTCTTTCTCCTCTCTTCGCTAGGTTTCTCAAAGTGCTTCCGGCGGCGAACTTCTGCCAAAATGCGGTCTTGCTGCACCTGCCTGTTAAATCTACGCAGCAGCGCCTCAAAACTCTCGCCTGAACCAAGCTTCACATCGGCCATATCAGAACAATGCATTTTACTCCGGCCATGCCAGTATGTCAATCAAGAAGGCAATATCACGTTTGACAAATGACAGTTAAAATGGTAAGAATATGACATCTGAGAGAGGACATGGTAGAGGATATGGCAGCACAGCAACAAAGACCCAAGTTTGATTCTATAGTTAGGTCCCTGGCGAAGAAGGGGTTCTCTCTTCTGGTGAGAGTATTAGATAAATATGCTCCAGATAGACTGCTGCTTTTTGGCCTTAATTTCCTGGACAAACGTGTTCCGAATAGAGTGATTTCTTTGGCAATCAAGGCGGTCAAGAAGTTAGCTCCCCGTAGGCTGCGTTCTACCGCTATTGCAGCCGCTGATGAGTATGTCCCTGACGAGGTAGCGAACTCAAGAAAGGCCTGCGCTCTCATCGCTGGAGTGGGAAAGTACATCCCAGACGAGATAATTCCCCCGGAATCGGCAGGAAGATGGGAGAATCTTAGAACGAAGTTCCATATTCCGAAATTAGTGTCGAGCGGGCGAAAATGAGCCCGGCGAATTGATGGAGCTATTCACGTTATAGCTCCTCACAGTATCAGTGAGAGAAAAGTAGAGTTATTCAATGCAGTACAAGAGGGTCTGTGTCGAGTCTTTTGGTTATGAACTCCCCGAGAATATCGTTACATCAGTGAGCCTGGAAGAAAGACTGGGCCCTGTATATGACAAGCTAAATCTTCGCTACGGGCGCCTGGAGATGGGGACTGGGATTCGTGAACGGCGATTCTGGGACGATGGAATGGCGCCGAGCCAGGCTAGCATAAAGGCAGCAGAAAAGGCTATTAGCAGATCGGGAGTCAACAAAGAAGATATCGGATGCCTGCTTCACACCTCGGTATGTCGTGATTTCCTAGAGCCAGCGACAGCTACGGTAGTCCACGATTCTTTAGGTCTCCCACCCACGGCTACCATTTTTGACATCTCCAATGCTTGTCTGGGTTTCATTAGCGGCATGGTAACCCTGGCAAATATGATTGAGCTGGGCCAAACAAAAGCAGGAATTGTAGTCGGTTGTGAGACCAGTAAACCCATAGTTGATGCTACAATCAGCAGACTATTGAAAGACCCGGACATCACCAAGGATAAACTCAAATTCGCGTTTGCTACCCTGACTTTAGGCTCAGGAGCGGTAGCAGCGGTGTTAACCCATTCCTCTTTGTCACAAGACGGGCATAGGCTCCTGGGCGGAGTAACGCGCGCTGCCTCCCAACACAACGACCTCTGTCGTATAGAAGTCGATGTCTCTTTCCTAGACTTGGATGAGCTCCCGAATATGCGCACGGACTCGACGGAGCTCCTCAAGAATGGGGCAAGATTGGTGCCTGACACGTGGGAGGGCACCAAACAAGAGCTTGGATGGCAGGACTCCGACGTGGATAGGTTCTTTACGCACCAGGTTAGCGCCGTGCATAGCAGACGATTGTTCAGGACCCTGGGATTAGATAAAACAAAAGACTTCCCCACTGTTGAATACCTAGGAAACATTGGATCGGTTTCCCTGCCCATCAGTATGGCTATCGGAATTGACCAGGGCTGTCTTAAACCCGGCGATAAGGCTGCTATGATGGGGATTGGCAGCGGGATAGTCTGTCTTATGCTGGGTGTGGAATGGTAGACAGTGGCTGTGGCAAAGTGAAGTCAGAGAAATAGTCTCCCTCACAACGATGTAGGCCCGCAGACTTCACCAAGCTGTCCTGATATCGACCCTTTCAACCGAGCCGTTATCCCATGCTGGCAAATAATCACAAAAAGTATTGACAAGATTGACTGTATATTGAATAATTCCTTCGGAATGCTGGACATCAACTCAGCCGTTGCTGCAGGAAGACTTGAGAAACAGAGCTGAAGGTATTCTTAACTGGCAAATGGGGTGTACATGAGCGAGGAAAGAGTCAGAGCCAGTATTTCAAGAATCACAGCGCAAGTCATTTCAGACAAAGAGCTGAGTAATCTTGAGGGCAATACCTGGACACAAGAACCGGTGCGACCGGGCCGCATGGACTTCCCGGCCATCGTCACAAAGCCACCACAACGCGGTCATGTCGGAGCGCCCGATGGTGACTATATGCAACTGGTGGCCTTTGATAACCTTGGAACCTATCCGGAGTCACTTACGAAAGAGCATCAGACTAAGATGGTGCTAACTCTGTTTTTGTCTGCACCGGGTCGCTGCCAGACTAAGGAGAGGCAGCTCCACCAATTCCGGTGGATAGAGCACAGGAAGTGAATAGGAACATGGCGTTCGGTTCCGCGAGACAGCGCAGCATCGCAACGGCCAGCATCTTGTTGACGATGGTAGCCTTGATTGCAGGCATGGCAGGATGCAGCCTTCCTCCTGTCCAGATACATGATTGGGATGACTTGAATAGCATCAGAAACAACCTCGCCGGCCGCTACCGTCTTGTGAATGACCTTCATGCCGGTTCTCCAGGCTACTGGGGCCTGGCGAGCAGGACAGCCAACCATAGGCAGGGCTGGCAGCCCATTGGAACTTCGGGTAATCCCTTCACCGGGAGCTTCGACGCGCAGGGATACCAGATAAGCGACCTGTTTATCGACCGCCCAGATGAGAATGAGGTCGGGCTTTTCGGTTGTGTTGGTGAGGGAGGCATCATCGAGGATGTTGAAGTGGTGAACGCCGACATAGCAGGCAAACAATATGTTGGCGGGCTGGTCGGAGACAATTCAGGCACCATCAGCAACTCATACTTCAGCGGCCGCGTGACTGGCAAGCAGTATCTTGGCGGTCTGGTGGGAGGGAATGATGGCACTGTGAGTAACTCCCACTACGACTACAACGAGGTCTTGATCAACGGACAAAACATGATTACCATCGGAGCCTTGGTGGCTGAAGACTTCCAGCAGTGGCTTGCCGGCGGCAAGGTTTTGGTGGTCGATCAAAGGCTTCCTCAGGAGAACGGTTATTACCTGGTGAGTGATGTCGGCGATTTGAGAGAACTGCTCGCCTTTGGTCAGTATGGTTTCCCCAGATTCAGATTGACAAACGATCTGGACCTGAGCAGTGAAGCCAACTTCTACATTCCCTATCTGGCGGGGGAATTTGATGGCAATGGTCATAGGATCCTGAACTTGACCATCAACTCTGATGGTTCGCAAGTCGGATTGTTTGGATATCTTGCGTCCAGTGGCAAGGTCACGCAACTGAGCGTCCATAACGTGAACGTAACCGGCGCTTGTGTGGTTGGTGCTCTAGTGGGAGGAAATAATGGCATCGTGAGCGACTGCTATTGCGGTGGCAGTGTAGCTGGCGATGACTGCGTCGGGGGTATGATCGGACATAACTGGGATGGCACCGTAAGCAACTCATTCTCCACGGGCAGTGTAGCTGGCAATACGGGCGTCGGTGGCCTGGTCGGGATTAACGAAGGTGTGTTGACCAACTGTCATTCGAGCAGCATTATCATCGGTCGGTATTGCGCTGGCGGCTTAGTCGGAACGAGCAAAGGCGGCGTGGCGAACTGCTACTCAAGCGGGACTGTCACTGCCTGGTATTCTGTTGGCAGCCTCGTCGGAGTTAATGAGGGCAGCTTGACCAACTCCTATTCGAGCGGCACCGTCGACGGCTGGTATTCCATCGGTGGGCTGGTGGGAATCAATTCGGAGACTGTCAGCAACTCTTATTCCATCGCCAGCGTCAGTGGCAGATCGGGTGTTGGCGGTCTGGTAGGAAGCAATCATGGTACCGTGAGTGACTGCCATGTCGAAGGCGACGTTGCTGGAGAGCAGGACATCGGTGGTCTGGTTGGAGACAACCACGATACCGTAAGGAACTCCTACACCGCAAACACGGTGACTGGCGAGTGGAAGGTCGGCGGTCTGGCGGGAAGTAACTACGGCACTGTGAGAGACTCCCATTCCATAGGCAGCACCACTGGCAATTACTACGTTGGTGGCCTGCTCGGAGGGAATAACGGCACCGTGAGAAATTCCTTTTCCGCAGATGAGGTGACCGGCAACTACTATGTCGGAGGTCTCACGGGGTCCAATTCGGGCACTGTGACCAGATCTTACTCCACGGGCGGCGTGACTGGCTCTTCAATTGTTGGTGGTCTCGTGGCAATCAATGGCCGGGATAGCGCCGTTAGCGACTCTTATTCCGCAACCAGCGCGGATGGCAACTATTATGTCGCCGGTCTGATAGCAGTGAATTTCGGTACAGTCAGTAACTCGTATTGCAGAGGTAACGTGACCGGTCACGAGTATGTCGGTGGTCTTCTGGCCGTGAATTGGGGAGGCAATGCCAGCAACTCCTTCTGGGATACGGATGCTACCGGACAAGTTACCTCGGCTGGCGGGACAGCGAAGAGCACTGCGGAAATGCAGGACGTCGCCACATTCCTTTGGGCGGCTTGGGACATATGCGCGGTCGCTCCTGGCATGGCCAACCCCGCCTTCACCTGGAACATCGTCAATGGGCAGACCCATCCCCTCCTGAGCTGGCAGCTCACCACTTAATACCACCCAAGGTTAGGATGCCCGTGCCTTCCGTCACTGGGGTCGAACCTGGCCCGCCATGACGGGGTCAACTTCCCACAAATCTGGAATTTCAGCTTCCCCGAAGTGCCAGTTTGTTAGACCATGCCGTATCTTTCGTGGTATAACCTCGCTTGATGTATGAAGGCCTCTATCCTTGTCTTTGCGTTGGTTTGCTGTAACCCGTCGTATATCATGTTGAGCACAGGAATCCGGTTGTGCTCCTTCTGTATCCCTCTATAGATAGCAGTGGATAGAGTCCCAAAAAGGCAATTCAGAATGATGAGATTGGCTATACCACTGCAGCCCTGCACAGCATAATTCTTCGCCTTGGCCACATTTACGGTCACTATCGGGTCTATGTCATCACTTACATAAGGAGCGACAAGCGCGACCATATCCTCAACTCTGGGGATCCTACAGTCTGGAAGTCCGTCTTCCATCATTCCCTCGATCTTGCGCTTCCAGTGCATGAACGGGAACCTTCTAAGATAGTAATAGAGGGCAGCCAGATATTTTCTCTTAGCGAAGTGGGTCTCCGGATACACCTCATTGAAATATACTAAATAGTCTGTAGTGGTCGGCCCAAGCCTCACTTCAGCACCCAGCGATTCAAACTCTCTGATTATGTCGTTGTTAGCCCAGGAGTTCATACATGTGTAGAACTCTCCCACTATGCCTATGATTGGCCTGTCTTCATTCTTAGTTGGGATCTCGTCCATAATCGCTATTGAGCGGTTTAGAGCTTCCCAAAATCCCCCGTTGACAATTCCGGACGCTATCTCCTCTATGGCGCTTGAGTAAACCCTATCACTTTCACCCTTATTTACTTCGTAAGGGCGAATATGCAGCAACTTCTTCAGCAAGACATCCGTAGCGAGCCAGCCCTTCCAGATAGCTGCCGCCCACTTCAGCCCAAATAATTCGGTGAATTCATCATGACGTATAGAGGTAACCGGGGCAATCACAGGGATATGCCCAAAACCTAGCCTCTTCAGAACCAATTTCTGGGATAGGCCATATTGACTCAACCTGCATGAACCGTCGAAGTTAAGCATCATAAACGCTGCCCTATCGGGGTCGAAATCGTCAAGTTGAGTCATCTTGACCAAATCCCCTGTGGTCAGCAAGTAAGGATGACATTCCTTGCCGGAGACATATCTCCTTCCCAGCTCATCTGATAGTTGATCAGGCTCGGGCAAAACCCGGGCATCTATCCCCACGGAGTTAAAAGAAGCAGCCCAAATGATCGAGTGTCCAGAGACATAAGGGGTATAGAGCGTTCTATCCAGTTCCCTAATCCTCTTTGATGGTTTGAAAATACCTACACTACCGCAGGACCTGACCACGCTGAGGTCCTCTTGCCTTTCCTCCTTGGCCCCTGTCTTCGATCTGCCGAGGGTATCAAGGAAGGCCTCAACCCTGGTGGTCATTCCTGCATCACCGCTGTGCTCATCTACCTCCAGAAGCAGATAAGGGTCCTCCTCCATAGTCTCTTCGAGATACTTCCAGAAGAAAGCATCAGGACCACAGCCATAATTGGTGATCATTATGGGATTCAAGCTGCGGTTATTCTTAGCCATTATTGCTGCCCGCAGAAGATTCTGCTCATTCTTCCAAACCAAGTTGGAGTAATGATGAGGCAGTTCAACCTCATCCAGCGGCAGTAGATCAAACGGTATAGCCAACATTCCCAGATGGCGTAATTTCTTGGCAATATTTAGATTCAGCGCCACGTCATGAATATTGTAGGGCTTTCCTATTACCACCACGGCCTCATTGTCCTTCTTAAGGGTCTTAAGTATCTCCTGCCCTCTTTCTCGACGAATCCTTTCGAATTCGTCTTGTGCCTTAAGAGCAGCGGATATAGCTGAGCCGACCTTCTTCTTTTCCTTCCCAAGGTCCCTGCCTATCTTTTCCATCTCCACTCTGAGGTTCCATTTTTCTTTGGCCATAAATATCGTAGGACTTATCATTCTTGCTTTATCTCTGAAAGCTGGTCTCAGCATGAAGGGGATACCCTGAATCAGGGGGCAGTTGTAGCTCCTGGCCACATCGTCGTTGTCCTTCTCCAGGTCAATAATGCTGGGCAGGAATATGAAGTCGACACCTTTTTCAATCAGATTTGCCACATGCCCGTAGGCAACCTTCACCGGATAGCAGGCCTCGGCCAAAACCTCTTGAAGTCCCTTATGAATGAGCCTCTTATTAGTCTTATCGGACAGCACCACTTTGACTCCCAACTCCGCAAAAAACGTGGCCCACAATGGAAACTGCTCAAAGAACATCAGAACCCGTGGAATGCCTATCACCGGAGAATTCGGAACAGATTGATCCTCCCTGTAATAGCGCATGAGCATTTCTTCTCGCTCTCTGAACAGATCAGGAAGAATCTGGGCAGTATCCTTCTCAGCCTTAAGGTCATACCTGTCGCAGATACCACCGTAGAAGGACTTGAATTCGCCTCCAATGGATATCTTCTTTATCTCGCAGTGGTTGGGGCAATGCTGGCATTCAAAGGACTTGACCTCGTATTTCCGGTCAGTGAGGTCAAAGCCGACAAAGTTGCTTTTCCCATCCCCATGTTTCCTCTCCATGGCAATCAACGCAGCCCCTATGGCACCGGTCACATTGTGGCTCTGTGGGACCGTAACCTTCTTCCCTAGAATATTCTCGAAGGCAGCCACCACACTCTTATTTCCAGCAACGCCTCCCTGAAAATATATCCTCTCGCCAATCCTCTTGTTACCTATCACCTTTTCAATGTAGTTATTGGCAATAGAGTAGGAAAGCCCCGCTAAAAGATCGTTTTTCGGTGACCCTACCTGCTGGTGGTGTATCAAATCAGATTCCATAAAGACAGTGCACCGGGTCCCTAAATCAACAGGAGCCTTCGAGCTAAGAGCAAGCTTGCTAAACTCCTCCTCGATATTTATATCCAATCTGTCAGCCTGTTCCTGGAGAAAGGAGCCAGTCCCGGCAGCACAAACCTTGTTCATCTCAAAATCCACCACTGCACCATTTTTCAGGCGGACATATTTCGAATCCTGCCCCCCTATTTCAAATATGGTGTCTACGGTCTTGTCTATCTCCAGCGTAGCCCTAGCCTGAGCCGTAATTTCATTAATCACTAAGTCAGCGCCAACAAAGTCCCCTACAAAGTAGCGCCCACTGCCAGTGGTGGCTACGGCGTGGACTTCAACAAGGTCCTTGATTTCATGACCTATGTCTCTTAGTCCTTTCCTGACTGACTCAATGGGATTCCCCTCGGTCATGAGATACTTCATCGCCAGCAACTTCTTGTTTTCGTCCAGGACGACGATATTTGTACTCACAGCACCAACATCAACCCCTATATACACCTTACTCTTGTGTTGCTTCTTGAGAATAGGGCACTCATCCGCTGGATTAGAACCATCCCCGCTGTATAGCAACCTCCTTAAATGCCCTACCTCAGCTTTACTGGCCTTTCTGGCTAAGTAGCGCTTCAAGACCTCCGTTGCTACCCGAAGTTTGACAGGCGTATCCCTGTGCCTTTCCGAGGCCATCATTGCTGCTCCAATGGCTCCCATGACCTTGAAATGCTCGGGAATGATCAATTCCCCGGGCTTGAGTTCTAGCAGTTCTTCGAAAGCCTTAGCCACTCCTTTATTGGCAGCAACGCCACCTTGAAAGGCTATTGGCTTTACGAATCTCCTTCCCTTACCCAAATTGCTTATGTAGTTTCTAGCCAAGGCATAACAAAGCCCGGCTACTATTTCTTCCTGCGGTGTCCCCTCTTGCTGCAAATGGACCATGTCAGATTTGGCAAAGACACTGCACCTGCCTGCAATGGTAGCCGGCTTCTCGGCTCTCGTAGCCAGACTGCTGAACTCATCTATGGAGATCCCCAGACGGTATGCCTGTTGGTCAAGGAAAGAGCCGGTTCCCGCAGCACATATCTCATTAAGGGCATGGTCAACGATGACTGTCCTTCCACTTCTTTCATCCCGCTCCAGGAAAATCAGCTTCGAGTCCTGCCCTCCAATCTCGATAACTGTCCTAACACCAGGATGGAAATACGCGACGGCCCTTGCCTGGGTAGTAATCTCATTTTCCTTATCAACACCCATGACCTCAGCTATCAGGTCACGCCCGCTCCCAGTGCATACAGCCCCGCACAGCTCAGGAAAACGTCTCTCCAGACCCTCAAGAACGTCAATTAGTACCTGGATAGGTTGCCCCCTTGTCCTCTCATAGACGCTTTCCAGAAGTCGGAGTTGCTCATCGACTACAGCTATGTTTAAGCTGACCGAGCCTAAATCTATCCCCATAAAGGTTTTGACTTGGCTTGTCATTCCGATCCCTCGACCTTCTTTTTTGCTGCTTGGGCAATCTCGTTTGAAATTGCCTGCCCCCCACGTCGCAGCAGCCACGCTAGGACCCCAGAGACTTCGCCGCCTACGGCAACTTTCGTGTTGCCATTTGCAGGTTCCAGAGTGTAGAAGCGCGTCAACTTAGCGCCTAAGACTTTTCCCTCCAGAACCACAGCCCGTTCTGGGATAAACTTGGTGACCGTCATCAATGATTTGACCGTAAGCCTGCTTACTCTAGCCGTGACAAAGACTCGTGAACCTACCATCAAAGGCCCCTTGGAGATCCTCTCAAGCTTCTTAATGGATGGCGCCCATTGAGGCCATTCTTCAAGCTTATCTACGAGCGCCCACACTTTCTTGACGGGGGCCTTGATTTCGATGCTGCTTTCAAACCTCATGCCTGTCAGATTCCCCCTACCTCGTATCTTAAAGATATTATACATCATTGTGCAATCTAGGACGTTGGCGCGACAGGTGTGTCCTTCATGCCCCTACGCTCTCTACAGACGTAAAGATGCGCAGGCCGAAATCGCGCACATCTTGCTTCTGTTGAGGCTAGACCACTGTCAATGCTAGAATGAATCTGGAAGGGTGTCTGAAATTCAATCTGGTGCCCAGCGAGACTCAGTCGAGACATGAGCTTCAATAGACCTGATATCATCCGGCCTCCGAGCGAATGGAAAAGCTACTTTCTCCCTCTGACCAGTGGCTGCTCCAATAATACCTGCACTTTCTGCGCTTACTACGGCTCAAAGCTTCAGCTACGAGATGCCACTGACGTTAAGAGCGAGATAGATGCCCTAGCGTTGTTCACTCGGAGTGGCATCCGCGTTCCCAATACTCCCAAGGTTGTGTATGCTGTGGCTCAACACTGGGATGGCAAGAGGATATTTCTCCAGGATGGCGATGCACTCGTCTATCCCTTTCCTAAACTGGAGGAGGCTCTCGGTTACTTAAATGAGCAATTACCCACAATTGAAAGGATTGGCACATATGCGACGCCACAGGATATTCTGCGCAGAAGTGTGGACGAACTGAAGGAGCTGGGGCAGCTCAAGCTGGGTATATTCTATACAGGACTCGAGACCGGCGATGACGAACTGCTCCAGAAGATAGGTAAAGGGGTAAACTCGCGTCAGGTGATTGAGGCGGGAAGAAAAGTGAAGGAAGCCGGAATAAGCTTTTCTGTCACGGTGATTCTGGGACTTGGCGGCATTGAGGGAAGCAAGAAGCATGTGCTCGAGACAGCCAGGGTGCTCACTGAGATTGACCCGGATTATGTCGGGGCTTTGACTTTGACTCTGGTCCCGGGTACTCTCATCTATGACCAGTGGGCACGAAAGGAATTCCATCCCCTGTCCCCTTTCCAATCTCTGGAGGAACTGAAGTCAATCATAGAGAATTCCGACTTCACCGATTGCTTCTTCAGTTCAATGCATGCCTCAAACTATGTCTCCGTCCGGGGCAAGCTACCGCAGGACAAAGAGAGAATGCTCAAGCAGCTGGAAAACGTTCTGGCAGCCAGAGACCCTTCTCTGCTCAGGCCCGAGTTTCTCAGAGGGCTCTGACTATGAGCCGTGGAACAAAGTCAACCCACCACTATGTACTTGCCTTCTCCTGACCCCAGTCCACGCTTCACTGCGCTAGCAATTTGTGCCAGTTCCCAAGGATTGGCAGGGATTTTATTGGAGGCCCGATACTCCAAGATTACCTTCATTGCTTCGATATCGATAGCAATGAGGTCACCAGAAGCAAGCACCAAGCCTGGCTCCACTAATTGGCCCCTATCTGGTCCGCCCGATACGAAAGCTTTTCTCCCATCCATGATGATGAGATCAGGCTGCCAGCAAAGATTCACGTCAGCCAATTTCTCCTGCAAATGACCGAGGTGAAAACTGCGCCGTTGTCCAGGAGCAACAAACCCAAAGACAAGCTTAATCGCACCACTAAATGCGCCGAGACTGTGAGTCTTCACGCACGGCAAATAGACCATCTTATCGGCTTCATAGGCGGAACGAGGCATTACAACTTTGCTCAAGTAATCTCCATTGATCTTGATCTGTACCCAATCATCAGGTCTATCATCAAAAGCAATAAGTTCAACACCTAACCTTCGAGCTAACTCTGGGATACCAAGTTGATCAAACACTCTTCTGGTTGGCCGCCAAACGGCACCAGCGCTCTCACCAATGGTGACTCTGCCTCCAGCCTCAAGGACGAGTTCAATCACGGCTTGAAGGAAAGCCAGGTCAGTAGACGCTGGAAACGGGTCCGGGCTGTTGAAGTTTGGTTTTACAAAAACTCGGTCGCCCTTGTTGATGGCCTGCTTCAAATTCCCCATCAATGAAATCACTTGGCCAATAGCTAGCCTAATATCCCGTTGGGGTTTAACTTTTGCTACGACTGGCTTGCCATCCCTGAGCCACGCATTGCTCTTTCGTGGCTTTGGCTCTACACATGGAATGCCCCTTGGTATCCTGTCGCCCAGAAAGTGATAGACTCCAACAACTCTGTCAAAGAGAATTGCCATATGACATCCAAAGCATGACCTAGTTCTGTTACTCTTGCCCCTTTTCAGAGGCTTTACCTCTACCATAAGTTGCTGCGAACTTCATGCGATGGTAGGGAGACGTGAGAACTGCACCGGGATTATTGCCGGTGACCATGTCTTTAGCCACCACGTAAGTGACAGGAGCTTTCGAACGCTTGATGAAAATAGTGTCATGTCCCACGCATAGACCATATATGAAGTTCAGCTCCGTACCCTCCCGGTTCATGATTTCCGCCTGGGCCACAGGATTGCAGCTTATGCCTAGCTGGTTCACCCATTCATCGGGTATTCCCGTCTCCTGAGGACTTAGCCCACCTATCATACAGGCCACAGAGACAACCTGAAAACCAGCTCTGTCCAGAAAGCGGGCAAATTCCCGGCCTTCACGGACTAACCCAACACAAACGGCTAATCCTACCTTCTTGGCACCCAGTTCCCTGGCGAACTCGATGCACTGCTGGACTCGAGACCAATCATAGCCCCCTCTTTTGAGCACTTTGGCTGCAGCCAGATGGAATCTCTTGTCGTCGGGCTCAAGATATCGGCGTTTACTCTCTTCTACCAGGTCCATGAATTTCTGTGCCTGGCAATACTCAGGAATTCCTTGAGGATACCGCTGCAAACACTCGTTGTCCTTGCACTGATGACACTGGATTGTCTTAGCTTCTTTGGGCATCTTACCTCCTTACAGATGGATACCTGCGATATGACCGTTTAAGTGCAATGAGTAGCTTTCCCCAAAACCCGCCTCTCTCTTCACCACCACGGCTGATTCTATACTTCAGTTTCAACCGATGTCAATTCAGTGCCACAAAGCTGTTAATGGTTGGCCTAAGCGTTGAGTCGCTGCTCGCGGTCAGTGCCCTTCATTTGTACGGACTGTGGTGTAACGCCTGGAACATACTATGCCAAAGATAAGAGCAGGTATAATAAATGTCACTGGATACATCGGTGCCGAACTGGCTCGCTTGCTTTGCCAGCACCCCCAGGTAGCAGTTGTCGCTTTCGCCGGGAGAAGCGCAGCCGGGCAGAAGCTAGGGGATGTCTTTCCCAGCCTGCTCGGAACCAGGCACGTAATAAAAGCCGAGCTTGACAGCGAAATCGATATTGCCTTCTCTGCGATGCCCCACAAAAGCAGCGTGGACGTAGTGCCGGCTTTGCTAAGACAAGGCATCCGGGTCATCGACGCCAGTG
>Ga0172365_10000518_pt1 | contig 25892 bp, 17 predicted proteins | sample LakKivSesite48cm_FD_114535 | JGI IMG/M metagenome (GOLD analysis project Ga0172365, IMG submission 114535) | Sediment microbial communities from Lake Kivu, Rwanda - Sediment site 48cm | ecosystem: Environmental > Aquatic > Freshwater > Lake > Sediment | place: Rwanda: Western Province, Lake...
AAAGTTGTTTAAGACCCTGCATCGCCGTAACAAACTTGTGGTGAGCTTGTCGAATCCATTGACTGCCAAAGGTTTTCTTCGTTCGATGGAGCAAATCAAGTGCGGTTTTTTGAGTCTGGTGCGACGACCGCCGAATCATAAACTGGCTAAGAAGTTGGCCAAGCGGTTCAGGGGCAAGGCAGCCGAGGATTATTTCAGATTTCTGACCGAGCCGAAACTTGAGCCGACAAATAATGGTACTGAAAGACAGATTCGTGCGGTGGTAATTGACCGAAGGATAACACAGGGTACTCGCGGCTATGCCGGCATGCGCTGGTGCGAACGTATCTGGACGGCGTTGGCCACCTGCAAAAAGCAAAACCGGAACGTCTTTAAGTTTATCCATCATACACTGGTTGCTCACTGTACTGATACTTGTTATCCTGAATTACTGTGAACGGTTACGAATGTTGAAATCCAACGACGCCGAGGAACTGCCCCGGTAACGGATGAGCAGGCTCGTGGCTTTCTTTGGCAGCCTGATTTCAAAGTCAGACAGCAGTTCCTGACCGGTAAGTGTTCGTTGCTGCTTAGCACGGGCCTCGTCGATGAACTCAACCCAATATTGGGAGTCGGCCTTTAGCGCGTGCAGACCGGTCTGCAACACCGGATACGGGCATTCACTGCGGCGAAACGCGAGCACGATGCCCGCATCGAGGTCGGCGCGGTGGAACTGCCACGCGACAAAAGCGTCTGCCCCAATACAAGCGGGCGTGAGCGGGTAGAAGTCGCCGTACCAGAACTTCTGGTTTTCCTTGACCTCGGTTAGCGCAGCGAGGGCCTCTTCCATCGAGAACTTGTCGTTCAGGTAATCAAACTGGGTGATGGAGCCGCCGGTGGCGGCGCTGCGTAGAACGTAGGCTCTCGGCTCCCACGCACAGGCGGTGAACAGCGGCAGGTACTGGCTCAGACCGATGGTCTGAATCTGGTCCCAATCGGCGTGGCCGGGCGCGCAACTGGTATCGCTGCGCCAAAGAGGAACGGAGCGCATGAGTGTCTCGAGGTCAATGCGACGGCCGCCGCTGGCGCAGTTATCGATCCATAGGCCGGGATGGCGAGCACGCAGTTCGTCCCACATCGCATAGTGGCCTTCGACATAGCGGATCTCGGTGATACCCTGCCGATCGGGTGGATCGGCGCCGCGCCAAAAGTCGAGAGGGTCGATGTTGAAATCGTTGCGATAGACATTAAGACCGAATTCGGTGATGCGGTTTGACAACAGATCTGTCAGCCAGCGGCGCGCGGCTTTATCGCTCACTTTGAACAGCCCTCCATTCGTGCCGCCGAAGACGAACTCCGGGTGTTCGCGGGCGATTTGTGTGCTGGGAGCCACACGCTCCGGCTCAAACCAAAGCAGAAATTTCAGGCCCAGGCGATGGCAGGCGTCACTGACCGGCTTCAGGCCGTTCGGAAAGCTCTTCGGTTTGCAGAACCAGTTGCCCACGCCATTCGGGAATCCGCCTTCAAACCACGCCGCGTCGAACCAGTGCGTGTCGCAGCCCAGTTCGTGCGTAGCCTGGACGGCGAGGAGTTGGCCTGCCTCAGTGCTCCATTCCGGCCGCGTCCAACTATAGCGGTCGAAGCATTGCGCCGCGACGGGCAGGCGCAGCGGACGACCGTCGAGCCTTGGCACATACTCGAAGAGCAGCAGGCGGCGAAAGCGATTGTGGGCCGTGAGGCGGTCGCCTGTCCACGGCATCACCAGGATGCGCGGACTCCGGACGCGTTCGCCGGGATGAAGCTTGAAGTGCGTTTTCTCCATCCCCGCCTGCAACCGTGTAGGGCCGGTGACGGACCGCTCAAGTCGCGCGGCCCATTGGCCCGACCAACCGATGGCGGCGATAAGGCCCTCATCACCGTACTGGAGATTGAAAAAGGGGAACGCACCGTTCGACGGACGGCCGCCCGCTGGAGCGAACGCGACTGGCTTGCCGGGTTCAAGCGTCGTCTCAAGCGGCAGAAACGAACGTTCGCCGCACACGTCACCGACGAGTTGGTGCAGGATGACGGGTTTGCGGTAATAGCCCGTGCGCAATTGGGCGTCGAGCACCTGGATGTTCTCGAGGATCGGCGTGTCCTGCGCGCCCGTGTTCTCGAAATGCAGCAGCCACTCGGCGGCGGCGTAACGTTTGTACACAGTGACGGTGGCGCTGATGCACAAGCCAGTCTTCGCGTCCATCCAGTGGACTATGTGGATGATACGGCTTCGCTCCTCCTTCGTCTCAGCCGAGTGCTTCCAGTTTATCAGCAATTCGGCAGACGGCATATCATCATAGACGAATGAAAACGGTGGAGAACCCACTAGAAACGGCTGCCGGTCCTCGTCAGCCCATATTTCCCTGCCGTCGTCCATGACGATTCGGGCGTCGGCCCAGTCGGCCTGGTCGTGGCTTGGACCATCTGGCGTGGTGTCCACCTTGAGCGTGATTTCGCACGTGCCCGCCGGCAAATCGATGTTCACTGGTGCCGCGGCCCCGCCGCCTTTCAGCGTGGGTGTGCGGAGTAATTCCTTGCCGCTGACTTCGACGCTGAACTGAGCTGTGCCGAACCTGCCCTCAGTGTCGAAGTTATTGTCGATGCCGGCCAACGCCTTGAACGCTTTCACGCCGGGCGGCAGGTGCAGAACAATTTCGCTGTTGGCATGTGTGCCAAGACCGTGTTTGAACTCCTGCTGCCCGATCTTAATCGGCGTCTCTATACATGACTGGCCGAAGCGCAGCACGCTGTGGTCCTGCCGCCTAAGTTCGACACGCACCGCCGGCTCATATCCCGGCGGCCAACGGCCAGTGAACGCGACACTGGCCCAGTTGAGCATCTCCTGCGTTTCCTCGGCGCTGGCCATGACGGCGTCTTGCGGCGCGTCAGTAGGAATCTCAGCGTCCTCCAAGGCCCAGCCAGTCACCGACAGAGATAGGCAAAACAGAGAAGCTATGTTGGCGAGTTTTGACATTGGTTCATTCCTCTATCATATCCAGCCGTGCTCTTTATTCGATGTTAAAGCGAGCGATTGTGCCGTGTTTTAGATTATAACGGTAAACTCTAATAAAGAAAAAGTAGGTCAATAGAAGATAAATACAAGATAAAGCCAACCCGATACAAAGGTATATAACAAGTCTGCTGGAAAATAATCCATGTACAAGGATAGCTCTCATGCTTTCAAAAACATAAGAGGCAGGAATTACTCTGGAGAAAATCCGCAAAAAATTAGGCAAATTAGAAACCGGATAAAAAACCCCTGAAAATACAGAAAGAACCATAGGAATAGGCCAGCCGATCCATTCGGCAGCAGTCCCTAATCGGAAAATGAGCGCCGATACGAAAATGCCCATCGCCATGCCAAAAATAAAAAGTATCAAAAGAAACGGCACAAGAAACAAGCCGATTCTGAAGATATTATAGCCGAAACACAGGCCAGCGATTAATAGCATAAGCAAAAGGCCGCAGATGCCCATGGCGATGCTTGTCAGCACTAAGCCAGATATATATTCGTCGATTTTAAGCGGCGAAGCAAAATAGTTTATAAAATTGCGCGACCAGATATCTTCCAAAAAAGTGGTCATAACGCCATGCTCGATGCAGGTGCTAAATCCCCAAAGAATAATAGCACCCAAGATGATATTAACGAAACTGAAAGTATCTCTGCCCAGGCTGCCAAGGTACTTGGTGATAAAACCCCATAGAATCACGTCTATTATTATCCATAAAAACATGCTCACCAGCCTGGTGGGATTACTCTTTATCAGAAAAATCTGGCGTATAAAAACCGCGTAAATTCTTGAAATGCTCATATATCAATCTTTCATAGGTTCGGCGACCTTACTACAAGAACGAAAGGGGCTCTCTGGCCGCGCTTATGAACAATTCTTCCAAATCCTTTTTCCTGTGTTCGGCAGGCAGGGTTCGCGGATTGCCGCTGAGCAGTATCTTACCATGTGAAAGAAATAGAACCCTGTCGCAGACAGCCTCGATCTCGTACATATTATGCGAAGTCCACAAGACAGTTGTTTGCGTTTCTGCCACCCAATTTTTTATTCTTTCGCGTATAAAATTGGCGACGCTTGGATCCAAAGAGGCAGTCGGTTCGTCGAGCAGCAGTAATGATGGTTTGTTAATCAGGGCTTTTGCCAAATTAAGGCGGGTCAGCTCGCCTGAAGAAAGCAGACCTGCTTTAGTCTTCGCAAAGCTCTCCAAGTCAAAATCACGCAGAAGAAATTTTATTTTTTCTTTCAGATTCCGGACCTGGTACAGCCAGCCGAAAACATACAGGTTTTGGCGCACGGTGAGATTACCAGGCATCTGGGCATAAACTGCCGCAAAATTCATTTGTTTCACAATTTCAGTGCGGTGTTCCTTCAAATGCTTGCCAAGGATTTCTATTGAGCCATGGGTGGGTTCAAGGATTCCCAAAATCATATTAATCGTGGTTGTTTTTCCGGCGCCGTTCGGCCCAAGCAGACCGACTATTTCACCCGGCTTTACGGCAAATGTAATATTATCCACTGCCCTGAATGAGCCGTATTCTTTAACGAGCCCAGCGACTTTTAAGGTTTCATTCATAACCTGTCCAACCAGTTAATGATCCTAATAATAATGTTGTTTCTGATTTGGGGATATGTATTTGTTAATGTTTGGAAAAGATTCCTTCACCGTGCGGTCCGCCGTGGGCGGATTGGAAAGTAAAAAACCTCATTGACAAAAGGATCAGGACATTTCCCAAGGCCAGTCCGCCGAAGGCTGATTTCTCCCCGCCGGAGGGGGTGCTGGCATACTGTTTCAGACGGCAAACCTACTTCGGGGTAACTGTGTCAGCAGTTTGAAAACCACTGTTCACGATCTCCGGCCTTAGCTCCCAGAGGCCCTCTCTATCATCGCAATTGTTTCGAACGCCTCCACATACACATGACAGGGTCTTTCAGTTCTCTGCGGGGTTTTGCCGATAAATAGTAATGGTCGTTATTCAGAACCATACTATGGCGGCAAAACGTATCTTCCTGAGCGAGACACAGAGACGGACACCGGCAATCCACCTATGACGGACCGCTGCGCGGAGGTACAATCGCAGGGCTTATGACCAGCGTTTTCAAAAGCAGAATGCCAAGCCAACTACAGCTCCTTGTTCTACCGGGGAAATGGTGAACTGGACCTCGCTCTGTTCTGGAAGATTCAAAAAAGCATCGTGGATAAAGGCAGTTAGGAAGTGTCCTAAAGCAGCTCCAACCAGTACATCCGAAGGATAATGGCGGCGGCCTTCGACTCGCGCCCAGGCAACTCCGCTTGCAGCAAGAGCGTTGCCGATCTTAACGACGGACCTGAGATTCGTGGGCAAATCAGTGTAGTCCAGATTGCGATTAGCAAGGGTCATAAAGGAAAATGCTGCAGAAGTATGGCCAGATGGAAAGCTAGTATCACTACCTTTGTCAGGGCGCTTGCGACCAGTAGCATCTTTCAGTAAAGCTGTTGCACCGCCAGTAGCACTTGCCGCAGAAACCTCGACCGCAAGCCCCTTTAGCTTTGAATACGACCATTGCACCGGGTTGTCACCACTGCGAGTAGCCAGGGCAGTCACGACCGCTTCGACTCCAATCGCGTTCATCAGATTATCGCTGGCATCTCTCGCATTTTTCTCCGAGCCAAATATAGGAGTGTGTTTTACCGCCCAGTCTGAGGTTTTCTCATCGAAGTTGTCTATGGCAAAGACCAACGCGCCGGCTAACGGAATAAGGGTTTCCGAATCGAAAAAGGCATTATGTGCAGCCCGTATAATCCGGTCAGAGTCTATCGGCCAGAGGGCATCCTGGCCCCAACCACGACCATTTTCCAAGTTCCCACAACCGCCAACGATGAGTGTCACTATAATCACCGCAAATAAAAGCGGTTCTTTGTATAAGGATACCATCTGAATTCTGCACAGCAAACCTGATAAACCGTGACTTAGGCGCGCACTTTTGTTGCACGCGCGATTATGATTATAATATCAACGTAAATTCTTTGTTCTGTTCCAATATATAATTTTTTTACTTTTAGCTTGATCTCCCGTATAGCTTCATAAACAGTACTCCTGCACCCTGCGGCCTTGCTAAGCCCTGCCCCATAGGCCTGTCCTGAGCCGCGCCGAAGGATGGCAGGGCTGCCTCCGTTTCTGCTTCGAGATAAGACACGGGGGCGAAAAACCGCCTTATCAGTACTGATAAGGGCCTTTTCTATCCTCGCTGCTTGATACTCGATTCTTGATGCTCGTTGTTCGCTACCCGAAGACGGAACGAGTATCCAGTATCAAGCATCCAGTTCAGATTTCAGTCCACGTGCCTGGAACCGGCACGGAATAACGGCCCTGTGCATCGGCCTGGACCGGTGCCGGGCTATCCGAGGTTAGATCGTCCACATTCGGGCAGAACTTGAAATCGGAGGCCGTTACTTCTTCCCAGGTGACAATCTTGCCAGTGTGAACTGCGGCGCTGCCCATAATGGAGGCTAGATTTGCAAACGCCACCAACCTCGCCTTTCCAAGAGTTGATACGCTCGGAACCTTTGACGAAGACTTCCTCGCCGGGCGCCGCTCGGTAGGTGATCCGTTTGCCATCATCGGTGCCGCTACGGATGGGCTTGACCCATTCGCGATACGTTCCGGCATGAACGGTCACGGTATCACGGCTCGGTCGTAGATCCGAATATCATCTATCAGGCCGGACCAGAAACTGCCAGGCGCAAGGCTCGTGCTGGCACCGATGTGCAGGCAGCCGGTCGAATCGGGCAATGTAGTCTGCGTGTCACCGGCCACAACAGCATCGTCCACATACAAACGCCTATTTGTACCGTCCCACGTCAAACCCACACGGTGCCACTGGTCGTCCGTTACTACTATCTGCGATATCAAAACCCGGACTCGCGCACCTTCGGCTGCAAGCTCAGTCATCAGCCAGCCCATTGGCGGAAGCGTGGAAAGCCAGTTCGCCCCGCCCTCCTGACATAGGATACCCGCTCCGGGAATGTTTCCCTTTATCCAGGCGAATACGCTGAACGGCCCATTTGCTGGATTCAAGACAAACGGCGTGCTTATATAGTCATCAACTCCATCAAGCTCCAGAGCGCCTTTGACCTGCCCTTCATCTGGCCGCCAGAGCGGATTTGCAGTCATGACAATGCCGTTGTGGGTGCCGGCACTATCCTGCGCAATGTTGCCTTCGGTCTCGTCCAGCTTCCAGTGCGCCACCGTGCCAGGATATGTCACCCAACATTCACCTAAGACACGTACATCCTGAATATCCACGATATGGTCACCAAATGGTGTCGGGCCGATGTCAACAGATGGTTCATCCTGGCCCCAGTATTGAGCTAACTGCGAAAAATCTTTCAAATCTACAATTCCGTCGCCGTTGAAGTCGACGATGGGCATAACGGCCGCCTGCCAGATATCGTAGCCACCCTGGCCCCCCGCGCGATTACTGTGGAAGTACAGAGTGGAACCATCGAGCGACAAGAAGCCGTTTTCATCAGAAGCCGGACCATTCACTCTGGGCCCAAGATTCATGGGCTCACTCCAAGGATCAGAGATGGTAGCACGCCTCATCATATACAGATCCGCGCTGCCGAAACCACCGGGACGGTTGGACTCAAAAAAGAGCAACAGGCCATCGCCAAGCAGAAACGGTCGAGCATCGAACGCGGAGCTGTTCACCGTGGGTCCGAGATTTACGGGTTCTCCCCAGGGATCATCTCGGGTCGCCCGGCGCGTTACCCACAAGTCCGCCCCTCCATAACCGCCAGGACGCGCGTCACTGCTCCATCCGGAAAAATACAGTTCTAGTCCGTTGGGAGATACGGTCGGGCAGGTCTCATCATATGCACTATTGACTGTGGGACCGAGATTGATGGCTGGGCCCCAATCATCGTCTAGTTTCTGGCGTCTCTTCATGTAGAGATCTTTCCCGCCGTAGCCACCGGGTCGATCTGTTTCCGTACCCCAGTACAGTTCCAGACCATCGCGCGTAGTGAAACTGGGCTCGACCTTGATGAGGTTCCAGTCGGATTCATCCCACGGTCCAAAGTTCTCAGGGGATCCCCAGGGCGCGTCCTGTGTGGCCCGCGAGACTCTCCAGGTTTCCCATGCCCCCCCAGTGCCACTCCGACGTTCAAACCACAGGGACAGACCCTCGGGAACCGGTTGAATTTCGTACAGGGAAGTATTAACGACCGGCCCACAATTCTCCGCCGGGCTGAAGACGAAATCCGCCTTTGCCGGTGCCGTCGCTGCCAGCAACAGACCGGCCACCAACAGCAGAGAAACCACCTGACGCTCCGTGAGATGCTGTGTCGACTTCTTGTTCCCAGACATGATCGTTACCTCCATTCTTGTTCCCCATCGTGGTTTGCGATATAGTGGAGAGGTCTTGCACCCGGGTGCGCAAACCAATCGCCCGGGTCAGGCCGGGCCGGTGAGTGTTCTGCTTGGCGGCGAAGGACTCACCGGCTGAATTTTTGTTCACGCGACTTTAGACGCCTATGTTTAACGCTGCTCTTCGGCGACCACCTTTCTGAAGCTCGTTTCTTTCAACTTTTCATCACGGCCGGCAAAGTCGTTTGGGTCGGGAGAACCTATTTCTTAGGCTCCTTGATCACCTCGGAGCCGATGTCTTCCGATCGGCTGAATGGTCCAGCGGGATCGACCTTGCCGGTCACGGTCACATGGGACATCTTCGCCTGGGCACTCAGGGGGCCAGCGTGAGAGCTCAGCGCCAGGCCGATATATACAGCCCCGTTCATAGCGACCTGCGCTACTGCAGGGTAAGACTCTGTAATGGGCGTGATGGTCCAGCCGCCTTCGAAATCCTTCCAGTCCAGGCCATCGCTTGAGTGCTGGGCCCTGAACGTATTGCCTTGACGAATGAGTCTGACCCAGTGTGGTAGCGTCACCGCATTGGGGTCCGTATGGCAGGTGTGGGTTATTGCACCCGTCACGGGCCGATACTGGAAGCAAAAACGATTGACCGGCGTAATGTACACTGCAGCGAACTTCGAGTTAGGGCCAAGAGTCTCACGAATCATGATCCCCGCCTTTGTCCAGTCATCAACATGATCAACTCTGTCGATCCTGGCCACGATAGAGCCATTCCCCGTGAGCTCCTTGTGCGCATAGTGGAACTCATCGGAAGTGGCCCATATGTCCCAACCACTACCGACAAGAGTATACGTGTCAGAACTGTGCTCGTACCGGATGCCCCCGGGGAACCGTGGGATGTCGTCCGGTTCGTCCTCTGTCAAGGCCCCAAGTGACTGGATCGTCGACATCCCAGGTTGGAGATCCGCGATCCAGATTTCGACATGTCCTATACCCCCACTGCCACAGGCCATCGCCAGTCGAGGCTTGTTCGGGTCAGGAGACCAACTGACTTTCCCAAACGAGCCTTTAAGCACCTTTACGTAGTCCTGTGTTGAAAGATCGTAGACCCAAAGACCCCCATACCACGAAAGTCCAACGATAACCTCTCTCTGATCCTTCGACCAACCGCTAACGTTGCCGAAAGAATGAGAACCGATGCGCTCGACAAGCAGCGATTTGGCCGCGATATCCACAACCTGAAATGCAGAATCGTGCTGGCGACAGGCGACATACTTTCCATCAGGTGATACAACGGGATACCAAGATGGGCCGGTGTAGACCAACGCCTCAGGTTCAAACCGCCTCCGGGGGCCGCGCGAGTCAGGAGAGGTGTCTTGCTGGGAAGGGCCGTCGATCACGTTCGGATCTATCATAAGTGAATAGACATAACAGTCATGGCGTGAACTGTAGAAGACGCGTTTGGACGTATTGTCCCAAGAGGGATAGCCACCATCTCCCACATAGAACGGATTGCCCTTGCCGTCTGCTCTGACGAGCCATACCTGCTCTTCCAGTGCTGCGAGGTCCCTTACACCTTCGACCTGCACTCCCGCATCAAGCACATCCAGGGGCAGTACGTGGCGGTCGCGAACATAGGCAATGTAGCGCCCATCGGGAGACCATTCTGGGTCCTTGCCGGGGCATGTCACAAGGTGGGTCTGGCCCGATTCCAAGTCCAGGATCTCCACTGCGCTGGCGCCCACCATGCCTCGGCTGTAGACGATCTTGGTGCCGTCAGGAGACCAGGAAGGATGAAAGCCTTCCTGGACGACACGTCTGGCCTTCGCCGGCAACTGTCGCAGGTGTTTCTCCGCTATCAGCACCGGCCAAAAGGCGTTTCCTTCGGGCTCGCTGTCTTGGGGGTGCCATGGCCTGCCCGCGACTATTGCATCGGACACATGTCTGAAGCACCAGGCATTCCACCGTTCCGTTGTGAACGATGGCAGCCCACGGGCTCGCTCGTAGATCGCTGCGGCCTCGTCATAGCGACCCAAGGCGAGCAGGAGGGAATAGACACGAAAGCAATAGAGAGCCTCCTGCGGCCGCAACGAGACGCATGTCTTGGCGTCTCCAAGAGCTTGGTCTAACAAGCCCATCTCCATCCGCGTCTGGGACCGTTCGTCGTACACGTCAGGACTCTGCTGGGACAGGGCAACCGCTCGATTATGATTCTTGAGTGCTTTTGCGAGTAGCTCGCTGGAATGACGCGATAGCCCAAGGTTCCGTAAGGCTACTGCCAGGAGGTTGTAGCCCGCCGGATCGCTCTTTCGCAGGGCAAGCATGGCGTACGCTTCCCGCTCCATCGACTCGAAGTCTCTGAGCAAATGGAATATCGTCGCGAGAGCGTGATGCGAGGGATAGTGGCCTGGATCGAGTTCTACCGCCTGTTGCAGGGACTCAAGAGATTGGCTGACCGTGCCGGCCATGATCGCCCGGTTGAAATACGCCTCAGCAGTCTCTGAAAACAATTGCGTCCCCCTCAAATGGTACTCTCGCGCTCTGTCAGCCCAGGCTCTTCGTGCCCGAGGGTCGACTGGATCATTCTCCAGCAGAATTCTGGCGAGTAGGAAACACGCTTGGCTGGCGATTTCATTAGGCTCATCAAGCAGGCCTTGCAGTTCCTTGATCGCCTGGACGGGTCCTCTGGATTCCAGGATGAGCCGGGCATGAAGCAGCCGTGCCCTGGTACCAAGATGTTTGTCTTCGAGGATCAGGCTGACCTCTTTCATCGCATCTTGGTATTGGCCATGGGAGATAAGTTCCTGTGCTCTGAGCAAATGGGCTTCGGCTTCAACGCTCGCGGCGTTGTGCTGTCGGCGATACATCTCGCCCGCGAATAGGCCGAGAAAAGCGAGAGCCGCAACACATGCTGACATCATGACTTGTATTCGATGTTTGCGTACCAGTTTTCTGAGCCGATATATCGTGCCGGGCGATCCTGCTAATACCGGCTCATGCCTCAGGTGGCGTTCGATGTCCTCGGCCAGGCCGTTCGCTGTTTCGTACCTACGGGCACGGTCCTTCTCCAGCGACTTCATTACAATCCAGTCCAGGTCGCCGCGAATTGCTTTTCTCAGTAAATCAGGGGTCGAATTGCGACGCTTGGCTATATCGGTCAACGTGCCACCGAGGGTGCTGAGTTTCGTGGACGGCTTGGCAGGCTCTTGTTCCCGGATGACCCGCTGCATCTCGATGTAGCCGGCCTTGCGAAGCTCCTCTTCACTGAAGGGCGTGGTCCCGGTCAGCAGTTCGTAGAGCAGAACGCCAAGTGAATAAATATCCGTCCGTGTATCAACATCTAAGTCACTCAATTCGGCTTGCTCAGGACTCATATAGGCGGGTGTGCCGATGATGTGGGCGTAACGGGTAAACAGCGTCTTTTCTGTCAGCCGCTGGTTGATGGCCTTGGCAATCCCAAAGTCGATGACCTTTGGAACGGGTTTGCCATCATGGTGTGTGACCATCACGTTGGATGGCTTTATATCCCTGTGGATAATGCCCTTCTGGTGAGCATGCTGGACGGCGTTACAGACCTGGATGAACAAGTCCAACCGGTCCTTCGTGCTCAGGCTGTTCTTGTCGCAGTAATCGGTGATAGAAACGCCCGTGACCAGCTCCATTACGAAGTATGGCCTTCCTGTTTCAGTCGCCCCGGCATCGAGGACCTTGGCGATATTGTGATGATCCATCATTGCCAAAGCCTGGCGCTCTACCTCAAATCGGGCAATAACCTGCCTGGTGTCCATGCCCAATTTGATAATCTTCAAGGCGACTTTGCGGCGGATTGGCTGTTCTTGCTCGGCCATGTAGACGACAGCCATGCCGCCTTCGCCGATTTTCTCTAACAGCTTGTACCGGCCGATGACCGTACCGGGACCTTCAGTTATGGTAATATCACCCAGGGCCACATCCGCACAGAAAGCTGAACCGTCAAGAAAGCTCTCTGCATCGTGTGCCCTGAGCAGTGCCTCTACATCCGCCCGCAGTTTGCTACTATCTCTACAGACTTTCGCTAAATATTCATCGCGTTCAGCCTGGCTTTCAAATCGGATCGCCATATTGAAGATTTCTTCTTCGTTGTAACGCTCACCCAACACGGCCTTCGCTCCTTTACAATGTACCCTCACTATAATAAGCGCAATCTAAGCCCTGATTGGCTCACCAAATCTTAGAAATAAATCAAAAAACTGATACCATCAAGCAACCACAGGTGTACGCCGCTCTAACCGATCTCTCGAATAAGCCAAGCGCGCGCATAGGTCCAGTACCGCTTAGCGGTTGCCGGAGAAATGTCCAAGACTTTAGCTGCCTGCTCGATAGTAAGTCCAGCAAAGTAGCGGAGCTTTACCAGTTCAGACTTGACCTTGTCTGTCTGTGCCAGCTTTTCAAGGGCTTCGTCCAAAGCAATCAGATCCTCCAGTTGTGGCTGTCCGTCACTTGCCAGAATTGTCTCGCTCAACTCAACTTTCTGGTGGCCACCACCCCGCATCAGGCTACTTTTGCGACGTACATTGTCGATGATGATCCGCCGCATAGCCTCAGCCGCCGCCTTAAAAAAGTGACCACGACTCTTCCAATCTTGGGCTTCTGCACCAACCAAGCGAATGTAGGCTTCGTGGACCAGAGCAGTCGCCTGTAACGTCTGCCCCGGCGGCTCACGAGACAGCTTTTGAGCCGCCAAAAGCCGGATCTCCTCGTAGACCAGAGGAAGCAATTTGTCCGCAGCTTTCGCGTCCCCTTGTTCGATAGCATTCAAGATGCGTGTAACGTCGCTCATAGAGACTTTCCACGCCAAAGCCGCAAGTTAAGCGCATGGCCAAAAGCAAGCATAGGCAGCCATGCGTCGAAATCTTCGGATATCTGCTCCGGCACGACTATTATGCCAGTAAGAAGCTCATTTTTCAAGAATTGAAATGCTGTGGAGTAACACGTTGATCAGGGTCAAACTCTCATCTTTTGTGTGTTTTCTACACCTTTGGTTCACACTCATCATTACCTATATTGATTTTAGAGACCGCAGATATACCAGAAGGGCTTGGAGACCGGTCTCACCAGCAGCCGGCACGCACGCACAAAGTCAACCCAAAACGGCCCTATTCGGCACTTGCCTGATTTTAGGCCAGTTGTCGTAAGTGGTTGTCTCAGTCTGTGGCAAATGCAAAGATTTAAATACTTCAAAATCTTTATATACGTTGAAGGTTCAGATAGAATTCAAAGACCAAAACCTGTCAAATCCCGATAAAGGCTTATCTTGCAAAGAAGCTCATTCAGGAGATGGCAGGTCCGAACATCTTTCGATTTTAACAAACCTTTTAATTTGGCCTATTCCGGCCTGGAAAACCTGGAATACCTTAAAAAGGCCAGAAGTGCTGAAAGGTTCTTCTTAGCCAACGCTGCATAAACTCAGTTTTTCCTCACGACACTTCTTACTTTTTTTCACTTCTTTTTCTTACCTTCTTTTTATTCTCACCGCCATTGCTCATTTTCCCCGACGGCATTTGCCTGCTGATGCTGATTATCTATCCAGCGGCCATCGAGAAGGTCTTGCCAAAAAATCGCTCCCCTGAAGGCCGCTCTTTTAGCGCCTGCTCGCTGGCCTGGATAAATTCCCGGCTGACCCGGCTGATACTGGACTTGCTTACACCGACCGTCTCTGCCATCTCTGGCAGTATCTGTTGGTAGTTACGTGTGGAAATCCCTCTCATTAATATCTCCAGAATCCGTGTGCATAATCGGCTATTGAGCAGCATCGCTTCGTAGGTGGGAATCTCCAATTCCTTACCGATGCCCTTACCTTTGAGCCGAAGCCGAGGCTTTTCCAGTCGTAGCTTACGCTCTGACAAATTAACCAAGCCTTTCTGGCTGCCATACCAATGGATATCACCAGCTTTTTTGCCCGGATGTTTCGGCCCAGCTACTTGTTGGGCGGACATAATCAAGATCGCCTCGATCGTTGCCCTGCCAGCTACGTCAATCAATCCATCTACGGCCATCTCTGCCTTGGTTATTAGCTCCAGCAGGGGCAGCAGTAGCTGTCCTTGCTTGCTGAGCAACTGTGCTAATTTCTTGCTGTCTTTTTTGTCGATGATTTGGCATTCTGATTTCATTGGCTACTCCTTTCCTTTTTGATTGTTAAAGTTTTTTTTGCCTGATTCTATCACCAAATCAGGCATGGAGTAGCCATCAACCTTCAACTACGGATGGGACAACCTCTTAAAAAAGCGTAATACTACTTTTGTAGGTCACCTTCCTTCCATGGGCCAAACTGCAAAATTCTGTCTTTTTGCCCCTTCAGTATGACCATCGCCAGTACATCCAGATGCCGGGCACAGTATTGTTCTACTTCTTGCGGGCTCATAACGATAAAGGCGGTCGACAGAATATCAGCAGTTGCCCCATCAGGGGCATAGGCCCAGGCAGCCCGTTTACCTTCCGCCGTTCGAGCGGTGCGGGGATCAATAATGTGCTGGCCCTTCTGCATCCCCGAACCGCTTACCGCGCTGCGTTGCAAGTGCACGTAAGCCAGCGTCTGGCTGCGATCGAGAGGATTACTCAAAGTCAGAGGCCAACCTTTCGTTCCTGCCGGAGCGTCCATAGCCAGCACCGTACTGAAGCCACCGTGAAGTACGGCAGTTTCAATGCTCCAGTCTCGCAGCAGTTCCGCCATTACATCGAGGGCGTACCCTTTGCCGATGCCGCCCAGATCAACCTGTACTGGACTAGCCAGCAGTTCAACCGTATAATTAGTTTCGTTCAGCTTTATAAGATTCATGCCGGTCTGCTGTCGGGCAAGATTTAGCTCCTGCTCGGAAGGATTGCGTAAGGTTTTATCTTTATTAAGCCAGCACCTAAGTAGTGAGCCGATGGTGACATCGAAAGCACCGTTGGTTTCGGCGTAAAGCCGGGCGGAAAGTTTCAGACATTCGAATGCAGGCAGGCCAATCAAGAGAGGCTGCCCGGCAGGAAGATTATTGATCCTGGAGATGTCGCTATTCTCGACGAACCGGCTCAGCTCACCTTCGAGCTGATCAAGCTCATCGAAGGCCTGCCCCGCTGCCTGCTCCGCGTAGCGGGCATCGTCATGCTGGATGATAATCTCAAAAGTTGTTGCCATTGCCTGGTGTGAAAAGCGGCGCAGCCCGGTGATTGAATCCCAATTTAGCCCTAATTTTACATTTTGCATTTTGATTTTTGAATTTCTTATTATATCTCGCCGCCCTGCCAGAGCTGCCAGAGGTCTTTTCTTACCAGGCCAATCAATTTGACCTTGGGACGCAACCACACATAGTATGGCTTGTCAAATATGTACATATACATTTGCCGCTGCTGGAAGGGAGTCTGCTCGTAAAGCTTTTTGGCAATCGCATCCTCCAGGCTGGGCGATGCGATGATAACCGGTGCCGCCGGCGTATTCACGTCAACATTGTTTCTATATTCGACACTCGTAAAGAAACGGAAGTACCAGGGCAAAGGCCAATAGTCATCACCAGGGCAGATAACCTGAATGTGCATGGCAAGGCCGGCAGGGTGCACTTTAGCGATCTCTTGCACGCGCTGCACAACGGTGAAAACCTCCGTAGTCGGATGGGCGTAGACGTAGGGATTCCGGCTGTCAGTATAATATACATAGTTGGCCAGGTATGCCTGCCAGGCCAGATGTGCTCCGCTGGCAACAAGCAACAAGATGACGGCTGTACGGGCCAAAACGTTTGGCGCCAGCTTTATCATGGCGGCGGCGCCAACGCCTGCCAGTAAAATCATGCCGTGCAGAAATCCCAGCATGCACCACGGAGTTTTATAGGGAATGACCGAATATACGACAGTCATTATTAAGGTGTAAAAGGCAATAAACCTGAGTAGGCCTTGACTTGTCGCCAGCAAAGTGCGTCTTGATATGGCAACTATGAACCCGGCCACCGCTAAGATTATGATAAAAGCCTCGCTCCAAGCAGGCCCGGCGCCGTATCTGAAATACAGTAGCATTTTCAGATAATAGTACCAGGGATGAATGTGCAGGTTGTTATGGCCGGCCCGGCTGAAATAGTTCGCGTAGGTGCGAAAAGAATCCAGGACGCCTTTTGGGTTGCTAAAAAATGATGAGTAAAAAAGGGCAGAAACTGCCACGGCAACAACAAGGCCCGCAACGATGTGCCACAAACCCCGCCTCAAAGGCGGGGCTAAATATCTCTCGACTTCGCTCGAGACAGGTTTAGCCCCCGGTTTTACCGGGGATTTTGCCCATAAGCGCGTAAGTAAAATAGCCAACAGCATTGAGCCGAAAGCGATAATGCAAGTTTCTTTGGTAGCGTGCATCAAGCCAAGAAATACTCCGGTCAGAATCGCCCAGAAAACGTTCCTGCTCTGCACGTAGCGGTAACCACAGACTATCGCACCAAAAGTAAAAGAGATTAGCAGGATTTCCATGATGTAGTACCGGCTGTAAAAAACCATAGCCGGTGACACTGCGGTAAGAAATGCCGCGCAGATTGCACTGGTGCGTCCCAGGCCATCAAGTACGAGCAAAACAAGCACCACCAGCAGCAGGCCGAAGAAAACGGGCACCACGCGGAGGGTAAACTCAGTTACCTGGGTCAGTTTTTTAGCGGAGCTGAGCCATGCGGGAATCAAACTGAGATAATTAAGTGCTGGGCCGTGATATTCGTTGGGGTCGTACGTGTATGTGCCTTGTTCCAGCAGCCAGCCAAACTTCTCGGCATGAACGGCCTCGTCGCCGTGCATGGGGCGCTGCGCAAGCCTGGGCAGCCGAAGCGCAGCCCCAATGATTGTCGCGCCCAAAATCAGGACGCAACATTTCGCCGACCTGCTCATTCTACCGGTTTGCCGTAAACATCGACTTCAATATAGTGATTCAAATCGTTGCTGGTGTTGCCGTTGCTGTAAAGGCGAACGTACCGGCCTTGTACGCCGGGCATACAATCAATAAGTTTGCCCTCGGCAGTTTCAGTGTAGTGCATATTCTTGCCGACACCAAAGCCGGCTGAGTTGTCAATATCATTGTTGAAGACGGTCTTGACATTCGTGATGAAATCTGCGTCGTCCGCAACCTGCACCACCACATCAAAATAAACACACGGCTGCTTATGATAGTGCCACACCACAATTGCGTATATCTCGTGCTCAGCACCCAGGTCAATGGTCACATGTTGCAGGAAAGGCCCTAATTCAACGTAACTGCCGTCGGCAGCTTCTTTGTCCCCATCGGTGATCATCTCTATTTCACCAATGATAGGCTCTTCATCGCTGGACTTTACAGGTTTTCCCAGTGCTACGTTCTTTGTGCCCGGCGGAGCTAAGAAAGGCGGACGGGGCTTGCCTAACGGCTTTTCCCAATTTGGCACTTGTGTATTCTGCGGCGTACCGACAAACATCGGCTTGGGCAGCTTTATATCTACCGCCACCAATCCAGAACTACCCGTATCACCGCCGACTGGGGTCTTTGCTTCTTGCGGAGGTTTTGTTGTTTCGGGGGTTTTCGCAGTGGGTGTTTCAGCAGGTTGTTTAGGTGACTCGCTGGGTTCGACCTTGGCAGTTTCGGGCTTCTTTGGGCCAGAGCTTGTCGACTTGGACTGCGATTGCTGCTCTGAAGGTTGACCTTGCGGCGGGGACTTCTTGCAGGAAACGACAAGGCAAAGAGACATCACAAACAACACAAGGACACAAATCTTTACTATGGAACTGAGACTTCTTGGCATCATTTGCTTCAAACCTCAAAAAATAACTGCCTGATTGACACGATCACTAATTGTCGATAAATGCGCACGCCCTTACCCGACAACCCAAAAATGCTATCCTGCCTATAAGACGTTGTCAAGCCGCACAATAGTATATTTTTCTTCTCTTTAATTAGCCCTGCCACCTGGCCTACTCCGCCGAAGCGGTTGCGAAGGCTGGATGGGTAGGGATAAGCAAGTTTCATTTTGAAAAATACAGCAGGGATTCAACCTCTGCCGAATCCCTGCGTTATCGACTGATCTGTCGCAACCGCCGCGATATGCACGCCTGTTTAGCCGTCGCCGGTACGGCGACGGACCCGCTACTAAGTTCGGGGCTAAAGCCGCACGTTAAGTTGTTCGGGCGGCCATCTGAACCGTTGGCGGTTCGAGACCTGCTTTGGCCAGAACGTAGTAGAGTACTGCCCCAACGAGAAAAGCGACAAGCGGCGCGGCTGGAATGTTGGCGATCTTAACCAACGGGGCGATTCCCACGATGAAACCGCCAGCCCACGAAATCCAACCTGCCAGATTCCAGCCTTTGCGAGGACCGGACCACTGCCCACCTGCGAGGAAGTAATCTACCAACATCGCTCCGCAGATCGGTCCGAACGACGCACCGATTACGGTAAAGACCGCACCGGCACTACCGGCCCAGCCGGTTACGGCCAGAACAATGCTCACAATAGTACCGAAGCCAACGGACAAAAATGGATTAACCTTCGGCAATGTGGTCTTGAAACTATTAGCAGCGATGAACGCAGAGAAGCAAGCCGATGGAAATGCGGCTATCGCCAGCAACAAACCCATCGTTTTTCCGGCCCCCGGTGATCCCATGACACTGCCCATGAAGCCTGTGTCAGTCGGATTCATGGCATAGTTATTCGTATTGCCAAATGCCCCTGCGGCGATCATAATGGCGGCACCCGCCGAAACAATAGCAGCCAGGGCGATGCCCACAAGGCCCCCCATCTGTACGTCTTTCTGATCCCTGCTGTTTGTGCCGAAGTCCACACCGGCGGCACCAGCCGTGGCAAAGAACCCGATAACGAATGACATACTCAACGCCATCACGCCGAAGAAACTTAAACCACCGCTCTGACCCGGCGCTGCGGCGAGACCTGCTGCAACAAACTTCTGAGGGTCAAAACTGCCTATCCCACCAAGGGTCTTCGCCAGCAGGATAACCAGGATGGCCAACGGTATCAGGGGCAGATATGTAGCGACCTTTGCAACATATTGAATACCCTTGAGGCCGACGAAGGCAGCCAGCGCCGCCCAGATGATCGCTATGATTTTTACGGCGGTGGCATTGCCGCCGACCAGAGGCGACAGGGCTTGGGAAGAAAAGTACGCATTGACGCCGAGCCAGCCGAACTGAAGAATTCCCATCAGGAAGCCCGGCATGAGAAAACCGCCCTGCGTCCCATAGGTCGAAGTGCCGACGACATATAGGGGCAGACCTGTCTTCAGACCGAGCATGCCTGGTACATAATAGAAAAGGAAGTGGCACAGCAACGCCGCGATGACTAGGCCGAGAAGGGCTGCCCCGACCCCTTGCGACAGCACGCCGCCAGGTATGGCAGAGCCGCCGCTGGGGGCCTGGCTCCAGAACACGAACCATAGGAAAATCCCCGCATAGGTGGGAGCCGTGTTCTTGTACCAAGGAGCCCGGTTGCTGGGCGGATTGGGCTTGGCCATACTCACATAACTTGGTAGCACTCCATTACTCATGGTCTTCTCCTTTCATCAAATATAAAAAATCAAATATCAAAATTGTAGAATCCCGATAAATCGGGATGAATTCCTTAATCCTTCGATCTTGCTCAGGACAAGTTTTGCATCTTACATTTTGATTTTCTTCGCCAGAACGGTGATGCAGCTCTAAAGCTATTCTGCCTGTGGAACTTCAATTCTTTTGCCGTTCTTGGTCGCAGATTCATGGGCACAGATGCCGGCCATGGTCCAGTCGGCCGCGGTCTTGGCATCGACAGCGGATTCGCGCTGTTCTATAATCGCACGGATAAACTCATGAGCCAAATGTGGATGAGAGCCGCCGTGCCCCGACCCTTGAATAAAAGAAGTGTGTTCGTGCTCTTGGTCATAGACGCCGTGTCCGGTGAAGGGAGCTATTTCTTTTGGCAGCAGGCGTCCGTAATCGGGGACCTCTATCCTACTGGCGTCTTCATAGCCGGAGTAAATGATCGGCCCTTCGCCGGCAATCTGCTCCCATTCAAAGGAAAGCTTCGTGCCGTACACGTCAAAGCTTTCTCTATACTGGCGAATGGTGTTAAAAAGGGATCTCGTAACCTCGCAGGCAAGGTCTGAATCACGCAGTTTCATAATCGCCGTCTCAATCGCAAAAGGCGAATTGTAATGCTTGATATAATCTTCCTGGATTCGGCCTGAGCCGTGGCAGACAACAGACTCAACTGGTTTTTTGGCAAGGCAAAGCAAAGGACTCACAGCGTGTGTGGCGTAGTGCATGGGCGGAAAACCGTACCAGTAAGCGGGCCAGCCGGGTAGTCCCATGTTCTGCTGATGCGAACCTCTCAAAAATTGAATCTTGCCGAGCTTGCCAGATTCGACCAGCTCTTTGGCGTAGAGGAACTCACGTGTGTAAACCGCCGTCTCCATCATCATGTAAACTTTGCCGGATTTTTTCCTGGCTTTGGCAATATCGAGGCAGTCTTTTTTAGTTGTAGCCATAGGCACGGTGCAGGCGGTGTGTTTGCCTGCTTTCAACGAGGCCAGTGACATCCATGCGTGGTCGGCTATGGGGCTGACGACGTGAATGGCGTCCAATTCGTCAATATCCAATAAGTCCTCGAATCTGGTAAAGCGCCTTTGGATTCTGAACTGGTCGCCAATCTCGTTGAGGTGGTCCTCGCTTCTCTGGCAAATGGCGTAGCATTCAGCATCTGGGTGTCTTTGGTAAATAGGAATAAACTCCGCTCCGAAGCCGAGCCCGACCACCGCCACCTTCACTTTTTTTGTCGGCATTTTTTCCGCCCTTTCACAGTTCGGGAACCTCACAAGGGTTCCCCCTTCGCGGAAGGCCCAATTGCGGGGCAAAGTATTATTTAGCCCCCAAATTTATTTGGGGGTCTTTCCGCGATTTTACCGCAGATTCGCCCCGGAAAGAACCATCAAGTAAGTATGCACAATTGCGACCAGGGCCAGCGCCAATGCGCAGTAACGATGAAATTGGGCAAGCAACTCCTGCCAATAAGTCCCGAAAAGCGGAAACATACTTAGAACAATGGATAGTATTACCGGCAGAGCCAAAAACATTATTATCCAGAAAGCGAGTTTTCGCGGCAATTCATACTTTTCGGGAATCCCAATATCGTCTGTCCGCCGCTGAAGGATCCTTTGCAGCCAGGGCCAGTAGTTTTTATTCAGCCGACAATTATCTGCCCACATAACCGCCAAGACTGCCAGACAGGCCGCGAAAACCGGAGCGGCAGTAGCGTGCAACATCAGCCAGTAACCATATATCTGTTTTCCCAAAAATAATCGCGGGACAAACCCCGTAACCAGCAGTACCAAAAAGCAAAGTAGTGCCAGCAGATAAACCAGCTTTCTAAGAACGCCCACCAGCGTAAACTTCTGCGGAACAAAAAGCAAGGTTAATAGAAAAACCAACACCCTCAACGGGTCGAAGATTCGCAGGCGGCGGTCAGCACCGAATAACTGGTCGGCTTTGGGCCGGAAAATAATAAGGTGGATAAAAATGCCCACGAAAACAATTACAAAACCTGCTATCGAAAGTGTACGGAACATATCTTTATAAATTCAAAAATCAAAGAGCAAAACGCAAAATTAAGAAAGTCATCCCGATTTATCGGGATTCCACAATTTTTATTTTTTATTTTTAGATTCTGTGTAGACCAGTACTTTTGCCACGCACGCCAGCGCCTTAAGCGCATACAGCAATAAGACCACCGCGATAATCGCGCAAGAGCATAAGGCTACAACCTTCAGCAACGGGCGAAACATGAATGAAAATGCAAACGCCCACGTGTAGAAAGCATCAAGACCCTCAAATTTGACCATTTTCTTTACGTAAGTCCGGTCCGCGACAACGGGCGAATCAACAGTGACTTTTCCGAATAAGAACGGCGAATCCAGACTATGACAGTCCTGGCAATGCCGCACGCCGAGCGACTGCGTGGCAGGCCGAACATTATGAGCGATCGGCCACATATAAGGCGCCGCCGCGGGATGATCGGGCTCTTCGGCAAGTTCCCCCAAATTATTAAGCTGATATAATTTCCCGCCCGCTATGTACAAGGCCTTTCCATTGACAGAGGCACTAAGAGCTTTTATCGCCTCTGCGATTTTTCCCTTAGTTATATTAGGCCAATCGCCGTTAGCAGGAAGCTCAAGGTCAGCGAAAACTTTGCCGGCCACCTTTTCGACAACATCGAGCGTTATCGGCTTAACCTGGCCATCCTCCAGAACTGCCCAGTAGGCCGGCCAAATCACTTTATGCGGCGCTATCTTGCTGTGTTCGCCCGGTTTAGCCGTCGCCGGCACGGCGACTGACCCCACAATACTATTGCCCTGCCTGGCAAAAACAGGCGCGACGATATGAGGCAATACCTCTTGCGCCTTGTTCACGTTTGGTGTGCCTAGCCGGTGAGCACGTGACGTCTTGACAAGAATGGTCTGCCCGCCGGGCCAAGGGCCGCTGTGACACGCTGTGCAGGCAAGTTTCTCGAAATGAATAGGCGGAATGCCCGGATGCGTCGGCACAGGTGCTCCGAGCCGACCTCTTTCCGGTTTACCTTCACCCTCGGACAGGTGACAACCTTCGCACGAACTTGTCGCAGCCAACGGATTGGAGGAATTGTCGCTTTCTTCAGCATATCCCCTGACTATGTTGTGGTCGATGCCGTTGCGATGACAGTCAACGCAGGCCAATCCTGCCGTAAGATGTATATCCTCATCCGAAGACCACTTCTCTACCTTCTCAGTGTGACTATAGTATAGATTGGAATGACAGTAATAGCACCGCTCATTGGGAATTTGCCGGACAATATTGAGCAGAACTTCACCATTTTCATCGAATGCCTCTTTGCGATATGTCACGGTCGGTGCTCCTCTGGCATCGGGGTCCGGCATAAACGGGTCCCATGTGTCAGGCATAGCCTCAGCCGAACCCTTCACCGTCGCAAAGCCGCACGACGCCGTCGCTGCCCAGCGGAAGTTCTCCCTCGCTATCTGGACCGCATAACCCCTCAGCCCCCCCATGTCCTGGCCAGGATGGGCATTATGACATGCAAGACAGTTTATCTCGAGCTTGCCGGAGATGTATCGCCGGCCAATCTCATTAACTCCCGCTGCCTGGACCTCGCCGGGGCCGCCCCCCGGGAAATTTCTGCCAAATATCTTTGTAAACTGGAACTCTGTTAGCCCAATCTGCGCTGGGTGAAGTGTCCCCGGCCAGTGACGATACGAAAGCGGAATCGCAATACATAGCTTGGGAGCAAAATATATCCAGGGCTGACCAGGCCTGCCGGGTGGAACATTGCTGTCTGTCGCGTTGAAGTGCCACCCACCACTGACTGTCTGGTAACTATGACACGTATCACATGTAAAACGCGTGGAAAAAGGCATTGGCGATTCTCCCTCCGGCTTGATACGCTGGCCTTTCCTGCCCTTTTCGTTTTCAGGGAACAGCGGAATAAGATGAAGCGGCGTTGCTCTGCTGCCGTCACTCCTGTCACCGAGAAGCTCCTGCCCTTGCTCTGCGTAAGCCTGCACTGAGCTTAGTAGAAGTGTCGAAGTGAATAATGCCAGTATCGAGGCAACAGTTGCCGCACTCTCTTTTTTCAATTTACTGCCAATCCTTTACTCAAGTTTTGTCGCTGATGGTTCCGACAGACTAAGCCTTGAATTCATCCGGCTTGAACTCGAGTCTACGTCCGGCTTCGACTGCTTCATTGACCTTCAGCACGGTGACAGCCGTTTCGTATGCGGCCTCGGCGGGACAGTTGAGTTTTGCCTTGCCGCGAATCGCGTCAAAGAAGTTCTCCAGGTGCGGTTGATGGTAGAGTTTCTCCATTGTCACCGGCAGTTTGTAGGCCGGCGGCGCAACCGTCTCACGCACATCTATCACCGCCGCACTCTCTTCGGGCTTTTCCTTTTTCTCTTCTTGTTTTGGCGGTTCGCTCAAGTATCCCAGCTTGACCCATCTGTCCCAGTCGGGCGCTGTCGGCTCGCGGTAGACGTCGCCCTTTCCGCCAGATTCGGAAATCTCCAGCGTTCCCTGGTCGCCCATAAGGCGTTCAAAATATCCCCAGGCACTGTTGGTGGTTATCGTCTGATAATAGGCTCTGACAGCTCCTTCTTTGGTCTGGTATTCGTAGATAGCCATCACGGTGTCATACCATTCGTGACTCTTCTTGTCGTAATAGTCGGTGCCTCCTGATGCTATGACGGATGTGGGATTAGCTCCAAGGAACCAGCTATAGATGTCGATCTGGTGCGAGCCAAGGTCAACTATCGGGCCGCCCCCGAGCTTTTTATACCACCGCCAGTTGCGGAACTGCTCCATCGACTGGAATCCGTACTTTTCGAGCATTTTCTCGTCGATAGCAGCTTTTGTCGGCCAACCCAGGTCCTCGCGGGCGGCTCGATTCCACTGCCCGTTAATGGTGGTTACGCGGCCAAGAATCTTGGCGTCTTTGAGCAGTTTCTCGTAACAGTGAATGTAGCGCGGGTTGCTGCGACGCTGATGACCAATCTGAAGCAATTTTCCCGTCTCTCGCGCAGCCTGCACCATCTTTTTGGCGTCTTCCAGCTTGTTGGACATCTCTTTTTCACAATACACGTGCAGGCCGGCTTTCAGACAGGCGATGGTGTGCTCGGCGTGCCAGAAATCAGGCGTTGCAACTATAGCCGCATCGAGGTCCTTTTCGTTGGCCAACATTTCCTGGTAGTCCACGTAGCTATTATTTTTGTGGCCAAACCTGTCCAGCAGGCGCGAGGTCCGTTTCTGGTTGTACTCTTCCCAGATGTCGCAGACCGCCTTGAAGCGCACGCCCGGTATCTTCAGGCAGGCATTTACCAAAACCTGTCCCTGAGCACCCGCGCCGAGCAGAGCAACGTTTACATCATCTTCTTTCCCGCCTGCCGGACGGGCAGGTTTGCCAGCCGTTTGCCCGATGACCATCGGTGAAAACGCCAGCCCTGCTCCTACCGCTGCGGAGCACCGCAGGAAACTACGTCTGTCTATGCCTTTCTTTGTCTCTGGATTGCTCATTTTTTTCCTCACAGCCCCACTAAATTGTTCGCGTATTTCATTTATCGGTTGCGCTGCTCGTATCGTTTACCGTCTTACGTTAAACGTAACCGAAACGAGTCTCGCAACCGCAATCGGTTTGCGGTTTCATTTTCTGCCGACGGTATTATTTCGGCGGCGCAAAACATTGTCAAGCGACCTTCCGCGATTTTTCTGCGGCCGTCACACCGGCAAACGCTTCAGAAAAAACGCCGCAGTCTTTTACTGTCACCACTAATATAGACTACTTGTTCAGAGGTTTTAATATAATATTTCTGTATGCAACCGGTCCGTGATTGCCCTGGAACATAAGCGGGCCGGTAGGTGCCTCTTTGCCGGTGACACCACCAGGTGTCGGGCCGGACATCTCAAGATTTTTATGCAGCACTTGGCCATTAAGCTCCACCTTGAGAAACCTGGCATTTTCGGTCTTCCTGCCATCAGTGTCAAACTT
>Ga0172365_10000522_pt1 | contig 25807 bp, 22 predicted proteins | sample LakKivSesite48cm_FD_114535 | JGI IMG/M metagenome (GOLD analysis project Ga0172365, IMG submission 114535) | Sediment microbial communities from Lake Kivu, Rwanda - Sediment site 48cm | ecosystem: Environmental > Aquatic > Freshwater > Lake > Sediment | place: Rwanda: Western Province, Lake...
GGGTCGGAATGCTTGCAGTATAAATCGAGTTCAAATCGATTACAGTAAAAATATGACGTAGCTTGCTGATAATATTTATGTTATGAGATATCTGAAAAACTTTAATGGGACAGCACTGGGACGCCATACATAATTCACTTAATTCTTCCCCCACCTCAGAGCCCACCCTGCTTTACCGGCGCTGTTCGATAACTTTGCTCGGAAAGGGAAACGCCTATTCTCGTGGCCTCTATTGTTCTTTATTTTCTGAAGGATTTTCCGCCTTAAACGCCGGGTCCTACTTCCTTATATAAGAGCCGGTGTAAGTGAACGACTGGGGCTTGAGCTTTATCCAGACGCCGTGGTCCCTGCCAATAAGGTTGCCGCACGGGCATTTTATGTTCCTGCCTTCACGGACCGAGTAATCTTCGTAAATGCGCTTAGGCCAGAGATGCTGTAGTTTGCCGGAACCGATCTTTTCGTACTTGAACAGCTTCCTTTTGCATTTAGCGCACCTGATGGTAAGCATTGAAAACAATGATACCCCTTTTTAATAGGGGGACGCCATACGTAATGCACTTAATTCTTCCTCAAGCTCAGACCTGGACTTGCTAATCTCTTTCTCGAACTTGTCCTCGAACATGTGCCACGTCCAAATTCTAGCTTACCCGGGACTCGTGCTCCCTGATGCCCTTCAGTGACTCGATCAGGTTCGAGGCCTCTTTCCGGGTCAGGACTTCCAGCCTATCCTGCCGGTAGTACTTGCGGATGAAATTCCTGAGGTGGTTCGGGTCCCAGCCGAGCTCCCGGGCCAGGGCCTTGATGAAGAGCTTTTGCTTCAGGGTCATACCGAAGTCGTTAACCCGGTAATAATCGCTGCGCACGAGAAAACGCATCAGCTTCCTGAATTGGGCTTCGTCCAGCTGCCTGGAGGTATCGACGCCGGCGATCCGCCTTAGTATGCACCGGTAATCCTTGTCGCTTAGTCCGAGTTCCTTTTTGACGATGTGGATGAGGGCGATTTTCTTGCGGTCGAGCCTTGGCCCCCTCAACTCCCGGCGTCTGCGCGGTGCGAGAGCCCGCCGCTTCACTGCGATTGGTTTTCTTTTCGCCATCTTCCGAACCTGGTCAGAGCCTGGCTAAGGTTCACCCGTTTCTTGAACATGTCCCGCCAGACGTCGCCTTTCCGGGCCACTCTCTCCGGGACGGTGCGGATATTGAATTCCGCCGGGTCGAGTCCGGCCGTGACTTCCTTCCATTCGAGCGGGGTCGATACCGGTGCTCCATGCCGCGGTCTGAGGGCGTACGGCGCGGCCATCGTCGCCCCACGCCGGTTCTGCAGGTAATCGATGTACACCCGTCCCTTGCGTTTCGCGGGGCTGCGCTCGAGGCTGGTCAGGTCAGGATGCTTCCTGTTGATCATGAGACCGATAAGATGAGCCAGCTCCCTGGCTTGGTCATGGCTGTATCGAGGCTGGAGCGGGATGTAGATGTGCATGCCCGTGGCCCCGGATGTCTTGGGAAAGGCGGGGACGGCCATCTCGTCGAGGATCGATTTGGCGGCCAGCACTGCTTCGACGACGAAGGGGAACGACGATTCGAAGGGATCGAAGTCGAGCACGACGTAATCCGGAGAATCCAGGTGGCGGATCGATGAGTTCCAGACATTGATCTCAATGCAGCCGAGGTTGGCCTCGTAGAGAAGCGTGTCCCTGCTCTGGCAGACGAGATAACAGGCATCCTTGTCCTCTGTTTCGGAAACGATCGGCACGGTTTTGACCCAGGGCGGAGGGGTTTGGGTTATGTTCTTTTGAAAGAAGCTCTCTCCTTCAATCCCATCGGGGTGCCGGTTGAGAGCCTGGGGACGGTCCTTGAGGTAGGGAAGGATCCACTCCGCCATCCGGCCGTAATAATCGATGAGGTCTTTTTTAGTGTACCCCTCCCCGGGCCAGAAAACTTTGTCGAGGTGGGTCAGCTTGGCCCGCGTCCGGAATCCCGGTTTCTGCAGAACAGCCCGCCGCGGCTCGGCCGCCTCGACCTCGACTTCCCGCGGGCTCTTGTCCTGCCTCAATCCCAGAAAGACGGGCTGCCGCATGAGCCGGTCCGAGGTCCATTCGCTGAACTTGACCTCGCAAACCAGCCGCGGCTCGACCCACGTCGCCGGCGTGTTGGTCCGGGGCTCTTCCGCGAACGGTGACTTTTCCGTGACGAGAGGTGTGAGCTTTTTGTGAATGTCGCTCAGACTCTGCTCGGAGAAACCGGTGCCGACGTGACCTATCCAGACCAGCTCTCCCTCTTTGTAAGCGCCTAGGATCAGGGATCCGAAATAGCCGCGGGAGGCGCGGGGCCGGGTGAAACCGCAGATGACCGCCTCCTGCCTGCGCTCGGTCTTTATCTTGAGCCATTCCCGGCTCCGTTCGCCCGAGCGGTAAGGGCTTGTCAGGTCCTTGGCCATGATGCCTTCGAGGCCCATTTTCTGAGCAGCCCGGAAGTAAGCCCGGCCGCTCTTCTCGATCGGTTCGCTCAGGCGGACCGTCGCCGAAACGGGCAGGAGATTGGCCAGGATCGCCCGCCGGCGCCGGAGAGGGAGGGCCCGGACGTCGTATCCGGCCGCGTAGAGGACGTCGAAGACGTAATAAATGATCCGGCCTCCCCCGGAACGCATCGAATTCTGCAGGGCCTGGAAATCCGGCCGGCCTTTGCCGTCTACGGCCACGATCTCGCCGTCGAACAAGGCATTCACCTGAAATCCTTTCAACGCGGCAACGACCGTCGGAAACCTGGCATTCTGCGTCTTGCCGTTGCGCGAGACGAGGCGAACTTTGCCCCTTTTGATCTCGGCGAGAGACCGGTAACCGTCCCATTTCACCTCGAACGACCAGCCTTCCCTGTCAAACGGGCCTTCGACCAGGGTGGCCAGCATGGGCGCGGCCGCGACGGGGAAAGGGCCCTTGGCCGCTCCTGTGAGATCGAGGTCCTCCGGCGAATGCCGTTTGGATTTACCTGACACCGACCCGCCGGCGCCGCCCCCGGCAGCAACACCGCCCGGATCTTTGCGCTTGATCAGCAGCCACTGCTTGTCCTTTCCCTTGAGCCGGACGAGCGTGAAACTTCCCCGGAGCTTTTTCCCATGAAGGCTGAAATCGATGTGGCCCTTCTCAAGGGAAGCGGCCATGGACCGGACCGGGCCGCTGCCTCCCTTCTCCGGATCCATGGAGTAAGTGCCCTTGTCCCATATCTCGACCAGGCCCGCTCCGTATTCCCCCTCCGGTATCCGGCCCTCGAAGTCCTTGTATTCCAGGGGATGGTCCTCAACCTGGACGGCCAGACGCCTGTCCCGGGGATCCATGGGAGGGCCCTTGGGCACAGCCCAGCTCTTCAGGACGCCCGCGTGTTCGAGGCGGAGGTCGTAGTGCAGATGCCTGGACTGATGCTTCTGAATGACGAATTTAAGCCCTTTTGCGCCCGATCTCTTGGAAGGCGCCGGTTCCGGCGTCTTTTTAAACGTCCGTTTACGGCGATACTCCTTGAGACTCATAGCTATGGCCTTTCAACCCTAATGACGGGTCGCGGACAGACTTTCCGTCAGCCTGGCCAGGATGTCTTCGACCTCCGTCTCCTTGGGAGCCTCTTCCTTCGGCAAGTGGACCGCCTTGCCTTTGGCCTTGGCGGCGATGATCGACTTGAGCTCCGCGGCGTAGGCGTCTTTATAGGCTTCTGGCTTGAAGCGGCCCTCAAACTTCTTTATCAGCTCCAGGGCCAGTTTGACCTGGTTGACCGGGACATCGACTTTCGCCGGGATCTCGAACTCAGCCGGGCTGCGGAGCGAAGCTGCGAAACGGAGCTGGATGAGAAGAATGATCCGTCCTTCCGGCCTGAGCATGACGAGATGCTCACGGTCCCTGAGGACGAAGCGGCCGATGCCGACTTTCCCCGACCGGACCATAGCCTCGCGCAGCAGGGCATAGGCCTTGACGGCCTTCTTGTCGGGAGCCAGGTAGTAAGGTTTTTCTATGTATTTGGGGTTGACATCCTTTTCATCCACGAAGACCTCTAAGTCGATGGCCGAGATTCTCTTGACGTCGGCCTTCTTGAAATCCTCTTCGTTCAGGATGACGTAGTCACCTTCCCTGAATTCATACCCTCTGACGATGTCCTTGAAAGGGACTTCCTCTCCCGTAGACCGGCAGACCTTCTTATATGAGATGGGGCAGAGGTCGTCTTTGCGCAGGTAGTTCATGGCGTGGATCTCCGGTTTCACCGCCGAATGGAGAGTCACCGGCACGTTGACCAGGCCGAAACTGATCATGCCCGTCCAGATAGGCCGCGATCCGGCTGCCGCTTCCGCCTTAGGCGATGACGACGGGCCGCGTTGGGACCGTTTAGACTTCTTCATGCTCACCTCCTCTTTTTATAACAGCATGATTCGTGCCATGCATGCGGCTTCGCGTCCGAGGAAGCCCGGTAGGGAGTGCGAGCCGCCGCCGCATTTTTTAAGCATGGCGTCCCGCAAATCGGGAAAATTTCCTGCCGGGGAGGACGGAAGTTTGCTTTATCTCTTCGACAAAGCTATAATGACCGGACGCGCAGTAGCCGGCTCCCCTCGGGACAGGGCTGCGTTTTTCCGGCATGGGCAGCCTGGAAGAGAGGGATGTCGCCGCATTTTCCGGAGTTTCCTGCTGGATTGAGTATGAGCCGCCGGGAGAAGGCGGCGCTCATGAGAACGTAGCGCTCACGATAACCGAAGCCGGAAGGAGAGATCGCATTAGACGGAAGCAACGCCGTATGAAAGGCAAGAATTGGACGGAAGTCCCTCTACCGGAGAGGATCTTCTCCAGCCTCCACATCATGATTGCCTTTCTCGATCCGGAGTTCAATTTCGTCCGGGTCAACGATGCCTACGCCCGGGGCTCGGGTCACGATGCTGATTTTTTAATCGGAAAGAACCATTTCCATCTTTTCCCGAACGAAGAAAACGAGCGCATTTTTCGCCAGGTCCTGGAAAGCGGGGAACCCTACACGGCCAACGCAAAACCCTTCGAATACCGCGATCGTCCTGAGCTCGGGATAACATATTGGGATTGGAACCTTCAGCCGCTGACCGATGTGAAGGGAAGGGTGGAGGGGCTGATTCTTTGTCTGATTGACGTAACCTCCAGGGAAAGGGCCCTGGGAGACTACATCCGTCTGGCGGCGGCCGTCGAAAATGCCAGGGAAGGGATTCTCATCCTCGACAGGCAGGGTGTCGTCCGCTACGCCAACGCCAGATTCGTCCGGAACCATGGCCTGACGAAGAACGATTTACTCGGCCATGATTACAAAACCTTACTTGTCGAAAAATTCGGGGAGCAGCTGGCCGGGATCCTGAATGAATCCTTCAGGAACGGAGAGCCCTGGAGCGGTCAATACCGCCAAATGCCGGACAAAGGGCCCCCGGCCGATCTGGCCGTCACAGCCTATCCTATTACCGGCGGGGAGGGTATAATCAGCGGCACCATGGTCGTCGAACACGATATCACCGAGGAGCTGGTACTTCGGAAGCAGATCGAACAGAAAAACAAGATGGAGGCCCTGGGAACCCTGGCGGGTGGGGTGGCCCACGATTTCAACAATATCCTGATGCCCATCATCGTCAATCTCGAGCTGGCTCTCATGGAAATTTCTCAGGAAAGCCCCACCGCCGAACATCTCCGGCTGTCCCTGGCGGCCGCCAAAAGAGGGGTCGATTTCGTCCGGGGAATCATTTCGTTCAGCCGCCCGTCCTCCGGGGAGAAAGAGGTGATCGAAATCTCCTCCGTCGTCCGGGAAGCCCTCGATTTTCTGAAGTCGACCATTCCCGGCAACATCAAAATCCTTCATCGCATCTGCTCAGGCGCGGGAGCCGTCCTGGGCAATCCGTCCCAGATCTATCAAATCCTGGTCAACCTCTGTACCAACGCGGTAGACGCGATGGAAACGGAAGGCGGGGTGCTCAGGGTCCGCCTGGAAAACACGCCCCGAGGTCCTAAGGCCGAAGGCCACGTCAAGCTGACCGTGAGCGACACGGGCTGCGGCATGTCGGAGACGGTAATAGAGAGAATGTTCGAACCCTTCTTCTCCACCAAGGACAAAAGCCGCAGGGCCGGGATGGGGCTGTCGGTTGTGCACGGGCTTGTCCGGGCTCATGGGGGATTCATAAACGTCCAGAGCGTCAATGGGGAAGGGACGGTCTTCGAGGTGTTTTTCCCGCGGGTCGAGGCCGCGCCGAAGAATCAGTCGGAAGAAGCTGAGATGCCCGGGGGACGAGGGGAACGCATCCTTCTGATCGACGACGACGAGGCCGTCCTCCGCAGTCTCGGCAAGGTCCTTGTCCGGCTCGGCTACGACGTCGTCAAGAATAAGAATGCTCAGGATGCGTTAAAGTACTTTCTTGCCGCGCCGGAGTCTTTCGACCTGGTCATCACCGACCAGATCATGCCCGATCTCCTGGGTTCTGATCTCGCCCGGAAGATCCTGTCGGTTCGGCCCGCAGTCCCGGTCATTCTCTGTATCGGCCACGACGAGACAATCGACGCGCCGGCTCTCAAGAGCCAAGGATTGAGAGAAATCCTGCTCAAGCCTGTTAATATCGGGATGATAGCCCAGACCGTCCGGTGTGTCCTCGATGAAGAAAGAGAGCTCTGAGACGGGGAGGTTTAGTATGGCTCGGGCACTTATCATCGACGACGATAAGATGGTGTGCGACTCCATCGCCGGGGTCATCAGAAGTATGGGGCACAATCAGACGTGTGCCTTGAACGGCAAGCAAGGGCTTGCCGAGGCCCGGGCCGAGGACTTCGAGGTCGTGTTTCTCGACGTCCGGCTTCCTGACGGATCCGGCCTGGACATTCTCAAGGAGCTCCAGGGGATGGCCTATTCGCCCGAGGTCATCATCATCACCGGCTTCGGCGATCCCGACGGAGCCGAGCTGGCTATCAAGAACGGGGCCTGGGACTATCTCGAAAAACCCTTATCCGTTAGGGAAATCAAGCTCTCCTTCACCCGGGCCCTCCAGTATTTCGAGGAGAAAAGAAGGACTTCGTCGTCGGTTAATTTGAAGAGAAAGGGCATCGTCGGAGAGAGCGCCCAGATCTCCGCCTGTCTGGATGCCGTTGCCCGGGCTGCCGGGAGCGACGCCAACGTCCTCATCACCGGGGAGACAGGCACAGGCAAAGAGCTTTTCGCCTGGGCCGTCCATCACAACAGCGAAAGGGCCAACGGGAATTTCGTGGTCGTGGACTGCGCTGCCCTGCCCGAGACTCTCGTCGAGAGCGTGCTTTTCGGCCACAGCAAGGGCGCCTACACCGGGGCCGACCGCAGCCAGGAGGGGCTCGTGAAGCAAGCCGACGGGGGAACGCTTTTCCTCGACGAGGTAGGGGAGTTGCCTCTTTCGGTCCAGAAATCATTCCTCCGCGTTCTCCAGGAGCACAGGTTTCGGCCGGTGGGGGAAAAGCAGGAAGTGAAAAGTGACTTCCGGCTGGTTGCGGCGACGAACAGGGACCTGGAACAAATGGCGAAGGAAGGAAAGTTCCGGGAAGATCTTCTTCACCGGTTGCGGACCCTGATCATCAATTTACCTCCGCTGAGGGAGATTCCAGAGGATCTGGAAGAGCTGGTGACCTACTACGTCCGCAAGCTGTGCGACAAATACAAAATAACGATCAAGGGCATCTCTCCCGGGTTCCGGGACGTCCTCCGTTCCTACGCTTGGCCCGGGAACACGAGGGAACTCATCCAAGCCCTGGAACGGGCCATCGTCTCCGCCCAGGACGAGGCCACCCTTTTCGCCAAGCACCTGCCCCATCACATCCGGATCAGTGTCGCCCGGGCCGCGGTGGGCAGCCGTCCGGGCCGCGAAAAGAGCCTGAAAAAATGGGGAGAATCCTCCTGCGACTTCCCCAATCTCCAGGATGCCCGTGAGGCGGTGATAGCCGATGTGGAAAAACAGTATCTCGCTGATCTCCTGAAAATAACCGGCAAAGACATCAGACAAGCGTGTGAGATCTCGGGGCTGTCGCGGTCCCGCCTCTATACTCTTTTGAAAAAATACGGACTTTGATCCTTCTTGGGATCCTGTCCGGCAGGAATTATCCTCCGGAGCGGGATTCGGCCGTCACCAAAAAAAGCCGGTGGCTGGTTCTAAGTCTCTTCGCTTCATGGAAATCGCCTCTGAAACTACACCCATTTCTCTCCGGATCGGAGTTTGGCACGTTTTTTGAATCTATATTGACCGGTTTTGAACCGCCTTGGTGAGGACTGGAGCGGAGCGAACGATGGACGTAATGATTTATTCTTCTGAGATCGGCGAAAGAGCGAAGGACATTAGAGCTACAGTTGAGAAACTTTTCCCGCCCGACCGCCTGGACATCGTCAGATCCATCGATCTGCTCTCTGATCGTCTCCAGAGGATCAAAGAGGGCGAGCCTGTCATTCTGATCTTGATCTGCAGCAACGAGGATCTCATCGATCTCGTCTCTTTGAGGGAATTGCTCCACCGGTTTCGGCTCGTCCTCGTCCTGCCCGACGCCGAGGATACGACTATATCCCTGGCTCACCGTCTTCGCCCGAATTATCTGACCTACATTCACGGCGATCCCGGGCACCTCAAGGCCGTCCTGTTGAAGATGATCGAACAGAGAGAAGCCGTATGAAAAGGATTGCGCTTTGATCGCTTAAGAATGGGCCGTAAAGAAAATGGACATTATCAGAAAAGACGACTTAAAAAAATTCATGGGGACCAAAAAGGGGTGGTGCGTGTCTCTTTTCATGCCCACAGAGAAGGCCGGGAGAAAGAGGCGCCAGAACCCGATCCGCTTCAAGAACCTCCTCAGGGAGGCGGAACGGGAGCTCAACCAGGCCGGGGTCCCGGACGAACGGATCCGGAAGATCCTCGATCCGGGCCTCGGCCTCCTCAACGATGAGCCCTTTTGGCGTTTTCAAAGTGAAGGACTCTCGGCCTTTCTCTCCGGGGGGCGGGTCTGGGCCTATCGCCTGTCCGAAAAATTTGACGAGATAGTCGTAGTCGCCAGACGCTTTCACCTCAAACCCCTTCTACCGATCCTGGCCCATAGTGGCCGTTACTTCCTCCTTATCCTCAGCCAGAAACAGGTCAGGTTTCTCCGGGGAACCCGCGATACACTGACCGAGATCGAAGTGCCAGGAATCCCGGGGAGCCTGAAGGAGGCGCTGAAATACGACGAGCCGGAAAAGCAGCTCCAATTCCACACCCGAACACCGCAGGGACGAGGGAAGCGGGCCGCTCAGTTCCACGGGCATGGCGTGGGCACAGACGAAAAAAAGATTAACCTGCTCCGGTTTTTCCGGAATATCGACAAAGAGCTTAAGAAGATCCTGGCTAATGAGGACACCCCGCTGGTCGTAGCCTCGGTCGACTACTACCGGCCGATCTTCAAAGAGGCGAGTAGTTACCGGCAACTAATGGAAGCAGGCATCAGCGGCAATCCCGATGAGATCCCCGACGACGAATTGCGGAAGAAGGCCTGGAAAATCGTAGAGCCCGTTCTGTCCCGGAAACAAACCGATGCCGTCGCTTCCTACAGATCTCTCGAGTCCCAGGGACAGGTCTCGACGGACCTCAAAACCGTTGTGCCCGCGGCCCACCAGGGGCGCGTGGCTATCATTTTCGTTGCCCTGGGTATCCAAGTATGGGGCGCCTACGACCCCCAGAAAAACATGATCAGGGTGGACGATGAACCCTTGGCCGCTAACCTTGATCTCCTCGACCTGGCCGCGGTCGAAACATACCTGACGGGAGGGACGGTCTATGCTCTGGCTCCGGAGAAGATGCCTACCGAGGCCCCAGTGGCTGCGATTTTCCGCTACTGACTGAGTGCGGGCCCCCAACGAAAAGGACTGCTATCGCCTCGAAGGAATCAGCGGCAGTTTCTACCGGTCCTTTACACTGCCTTTGAATGTGGATGAGAGCAAGATCAAAGCCGGCTACGACGCCGGAGTCCTCAGGATCACGATACCTAAGAAACCCGAACTCACCACGTGCCCTTCAGAAAGATGCTTTTTAAAAATTCACCAGATGGCCCAGCCAGAAAAGCAGGATAATGGCCAGAACGTGCAGTATCCACCATCCCGGTTTGAACAGCATGAATCTCTTCATTTTTACCTTACCCCCTTCACCAGAGCCGGTTTCCAAGCCCGTAAACAATGGACATGGCAGCCAGATGAACCCACCAGAAGCCCATATTAGGATATCGGAAAAATTTTCCCCGGTGGGACATTTCTATGCTGGCCATGCGGTCCAGGTCAAAGATCGCCTTGCCGATCATGAATTTCGTCCAGAGTACCAGGATGTACGGGATGGTGGTATCCAGGAAAAAAGTCGCCAGGTTCAGATCCTTGGGGAGATAGGCCAGCGCCATATGGCCCATGACAATAGTTCCGATCATGACGATCATCCCGTTTATCACGTAGGCATATGGGATCGTTTTCTTGAAGGAGAAAAGAACGGTAACCAGGAGGACGCTTATTATGCCGGCCACGAAGGGAATGAAATTAGCCTTAGCCCAGGTGACGGGATGCGTCCGGAAGTGCATCAACCAGCCGCCCGAAGAGACGACGGCCAAGGCGGCGATCAGCAATATCTTGATGTGTTGCTTTTGAAGCATGGGCCTTTTTCGGAAGCTAAGTCAGGATGATTTCTTGAGTCTGGCCGCGAGACCGATTTCGACTCCGGCCAGGGCTTTAGAGACCGGGCAGTTCTTCTTGGCCCTCAGGGCCTCATCCTGAAACTCGTCATCGCTCATGTCAGGAACCTCGGCTTCCGTGTTCAGGATAATCCGCGATATCTTAAAACCGTTATCTGTTTTGTCCAATGAAACCTCAGCCGTAGTCTTGATCCGCCGGGGAGAGAGTCCTCTGGTAGCGATCCCATGAGCCAGGGCCATGGAGAAGCATCCGGCATGAGCGGCGCCGACGAGTTCCTCGGGATTTGAACCCCGCTCTTCCTCGAACCGGGATTTGAAGGAAAGAGAGACCTCGAATTCTCCGCTTTCCCCCCTGGCCTTGCCTTTTCCATTCTTAAGATCCCCTTCCCAAACAGCCGAAGCTTTTCTTACCGGCATGGTATTCATTCCTTCCAGGGCTACTTGGACCCGGTAAAGAGCCAGTCCCGCTTCTGCATTTTCCTGTGGCAGTCGATGCAGCCCTGAACTTTACCGCTGGCCACTATTTTGCCTTCCGGTCCGTAATTGGCCCAGAACCAATCGCCGGCCATGGGATTGAAATCCTTGACTTTATACATGGGAGTAATGGCCGCTAACGTTTCTTTGTCATCGGCATAATTTTCTTTGATGATGATGGCTCCCGCGGGCATCTCTTCCATTTTTTCATTAATGGCCTTGAGGGCGATACCATTGACATAAATCCTCACATAAGCCCCGTGCGGGCTCTGCCCCGGATTCATGCCCTCATGACCGGGCCAAAGCGCCCACTCGGTGTAGGGATCGGTTTCAGAAATGTACTTCCAGAATTCGGCACCTTCGGCCGGCGGCATGTCTTTCTTGTCGGCCAGCGAAAAAGCCATGGTTATCAAAATAGCCAGACCCAGGACGATGAAAACATGTACCTTTTTCATTTAAATTTCCTCCTTTTTTTCTAAACTTGCCGTCATTTTCGGGCATAGGAAATCCGTGGCTGAATCGCTCATCATAGCTGGGCTTTCATCTATTCCTGAATGTGGATGATCTGAACCGGGCCCGCCCTCTTCTCTTTGAGGGCCGGGACTTTTTCATTCCACCTGTAGCATTTTGGAGCTTTCCCATAAGCCGTGTATATTGCAGTAGCTGGCGGCATAAATAGTGCCCGGGTGGTCTGTTTTAAAGCTGAAAACAGCCTGATGATGGGTATAAACCGTGCTGGTGTCGGGTCCCTCGGTCGATTCTCCGTGGGCGGTGAACTCCACCTTGCCGATCTGGTATGAGAATTTACCTCCCTCCGGCAGAAAATGGACGGAAATCCAACGGATATGGTGTTCGGTCTTATTGGGATGAGCCACCTCTTTGCCTATCGTCACCTTGACATCGAAAATCTCTCCCTTTTTCACCTTATCCGGGGCTTCGATCACCGGCACGTGTTTTTCCTTTTTCCAATCGGCAGATTGAAACAAATCTTTGAATTCGGCCATTTTTACCTCCTGTTTATAATGTTCATAGATTTTTCTACATGATTTGGCTTCTCCAAAACATGACGATTTTCCGTCATAAAGGGAAGCCGAATGGGGAATGGCCGGGAGGCGAGCGCCCGGACCGCCCCGCTTCTCTTCGGATCAGTCTGAATTCAGTTCGTTGCATTAATTCCGCTTTTCCTTAATTTTCAGTGAATCGCGGTTCAAATGTTTTCCATGTTCTGATGATTTCGGTCACCTCTTCGTCCGGGATTTCATACCAGTTCAGATAGGCCCGGTCAGCGGATCTGAAGAAATTGATCAAGTCGAGAATGACCGTTTCGTCCGCCAGCTTGGCAATCTTCAGGGCGGCACTTCTTCCCGAGACAGGAACGGCGACGATGATTCTCCCGGCCTTTCTTTTCCGGCAGAGCTCTATGGCCGCCGTCATGGCCGAGCCCATTGTCAGCCCGTCATCGACCAGTATGACTGTTTTTCCTGTTATTTCAGGCAGAGGTTCTCCTTGCCTCAGAGACCGGACTCTTCTTTTGATTTCTTCGGTCTGTTCCAGGACGACCTCCTTGATCCTGTCCTCGGGAACCCAAAGGAATGCATTCTCGAGCATAACGGCACTTCCGTCTTCGGCTAGGGCTCCGAAGTCCGCTACAGGGTCATCGGGGAAAGGAAATTTTCTGACAACAAGAATCGAGAAATCCGCCCGAAGATGTTTGGCCACATGAATGCCGACTTCTATGCCGCCATGGGGAAGGGCCAGAACCACAATGTCCTGCCCTCTGTAGTTCTCGAGGGCCTGGCCTAATCTTATCCCAGCCTCTTCTCTATTTTTGAACATGATCCCTTACTCCTCATCCGGTCAGCCTCAAGGCCTCCCGGATCATTTGATTCGCATAGCCCCATTCATTGTCATACCAGCTCATCACTTTGACCGTCCGTTATGTTCGCACTGCATTATTTTTGAGGCCTGGCTATTCCGATAACTCCGCAAGCCACCCGGGCCCCCGCATTTCCTGTCGGCTGGGTGACGAAATCGTCTTCCCCGGCATGGACGATAACCGCCAGACCGATGATGGAATGCGTGCCTGAAAAAGAGACGAGTTTATCGGTCGCTTCGTAATGGGCTTTTCCCTCAGCGTCAGCCACGAGGTTCCGCAGGTCTCCTGCGTGTCGTTCCCTGTCGGTGGGTGCCCCGTGAGGCATATGGTCCGGATTGAAATGCCCTCCCGCTGAAAGGGCGTCGAGAGCGCGGCAGTCCCCGTACTCATGGATGTGAAATCCGTGCTTTCCGGGCGTGAGCCCCTCGACATCGGCGATGATTTTGATTCCGCCGTCCACTTTCGTAAAGGTAACGATTCCGTGGACACCGGATCCTTCTACCGGCTGAAGAACCGCTACCGCTTCAGAAATAGTCTTCACCGTTTCAAGAGGCACGCTCTGTTCCATGGCTTCTTCTCTCTGGCAATGGATGCTGCCCAAGAGCAACAGGGCTGCGGCCATCGGAATGATCCAATTTTTTTTCATTCTTCCCTCCCCGTCGGCGTTCGAAGGCCAATGAAAATATCTTGCAGATTGAAATTTGCAAGAAATATGCCATTGATTTGTCCGGCCATCATGATTTCGCCCGGCACCCGAGTCCATTCAGATTCTTCGTTATTCAACCGGGTATTCCGCCCATGTGCGATTCAGCCGGATTACCGTCCGGCAGGATTTGTCCTGCTGGAGAGAACGAAATCCGGGCATTTTTTAATCGCGGGCCTGGCTGGCAGGCTCCTCTGGTGATTTCGATTTTTAGCCTTTGCTTCTTATTTGGCACAAATCTGGTAGCTATATATGAAGAACGGAGATTAGAAAAAGGAGGTTTCGATGAAGAAAAACATGGGAGCGGCCGATCGGATTATACGTCTGTTTTTGGCCGTAGTCGTCGCAGTTCTCTACTTCACCGACCAGATTTCCGGAACAGCGGCCATCGTCCTGGGCATTATCGCCATAATTTTCCTCCTGACCAGTCTGGTGGGATTCTGTCCCCTTTATGTTCCTTTCAGGATCTCTACCCGAAGGAAGGAGAGAAGAGCAGGGTAAAAGTCACTTCGTTAAAAGCGGCCGGGAGGCGCAGGCGCCTTAAATTCGTATTCTTCGGGCGGCTCGGCTCCGAGCAGGTGGCGGACGAAATAATCCCAGCGCCGCCGGACCATGTAAGGCTCGTTGCCGAACCCGTGACTCCGGTTCGGGAAAAGAATCAGGTCGAAATCCTTGTTGGCTTTGATCAGCTCGTTGACCACGAGCAGCGTGTTGTAGGGCGGGACGTTGCTGTCCATAGTGCCGTGGGCCAGGAGCAGTTTTCCCTTGAGGTTTTTGGCCAGGTTCTGGTTGGCCTGGCTGTCGTAGTTTGATGTGCCGTCGTCTTTGGCGACCATCAGTCCCTGCCATTTCTCGCCCCAGTCGTCCTCATAACACCGGTTGTCGTGGTTTCCCGCCTGGGAGACGCCGACCTTGAAGAAATCAGGGTAACGGAACATGGCGTCGCACGTAGCATAACCGCCGCCGGAATGCCCGTAGATTCCGGCTCTGTCGATGTCGATCCACGAATGGCGCGCGGCCAGCTCCTTCATCCCGGCCACCTGGTCGGGAAGGGTATTGTCGCCCATGTTGCCGTAGTAAGCGTCGTGAAAGTCTTTCGACCGGCCGGGCGTTCCCATGCCGTCAAGCTGGATGACGATGAAGCCCAGCTCGGCCAGCGATTGGGCGTCGCCGTGGGCGGGCAGGAAGCTCCGGCTGCGGACGCTGCCCGACTGCGGTCCGGGATATATGTTGTTGATGATCGGATATTTCCGCCCAGGGTCAAAATTCGTCGGCCGGAACATCAGACCGTAGAGATCCGTGATTCCGTCGCGGGCCTTGACCGTGAAAGGAACCGGCGGCTTCCAGCCGGTCGCCAGAAGAGCGGAAATGTCGGACTTTTCGAGGCTGAGAATAAGCTTGCCCTCGGCATTTCTCAGAACCGAGACCGGTGGAACGTCTGGCTTTGAGTAGGTGTCGATGAAGAAGCGTCCGGTCGGCGCGAGGCTGATCTGGTGGTCGGCGTCCTCCGGCGTGAGCAGGCGGAGGTTCCGGCCGTCGAGGGCGACGCTGTAGAGATGGCGGAAGTAAGGATCACGGCCTTTCTCCCACCCGACTCCGAGGAAATAAACCGTCCGGTTCTTTTCGTCGACGCGCAGCAGCCGGTCGATGTTGCCTTCGCCGGTTGTTATCCGGTTTTTCAGGCGGCCGGTCTCCAGATCATAAAGATAGAAATTGCCCCAGTTGTCGCGCTCCGAGAGCCAGACGATTTCGTTCGATGAGCCGAGGAACCGCCAGTTGGCCTGACCGTTTCCGGACTCGAAATAAGTCTCCGCTTTCTCTTCGAAAACGTCTCGAACCTCTCCGGTTTCCGGGTCGGCCAGACGGACTACTTCGTGCTTGTGATCCCGCGACGTCGAGACGAAGACCAGCCGCGATCCGTCCGGGCTCCACTGCACGTCCTCCATGCCGCCGGAACCTGATTTGATGTCGTCGGTGAAGGTCGAGCGGTGCTGGTCGGCAGGCATCTTCAGCCGGACCATGCGCGGGCCATCGAGATGGATGACGACCCGCTCGATCATGGCCACCACCTTGTCTCCCGGCAGCGGGTATTTCCAGGCTTGCAGAGTGGGATGTCCCACCCTGGTATCGACGAGATACATTTCGCCGACCTGGCGCTGATCCTGCCGGAAGGTCGCGATTTTTCTTGAGTCGGGCGACCAGGCGACCACCGGCCGGTCGCTTCTCGTCCAGCCGGCGTTGTCGGTCGCATAGCCATAGTCCTTGACGCCGTCGGCTGTGAGCTGCTTTTCGGCTTTCGTCTTGAGGTCGCGGATCCAGAGGTTATGGTCGCGGATGAAGACGGCCGATTTTCCGTCGGGTGAGGTCACTTCTAGACGGGCCCCGGGGCCGAAACGGCGGCCTTCGGGGCGCAGCCCGACGGCGGGAGCCCTCTCGCCGCCTTCGATGATTTTCAGCGACTTGCCTTTAAGGTCGCACGACCATCGCTTGCCCCCGGCATCGAACAGAATCTTTTTCCCGTCGGGGGAGAAGTCGAAAGAAGCGAAGGGAAGATGGGAAGCGTCGTACTTTTTCCCTGTGGCGGCGGATAAAGCCGCGGCCACTCCGGTATGATCGAAAGCCGGGCCGCGTCGCCTCTTCTGAGGGTCGACCAGGATGAATTCCCGACCGTCTTTTTCCAGGGCGTTTCTGTACCAGAAGCGGTCGCCGGTCAGCCAGTTCGGCCGCACGGCGGACCGAAGGACGAGCGGAGTCACATTATAAGACATGAACTTCTCAGCCCGGGCATAATCGGCGGCGGTCAGGCTGGGCCGTGTTTCGCTGCTAATCAGCGACGTTACGATGCCGGTCAAAAGGAAAAATGCGGCTAGAGCTTTTTTCATCATTTTCTCCCTCGCAATATGGAATTTCATCATGACTTCGTGCTTCAACATTATACTTATCCTTTTCAGACCCGGAAACAGCAAATTTATGCCGTGGGGGCATTGAGCTGAACTCTGAAGAGGAGTAATATTCAAGGGTATAAACCAAATCCATCCCCCAGTTGGAGAAAGGAGTCTGTCCGATGTTTCACCGAAAATCCGTTCCCGGGGACGCCTGCCTGACGAGCCTGGCCGGCCAAGCCGGAAAAACCATCGTCCTTCTGGCCGTATTGGCAACCGCCCTTTTGTGCGTTTCGGCCGCAGCCGAAACCCTGCCTTCCTGGCTTCGTTATCCGGCCATATCTCCCGACGGAAAAACGATAGTCTTCGTCTACAAGGGAGATCTCTACCGCGTGTCGGCTTTAGGAGGCACTGCCGTTCCCCTGACTCTCCACGAAGCCCACGACACCCAGCCGGTCTGGAGTCATGACGGAAAGACGATCGCTTTTTCGAGCGACCGCTACGGCAATTTCGATGTCTACGTTATGCCCGCTGAGGGCGGTGAGGCCCGGCGCCTGACGTATCACTCGGCCGCGGAGACTCCTTTCTCTTTCACGTCCGATGACAAATTTGTCTTCTTTGGGGCGTCCCGCCTCGACACCGCCTCCAACAGGCTTTTTCCCACGGGCTCGCAGCCGGAGCTTTATCAAGTCCCGGTCGCTGGCGGCAGGACGAGCCAGATCCTGACGACGCCGGCCGAAGACGTTGAGCCCAGCCGCGACGGGAGGCTTCTCCTTTACCATGACAAAAAAGGCGGCGAGAACGAGTGGCGAAAGCACCACACCTCGGCCATCGCCCGCGATATCTGGATTTACGACACGGAAACCGGCAAACACCGGAAGATCACTTCGTTCGCCGGAGAAGACCGGAGCCCGGTCTTTACCGGCGGCGATAAGGAGTTCTATTATCTCAGTGAAGAGAGCGGATCGTTCAACGTACACAAGATGGGCCTCGAAGGCGGAGCTTCGCGGCAGGTGACTTCGTTCAAAAGCCATCCGGTCCGCTTTCTGAGCGTGGCCTCGGACGGAACCCTGTGCTTCGGATGCGACGGGGGAATTTACACCCAGCGGGAAGGGGCGCAGGCGGCCAGGGTCAAGGTGGCCGTCGCCGCCGACTCCCGGACGAACAATGAGGCCGTCATCCCCGTGAGCGGTGGGGCCCGCGAATTCGCAGTTTCGCCGAACGGCAAGGAAATCGCCGTTGTCGTCCGCGGCGGCGTCTTCGCGACCCGCGTCGACGGCGGGATGACGAAAAGAATCACGTCGTCGTTCGGGCAGGAGCAGGGCGTCGTCTTCTCGCCCGACGGCAACGCCATCATCTATGCTTCAGAGCGCAACGGACGCTGGGGAATTTACGAGACGAAACGGACCCGGGCCGAGGAGCCTTATTTTTACGCCTCGACGGTCCTAAAAGAAACTCCGGTCGTCGTCAACGAACGCCAGAACACTCAACCGGTCTACTCGCCCGACGGCAAGGAAATCGCCTTCATCGAAGACCGCATGACCCTCAAAATCCTCAATTTGGAATCGAAGAAAACCCGGACCCTGCTCACCGACCGGGAGCTTTTCTCCCAGGGTGACAACGACCAGTATTTCGAGTGGAGCCCGGACGGCCGCTGGCTTATTTTCGAGTATTCAGTGCCTGGTTTCAGTCCGACCGAGGTCGGCCTGATCAAAGCCGACGGCTCGGACAAAGCGGTCAACCTGACTTTGAGCGGCTTTACCGACCGCCGGCCGAAGTGGATCATGGGCGGCCAGGCCGTGATGTGGTTCAGTAACCGCGACGGAATGAAGGCCGTGGCCTGGAGCGGCGGCGCCCAGAGCGATGTTTATGCCCTTTTCTTGACTCAGGAGGCGTACGACCGCTTCCTTCTGACCAAGGAGGAAGCAGCCCTCCTCAAGGAAATCGAAGATAAAAAGGCCAAGGACAAGGCGCCCAAGGAAAAGAAGGAGGCCGAGGAGAAAAAAGAGGAAGTAAAAGAGCTCGTCATCGACTGGGAGGGACTCCCTCTCCGCAAGGCCAGGTTGACCGTCCACTCCTCAGCCCTCGGTGACGCTCTGGTCAATAAAGACGGCGACACACTCTATTATTTGGCCCGCTTCGAAAGGGGCATGAACCTCTGGACGACCAACCTCAGGACCCGGGAGACGAAGATGCTCACCAGCCTCAACGCCAACCGGGGCAGTTTAGCCTGGGACAAGGAGCGGAAGTCGATCTTTCTCCTGGCCGACGGCAGGCTGACGAAAATCGATCCCGCGAGCGGCAAGCGGGAGCCGATCGAGGTCCGCGGCGAGATGACCGTCGATCTGGCTTCGGAGCGCCAGGCGCTGTTCGAGCACGTCTGGCGTCGGACGCTTGAGACATTTTATACGGCCGGCTACCACGGCGCGGACTGGAAAGGCCTGAAAGAGGTCTATGGGAAGCACTTGCCGTACCTCGGCAACAACTATGAATTCGCGGAGCTTCTGAGCGAAATGCTCGGTGAGCTCAACGTCAGCCACAGCGGGGCCCGCTATTCCAGGGTGGTCCAGAATGCCGACGACACCGCTTCTCTCGGCGCTTTTTACGACACGGCATACGAAGGCCCGGGCTACAGGATTCAGGAGGTCATGGCCGGCGGACCTCTCGACAAAGCCGGTCTCGACGTTAAAGCCGGGTCGGTCATCGAGGCCATCGACGGCCGGGAAATCGCGGCCGGGATGGACCTCGAGCGCTATCTCAACCGGAAAGCGGGGGAAAAGGTCCTTCTTCGGATAAGTTATGAAGGAGCGAAGAGAGACATTGCGGTCAAGCCGGTTTCGTCGAGAGAGGAGAGCAACCTTCTTTACAGGCGATGGATTCTTCGAAACCAGGAGGAGGTCGACCGTCTGAGCGGCGGCCGGCTGGGCTACGTCCACGTTCCGGGGATGAACGACCGTTCTTATCGCTCGGCCTATGAGGAGATCATGGGCAAGTTCGCGGAGAAAGACGGGATCGTCGTCGACACCCGGTTCAACGGCGGCGGCGATCTCGTCGCCGACCTGGCCATGTTCCTGAGCGGATCGAAATTCTTCGATTATACGACCGATAAGAGAAGCGCGGGTTACGAGCCGAACTTCCGCTGGACCAAGCCCAGTATCTCTCTGGCCGGCGAGGCCAACTACAGCGACGGTCACTGCTATGCCTACGCTTACCAGTTCCTCAAGCTTGGCAAGCTGGTCGGCATGCCCGTGCCCGGGACCTGCACGTTTGCCGGCTGGGAAATGCTCGGCGACACGGGAATGCGCTGGGGTGTGCCGCCGCTCGGGGTCAAGGCCATCGGCGTCGGTTACCTCGAGAACCGGCAGACCGAGCCGGACATCAAAGTCATGAACTCGTACGAAGCCGCCGCCAAAGGCAAGGACGAACAGCTCGAGGCGGCAGTGGCCGAGCTCATGAAAGAAATTAAATAATTAAATAATAAGGAATAATGATAAGAGCAAAAAATAAGAGAATAAGGGGTGCCGACATGAAAAAGAAAAGGACCGTCCTGCCGCTTTTTGTTCTGGGCATGGGACTGGTGTTAGTGTTGGGGGCGGTGTTGACGTTGGAAGCGGGCGAACTGCCGGGTTCGACCCGGCAGAAGGAGCAGCCGGCTGGCACAGCCGGGCAAATCGGGCAAACCGGACAGCAAACCGGTGATATCAAGCCCATCCTGGCCGAGATCGAACGGGCCGGGGGCCTGGCCGAGCACCCGGACGCCAACGCCCTGATCATTTTCGAAGACGTGAAGACCGTCTTCGAAGAGAGCGGCGAATTCACGTCCATGGAACACAGCCTGGTCAAGGTTCTGACTGACAAAGGCAAGCAGATGTTCGCCGCGCGGAAGATTCCCTACCACCGGAGATACAACACGGTCAAAGTGCTTCTGGCCAGGCTCATCAAGAAGGACGGCCGCGTCGTCCCGGTCGGCGAGGAGTTCATGAAGGACGGGACGATGGAAGAGACCCAGCAGATGAACATCCTCGAGGAGAACTTCCGCCGGCTGAGCGTGACTTTTCCCGGCCTTGAGGTTGGCGATTCACTGGAGATAAAAATCGAAACGCAGGCCAAGCCCATGATCCAGGAGCATTACAACGACCTCCTCATCTTTCAGAGCGCCGAGCCGGTTTTGAGGAAAGAGGTGGTGATCGATGGGCCCCAGTCCAGGCCTTTGCGCTCGGTCGTCAGGGGCGGCCGGCTTGATTATTCGGAAGAAAAGAAGGGCGACCGCGTCATCTATCGCTGGCGAGCCGTCGATCTGCCGAAGATCGAGCAGGAACTGGGGATGACCTCGATCGTCGATATCGCCGTCCGGGTCATTGCCGGCACTTTCAAAGACTGGCGGGAGCTGTCCCGCTACGGCGACAGGCTCAACGTCGGCAAGGTCGATTCGAACGAAGCCATGAAGGCCAAGGTCGAAGAGCTCACCCGGGACTTGCGAACCGAAGAGGAAAAGATCCTGGCCATCTTCCGCTACGTATCGCAGAAAGTGCGCTACATGGGATCGTCCATGGACCTCGGCGCCTTCATCGAGCCTCACCAGGCGACCTACACCTTCGAAAAACAGTACGGTGTTTGCCGTGATAAGTCCATCCTGATGATGGCCATGCTCAAGGAGATCGGGGTCAAGGCCTATGACGCCATGATCAATGTCAGCAGAAAGACCGACCCGGAAATACCGACTATTCTATTCGAACACGCCATCTGCGGCGTCGTCCTGAGCGACGGCCGGATCGTTTACATGGATCCGACGCTCGAGCTGAGCTCTTCTTTCGGCGAGCCCTATGTCGGCGGACGTTATGTCCTGCTTATGGACGAGGAGGGCAAGGACCTGTTCAAAGTGCCGCCCATTCCAGCTGAGCGGAGCCTCGGTTCGATCCAGGGGCAGACGAAGGTTCTGGCCGACGGCAGCATCAGGGGCAGCGTCAGAATCTCGGGCATAGGTCTTTATGATTATATCCTGAGAACCGTGGCCAAGCAGATCCCTTCTTTCCAGTTTCCGATGGTTTTCCAGCAACTCGGCCAGGCTTTAGCCACGACGATCAAGATCGAGAATCTAAAAATGACGGAATTCGCCGACCTTGCCGAACCTTACGAGATCACCTTCGATTACCGGGCCGAAGATTATGTCGTCGACGTCGGCCGGCTGATGATGTTCAAGGTGCCTTTTTCCACTCAGGCCTTCGACTTGGGTTCAACCGGCATATTTCAGCTTCTGGCCGATCGGGAGGAGCGTAAATATCCGATCTTTCTTTTCGCGCCGCGTGGCTGCCAGGAGGAGGAGACAATAGAGATTCCGGAGGGCTACAGGATCCGGGCCGTCCCCGATCCGGTGGAGATCAAGGAAGGGCCGGTGCTGCTCCGGCTCAGCGCTGCGGTCCGGGACAATCGGGTCGTGTTTTCGAGCGACTTCCGGACCGAGGAATCGACCATCGATCCTCAGGCTTACCAGAGCCTGCGCAAGGCGGTTAAAGGGCTAAGGCGGTTCCAGAAAGCGATGGTCATTCTGGAAAAAGTCGATGCGGGCGGTGAAGGCGGCGGAAGCGGCGGAGGTGGTGAGGGCGAAAACGTCGAAGGCCGGGAGGCAAGGGTGACGGAAACGGCGGGAGGTGAGAGATGAGAAAACTCGCTTCGCAGGTATCGCGGCTATCACGAGGGACATTGTGGGGAGTAGTTCTGATTCTGTGCGTCGCGGCGGCCGGGTTCGGCCAGGAGAAGATAGAAGACATCATCAAGAACGCGCCGGCCCGGGGCAAATATCCGGACTCGAGCGCGGTCCTCGTACGCTCCTCTCAGACGTTCAGCCTGGACGAGAGCGGGACCAGGACGGAAGGCTATTTCCGGGCCCTCAAAGTGTTTACCCTGACCGGCCGGGAGAAATTCAGTGATTTCCGGATTCCATACGATAAGAACGAAGAAAAAATAGAAGTCCGAGTGGCCAGGACTTACAAGGGAGACGGAACGCCGGTCGATGTCGAGGATAAGGCCATAAACGACTTGACGCCGCCGGCGCTGGCCGAGGCTGATTTGTACGCTAATATCCTGCATCGGGTCCTGTCGTTTTCGGCTGTCGATCCGGGCTCGGTTCTGGTCGTGGACTATGAGAAGGTAAGAGAAAAGGCCGGGGATGTTGAAGGGGTGGTCCTCTTTCAGTTTGACGAACCGGTGGTCGAAAAAGAGCTTGCGGTCATTATTCCCGGCGACAGGACCTTGAAATATAAGGTCATCGGCCTGGCGGCCGGGTTCGAGGAGAAAGAAGCAGGGGCCGGAGCAGAGGCCGGGGCCGAACGAAAAATCTACAGGCTCGCGGCTCAGAATTCCGCTCAGATCAAGCCCGAAGAGTACATGCCTCCGCTTGAGGAAATCGCTTCGCGGGCGGTTTTCAGCACTTTCGCTGATTGGAAGGCGGCGGCTCGTGTTTTTGCCGGTTCATTCTACCGGGCGGCGGTTCCCTCACAGGAGGTAAAGGCTTTTACCGAAAAGCTGATCAAGGGGGCCGCGGGCCGCGATGAAAAAATCAAAAGAATATTCGGCTTTGTGGCGCGGGACGTGCGAAACGTCAGATTCTCTTTCGGCGAGGGAGGTTTCGAAGTCCATGCGGCCGAAACGGTTTTGAAAAATAGATACGGTGACTGGAAGGACAAAAGCGCTTTGCTCGTGGCCATGCTGAAGGTGGCGGGCATCGAGGCCTATCCCGTGCTCGTGAACTCGCGGGCCGTACCGGCCGAGGAGGACGTGCCGACGCTCAGCCAGTTCGATGCCGTTCTCGTGGCCGTCGGCGGAGGAGACGGGGAGAAAAGCCAGGGGCGAGGCCGGCTTTTTTTGAATCCCTTTGCCGATGATTCCCTTTTCGGCTATTTCCGGGAGGGGAGGGGTTCGCGGGGGCTAGAGGTCAGATCCGAAGCCGTCGAATTCGTCCCGGTTAACTGCCTGGCTGAAGCGGAGAGTATGCTCGAGACCGAGATAAGCGGTGAGATCGGTGCGGACGGCTCGATAAAAGGGAAGATCACGGTGGAGCTCGGTGGCTTTTTCGACCTTGCGGCCAGGCGGGAACTCAAGGACATGACGGCGACGGAGCTCGATGCTTTTTACAAGGAATCGGTAAACAAGCTGGGCGAGGACGCGGAGGCCGTTCGTAACGAGCTCAGCGATCCCAGGGACCTGACGAAAAAGCTCAAGATCTCACAAGAGTTCAGGGCCGGAGACTTCGCCATATTTCAGGGAGAGGTCATGTTGATTCATGTCCCCTGGATTCCCTATGCTTTTGCCGAAGTCCCGTCGCCGAGCCTGGCCGGCCGGCGTTATGCGTTCCGGCTGCCGGGGGAAATGGAGGTGCGGTACGTCGCGGTCTTTAAAGTTCCGGCCGGGTTCAAACCTTTGTATGTGCCCGAGGGTTTCAGCTTTGAGAAAGATTACGGGAGCTTTTCCCTGGTTGTAGCGTATGATGCGGCGAGGTCGTCGGTCGTGGTCAAGAAAACGATGGTCTTCAAGAAAAAGGAGATCGACACGGCCGAGTACCAGGAATTCAAAAAAATCATGGAATCTTTCGGCACGGCCAAAACCAACCTCATCCTTTTAACAGGGGGACGTCATACGTAATACACTTATTTTTTTCGGGCCGATGCCTTTGGCCTTTTTGTTGTTGCTTTTGATCTCTCGGCGGCCATCGTTAGCGCGGAGGAAATAAGCCATGGTCTTATGGCAAGTATTTCTCGTATTGGCGGTAACTACAGTAATCGCACACGTCGTTATTCTGATCCTGATTATGGCAGAGCTTGATCGCCGCGGATATAAAACGAATATCCTTCTTGCCCGTATCTATACGTTCAAGTACCTTTCGGCGTACAAAGAGACCACGCGAAAAGAAACCGGCAAGGTCGGCCCTCTTTACGGGCTCTGGATCCTGACCATCAACTTGACCCTCGTCTTCGCTCTGGCCGGGTTCCTGAGCAAGTGAGACATCAAGCGTAATACGCTCTCGACCAGCAGTTAATTAAGTGTATTACGTATGACGTCCCCCCCTTTCTAGTAAGCTTTCCGCAGCATTTCCGCATAATCATTGGGCAATGGACTATCTTCCACTGCCCTGGCGGCTTTTTCCACATCATATTGTACGCGGACGAATTCCACTTTCAGGCTGCCGGGCTTATCCATGCGCGTGTTATCATCCAGCTCCAAAATAACATAACAGGCGCGGGGGTCGCCATCTTTGGGCTTACCAACTGACCCGATGTTAATAGCGTGACGGAAGCGATTCCCGTTTTCTCTCGCCTCAGGTAATTCTCTGTGAAACGGCTTGTGAGTATGCCCGAAAACCATGATGTCTGCTGCCTCTTGCCGCATCATGCGAATAAAACTGGCGTCGGGCCGGTCTTCGAAAAGATATTCGTTAATCTTCCGCGGGCTGCCGTGCGCCAGCAACAGATTAAACTTTTCGGCTCCAAAATCAAATTTGAGCATCAAATGCGCCGGCAGTGTTCGCAGATATTGGCGGGCATCTTCTTGGACAATTTCATTGGTATATGAGATGGAGACTGCGCCCATCGCTATTTCCTTATCGGTTTTATAAGCACAGCCACAGTCATCGCTGTGCGAGCCGATTCCCTGATCATAATTGCCGGCAATGGTTGGAATCCCCCGGCGGCGTATTTCGGCGATTACTTCATTGGGCCACGGCGCGTAACCGACCAAGTCGCCCAGGCAATAGATTGCATCGGGGCGGCGTTTTTCGATGTCGTCAAAAACCGCTTCGAGCGCCGGAAGGTTGCCGTGGATATCGCTGAAGAGTGCTATTTTCATTATTTACCTCGCGTTATTACAAAAAACGCTTCGCCCTTTTGCTTTTTAATGATCTTGATGACCACTAATATCATCGATTCCAGCGAGGCAAGTATACCATTTAAACAGGGGGACGTCATACGTAATGCACTAATTTTTCACTAATTTTTCGCGTCCTCGTCTTCGCCCTGGCTGCCTTTCAGGGCAAGTGAGACATCAAACGTAATATGCTCTCAGGCGGTACTTAATTAAGTGAATTACGTATGACGTCCCAATAGTGTCCCATTATAAATTAAATAATTTCAACTGCTTAGAAGAATCATCTGGATATTCTGTGCCGGAAAATCCTTTAAGTACTTGCAAAATAGGGGTTTTCTCA
>Ga0172365_10000524_pt1 | contig 25766 bp, 32 predicted proteins | sample LakKivSesite48cm_FD_114535 | JGI IMG/M metagenome (GOLD analysis project Ga0172365, IMG submission 114535) | Sediment microbial communities from Lake Kivu, Rwanda - Sediment site 48cm | ecosystem: Environmental > Aquatic > Freshwater > Lake > Sediment | place: Rwanda: Western Province, Lake...
ATCTGCTACAGGATGGGATTGAAACCTGGAAGAGTAAAAGGCACGCATAAGATATTATTCACAAAAGGCAGAAATCCAGAGCTCGAAATTATTGATTGGGGTGAGTTTGAGGAGGAATTACTGAGAAAGAAGTATGAGTAGGAATAGTTGATTATAGAAGCCACACAATTGCGATTTTCAGCCTAAAAATAGACGAGAGCAAAGTGCCTTCCGATCAGGAGCTGTGTAATAAGCTAAAGTTATCGAGCACTGATTTTTAACGTCTTTTCTTTAATTTATGCAAAATCATAATTACTGCTATAACAGCACATATAACTGCAGCAACACCGATGGCTCCATCGGCTGGTATGAATCTCCAGCTTGGCCGCGATGACGGTGAATGTGGGTGATTATTTCGTGATATGGGCTGATGAGGTTACAATTGCTCAGAATCTTTTCAACAGATTGGTAAATTTCTGGGTACAGAAGTGAGTAAGGGTTGAGGGTTTAGTGGACTGCTAAACTCTGAGAACTTTTTGAGGTTTAGATACTACAAAAGAGCAATGCAAAAAATCAAAATCTGAGCATTAGGTTTTTATATTCAAAACAACATAGTAACTTAAAATAGGATTTGCGATATTTAAATATATCATTAATCCCATATAATCCTGATGAATGCTAAACTCATCACATTTGAGGGTATAGACGGCTCTGGGAAGACAACAGTGTGCAAAAAGGTTTACGGGAAACTAAGGAAAAAGGTTAAGGTTGTTCTTGTTTCTGAGCCGACAAAAACATGGCTTGGGGGCAGTGTGAAAAGGGCTATGGATGAAAAAGTTTCTCGTTTCACAAATGCTTTGCTTTTCATGGCTGACCATGCAAATCTTGTGGAAAAAATAAAAAAATATTTAGAGAATGGAATAAATGTTCTCTGTGACAGGTACAATGATTCAAGCTACGCCTATCAGGGTGTGGAATTGAAAAACATTCTTGCAGAATATAATATTGATTCTGTTGAATATCTTATGAAAATTCAGAAACCGTTTACAATTATACCAGATTTAACACTGCTTTTTATGGTCAAACCTGAAACCGCCATGAAAAGAATCTCACACAGAAAAAAAACAAGGTTTGAAAAAATTCGTTTTTTAAAGAATGTTCAAAACATTTATCTGGACATTGCTGAAAAAGAAAAAAGATACAAAAAAATTGATGCAAACAGAAATGTTGACGAGGTTGTTAAGGAATGCGTTAGGGAGATTGAGAAGATTATTTAAGCAATTTTTCTATCATTATCTTTTTCATATAAAATCCTCATAGCCTCCAAGCCTGTTTTTATGCATCTAAGCTCAGCATTACGTTTTTCTTTTTCAGAAATAAAAATGTTCTTCGGTCTGTTTGCATAGACAGCACAAACAGCGCCTGCCTTAAACCCCTTTATGCTTGATAGGATAAACAATGTTGAACTTTCCATTTCGAAATTTAATATATTACATTTTCTCAGATGCCCTATAAGTTCTGGGAATCTTAATGGAAAACTTGTTTTTCTGCACTGGGCACCATAGAAACCTGGTGCGGTAGCAGCAAGACCAACATGATAAGGAGCTCTTAATTTTTTTGCTGCCAAGATTAGGGACTGTATAATATTGTAATCTGCTACTGCAGGATAGCCTTCTGGAACAAAAAACAGGCTTGTGTTCTCAAGACGAACAGCACCTGTGCTTATTACAAGTTCACCCGTCTTTATGTTTTTTTGTAATGCGCCTGTGCTTCCTATCCTTATGAATACTGGTTTTTTTACTATTTGTGAAATCTCTATCACTGCTATCTCTGTGTTATCAGGTCCTATACCTGTTGACATGACAGAAACAGGCATTTTTTTGTATGTTCCTGTGTAGGTTACAAACTCCCTGTTTCTTCCTTCAAAAACAGTTTTATCAAAAAGCCTTGATGTTCTTTCCGCCCTTGCAGGGTCACCACATAATAGTATGTAATCAGAGATTTCACCAGGAGCAACACCTATGTGATACTGCCTTTTCATAGCAACATTTATAAAGCCATGTAGCATATAAAATGTTTGTGGTATAATGAAAATGGTTTACCTCTTTCATGAGGGCAGTGATGATAAAAAACTGCTTGGTGGCAAAGGTGCAGGATTGTGTAGCATGACAAAAATTGGTTTGCCTGTTCCACCAGGTTTTGTGATTACAACAGAGGCATGCAGGGAATACTATAAGAAAAAAAGGATAATGAAAAGCCTTATGGATGAGGTAAAGAAAAATCTGAAGGTAATTGAAAAGAAAACCGGTAAAACCTTCGGGAATCCTGCATCTCCTCTGCTTGTCTCAGTGAGGTCTGGCGCCCCTGTCTCTATGCCAGGGATGATGGACACAGTGCTAAATCTTGGTTTGAACGATGAAGCACTCAAAGGTTTAATCAGGCATACTGATGAGCGTTTTGCATATGATGTTTACAGGAGATTCATTTCCATGTTCTGTAAAATTGTTTTGAATATTGATGAGAAATCTTTTGATGATGTGCTGGAGGAAACAAAGAAGAAAATGAAAATCAGGCATGATTCTGAGATTGATGCAAACTCATTGAAAAACATTGTAGAGAGGTACAAGGAAATATGCAGAAAGAAAACAGGGAAAGAGTTCCCATCCGATCCTTATCATCAGTTAAGTTTAGCCATAGAGGCTGTTTTCAGGTCATGGATGGGAAAAAGATGTGTTGATTATAGAAAAGAATTTGGCATAACCCAGGAAATAGCTGACGGCACAGCAGTTGATGTTTGCACCATGGTTTTCGGAAACGCAGGCCATGACTCATGCACCGGTGTAGCGTTCACGCGTGACCCTGGTTCAGGTGAAAATATTTTGTATGGAGAATATCTTGTGAACGCGCAGGGTGAAGATGTTGTTGCAGGCATAAGAACACCCCAGCCGATATCGGAAATGAAAAAAGAGATGCCAAAAATATACAATAAACTTTTGAGAATAAGAAAGATGCTTGAAAGGCATTACAAGGAAGCTCAGGATTTTGAGTTCACTGTTGAAAAAAACAAATTGTACATCCTCCAGACAAGAAATGCAAAAATGAACCCGTCTGCATTCGTGAAAACCTCTGTTGATATGTTTAGAGAAGGATTAATTACAAAAGAGGAGGCGTTGCTGAGAGTAAAACCAGAAATGCTTGAAACCCTGATGCACAGGAGAATTAATCCAAAAACCGGGGTTAAACCTGCTGCTAAAGGTATTCCAGCATCACCAGGTGCGGCATCAGGCAGAATTGTTTTCGATCCTGATGAAGCAGAGAGAAAAGGCAGAACAGGTGAAAGGGTCATACTTGTCAGGGAGGAAACAAAGCCTGACGACATACACGGTTTTTTCAGGGCTCAGGGAATTTTAACAACAAGAGGGGGTAAAACAAGTCATGCGGCAGTGGTGGCAAGAAGCATGGGAAAAACATGTGTTACAGGTGCAGAAGATGTTATGATAAACCAAAAAGCAAAAACGGTAAGGATTGGGAAAACAATGATGAGGAAAGGGGAAATTATTACCCTCGATGGCAGTACTGGTAATATTTATATTGGCGAGGTAGAAACCGTTGATTCTGAGTTTTCCCCAGAGCTTGAAGAAATCCTTAAATGGGCTGATAAGATAAGAACACTGGGTGTTATGGCAAACATTAACACACCAGAGGATGCTGTTAAAGCAAGAAAATTTGGTGCGGAAGGTGTAGGTCTTTGCAGGACAGAAAGGATGTTCAATCAGCCTGAAAGACTGGTTATGATGCAGGAGATGATTTTGACAGAAAACAAGGAGGAAAGAACAGAATTTCTTAACAAACTTTTACCAATGCAGAAAGATGATTTTAAAAAAATATTCAGGATAATGAAAAATCTACCTGTAACAATCAGGCTGCTTGATCCACCCCTGCATGAGTTTCTTCCAACTGTTGAGGAGTTAACACATGAGATTGAATATTTAACCCATTTTAAAGACATGCTGCAGGCAGTGGACACTTTACCTAAACATTTACTAACACATGAGATGAAAGGCCTGAAAAAAATAAAAGATAAAAAATACATTGACAGGCTTATTGCTGATAAAGAGAATGTTCTAAGAAAGGTAAAAAATCTTGCTGAGGTCAACCCTATGCTTGGACACAGAGGTGTAAGAATTGGTATAACCTATCCTGAAATATATGAGATGCAGGCCAGGGCAGTATTTGAAGCCGCTGTTGATGTTATCAAAGAAGGGGTAAAACCAAAAATAGAAATCATGGTTCCACAGGTTTGCACCGCGCAGGAACTAAGATGGGTTAAGGAGAGGATTATAAAGGTCAATAAGGATGTTGAGAAAAAAACAGGGATAAAAATAGGATACAGGTTTGGGACAATGATTGAGGTTGTCAGAGCATGCATGAGGGCGGGCAGGCTTGCAGAGATTGCAGAGTTTTTCTCTTTTGGAACAAACGATCTCACGCAGGCAACTTTTTCGTTTTCAAGAGAGGATGCTGAGAACAAGTTTCTACCATTGTACAATGAAAGAAAGATTTTGCAGGATAACCCTTTTGAAATACTGGACATAAAAGGCGTTGGTAGATTAATGATGGTAACAATAGAATGGGGAAGGAAAACCAGGAAAAACTTGAAGGTAGGAATATGCGGCGAACATGGGGGTGAGCCAAGGTCAATTGAAATATGCAGGCAGATAGGTGTTGACTATGTTAGCTGTTCACCCTACAGGGTGCCTGCTGCAAGACTGGCAGCTGCCCATGCTGAAATAAAACATAAATAGTTTTTCAAACCAGCAATTTCTGCTGCCTTATACCCTCAACAATCTCCACAGCATTGCTTGTTCCTATCCTGTTTGCCCCTGCGTTAACCATTTTGACAGCATCATCTACTGTTCTTATCCCACCAGATGCTTTGACGCCCATGTTTGGTCCAACTGTTTTCCTCATCAGTGCAACATCCTCAACGGTCGCACCTTTTGGACCAAAGCCTGTTGATGTTTTCACAAAATGCGCACCAGCCTCTTTTGCAATCTCACAAGCTTTTATTTTTTCCTCATCTGTAAGATAGCATGTTTCAATGATTACTTTCACAACAACCTTTCCAACCACATCAACAATGTCCTTTATTTCCTTTTTCACAATCTCATATTTTTTGTCCTTCAGTGCGCCAATGTTTATCATCATGTCTATTTCGTCTGCACCGTTCCTAACAGCATCTTTCGCCTCAAAAACCTTACTCTCAGGTGTTGCTGCACCTAAAGGGAAACCTATTGCACAGCATACCTTCACCTCCACACTGATGAGCAGGTCGGCTGCTAAGGAAACAAAACATGGGTTAACACACACGGATGCGAAGTTATATTTTTTTGCGTCACGACATAATTGCTTTATATCCTCAGTTGTTGCATCAGGTCTCAGGTTTGTGGAATCAATCATCCTTTCAAGCTGTCTTTTTGTAACGCCTGTTAAACCTTTTTCTTGCACCATTCTTGGTATTGTTTTACATGTTCTTATCCTTTACTCTAAGAAAAAAAAATTAAACCTGAAAACCATGCCATAGATATGCATCATATTATTAATCCTTCCTCATTGGGCGCTTTGAATTTCGCAAAGCATCACTGTAAACCAAAAAAACTGTTAATTGTTATAGGTGAATGTCTCATTGAGTATAGGGGCAGGGCAAAATCACTCCTTGACTGGGGTGAAAGGATTGTTATAATAAAACAGGACGGCGCTGTCGTTGTTCATCAGCCAACGATGAGGGAGCCTGTGAACTGGCAGCCAAGCAACACAAAAACAGGTTTTTCTGCTGATGATAAAAATTTTATCGTTAACACATATCACAAGCATCCAAATGAAAAAATGAAGCTCACATTCAGGAATGTGCAGATGATGATAACTACATCCTTGAAAGATAATGCAAAGATTGTTGTTTCAGGCATGGAAACCGATATTGTGGAAAAAATCATGGAAACACCAAACGTCATAGAGGAAGGGCTGAGAATAACAAAAAGGGAAAAACGAACAAAATCAGGCATGATAGACCTGTACGGCTATGATAAAAAAGGCGTGCCTGTAATCATAGAGGTGAAGAGAAGCCTGGCGACAATACCAGCAGTGCATCAGCTCAGAATGTATGTTAATGACATCAAAAGAAAAAACAGGGAAGCAAATGTCAGGGGAATATTATGCGCTCCCAGGATACCAAAAATTGTGAAAAATCTTTTATTGGATTATGGGCTTGAGTACAAGGAGTTTGGATGGGTGAAGGAGATTGTTGATAAAAAGCAGAGAAAGCTTTTCTAGTTAGACATATCCTCTTTCCCCTGTCCAGTTCTCACATCCCTGGTATTCTTTTTTCCATCTTTTAACATCATTGCACCATATATCATCATTGTTTAAATAATATTTACAGTTATAGCATGTTTTGTCCTGTTCCGTTTTTCTTTTCTTTGTTTCCGCATGTTTCTTTATTTCCACAATTTCCTCCTTTGTTTCTCCTTCAGATATTTCATATGTTTTTCAGGTACGTACAACTCACAGTATCCGCATTCTTTGCAAATACTGCCCTCAACCTTCACCCAGTCTTTCATCATGCCTCTGTAAAGCATTGTGAAAGGCAGACCAGACTGAAGAGGGAGGTTTTCCTCTAGTTTTTTACTCCCACATTTAGGGCAAACACCTTTTTTCACGATTCACATCCCCCAGAACGCCTTTTCCTTTCTCTTAATCTCGGTAACATCATTAAGGAGTTCCTTTTCATCAAAGGTTAGCTCAAGCGCTAAAAGTTTCTTTGCATCATTTTCAGGTATGCTGACATATAAAATATCGTTTTCCTTTATCTGCCTTCCAATGGTTGGCTCATCTGCTGCTATTGCAACCTCTTTCCCTGCCAGGGCTTCTTTGTAGCTTTCCTCAACACTTCTTATGCTTTTTATTTTCCCAACAATTTTCCCATCATTCCTCATTAGCTCCTGACCAACCCTTATTCTTCCACCAAGAACCCTGACACCAAAAATCGCAGGCTTGCTTGTTCTGAAAATACACCCCTCAAGTATTTTTATTTTACCAGGATAAACAATTTCTTCTCTTTTCTCTTTTTCCAGCTCTGTTTTTCGTTTCAGACACCATTCCTCATAGTCATCCAATAGTTTATAAATTACATTGTTGACAAAAATCTTTGCGCTGTTTTCTTTTGCATCAGGTAACACCTTAACGTTGAATCCTAGCACCACCCTTCGCAAAGGGTCTGAAACAGTTGAGGCTTCAGTAACATCTCTCCTTGAAACATCACCAACCTCTGCCTTCTTTATCGGAATTCCTTTGTTCTTCAGCTCAAACGCCAGCCCCTCCAGTGAGCCTATTGCATCAGCCTTGACAACAACACCATCCTCTTCTGTTTCAACAACAATTTTACACTCTGACTGAATACTTCTTACAACCTCATCCATGTTGTTTACTGCAACCTTCAACGGTGCACCGGCAATAACATTGTCAAGCGATTTCCCTGAAATCTTCACACCAGAGGCAGCGCTCACATTTTTCACAGGATTGAATCTTTCAGTCGGATCCCTGATTTCATCCAATGGTTTTGGTTTCAGCAAAGCCTTTACTTTTGTAACAATTGGCCTGTCAATTCCTCCAAGAACAATTGTGTCGCCCTGTTTCACAGAGCCGTTATATATAATCACGTCCACAGTAGGACCAAGCCCTTTCTCCTCTTTTACCTCAAGCACCGTCCCCTCGCCAGGTCCTTCCTCTGTTTTAAGTTGTGACTCAAGGAAGCGCTGCGCAAGCCCAACAAGCACCATAAGTAAATCAGGAATACCCTCACCTGTTTTAGCAGAAACAGGGACAACCGCTATGTTTTTTGTGAAATCAGTAACCCTGTCATACCTCTCAGATGAAAAACCATGATTGTAAATTTTTCCTACAAGCTCGTATATTTTTTTATCCAGCATATCCATTGCCCTTTCAACCTGTTTTTTATATGAATCAGCAAAAGGCTTTTTTTCTGACACCCACCCGTTTATCAGGTCAATCTTGTTTGCTGCAACAACAAACGGTGTTTTATATCTCTTAAGAATATTCAGTGATTCAACTGTCTGTGGTTTGAAGCCTTCGTTTAGGTCAACAACAAGCACTGCCAGATCAGATAGTGCCCCTCCCCTTGCTCTCAGGGTTGTGAAAGCCTGATGCCCTGGTGTATCAATGAAAAGCAGTCCTGGAACAGTAAACCTTTTACCGCTGAGCAGGGAACCGCATATCCTGTATATAACATCTATTGGTACCTCGGTCGCGCCAATATGCTGTGTTATCCTGCCTGCCTCCCTTTCAATAACAGTACTGCCCCTGATGCTGTCTAAAAGCTGTGTCTTCCCATGGTCTATATGCCCGAGCACACTGACAATTGGCTGTCTGATCATCAGAAACAATATGTCATTTGTCCATCAAAAACCTTTTTATTTGCTATTACTATTGGTAGTACAGGATGAATGATGAAAAATTTTTTGAGTTAAGAGAAAAAATGAAAGACTATGAATACAGGTGTATTGATGATGAGGGAGGCAGGGTTTTAGCAGTTAGGTCACCAGATAAGTATCCTGATATTGTAAACGATGTTGAGCGTCTTGTTGAGAGAATAAAAATAAGTGATGCAAAAACCCTGATAAACGTGTGTTTAGTTGGTGAGAAAGAAATTCTTAATGTTCAACCTAAAATCATCGAGCTACTTGTCAGAAACAGAAAAAAATATGATGACAGTATTGTGGAAAAAATGAAAAAACAACTGGGCATGAATGAAAACACAATTTTCATAGATGAAAATGATGTGCATAAACTGCGCAGGTTTATGTTCAGAATGCCTGCAGACGTTGATGAATATCCGGGTTTCATAAAAAAAATTCCGATGCCACCTGAGGATGTTTCTATTATATATTTAATAGGAAATGATGACTATGTCAGAATAATGGCTGATGACTTCGTTAAACTGCTCAGGTCAAAGGAGGAATGCATTGACAGGATAAAGGAAAGGTTTGTTTCTTCCGGCTACGAAATTATCAATCTGAGTGATGTTGATGCTGCTGCGTCAAAGGAGAACCTGAGGATGGTTGTAAAATATTTTGACAGATGCAGTGTTGGGGATGCAGAAAACGCTTTGAACCTGGTTGAGCATCTGAGGGCTGATGTAGGGCTGGTTGTCAGCGTAAACTTTTCAAAGGAAGTGAAAAGGTTTGCTATGGGGAAAAAAATAGAATTGGTCAGAACAGATGACATAGGGGGTTTGTTTCTATGAAGCTGAAAATAGGATGCAAAACACTGGATGATCTGCTGGACGGTGGTGTTGAATCAGGTGCGTTAACAGAGTTCTATGGTGAAGCAGGCTCAGGTAAAACAAATATTTGCCTGCAACTGGCAAGAAACTGTGTGAAACAAGGCAGAAAGGTTGTGTACATAGATACTGAGGGTGTCAGTATTGAAAGACTGAAGCAAATCTGCGGTAGCGATTTTGAAAACATAGGCAAAAACATACTCTTCTTTGAGCCTTATTCTCTGGATGAGCAGGACAAAATAATAGATAAGGCAGCACGCCTTGCCGAGGGGAGGGATGTTGGTCTGGTTGTTTTGGATTCCGCAACCATGTTCTACAGGCATCTTCTTGGAAACGGTCATGATGTTGAAAGTCTCAGAATGCTTTCGCAGCAGATCACAAAACTACTTGGTGTTGCCAGGAAAAAATTCATACCTGTTGTGATCACAAGCCAGGTTTTCACAAACATTGAAAAAAATGAGATTGAGCCCCTGGGCGGGCAGGCATTAAAGCATTCTGCAAAAGCAATAATAAGGCTGGATAAGCTCAGCAAGGGCAGGAGAAAGGCAACAATCATAAAGCACAGGTCACTTTCGGATGAGAGTTGCACAGAATTTGTTTTAACAGACAATGGTGTTGAGCCTGCGAAAAAACTCTTCAGATAGGCAGGTTGCACAATAGCATTAGTATAGCCAGCCATGTGAGAATGTACACTGCAGCATTGCCAACCAACCTCTTTTTATCAAATTTTGAAATATCCATTCCAAACGGCAGGGAAACAAACTTGAGACCAAAACCGGCAAGTATTCCAACAGCCAATGCAACCTCAAAACTTAGTGTGAGCAGAAGAAAGGATATGACACCGATTAGAACAGAATAGCCCAGCACAATAAAACTAAACTTTGCATCCTCCATCTCTTTTTCCATGAATTCCTTCTCATTAAACTCAGGGAGTTTGAACTCGTATTCCTCATCCTTTTTATTTTTGGTCATTAAAAAGGATAACAATCAGACAGTTAAAAACCTTTATGTTGCGACCCTTAAATTGATATACTTTTGTCTGCATATCCCATATATGAAGGATTCTCTGTCAAGTCTTGATATAGCAGTACTGGTAAACGAGTTTCAAATATTGATTGGTGGTTATGTTGAAAAGATATACCAGACTTCAAAGGATGAACTACTCATTAAAATCAATCTAAAAAAGAAAAAAATAGGACTTCTCATACATGCTGGTAAATATCTTTGCATTACCAAAAAAAGCATGGAACCTCCTAAAACACCCACAACATTTACTATGACCCTAAGAAAATATCTAACAAATGCCAGAATAACAGGCATAAGACAGCATGGTTTTGACAGAATAGTTGAATTTGAGATTGGTAAATACAGGCTTATTGTTGAATTATTCTCCAGAGGAAATATCATACTTTTGGAAGGCTCAAAAATCATTACCCCTCTTTCCTATCAGAGGTGGGCTCATAGAATAATCAAATCTAAAGCAGATTATGTTTATCCCCCAAGCATATGCAACCCATTAACACTCTCTTTTGAGGAGTTTAAATGCCTCCTAGGAAAAACAAAAAAGGAGCTTGTCAGAACGCTCGCATTAGATATGAACCTCGGCAGGCTTTACTCTGAAGAAATCTGCTTAAATACAGGGATAGATAAAAACGCAAAAAAACTGGATGAAAAAGACATGAAGAAGATTCATGATGCGCTTCTTAACTTAATGAGCATGGAGAGGAAACCATTGGTTGTTGTCAGGGATGACAGGATGGTTGATGTTACCCCTGTAAAACTAAGCATTTACAGGGAATGTGAGATGAAAGAATGCCCTTCCTTTAATGATGCTGTGGACAGGTTTTTTTCGGAAAGAAAAGAAATAATGGCAGAGGAGAAAAAATCATTAGAGTACAATGAGATGATGGAGAAATATGAAAGACAGCGCAGGCAGCAGGAGAACGCTTTGAAAAAGTTTGAGAAGGAAATAACAGAGAACAAGAGAAAAGGTGATCTGATTTACGAAAACTACACTTTGGTGGATAAAATACTTCAAGCCGTGAAGAAACATGATGTAAAAACCTTCAAAGAAACAGTGAATAGGGGTGAGGGATGGGTTGAAATATTACTAGTGGAAACAAGAGTAAAACTTGACATAAGAAAAGGCATATCTGAAAACGCAGAGTATTATTATAATTCCAGTAAAAAGGCAAAAGAAAAACTACTTGGGGTGAAAAATGCACTGAGCACAACCATGGAAAAAATGAAAAACCTGGAAAAAAAATCTTATGAGAAAAAAGAGGAAAAGAAAAAGTTTTTCTGGTTTGAGAAATACAGATGGTTCCTATCATCAAACAACGTTTTGGTAATAGGTGGGAAAGACGCAAAAAGCAATGAAAGAATAGTGAAAAAATATTTAAAAGAAAAAGACAGGTACGCGCACGCGGATATTCATGGTGCGCCAAGCATTGTCGTGAAAGGGGCAGATGAAGCAACACTGAAAGAGGCGTGTGTTTTTTCATTAATATTTTCAAAGGCATGGAACATGAAAATCGGCAGCGGCGATGCATACTGGGTTCTGCCGGAGCAGGTGAGCAAAACACCTGGTGCTGGGGAGTTTATTCCAAAAGGGGCATTCATTGTCAGAGGCAAAAAAAACTATCTCAGAAACATAAAAATAAGGGCAGCTATAGGGGAAATAGAGATAGAAAACACGAAAAAGCTCATGTGCGGTCCTGTTAGTGCATTAATGTTTCATTCAAAAAAATATGTTGTTTTTGAGCATGGTGAAACAAAAAAAACAGATTTTGCAAAACAAATTGGTAAAATGTTTGATTGTCCTGCTGATGAAATAATGAGGATTCTGCCCCCAGGTGATGTGAGGGTAATTGAAAGTGCTGGGATAGAAATTTAATAAAACAGATTACAGCAGTTTCATAAACTCCTCCCTACTCAACTCTGTAGCTTTTATTATAGCCCTAAGCGTACCTCTGGCAATGGTATCATGATGAGGAATTGTTAATGGTTTTCTATATGGATGTCGCAAATGTATGTGACTGCCTTTTTGATCTCTTACATAATATCCAACCTTTGCTAAAGCCTTGATAACATCATTACAAGAGACTACTGGAAGTTTGGTCATGCAGATACAGCCACGGTTGTTTCCTTGACATTTTTCACTTGCACAATTGGAATACCTTCTTCTGCCAAAGAACTTAAATGCAGTTTGATAGCCTCTTTTATGTTTTTCTTTCCCTCTTTTTCTGTTCTACCCTGGGATATGCATCCAGGTAAAGATGGCACTGTTACCACATACCAGCCATCTTCATCAATCTCTATTCTTATTTTGAATTTCATTTGAACACCTAATACCAATCATATTTATAGGACTTAAATATTTGGATACTATTACTTCTGTACTGTTATGAAGTTTTTCAACCCTTCAACCTCATTAGTTACGGCTGAAAAATCCCTTCCTTTTGATGATATCACCCAAGGCACATAGTAGTCGCATTTGATTAAAATATTGTTTTCTGATGGTACAAAATTTATCTCCAGTTCACATTTTTTTGTTTCCCATTTATCCCTCAGAATCCCTACATCAGCAAAAAGGACGCTGCCTCTCTCCAGAATCAGTCTTGTGGGTTTCACACAATTTTTTGCTTTAAACCCCAAGGAGGTGAAATACTGAAGTGCGGAATCATATGCTGTGTTAATATTCCCCCTAACTGTGATAGAGTTTGACCAAATCATCACTGTAAAGTATGTTGCATCTTCCTTAAATAACTTTTGATGCCCGTACCGGGAGTTTCCAGGTTTAAGGGATAAGTACTCACACCTTACAACTTACACCTTTTTGAACCCGGGTCAGGAGCTCCGCAGGCTCCCAGGATAATCCGCTACCCCATACGGGCATACAAAATATTGTTGTTATCAAATATTAACCTTCCTAAGACAACCACAATTTTTAATATCTTGAAAAACATTATTTGCATAAAATGGCTGAGAACGAAGTTATATTAAAGGTTGCAGAGGCACTGCAGCAGGATGTTGGGCACGGCAAGGCAAGGATGGACAGGTTCAGCAGGAACAGGATTGGTGTCTCCACAGGTGACATCCTATCAATTTTGGGTAAGAAAGAAACAGCAGCAATTGTGTGGAGGGCAATGCCTGAGGATGAAGGCAAAGGCCTTGTAAGGATAGATGGTCTTGTCAGAGGCAATGCAGATGTATCATTGGGAGATAAGGTAGTAATAAAAAAGGCTGATGTGAAGTCTGCTGAGAAAATTATCATGGCTCCTGTCATCTCCGAGTATCAGAGAATTCAATTCGGTCATGGGATTGAGAATGTTGTAAAGAAGGGAATGCTTGGAAGACCTGCCACAAAGGGTGACTCCATAATAATACCAGGTATTGCGCTGTTCGGAAACTCATTACCTTTTAGGGTTGTGAACACTGTTCCAAAAGGGATAGTTCAGATTACTGAGGAGACAGAGATTGCTGTCAAAGAGGAGCCTGTGAAAGAGGCTGAAATTGTTTCAAAGATTATGTACGAGGACATCGGCGGCTTAAAAAATGAACTGCAAAAGGTCAGGGAAATGATTGAGCTTCCCTTGAAGCATCCTGAGATGTTTGACAGGCTTGGCATAGAACCCCCGAAAGGGGTTTTGCTCCATGGGCCCCCAGGAACAGGAAAAACATTGATTGCAAAGGCTGTGGCTAATGAGTCAGGTGCAAACTTTTACTCCATCCTGGGACCAGAGATTATGTCAAAGTTTTATGGTCAGTCTGAGGAAAACCTCAGGAACACATTTGATGAAGCCCAAAAAAACGCCCCATCCATTGTTTTTATTGACGAAATTGATTCCATTGCACCAAAGAGGGAGGAGGTCACTGGTGAGGTTGAAAGAAGGGTTGTTGCGCAACTGCTGACATTAATGGATGGTTTGAAGGGCAGGGGAAAGGTTATTGTTATAGCAGCAACAAACAGACCAGATGCCGTTGACCCCGCACTGAGAAGACCTGGGAGGTTTGACAGGGAAATAGTGATTGGCGTACCTGACAGAAACGGGAGAAAAGAAATACTGCAGGTGCATACAAGGTCCATGCCTCTAAGCAAGGATTTTGAGATAGATTATCTCGCAGATGTCACCCATGGTTTTGTTGGTGCTGACCTTGCTGCTCTTGCAAGAGAGTCTGCAATGAAGGCGTTGAGAAGATATCTGCCTGATATTGACCTGGAAAAACCCATACCTGCAGAAATTCTGGGGAGTATGGAGGTTACGATGGATGACTTCAAAAATGCGCTGAAAGGAATAGAGCCATCCGCTCTAAGGGAAGTGTTTATGGAAACGCCAAATGTGAAATGGGATGATATCGGTGGTCTTGAGGATGTAAAACAAAAATTGAAAGAAGTTGTTGAGTGGCCGTTAAAAAACCCTGAGGCATTCAAACGTCTGGGCATAAAACCGCCAAAGGGTATATTGTTGTTCGGTGCTCCTGGAACAGGGAAAACCCTGCTTGCCAAGGCTGTGGCAACAGAGTCGGAGGCAAACTTCATCTCAGTAAAAGGGCCTGAATTAATATCAAAATGGGTTGGTGAAAGCGAGAAGGCGCTCAGAGAGATTTTCAAGAAGGCAAAGCAGGCTGCTCCATCCATTGTATTCCTAGATGAGCTTGATGCCATAGCACCGATTAGGGGTTGGGGCGCAGGCGATTCCAGGGTTGGTGAAAGAATGGTGGACCAGCTGCTTACATCAATGGATGGCATGGAGGCACTGGAAAACGTTGTTGTGATAGGCGCAACAAACAGGCCTGACATACTTGACAGGGCCCTGCTCAGAGCTGGAAGGTTTGACAGGCTCATACAGATACCTGTGCCTGATAATGCTGCGCGTCTCAAGATACTCAAAGTGCATACAAAAGGCATGCCGCTAAAGGATGTATCCCTGGAGGAGATTGTGTCTAAAACCGATGGCTATGTTGGTGCTGATATCGAGGCTTTATGCAGGGAGGCAGCACTCATATCACTGAGGGAAGACATGAACGCTAAAACTGTGACAAAAAAGCATTTTGAGAAAGCGATTGAGTCTGTCAGGGCTTCTGTAACTGATGAAACCGTGAAATACTATGACAGGATTGCAAAGGAGCTTGCAGGCGGAATTATTAAAAGGAAGAAAGAAGATATGGGTATCGGGTATAGGTGATAATATGAAGATGTTTGCAACATCGTTAAAAGGGAAAAGGATAATGACAACTGAAGGGGAAGAACTCGGTGATATAGACAGCATAGTGGTTGATACAAAAAGTGGTGGATTGCAGCACGTGCTTATAAGGCCGACTGAATCTGTGGATCCCAAACTGTTCAAAACAGACTCTGAGGGAAGGCTTGTGCTTCCATTCTCAGGCATAAAATCTGTAAAAGATGTTGTCGTCATGGAGTTAAAATAAGCAGATTAATTTCAAGGATAATACACCCTGCCTCAGGTTATTCTATTCCTTATTTATTCATCAATGTATGGTGATATCATCAAAATTATACCCTTCATCCCTGTGTTGAACGGCAACATGGTTTCTGCAGAAGGCAGTGGGTACAAAAAACTTGGAAATGCTGTTAAAACCGTTGAATCATCAAAGTATGAAACATTTTATGTTATCGATGTTAATGGTTTGCTAAAAAACAAGCCTCAGATAAACCTTATTCAGGATATGTCAAAAGGAAAAAATCTCTGGGTAGAATCCGGTGTGAGATTAGCGGAAGACGCAATTGATGTACTTATGGCAGGGGCAGAGTATGCTGTTTTAAACACCATGCTTGTAGACTTGGATGAATTGAAAAAAATCTGTGGTTTATCACAAAACATTATGCTACATGTGGAGTGCAAAAACAATAGAATTCATGGGATGAATATAGAATACTTTATAAACAAAGCAGAAGAAATCGGCATAAAAAAATTTGTAATGGAAAGCAGGGATTACTGGGCGATGAAAACAATTCCGAAAAATGTTGAGGCATATGTGTTTGGGAAAAAGGACGAGGTTAAAAAGCTTGAGGCATCAGGTGCTACAGGCGTGTTATTGGACATCCAGGGATTAGATGAGTCAACTTAAACAGATAATCGCATTTCTATTCAGAAGAAAAGGCAGCGACGTTCTTTCTGAAAAAGAATTTTCACTTTCATTATCCATGGACATGCACTGGTTCTCACCAAAGGAGTCCGCCAAACTCATTGAAAAAGCACTGTGCTCAAAACTTCTTATTAAAACAGAAAAAGGACTGAAACCAAACTTTGATTACAAAAAAATTGAGATACCGCTAGATTTCAAGCCAAGCAAAGACATACTGGAATACAAAGAAGATGTTTTTTTGAGCATAGTAAACGAAGTATCAGAAAAAACAGGCATTGATAAAAAAAACATTATTGCAGAAATTAACAGATGCCAGGATGAGCTGAACATTGAGATAGAAGCTGTTGCATTACTCCTAGCAAGAAAACACAACATTGATGTATCAAAATTTTTGGATGATGTTGAAAAAATAATTGCTGAAAGACAGCGACCTCAGCACTCATAGATTAGCAAGTGAGTGAATGACATAAAACTATAAGAATATTGCTCAAAATTTGCCCTCAAATTTGTTAGAAAATTTAAGACTTTCCCCAATCCCAACCTCTCTTTTTTCTTTTTTTATTTTTTGTCTATCCTGCTCAGCGCAATCTTCAAAGTTCAACCGAACTTCTACCTAACACGACGGAAAAGAGGATTTAAAAGTTCTAAAAAGTTCCAGTATTCTCAGGATATTAGTAAAACTTCGAATTACGATAGAAGTTCGAGTACTCACGACGGAAAAAGGGCATCTGAAAACTTCGATTAATATTATAGATGATAAGTTTATGTCAGAATACTGATACCTCCATAAAACTATGAATGTAGCATAGAAAAGTAAGTTTCTGTGCATTTTTTGTATCTTGCACCCTATTCCTTCTTCTTTTCCACAACCAGTTTTCTGCCAGTAATCCTGAGTTTTACTTTTTCCCCGACTTTGAATGGGAATTGACTGTCTCTGTGAACCGTTGAGGGTATGTATAGAACAACCCTTCCTTTTGCATGTTCATATATTGTTCCTTCTCCTTCGAGTGTCATGTTTATCAACAAATTTTACAACGATTTGTGGATACATCAACCAGCATCACAACGAAAAGCACAACAAAATGCACAACAAAATTTAAATACAGATAATCCTATATATCTCTGGTGAACAAAATGAGAAAAGGCGTTTTAGCAATAGGATTGTGCGTGCTGATTTCGGTTGTGTTTTGTAGTGGGTGTCTTGAGACCGAAAAAAAGGAGTATGTTCCCAGCGGAAATACTACTACTGGCGGGGGCACTCTAAGTGGAGGAAAATTAACAATTCTTAGTAACAATATGAATGTAACGTATAATGTATATCTGGGATATACAGCAACGGTTACAGGTCAAGCAAAAAATACAGGTGATGCAAGACTTTCTTATGCAAGCGTTGATGTAAAATTTTATGATGCGAATGGAAATTTGTTAAGCACAAGCTTCGACGGTATAAGTGATTTAGACCCTAACGAGACATGGAATTTTGAAGTCATGCACATGGACGAAACAGAAATAGCATCCTACACGATTGCGGTTGGCACTTGTTGGTGAGAGGATTTACATAAAGAAGGGCGCAATCATACCGTATAAATTCCAATCAAGCATTCTGCTCCTTTGTGCCTAAAATCCCTGTTACTTTATATCCCCAATCTGTAAGTTTGTATTCATTTTTATTCACTTCCTCTATGATTTTCTTATCGTCTCCTATCCCTTTCTTTTTTCTGAATTCGTTATCTTCTTTCATTACCTCTTTAATGAGATAGGTTACACGGTTTGCCCTTATTCTGGTTTCATCAACTATATCATCTCGCATACGAGATTTTGGATAATTCTTCACCAAGTATAGACATATCGCCCACCGTTGCGTATGACGTAACCAGTTGTACTCTTTCCTTACAGTAATAAATGTATTATTTATTCCTTTTCCTATCGTTGTTCCTGTCTGTGTCAATCCAGTAAAACATTGCTGTGCAAATTTTTGTAAGTCGCTATATATTCTATTTTTAAACTGCAACTGCTCAAGGATTTCTTTTCTAACCCCATTATCTTCAACCTGCTCGAAACTACCAACCATAAGTCCTTCTAATAATTTTTTACTTCTTTCTTTTGGTATATCGCTAATCTTTCCTTCCATATGCGAAACGAGTACTCAACACCAGAGGGCACACGCACATCCGTAAAGAAAAAGAGTAATGAAGATACGAATGTTGCCTACGGATAAGTGCAAAAGTCCTCAGCACCAGTCCTCAGCACCACCTCGAATGACCTCAGCACTCATAGGGCTCATCATACTCCTCAGTTGATCCTCTTTTCATCATCGGTCAACCAATAATTGTTTCAGGGATTTTAAATGTTTCTTTTTCTCTTACGACTGCATCTTTTTTAATCGTTCAATTTCAGCTTTGATTTCCTTACAAATTTCATGATTGATTATATTTCCTTTTTCATCCTTGTAAACAACAAAAACATGCCCACCATATTTGTTTTTAAATTTTCTATGTTGATTTCTCACAGCACCTTTATATCTACCGCTAAATGGTTGATTAAACGTTTGTGGTTTGACTTGTATACCAATATGGTATCGATTTATTTTCAGATAGAAGTCCACACCATACAATCTATCCCATTCATCCGGCGCTGGATCAAATTCATAGCCACAAAAGTTTACCACACTATTCACCCGAATTCTCTTTTATAACCATTGTATGTCCGTGTTATCACTATATCATGCATATAATCGAGACAATCTTGTAAGGTAATACTCTCCACTAGTTCAGGGTGGAAGCGTTTTTCATATGCAATCGTATTTTTTATTTCATGGTACAACTTTTCACCGAGTTTCTTGATATGATCTCGTGACCTTATGTTTTTAAAATAATAATCGTTCCATTCTTGTGGATTGGATGGTTTGCATTCTCTTATACTCTTTGATGTTGGTCCAACACTTGCTTTTTTATTTAGACCCCAACGATTCATTGCATAGTTAAGAACAAATTCCTTGGTTGCAACTGTAATTGGCATAATATCCTCAAATCTTTAGTAGCGTTTTTGAGAAACAAAATCCTCTTTTACGCTAAATAGTAAAATTTTTATAATATCAACACTATTTTATGGTAATGCGTAAAAATACTTCAAATAATGTAATATCTATTTTACTATATATGAGTGCCTTAACACTTAATTTAGAACTTAATAAAAACAATGTCGAAAAACTAAAATGTATTTGCGATGCGTTGTCCAATGAGTATCGGATAAAGTCATTACTCATTCTTGAAAAAAGTGGAAAGATGTCTTTAGATACATTCCATAAAGAAGCAGAAAAAATGGAGATTTACAACAACATTGAAACCAGCTATAGGAACTTAGAAATTCTTGTGGCATCTAATTTATTGACCAAAACATATGATCCAAAAAGTAAAAAGTTAGTATATGAAATCAATAGATCACTCTTTGAGGTGAGTAAGTGACAACTCATAAATTAATAATTGGCGATAGTAGAAAAATGATGGAACTTAGTGACAAAAGTGTTCATTTAGTGGTTACCTCGCCACCTTATCCCATGATAAAAATGTGGGATGAATTATTCAAGGCTAATAGGTGTAAAACTTATGATGACATGCATAGGTGGTTGGCAGGTACATGGAAGGAATGTTACAGGGTATTGGTTGATGGTGGTATTTGCTGTATAAATATAGGTGATGCAACGCGCACCATCAATAAAGAGTTTAGGTTATATCCCAATCATGTGAGAACCACAGAAATTTGCGAAAAGATTGGATTTAAAACACTTCCTTATATTCTCTGGAAAAAACCCACAAATAAGCCAAATGCATTTTTAGGCTCTGGCTTCCTGCCACCCAATGCCTACGTAACATTGGACTGCGAATATATTTTAATATTTAGAAAAGGGAAGTTAAGAAAATTTTCCCCGCATGATAAAAATAGATATACAAGCATCTATACTAAAAATGAAAGAGACTTATGGTTTTCACAAATATGGGATGATATTCGAGGGATTAATCAGTCTAATGGATTAGTAAATCAACGGACAGCAGCGTTCACTGAAGAATTACCCTGCAGATTGATTAAAATGTTTTCTTGTGTTAATGACATTGTTTTGGATCCATTCTTAGGGACTGGAACGACTATGAAGGTTGCAAGGGATTTAGATCGCAATTCTATAGGATATGAAATAAACAAAAATTACATTGATTTCATAAAGAAAAAGGTTGAATGGGGCAAGCAACATCTTGGAAAAGAAAAAATTCATTATGAAATTATTGCCAGTAAAAGAAAACAATCTAAGAAGACATAACATCCATCAATTCTTTTGGAAAATTAAAATATATTCATGAATCATCCATGGATGGAAGTTTGTGGGATAACCCATGCATTCCTCCCTTTTTCCAAAGCCTGATGTTTGTGAAATGTTTACCATAATCTGATGAAGCCTGAAACCTATTCTTTTGAGATGAATTATATAGTCAATGTGGATTGGGTAATATTCATGTGCTTTTCTAATGTCACCTGTAACTACACAAAAATATTTTCCTCTTTTTAGAACTCTATAACATTCTCCAAACACTGTGACCATATTTCCAATAAATTTTTTATAATCAGATATATTTCCAATCTGTTCCTTTTCATCAGAATAACGAACAATATCAAAATAAGGTGGAGATGTTATTATGAAATCAATTTTCCCATCTTTGATACTTATATTTTTTGCATCACCATGAACTACTTCTATTCTTGTACTATTTCCTACCTGATGCTTCAGCATGCTTTTCTTCATGAAATCAATCGCCTTGATAGAACAATCTATCCCATAGGCATTCCTGTTAAGTTCATTTGCTGCTATCAATGTAGTGCCACTACCGACAAATGGGTCTAAAACAGTATCTCCCTCCCATGTAAAATATTTAATAAGTCGTTTAGGTATTTCTTTATCAAAACTTGCGAAATATCCGTTTCGGGATGCGCAATTCCATACTGTTTTATTGTGTTCTGCCCATTCCTCTTTTGTAAGTTCATTTAGTTTTCCCATTTTACCACTTCTATCTGACAGTAAAAAATAAAAAAGAAGAAGTAAATTGGTTTTACTCCTTCAAATCTACGGAATGCTAAAGCATTCCGTACGATACTAGAAATCTGCTATGCAAATTTCGTCGCAACAATGGTTTCGTAGGCTTTTTGTAGTGCGAGTATTGCTTTCGGTATATCACTTACCCGTAGAGATTGCGTTTTCTGCCATTCATTACTCTTATCCTTGTATGTTCTCTGCATTGTTACTGTCTGGAATCCATTGTTTCCCCAGATTGTTACCTCTATCCCACCTACTCTAACATGTTCCGGTTTTTCTTTTTCCATTTTTTTCACCTCTTATTTTTTTCTTGCTCCTATTCGTTGTCCAAGCAGAGATATTGGAGCATTCCCTGCAATTCATCCATTTCTTTAGATTTATTTTTCCATTGAATACACCTTTTTTGATTCTTCCATTTATTGTATTCTCATCATCATTTACCTTCCATTCCTTCTCAGGAATCTCAATGGAAATCTTAGTAATTGCTATTATCAATCTGCAAACATCCTTATCAGAATCATAGGTTTTTGTGAATCCTCTTGATAAGGAGAGTTTTTCTCCTCTCCATCTGTAGTTTCTGTTATATTTTCTTTCTATTTCAATTATTTTTTCTTCTTCATTTTTTGTTGTTATTCCATTCGTTTTATAATATATTGTTCTTCCCATTTTTTCACCCCAGCATCACGATAATCACAGGTAGCAGTAATACGCCCATGGCATGACTTCTTCTGACGCCAAAACAGGGCGGGATCAAACCAATGCACACAGCCACAAGTAGAATCAGAATACCAATGAAACCTGTGAACAAAAAAACCATGATTGTTACAAATACTACTATGGAAACAACCAGTTTTTTGTAGTTGATTTTCGTGAAGGTTTTTGCGGAATATTTCCCAAGAGTTATTGTCATGAAATATGAAACAGCAGATGCAACAATTACGGCGATCATAAGGTATGTCAATGAGAGAGGTATAAGACCTGACCATTCTTCAATCCCAATCATCTTGTCAACAGCAATCATAGTACCGTTCCTTGGTTTCATTATGATAAACAACGCAGCCAAGCAAAAAAATGCGTAACTTGTATTTACAGCAGATAATGTGAGGACGACCTGCTCCTTTTCCTTTGTTTTCCTTCCAAGCATACTTAAAACCGTAGCATGCCCTGATGTAACCCCTGGGAGAAAGCCCAGAACAGAGCCTGCAAGCGAGCCTGTAACTATAGATTTTAAAGCCTCCTTTCTGTTGATTACTGGTTCACTGATTTTTTGCTCCGGTATATTTGGTGTATTTGTCAACGAAAACAGCAGGGTTGATATTCCAAACAATCCTGTGAATGCTGGGAATAACGTTGAGGATGGAAGATGAACAGGTGAGGAAACACCCATATCAAATATAATCATGCCGAGCAGCCCTGATAAAATGAAAACGAATGCTGCTGTCATTATGCCAAATGTTCTTGAAAAAACTCCTTCCAGCCTTTTTATTGTTCCATAAACCGTTACACTAACCCCATCAAAAGGCGATAGTGAATCCTTCCATTCAACATTTATTTTTTCCCCTTTTCCTTCAAGAAAATACCTTCTCCAACTTCTTACAATCATGCCGTGAACAACGCATGGCTCGCCAATTTTTAATCCATTAATATTATCCTTTCCCTCACTTTTTCTGATTTTTATGCTTTCTATTTCTATTCCCTTTTTGTATTTTATCCTTCTGTTTTCAGAGTAAATCAGCAGTGCTGATATGAAGATAAGGATGAACACCATGCTGTTTTTCAGGGCTAGATAGAGATTGAGAGGACTCCCAAAAATAAACTTGTATGGAAAAACAAAAATAAAACCAAATACTATTGCACCAAAGCTTCCAACAGCGGAGAGGAAAACAGCCTGATAACCCCTGCCTTCAAGAAGCATTTTATGTGCTGGCAGAGCACTTAATGCGTTTTCATCAGGCGCACCCAGAAACGTTCCTGGTATGAGGTTTACAAATGAATGTGCAATACATGTTGAAACTATTATTACACAAACAATGATTGCTGGGAAAGGCAGCATCGGTGTTAATGATAAAAGAATCAGTGCAACAGTGTTAACATGCATCCCTGGGATTAATCCTGTTAAACACCCAAAGAATGCACCGAATAATGCAAATATCATGATTAATATTATTTCATTCATTGAGAACACCGTACCTGTCAAGTTCAATAAAATATTCAAACCTGTTTTCATCATATCCCATGACTCCTTTCACAAAAATCTTCTGATTTTCTACTGGAAATACTGTTGATTTTGTAATTCTAACCTTTATTCTGCTGATGTTGTCTGAGAGGTAAAACTCATTATGTTTAATGGACACAGCAAAACCTGTTATGTTTATGTTTGCCCCCTTATACTTTTCTGGGTTCAATTTCAGATGATTCCATTCAATGTGTTTTTCATCCCATTTCTTTAGGATTTCAATCTCTGATGCAACAATTTCATACTCATCCCTGTATTTTTGAACACTGCCAGTTACCCTGATTTCATCGCCTGGTTCTGCATCAACAACCTTTTTGACGAAAACAGAAACTGTAATATTGTCATCCCTAAGATTCATGATTGTATTCCCATTTTTTGTCTGATATTTTTCCACAACTATCCCTTTCACAGTAACATTTTTTCCTTCACTGTTTTTCACATCATTCAATGCTACATGTTCAGGCTGGGAAACAACAGAAACAAGCCACAGAAAAATGATGCCGACCACAGCAAATCCTACCACGAAGCGCCTATTCATCATTGCTTCTTACCCTCCTGATAATCTTCATCCATTCCTCATATTCTAGGTCCTTCAGATCAATTATTCTCATTTAATCACCTATGGTATCCTGCTGCAGTAGCCGTGGAGCATGGATAACTGCACACTCCAGCTTTTTGGATCAGCATTTTTACACACACCGGATTCCTCAAGGCGCGAGGGGGACATTATCTGATTTATTTTTTCATTCATCATCTTTTACCACCAAAGCACTCTACGTAGTATCCAACTTATAAAGAATGAGCGTACGGTACAGGATGGGTACATGGGTACAGGGTTGGGTTAAAAATAAAAGGTTTAAAACAATACCTCTACATTTTATTAAAAAAAGAAAAATTTATAAAAAAAACACTGAAGAAGTAAAAAAAGAGTTTCTTTCTGAAATTTACAGAGAAAAATGGTATCCCCTGCTCGATAAAATAAAAGAAAATTTTTCCAGGGAACAAAAACAGGTGCCGAAAATTGCGAAAGAAAAGGAAACAGAAATATTCATGATTAGATTTATTTATGATACCCAGAGAATAGAAGGCTCAAAATTAACGTTAAGGGAGACAGCAAGTTTGTTTGAAAAGGGTATTACACCAAAAGCAAAACCAATTTACGATGTAAAAGAAGCAGAGGCGCACAGGGAAATCTTTTATGATATGATAAATTACAAGAAGGATTTATCCTTGCAAATCATTTTGTACTGGCACAAAAAACTGTTTGAAAACACAAAAAAGGAAATAGCAGGCAGGATCAGGCAGCATCAGGTAGCAATCTCCGGCAGCAGATTTATACCGCCGTTTCCTGCTGAAATCCACCCATCGCTTAGAGAATTTTTCAGATGGTATGCCGGAAACAAAAACAAACTGCATCCTGTGAAACTGTCCGCTCTTGCGCATTTAAAATTCGTGACAATACACCCGTTTACGGATGGAAACGGCAGGATATCGCGCCTGATAATGAATTTTGTTTTACATAAACACAATTATCCTATGCTTAACATTCCTTATGAACACAGAACAGGTTATTACAATGCATTGGAAAGATCCCAAATAAAAAAACTTGACAGTGCTTTCATGCAGTGGCTTTTCAGAAGATATGTAAAAGAATATAGTGGATATGCAAAAGATTAAAAAATAAGGAAGCATTCTTGCAAAATACGGCGCGCAAAAACAACTGGGCAAAGACACAGGAGATATCAAGCCTGATTACGTGATTGAGGATATTTCAGGGCTGATGGAAAGCCTCATATAAAAACCACAACATTTATATATAAATGAAAACACTTTCATTTGTATGAAAACACTTTCATCTGAAAGTATTATATGGGGGTCTAATACTGCGCTCAGACTCCTATTATTCTTTTTTTGGCATCCTACAAAAGAGTTTTATGAGAAGCAGGTGAGTGATGATACAAAAATAAGTCTTGGTGCTGTAAACAAATATTTAAAAAAACTAGCAG
>Ga0172365_10000527_pt1 | contig 25750 bp, 38 predicted proteins | sample LakKivSesite48cm_FD_114535 | JGI IMG/M metagenome (GOLD analysis project Ga0172365, IMG submission 114535) | Sediment microbial communities from Lake Kivu, Rwanda - Sediment site 48cm | ecosystem: Environmental > Aquatic > Freshwater > Lake > Sediment | place: Rwanda: Western Province, Lake...
GTAGTGTCTTTTTCAATTTTTGACGGCTCAACTTTCTCTTCCGGGGATGGAGGCGGTGGCAAATTTTTTTCAGATGGTGATTGTGGTGTTTGATAAAATGGTTTTGAAATTGGAGCTTCTTTTTTTATTTCCATTTGCCAAGGTAATTTTTCTCCTTTCCTCCACTGGGAAAACAAAATCAGCCCGGCAACAATGAGCAAAATTAAAATTTCAATTTGGCCTCTTTGATTCATTGCCAAAATTATATCATAAAATCAAAAAAATTCAAGTTTTTAAAAAGGGCGGCTTAGCCGCCTTTTCCACCAAAACTATCAGGGCGATTTTTTCACAGTATAAATCTGAGTTGAGTTCAGCCCAGAAGTCCAAGATATTTCTGTATTTATTTTTGAGTTTCTCAATTTCTGGATGATTCCAGAAATCTATGAAAAAAATTCTTAGATCGGAACAATTGAACGATATCTCCCAGAGGTCAGATTTCTTTCCGGATCTGAATATTTTAGTTCTTGGTTGTCGGTGCCTTATTGATGGTTCTTCCATTATCTCTCTTACCAACGGTGGTTCTTCCATTTTAGGAACTAGTTATTCTATATATTATTTCTTTAGACTTGTCAAGAGAAATTGGTCGGGGTGCCGGGAATCGAACCCGATCCACTATCACCCCAAGATAGCGTACTACCGTTATACTACACCCCGGATCAAAATTACTTTTGTTTGGAGAGTGTTTTAATGCACTTTGTGCAAGCTAAAACTCTTTTACCCGAAGGTAATTTAACCCATTGGAGATTTGGGTATTTTCTTTTTTTAAGAGTGGGATTATATTTTCCCCTTAGTTTTTTTAATTTCCAGACCAAAGTTGATTTTTTTCCACAGATAGCACATTGTTTTGCCATATAAAATTATGTTATCATAAAAAAATGTTAATTACAATATTCATCCTAATTGTTTTATTTTTTTCAATTGTCATTCACGAAATAGCTCATGGGAGTGTGGCTTTCAGTTTGGGAGATCCAACAGCTAAAGAATCTGGTAGATTAACTTTGAATCCTTTAAAACATATTGATCCTGTTGGTACCATTTTTCTTCCCCTGATTTTACTCATTCTAACTTTTGGCAAGGGTCCGATTTTTGGTTGGGCAAAACCAGTCCCAATCAATCCTTATAATTTCAGAGATCAAAAGTGGGGAATGTTTAAGGTTTCAATTGCCGGCCCCTTAACGAATTTCTTAATTGCCTTGATTTTTGGTCTATTAATTAGAATTTTTATTTTACCAAATCCCCTTTTTATTTTCTTTAGTATCATTGCTGTCTATAACTTTGCCTGGGGAATCTTCAATTTAGTTCCTATTCCACCCCTTGATGGCTCCCATATTCTTTTTACAATTTTGCCAAGAAAATTTTCAGATTTTAAATTTTCCCTCCAAAGATATGGCCTCTTTATTTTGCTCATTTTCATCTTTTTTGGCCTCGATTGGATCTTTCGTCTTTCTGAGCTATTTTACACCCTAATTTCTGGCCGGCCATTCATTATTTAAAAATCTTGATTTTTATCTCATTTTTTGCTAACTTAAAGTTATGGTCACAATCAGACAATTAATTAAGAAGGGGAGAAAGAGAATTAAAAAGCGTGTCAGAATGCCGGCTTTGAAATTTGGTTTTAATCCTCTAAAAAATAGACCAATAAACTATCCTTCACCATTTAAAAAGGGAATTTGTCTGAAAGTTTTTACTGTCACTCCCAAAAAGCCAAACTCAGCCCTGAGAAAAGTAGCCAGAGTTCGTTTAACCAATAGACAGGAGGTAACTGCCTATATTCCGGGAGAAGGTCACAATTTACAAGAACACTCAATCGTCTTAATTAGGGGAGGAAGGGTGAAGGATTTACCAGGAGTGAGATACCATATTGTGAGAGGGATTTTGGATACGACTGGGGTTGAAGGAAGAAAACAGGAAAGGTCAAAATATGGAGTAAAGAAATTAGGGGAGGCTAAGGCATGAAGGGAAAAAAGAAAATAAAAAGAGAAATTTTGACTGACCCCATTTATAATAGAAGTGACTTGGCAAGATTTATTAACTATTTAATGAGAAAAGGGAAAAAAAACCTAGCCAGAAAAATTGTCTATGGTACTCTTGAGATTATAAAAGAAAAGACAAAAAAGGAGCCCCTGGAGATTTTTGAAAAAGCCATTGAAAATGCCAGACCACTTTTGGGAGTGAGACCGAAGAGGATTGGTGGGGCAACCTATCAAGTCCCAGTGGAAGTAAAAGAGGAAAGAGGAAGATTTTTATCTATGAGCTGGATCATTCGAGCAGCAAAACAAAAAAAGGGAAAGTCGATGAGGGAAAAACTGGCTGAAGAAATAATTAATGCCTCAAATAACACTGGCTGGGCAGTAAAGAAGAAAGAAGACACCCACCGTATGGCAGAGGCAAATAGAGCCTTTGCCCATTTTGCTTGGTGATTCGCTCGGCAGGCTGAATCGGGTGACACGCAATCGGCTCAGGTAATAAGACAATGATGTTATTCCCGCCGTTGCTATTTCTCGCCGAGCTTCACATACCCCAACAGAAAATTCAAAGTCCTTCTGGGGCTCGGCTGCGAAGTGTCATCCTCACAGCCTGTCTCGCTCAAAGAAAAAGTATTCGCATATAATTCCTATAAAATTTGCATATTAATTCGCGTATGGCTAGAAAATTTTCTATTGAAAAATATCGAAATATTGGAATTATTGCCCATATTTCGGCCGGTAAAACTACGACTACAGTTTGTATTTTATATTACACAGGAAGGACCCATAAAATTGGCACTCTGGAAAAAGGGACTACCATCATGGATTGGATGATTCAAGAAAGGGAAAGGGCAATGACAATTATGGCTGCAGCCACAAGTTGCTACTGGGAAATTGGAGGAGAGAATTATCAAATAAATATTATTGATACCCCCGGACACATCGATTTTACGGCCGAGGTTCAGAGATCTTTGAGGGTTCTGGATGGAGCAATTGTTGTTTTTGATGGAGGAGCAGGGGTTCAGACCCAATCGGAAACCGTCTGGCATCAGGCCGATCAATTTTCAGTTCCGAGAATTTGTTTCGTTAATAAGATGGATAAGGTGGGAGCTTCTTTTGAAATGAATTTGGATTCGATTCGGGAAAGGTTGACCAAAAATACTCTTCCCTTACAATTGCCAATCGGGTCAGAAGATAATTTTTCAGGCCTGGTTGATTTGGTAAAAATGAAGGCATTAAAATTTGAAGGCAAAGAAGGAGAAATTGTAAGAGAAGAAGCCATTCCAAGAGAATTAGAAGAAAAAGTCCAGGAATGGAGAAAAAAATTATTAGAAAAAATTGCGACGGAAGATGAAAAACTTTTAGAAAAATATTTATCGGAAAAAGAAATTTCAATCGAGGAATTAAGAAAAGGTTTGAGAAAGGCGATAATTCGCTGTAAAATTTTTCCAGTATTTTTTGGGTCGCTTTTTAAAAGAATTGGAGTCCAGCCCCTTTTGGACGCAATAGTATATTATCTACCAAGCCCCATTGATTTACCACCTATTAAAGGAACCGATCCAAGAACGGGTGAAGAAATTTTCAGAAAACCCTTGGATTCTGAACCATTTTCCGCTCTGGCATTTAAAATTATGGTCGATCCCTATGTCGGAACTTTAACTTATTTTAGAGCTTATTCCGGGTATTTGAAGAGAGGTTCTTATTTATTGAATTCAGTAACCGGGGAAAAAGAAAGAATTGGTCGTTTATTAAGAATGCACGCTGATGAAAGGGAGGAGGTGGAAGAAGCATTTGCCGGTGATATTTTGGCTACAGTTGGTTTAAAAAATACTGCCACCGGAGCAACCCTTTGTGACGAGTTAAATCCCATAGTTTTGGAAAAAATTACTTTTCCTGAACCAGTAATATCAATTCGCATTGAACCAAAATCAAAAGCTGACGAAGAAAAAATGACCCTAGCCTTGAGAAAACTGGCTGAAGAAGATCCCACCTTTACAGTAAAAGGAGATCCGGAAACCGGCGAAACAATCATTTCCGGAATGGGAGAATTACATTTAGAAATTATCGCCGATAGAATGAAAAGGGAATTCAAGGTTGAGGGAAATGTTGGAAAGCCCCAGGTTGCCTATAAAGAGACAATCAAAGATCTGGCTGATGCTGAAGGAAAATATATTAGGCAATCAGGTGGCCGAGGTCAATACGGTCATGTCTGGTTAAAACTGGAACCAAAAAAGAGAGGGGAAGGATTTGAGTTTATCGATGAAATTAAAGGTGGTATAATTCCAAAAGAATTCATTCCGGCGGTTGAGAAAGGAGTTAAGGAAACATTGGAAAAGGGAGTGGTGGCTGGTTATCCTTTAGTTGATTTAAAAGTTACTCTCTATGATGGCTCTTTTCACGAAGTAGATTCTTCTGAGTTCGCCTTCAAGATCGCTGGTTCAATTGCTCTTCAAAAAGGAGTAAAAAGGGCCCGTCCTATTCTTTTGGAACCAATAATGAAATTAGAAGTGATTTTACCATCCGAATTTTTTGGAAGCGTTATCGGAGATTTAGGGGCGAGGAGAGGAAAAGTCGAAGAGATGCAAGATAGAGTGAATTTAAAAATCATCAGAGCCAAGGTGCCCTTGGCAGAAATGTTTGGCTATGCTACCCAATTACGTTCCTTGACAGAAGGAAGAGGAACATTTACAATGGAATTTGATCATTACGAAGAAGTGCCCCAGAATGTTGCCCAGGAAATAATTGAAGGCAAAAGGAAATAAATTGACAATTTTTTAAAGGTTAATAAAATAATAATATAAACACGATGCCAATATACGAATGCATACTAATGATACGAACATTAGTATAATTAGTATCAATTAGTATATTAGTATCGATTTTTATGGCGGAAAAAGAAAAATTTGTTAGAAAAAAGCCCCATATCAATATTGGGACGATTGGCCATGTGGCTCATGGCAAAACTACTTTAACAGCCGCAATTTTAAAAATCACCAAGATGAAGGGACTTCCAGCTTCGGATAAAGGAGTGGGAGATTTAAATGCGGCTCCAGAGGAGAAAGCCAGGGGATTGACCATTTCTATCTCCCATGTTGAGTATGAATCTGAAAAACGTCACTATGCCTTGATTGATTGCCCGGGCCATGCCGACTACATTAAAAATATGATTACTGGCGCTGCCCAGATGGATGGAGCAATTTTGGTGGTCTCAGCTGTTGATGGGCCAATGCCCCAGACCAGGGAGCACGTTTTGTTGGCTAGACAGGTTGGTCTTCCTTCCTTGGTTGTCTTTTTGAATAAATGTGACATGGTTGATGATCCAGAAATTATTAATTTAGTTGAATCGGAATTAAGAGAACTCTTGAAAAAATATGAATTTCCCGGAGACCAAATTCCAATAATTCGAGGCTCGGCCTTAAAAGCCCTTGGTGCTAACTCCCTTGATGATGAGGCGGTGAAACCAGTTCTCGACCTAATTAAAGCAGTGGATGATTATATCCCAGAACCTGTTAGAGAAACGGAAAAACCCTTTTTGATGGCAATTGAAGATGTCTTCTCAATCGCTGGTAGAGGCACTGTTGCCACCGGTCGAATTGAGAGGGGAGTAATTAAACCAAATGAAGATGTGGAATTGATTGGTTTGAAATCAACTCTAAAGACAACCGCTGTCTCGATCGAGATGTTTAACAAATCCTTAGATGAAGGGAGGGCCGGAGATAATGTTGGAATTTTATTGAGGGGATTAAAAAAGGAAGACGTGGAAAGGGGACAGGTTTTAGCTAAACCCGGGACGATTACTCCCCATAGCGAATTCGAAGGTCAGGTTTATGTTTTGGCTAAAGAAGAAGGCGGTAGGCATACCCCTTTCTTTTCTGGTTATAAACCTCAGTTTTACTTCAGAACCACCGATGTCACCGGCGAAGTCGCCTTACCTGAAGGAATAGAAATGGTCATGCCAGGTGATACCGTCAATTTAAAAATTAAATTAATTGTCCCCATTGCCATGGAAGAAAAACAAAGACTTGCTATTCGTGAGGGTGGGAAGACAGTGGGGGCAGGAGTAGTCACTAAAATAGTAAAATAAATTTAAAATTTTAAATTCTAAATTGGTAAGGGTTCTTTTAAGATGCCAAAGAAAAAAACTACTGTAGTTAAAGAAGAGATAAAACCAAGGCTCCGCATTAAATTGCGGGCCTATGATAATAAGGTAATTGATAGTTCGGCAAAGCAAATTATTGAGGTTGCCAACCGTTATGGAACAAAGATTTCAGGGCCGGTTCCTTTGCCAACCGAGATTCATAAATACACGGTTAATCGTTCCTCTTTTGTTCATAAAGATAGTCGGGAACAATTTGAAACCAGGATTCACAAAAGACTCATCGATATTTATGAACCTAACCAAAAAGTGATTGAGGCTCTGCAGAGTTTGAATTTACCGGCTGGAGTCGACATAGAAATCAAAATGTAAGACACTGATTAATGCAGATTTAGCTGATTGATGCTGATAATTTTATTTGCATTAGTTAATTTTTGTTTTATAATTAAGATGATAAAAGTTCAATTTTTTAAAATTTAAATTTATATTTCAAATAGCCTGTTTAGAAAATCGGGCTATGCCCGATTTTTCGTTATCAGTATAAATCAGCATGTTAATAATATGAAGTTTCTATTAGGCCAAAAAATTGGAATGTCCCAAATCTTTGACGAAGAAGGAAATCAAGTTCCAGTTACTTTGATTGAGGCTGGACCTTGTATTGTTACTCAGGTCAAAACGAAGGAAAAGGATGGTTATGAAGCAATTCAGGTTGGTTTTAAAAAAATCGAAAAGCCAAAAAAAATTAAAAAAACAATGAGGGGAAAAGAATTCCGACATTTAAGAGAGTTTAGGATTCTAAAACCTGAAACCAAAGATTTAAAACCTAAAGACATTATTAATATTTCAATTTTTAAAGAAGGAGATAGGGTTTTGGTTTCGGGAATTTCAAAAGGCAAGGGTTTTGCCGGGGTGGTCAAAAGATGGGGATTTCATGGTAGACCGAGAACAAGGGGAACAAAACACGAAGAAAGGCAACCGGGCTCAGTTGGTGCCTCCACTCCTTCAAGGGTTGTCAAGGGAAGAAAAATGGCAGGCAGAATGGGTGGAGAAAGGGTAACAGTTAAAAATTTAAAAATTGTCAAAATTGATAAAGAAAATAATTTAATTGCTGTCAGCGGTGCAGTTCCGGGAAGAAAAGGAACGTTGTTGGAAATACGAGGATAAAATATAATCCGAATAATACGAATTTTTATCCGAATGCTACGAATAAATTATTCGGGTACAATAAAAAAGCACCTAATGGTCATTTTGACTTTCGGTGCCAAGCAATTTTGATTTTTGAATTTTGCATTTTGATTTTTTAATATGCTTGTCAATACCTACAATCAAAATGGAGAAAAAATGGGCCAAACGAGATTACCATCTGAGATTTTTGGATTAGAAATCAATTCTGATTTAATTCATCAGGTGGTTGTCTCCCAGATGGCAAATAGGAGAAAAGTTATTGCCCATACAAAGACAAGGGAAGAAGTAAGTGGAAGCGGAAGAAAGATTTGGCCACAAAAACATATGGGCAGGGCAAGGCACGGAGATATCAGGGCTCCACTTTTTAGGCATGGTGGAGTGGCTTTTGGGCCAAGAAAAGAAAAAGTCTTTAAGAAAAAAATCCCAAAAAATATGAAAAGAAAAGCTCTCTTTATGGTTTTAACTGCCAAGGCAAAAAATAATTTATTAGTATTGTTAGATAAATTAAAAATAGACCAGCCCAAAACTAAATTAATAGCCGAAATTATTGAGAATTTAAAATCGAAAATCCTGAGCTTGTCAAAGGATAAAAAAGGAAGCGTTTTAATTGCTTTACCAGAAATGGACAAAAATCTAATTTTAGCTACCAGAAACCTTTCCGATGTCGAGACTATTCAAGCCAAAGATTTAAACACCCTTGATTTGCTTTCTTTTAAATATTTAATTATGCCAAAAGAATCGGTAAAAATAATTAAAGAAACATTCCTAAAGTAATCTACGAAAGTTATGTTGGAAAAAATTTTAATCTCCCCACATGTGACTGAAAAAGCAACCGAATTGGCAAAGAAAAATCAATACATTTTTAAAATTGGTCAAAGAACAAATAAAACAGAAATTAAAAAGGCAATTGAAAGTTTATATGGAGTCGATGTTTTAGATGTTAAAATTATAAGAGTACCGAGAAAAAGAAGGAGGTTGGGGAGAATATCGGGCTGGAAAAAGGGATATAAAAAGGCGATTGTCAGAATAAAAGAAGGACAAAAGATTGAAATATTACCTCGATAAAATTCAGAATTTAAAATGCAAAATTCAAAATTACAATTAAAAAATCAAAAGTTATTAGCCAAGAAAGAACCTGAGAAGAGGTTGCTTTTGGCATTGAAAAAAAAGGCAGGAAGGGGAGCAAGTGGTAGAATCAATGTTCGTCATCGGGGAGGAGGAGTAAAGAGATTATATCGAATTGTTGATTTTGGTCAGGGGAAATTGGGAATGCCAGCAAAGGTTTTGGCAATAGAATACGACCCAAATCGCACCGCTTATTTAGCCTTAGTTGAATACCAAGACGGGGAAAAGAGATACATTTTGGCGCCCCATCAAATTAAAATTGGCGATGAACTCATTTGCTCTGAGAGGGCAGAAATAAAAATTGGTAATCGAATGAAATTGAAAAATGTTCCAATCGGAACCCGGGTTTTTAATATTGAATTAGAATCGGGAAAAGGAGGGAAATTATTAAGGTCGGCCGGGACATCAGCTAAAATTTTGGCCCAAGAAGAAGGCTTTACCCATCTGGAAATGCCCTCCGGTGAAATTAGAAAAATTTTCCGGGATTGCTTTGCCACCGTCGGTCAGGTCTCCCATCCGGAAAAGAGATTTGAAAAAATTGGCAAGGCAGGAAGAAAAAGATTAAAGGGTTGGCGACCAACCGTTAGGGGGACAGCAATGAATCCGCCGGATCACCCCCATGGTGGAGGTCAAGGGAAAAGCTCAATCGGATTAAAACATCCGAAAACTCCCTGGGGAAAACTAGCCAGAGGAGGAAAAACGAGGAAGAAAAAATGGACAGAAAAATTAATAATTAAAAGGAGAAAATAATATGGCAAGAAGTTTAAAAAAAGGTCCATACATAGATGAAAAATTGTTAAAGAAAGTTCAGAAATTGAGAGCGGCTAAAAAAGAAGAACCAATCAAAACCTGGTCAAGAGATTCGACTATTTCACCGGAAATGATTGGCATTACCTTTTTAGTTCATGCGGGAAGAGAATTTATCCCCGTAAAAATTCAGGAAAGCATGGTTGGTTATAAACTTGGTGAGTTTGCTCCGACAACTAAGTTTTTCAGACATGGCGGAAGAATACAGAGAGAACTGGAGGCAAAAGTAGCTGAAAAGGAAGCAGAAAAAATAAAAGCGGCAAAAACCGAAGAAGAGAAAAAATAATATGGTAGTAACAGCAAAATTAAAATATTTAAGAATTGCTCCCCGTAAAGTAAGATTGGTGGCAGATTCAATAAAGGGAAAATCAGTGGAGGAAGCTCAAAATATTTTAAATTTTACTCAAAAGAGAGCAGCCAAACCTCTTTTTAAACTTTTGAAACAGGCCATGGCTGGTGCTAAAAATAATTTTCATTTAGAGAAAAAAAACTTTTATATTTCAAAGATTTTAGTTAACGAAGGTCCAAAATTAAAAAGAGTTTTTCCCAGAGCAAGAGGTCATGCCGACGAAATCCAAAAGAAAACCAGCCACATAACAATTATTTTGGATGAGCTCCCTAAAAGCATCCCATTGAGGAAAGGGGTAGGAAAACAGCGAGCGAAAGCGAGCGGTTGACTTTGAAGTACCAATATGACAAAAAACGTCCATCCAAAAGCATTTAGAATAAGAAGAATAGAAGATTGGGATGTGCGAGGATTTTATGAAAAAAATTTTGCTCCTCTCTTGGAGGAAGATTTTAAAATTAGAGAATTTTTAAAAAAGAAAATTGGAAAGCTTGGGGTAGAAAAGATTGAAATTGATCGTTCACCCGGTAAAATTAATGTCATAATCTCTAGTGCCAGGCCCGGTTTAATAATTGGCCGGGGAGGTGGGGGAGTAGAGGAATTAAAAAAGGAAATAGAAAAGGAAATTTTGAAAATTAAATCAGAATTAAAAATTGAGATTAGAGAAATTAGAACCCCCTGGCTTTCTGCCTCTTTAATTGCTCAATGGATGGCTGATCAAATTGAAAAAAGGGTGCGCTATAGAAGGGTTTTAAAAGGAGCTTTAGATAAAATTATGAGCCAGAAAGGGGTAGAGGGGGCAAGGGTGGAAGTGGCAGGCAGATTGGATGGAGTTGAAATTGCCAGAAGAGAATGGCTAAAAAGAGGTCGTCTGCCAAGACAAACCTTAAGAGCCGACATTGACTATGCTCAGGCCAGGGCTTATTGCACCTACGGAGTAGTGGGAATAAAAGTCTGGATTTACAAGGGTGAGAAGTTTTAAACTATGTTAATGCCGAAAAAAGTAAAATTTAAAAAAATGCAAAAGGGGAGATCAAGGGGTATTGAAAGGAGAGCAACTGAGTTGGTTTTTGGTTCTTATGGATTAAGGTCTTTAGGAACCCGCTGGATTTCTTCAAGACAAATTGAAGCAGCCAGACGAGTCATTCTGAGATACTTGAAAAAGGGAGGAAAACTCTGGATTAGAATTTTTCCTCAAAAACCAATAACTTCAAAGGGGACGGAATTTTCAATGGGTGAAGGAAAGGGTTCAGTTTCTTATTATGCCTTCCCGATAAAACCAGGCAGAATTATTTTTGAATTAGATGGAGTAAAAGAAGAAGTGGCAAGGGAGGCATTAAAAATCGCCGCTGATAAATTGCCAATTAAAACCCGATTCATTAAAAAATAATGAAAATTGGTGAATTGCGTCAAAAATCAAAAGAGGAACTGGAAAAATTATTGAAAGAAAAAAGAGAAAGATTAAGGGTTTTGAGGTTCGATTTAGTCGCCGGGAAATTAAAAAATGTCAGGGAAATCAGGGAAATTAAAAAGGACATCGCCAGAATATTAACCTTATTAATAGAAAAATAAAATGCCAAAAAAGCAATTAACAGGAACAGTTTTATCAAATAAAATGCCAAAAACAGTTGTGGTTTTAGTTGAAAGAATCAAAGAACATCCGAAATATAAAAGGAGGTACAAAGTCCACAAAAAATACAAAGCCCACGATGAAAAGGGAGAATACAAAGCGGGAGATGAGGTTATCATTGAGGAGTGCAGACCGATTAGCAGAGAGAAGAGATGGAAAGTAATAAAGAAGCTTTAATTCAAAATTCTATTTTTTATGATTCAATTACGGACAATGTTAAAAGTTGCCGATAATACTGGAGCGAAAATTCTTCAGTGTATCCATGTTTCGGGTGGAAGTAAAAAGAGATACGCGAGGCTTGGCGATCTGATCGTCGGCACAGTGAAAGAAGCTGAACCCAGAAGGGAAATTAAAAAACATGGTATTGTTAGAGCGATAATCATAAGACAAAAAAAAGAAATGAGGAGAAAGGACGGAACCTATATCCGTTTCGATGACAATGCTTGCATTATTTTGGATGGGAAAACAAAAGACCCAAAAGGAGGAAGAATTTTTGGGCCGGTAGCCAGAGAAGTAAAAGAAAAAGGTTTTGATAAGGTTGCGGCTTTAGCCGAGGAACTTGTATAAATCGATGCTAATATACGAATTGATACTAATGACACTAATATTCTTATAATTCGTATGCATTAGTATATTGGTATTGCGGTTATGAAAATTAAGAAAGGAGACATGGTATTAATAATTTCTGGAAAATATCGGGGTAAAAGAGGTAAAGTTTTAAAAGCTTTCCCCGCCCGCCCTGGTGGGTACCCGAAAATTTTAGTTGAAGGAATAAATCTAGTTAAAAAGCATCAAAGACCAAGAACTACGGGAGAAAAAGGACAAATCATTGAAATACTAAAGCCAATTGGTGTTTCGAATACAAAATTACTTTGTCCAAAATGCGGAAAAGCGACAAGAGTGGGATATAAAATAAAGTCAAATGTCAAAGGTCAAATATCAAAAGTAAGAATTTGTAAGAAATGTGGGCAAGAAATCTAATGCCACAGAACTGACGCAGAAATTTCTGCGTGGTTCTGCACAAAAGCGAAACGGTTCCGCGCTTGTTCCGCGATTACAATGCTTAAGTTAAAAGAAAAATACAAAAAAGAAGTGGTTCCTAAAATGATGGAAAGATTTGGTTATAAGAATGCTATGGCTATTCCAAAAATTGAGAAAGTGATAATAAATACTGGTTTCGGAAGGTTAATTGTTGGAAAGACCCCCGAGGAACAGAAGAAAATTTTGGATAGCATTTCTGAAGATTTGGCTTTAATTTCGGGTCAAAGACCAATTTTAACTGAAGCCAAAAAATCGATTTCCGGTTTTAAAATTCGTAAGGGTCTTTTGATTGGGGCAAAGGTTACTTTAAGAAGAAAAAGGATGTATGATTTCTTAGAGAGATTAATTCAGATTGCTCTTCCACGTTCTCGAGACTTTCGGGGAATACCGTCATCTTCTTTCGATAAAAACGGGAATTTGACTATCGCTGTTAAAGAACAAATCACCTTTCCGGAAGTTTCGCCAGAAAGAACTAAAAATATTTTTGGGTTAGAAATAACAGTTTGTACAAATTCGAAAAAAAGAGAAGAATCAATAGAATTATTAAAATTAATGGGATTTCCAATTAAATAAAATGCCGACGAAAGCCCAAATAGCCAAATCTAAAAAGAGACCGAAATACAAAAGTCGAATAGTCCGGCGATGTTTTCGTTGTGGCAGAAAAAGAGGATATTTAAGAAAATTTGGGCTATGTAGAATTTGTTTTAGGGAATTAGCGAATCAAGGATTAATACCAGGAGTAAAGAAATCATCCTGGTAGTATTTAAAATCAAAAATCAAATGGACTCCATATCAGACATGTTAATATCTATGAAAAATGCCCAGGCTGTGGGCCATCCGATAGTTTCTGTTCCTTTTTCCAATTTAAAATATGAAATTGCCAAAATTTTAGAAAAAGAAGGTTTTATTGAAAGAGTTGAGACGAAAGGAAGAAAATTTAAAAAAATCATTGAGATTACTTTAAAATATGACGGAAAAATCCCGATTATTTCCGGTCTAAAAAGAGTTTCAAAGCCTGGTCAGAAAATTTACTTTCCTTATAAAAAAATTAAAAAGATCAGAGGAGGATATGGAATGGCAATCATTTCAACATCGAAAGGGTTGATGACAGATAAAGATGCAAGGAAACAAAAATTAGGAGGGGAAGTAATATGTGAAATTTGGTAAATATTATGTCAAGAGTCGGAAAAAAACCAATTTTAATACCCAAGGGTGTGGAAGTAAAGATAGAAGGTCAGAAAGTTTTTATTAAAGGTCAAAAAGGGGAACTTCAAAAAGAAATTCGACCAGAAATTAAGGTTGAGGTTAAAGAAGGAAAAGTTTTTCTTTCTCCCAAAATTGAAACCAAGAAAACTAAAGCTTTATGGGGAACGGGTCGAGCCATTTTAGCAAACATAATAAAAGGAGTGGAGAAGGGTTTTGAAAAGAAACTAGAAATCGAAGGATTGGGCTATCGGGCGACCCTGGAAGGAGAGGAGTTGGTTTTATACATTGGTTATTCCCAGCCAATTAAAATAAAAGCTCCCTCGGGGATTAAATTTTCGGTAGAAAAAAACACCATCACCATTTCCGGCATTGATAAAGAAAAAGTTAGCCAAATGGCGGCAAAGATAAGAAAGACCCGACCCCCTGAGCCATATAAGGGGAAAGGAATTAGATATTTAGGAGAGGTGATCAGAAGAAAGGCGGGGAAGAAGGTAGTAACCACCGGGGGATAAATCAAAAATAAAATATCAAAATGTAAAATGACAATGTTAAAACAAATTTCACATTTATATGCAGATAAGACAAGAAAAAAGGTGTAGGCGTCACAAAAGAATTCGAACTAAAATTTCAGGTACAGCTAAAGTTCCTCGGCTTTGTGTTTTTCGATCAGCAAAACATATTTATGCCCAATTGATTGATGATGAAAAAGGAAGAACTCTGGTCAGTGCCAATGATCTTGAATTAGAGCGTCAATCAAAACCAAAAAGGAAAATTAAAATATCACGCGAAACCGACGCAAAACAAAAACGCGAAACTGACACGAAAACTTTAACAGGAAAAATTGTTATTGCTTTTAGGGTGGGAAAATTAATTGCCAAAAAAGCTTTAGAAAAAAAAATTGAAAAAGTTGTTTTTGATAGAGCAGGCTATGAATATCATGGTGGAGTAAAAGCTTTGGCCGAGGGAGCGAGAGAAGGTGGATTAAAATTTTAAATAACCGCTGATCTATGCCAATCCGGCTGATTTCTACGGATAATTTATCAGCATTAATCGGTATCTTTATCCAAAAATGTATGCCTATAGAGAAACCACTAAAAGAGGAAAAAAAAGAGGGATATGAATCTAAATTGTTGGATTTGGCTAGAGTTATTCATGTTCGAGCTGGCGGAAAGAAACTGAGATTCAGGGCAGTTGTCGTTACCGGGAACCGGGCTGGAAAAGTGGGGGTTGGGGTAGCTTCTGGTTTAGACGTTGCCCAGGCATTGGGGAAGGCAACTTACCAATCCAAGAGAAATATAATTGAAGTTCCAATCGTTAAAGAGACAATCCCTCACGAAGTTTATGCTAAATTTGGGGCAGCTCAGGTTCTCCTGAAGCCCCAGCGACCGGGCAGGGGTTTGGTAGCTGGTGGAACAATAAGAATTATTTGTCAATTAGCCGGTATCAAAAATATTTCTTCAAAACTTCTGGGCAGAACCGGAAATAAAATAAACAATGCCAGAGCAACCATCGAAGCCCTTAAAAAATTGAAATCCTATATCGGAAAGGAGTCGGGCCCTGCCCTCTAAGCATTATGAATCCTGTTCCAAATTAAATCCATTTATTTTTTACGGATATTATTACTTAAATCAAATTACATTGTGTATAGAGGGCGGGGTAAAGAGCGAGCCCGAGAGGGCGAGCGACTAATTTAGTAGTACCACTATGCAATTACACCAATTAAAACCAATTCACAAATTAAAAAAGCCAAAAAGAGTAGGGAGGGGTGGCAAAAGAGGAACTTACTCTGGTCGAGGGATAAAAGGACAAAGGGCAAGAGCCGGTAGGAAATTAAAACCAATAATTCGGGAAATAATCAAAAAATACCCAAAATTAAGGGGATACAGATCAAACTTAAAAATCAAAAATCAAAAATTAAAAATTACGATTGTGAATTTAGATATCCTGGAGAAAAAATTTAATTCAGGGGAAAAAGTTACGCCAGAAATCTTGCTTGAAAAAAGAATAATTCGTAAAATAAAAGGAAGACTGCCAAAAGTGAAAATTTTGGGAAGAGGAGAAATAAAAAAAGTATTAGTTATCGAAGGTTGTAGTGTTTCAAAAAGTGCAAAAGAAAAAATTAGGAGAGCAGGTGGCAAAATTTTATGAACTGGCTTGAAAAAATCATTCAATTTTTTAAAATACGGGACTTACGCAATAAAATTCTGTTTGTTTTGGCAATCTTTGCCATTTCCCGTTTGATGGCAAATATTCCCATCCCCGGAATTAATCTGGAGAATTTAAGAGAACTCTTTCAACAGTTTCAAATGTTAGGACTTTTAAATATTTTTACCGGTGGAGCCTTAGAGAAAGTTTCGATTACTATGTTAGGTTTGGGTCCCTACATCACTGCCACGGTTATTCTCCAGCTTTTAACAATGATTTTTCCCCAACTTGAAGAACTCTATAAAGAAGGAGGCGAAGAGGGTAGGGCAAAATTTGAGCAATATGGCAGAATTTTGACCTTCCCCTTGGCTATTCTTCAGGCTTTTGCGATGGTTACCCTTTTTTCCCGCCAGGGAATAATTGGTCAGCTTACTTTCCTTCCCAAAATTAGTGCAGTTTTGACCATTACAGCCGGATCCATTTTTTTAATGTGGTTGGGTGAATTGATTTCGGAAAAAGGAATCGGCAATGGCGTTTCGCTTTTAATTTTTGCTGGAATTATTGCCAATTTCCCAAGAAACATTGGTCAATTAATTTCTGTTTATCAGCCCCAAAAACTTCCATCTTATTTGATTTTTTTTGGAATGGCTTTACTTATCCTTGCCGGAGTTACTTTAGTCAGTGAAGCCAGGAGAAACATTCCGATTTCTTATGCAAAAAGAGTTAGAGGAATGCGGATTTACGGCGGAGCATCGACCTATTTGCCCTTGAGCGTTAATCCGGCAGGTGTGATGCCAATTATTTTTGCCTTATCAATTTTGACCTTCCCGCCAATGATTGCTAATTTTTTAATTGGCTCAGGAGGAACTTTTGGTAAACTGGCTCAATTTGTCAGAGATTTTTTCAATAATTCTTGGGTTTATGGAGTTTTATATTTTATTTTAGTTTTCCTCTTTACCTTTTTTTACACTATGGTAACTTTTGAACCAAAATCAATTTCTGAAAATTTACAAAAAATGGGTGGATTTATTCCGGGAATCAGACCGGGAGAAAATACAGCCAAATTTTTATCCCATGTTTTAAATCGAATTTTGCCTTTTGGGGCTCTATTTTTAGGAATTATTGCCTTGATGCCTTCAATTGTTCAAGGAATAACCAAAGTAACCGCCTTTTCTTTTTTAGTTGGCGGGACCTCTCTTTTAATTTTGGTTTCGGTTGTTTTAGAAACAATGCGGGAAATCAAAGCCCAATTAGAAATGAGAGAATATGAAACATTTTAATCGCAAAACTCAAATGTCAAAGCTTAAAATCACAACTCAAAAATCAAAACTAGTTGTTATTGTCATGGGGCCGCCAGGCTCTGGAAAGGGAACTCAGGCAGAATTGTTGGCTGAGAGATTGAATTTGTATTATTTGGAAACGAGTAAAGTTCTCGAGGCTAATATAATGAAGGCAAAAAAGGGAGATTACGTAATAGCGGAAGGCAAAAAATATTCTTTACTCGAGGAAAAAAGGAGTTGGGAGAGTGGAAAATTAGTTAGCCCTATCCTCACAGCTTTTTGGATGAGAGAAAAAATTAAAACTTTGGCTAAGAAAAATCAAAATTTAGTTTTGGCAGGTTCTCCTAGAAGCTTGGATGAAGGAAAAAGAATAATGCCTCTTTTAAAAAGATTATACGGCTTTAAAAATATTAAAATAATTTTGCTTGAAATTACCCCAGAAGAGACAATTTTTAGAAACTCTCACCGGAGAATTTGCGAATTGATGCGCCACCCAATTTTGTATTCTCGAGAAACCATTAAACTTTCGAGGTGCCCCTTGGACGGCTCAAAATTATTAAAGAGAGGAAAATTGGATAAACCAGAAACAATTAAAGTTAGATTGAAGGAATATAAAGAAAGGACATTCCCATTAATTGATTATTTTAAAAAAGAGAGTTTAAAAGTTATCAAAATTAATGGTTCTCCACCACCGGCAGTTGTTTTTGAAAGTATTTTAAGGACCATTAAATAATTAATGATTTCAATAAAAACAAAAGAAGAAATTGAAATAATAGCTGAGGGTGGAAAAATCCTGGCAAAAATAATGAAAGAATTAGGAAAAAAGGTAAGACCAGGAATTACCACCAAGGAATTAGAAAGGCTCGCCGAGAGCCTGATTTTAAAATCTGGAGGTCAGTGTTCTTTTAAAGGATACAAGAGTACCGATGGCGAAACCGTGAGGCCGTATCCTTTTTGTTCATGTACTTCAATAAATGAAGAAATTGTTCATTGCCTTCCTTCAGATAGAGTTTTAAAAGATGGGGATATTATCTCTCTTGACCTTGGAATTTTCTATAAAGGTTTCCACACCGATATGGCAATTACTTTACCGGTTGGTAAAGTTTTGCCAGAAGCACTGAGATTAATTCGAGTTACAAAAAAAGCTCTAAAATTTGCCCTTAAAAAAGCTAAAATTGGCAATACTTTTGGCGATATTGGAAATACAATTCAAAGATATGTTGAATCACAGGGTTTTAATGTCATTAGGGATTTATGTGGTCACGGAATTGGAAAAGAACTCCACGAAGATCCAAAAATTCTAAATTATGGAAAAAGACATACCGGAGAAGGAATCAAAGAAGGAATGGTTTTTTGCATTGAGCCAATGGTTTCGATCGGGGATTGGAGAATAAAAAAAGCAAAAGATGGTTATGGTTATCAAACCCAAGATAGTTCTCTATCAGCCCATTTTGAACACACGGTGGCAGTAGCAGAAAGCGGTTGTGAAATTTTAACCAAAAATTAAGTCCAGAGATTCAGGGGCGTTTCAGAAGACTGAGCGCCATTTTTTATTTCACTTGACAACTAAAAATGAAAAACTATTATGAAAATTGGATGGTGAATCGAAATGTCGCTCATTGAAAGATTAGAGGCTTCTAATAAAAATCAAAATGTAATTATTACAGCAATTGAAGAACTCAAAGAACCTTCCGACATAATGCAGTTTTGTGATGAATGGGAAAAACATCTCTCGGAAAAAGGTGAGACTTCCTATGTGAGGGAGCACTCTAAAGAGATTGCTCCAAAGGACATCTCTTGTTACGTTAATTATCTCTCGAAAGAGAAAGCTCTGCTTTGGGAGGAAACGCTGAAACTTCTTTTCGGTTTTATCCCTCCCTGGAGAATAAAAAAGATGAAGAAGAAAACCAAAAATCTAATTCACCCAAGGGCGTTTCAGAAGACTGACTCGCCCATTTTTTATTTCAAAAATTTTATGTTAAAATAACCTGATGCCAAATGAAGTTTATTTGTCAGTAATCATTCCCGCCTATAATGAAGAAAGAAGATTGCCAAAGACATTAAGAGAAATCAATGAATATTTAAAGAAACAACCCTTTGAATCAGAAATAATCGTTGTTTCCGATGGCTCAAGAGATAGAACGGTTGAGGTGGCTAAAAATTTAATACCAGAAATAAAAAATTTACGAGTCATTGAATTCAAAGAAAATAGGGGGAAGGGCTTTGGAGTCAAAGAAGGAATGCTCAAGGCACTTGGTAATTTTTGTCTATTTACTGACGCCGATAATTCCACTTCCATTGAAGAGGTAGAAAAAATGTTGTCTTATTTTCGCCAAGGATATGATATTGTCATTGGTTCAAGGGATGTTGAGGGAGCAATTTTGGACCCACCCCAGCCCAAAATTCGGAGAATTTTGGGAGAGGGATTTAAATTCTTTAGAAAATTGATTTTAAATCTTTGGGAGATTGAAGATACTCAATGTGGATTTAAATGTTTCAAAAAAGAAGCAGCTAAAAAGATTTTTCCGAAATGTAAAATTGATCGATTTGCCTTTGACCCCGAAATTCTAATGATTGCCAAAAAATTTAGATATAAGATTAAAGAAATTCCGGTCTATTGGCGAAATGACCCCGAAAGCAAGGTGAAGCCAAAATCAATAATAAAAATGGCAATCGATTTATTTAAAATAAAATTAAATTTAATTAAAGGTTTATATGATTAAAAAACCTAAAATAAAATTTCCATCTGAGTTACGGTTTGATCTCGTTTCAAGGGACTGGGTTGTTATTGCTACCGGAAGGGGAAAAAGACCGGAGATGTTTAAAAAAGAAAAAAGAAAGGAGATTAAAATCCCGAAAGAAAAATGTCCATTTTGTAATATTGAAACCCAAGAGAAGCCAGTCTTGATTTATGTTCAGGGAAAAAAATTCAGAGAAAACGAGATTCCCAAAAATTGGACTACCGTAGTTATTCCCAATAAATTTCCTGCCCTTTTACCTTATCAAAGTTTGGGAAAAAAGAAGGAAGGAAAATTTTATCAAACAATGAATGCGGTTGGGTTTTGCGAATTAGTGGTGACGAGGGATCATGAAAAACATTTCCCTCATTTCGAAATTTCAAAAGTGAAAGAAGTTTTTGATTGCTATCAAGAAAGATATTTGGATTTGATGAAAAAACCATTTGTCAATTATATTTCAATTTTTCACAATCATGGCGAAGCCGCCGGTGCCAGCCAGCCCCATCCCCATTCCCAAATCATCACAACTCCTTTAATTGATGCGGATTTGCAAAAGGCACTTTTGAACTCACAAAATTATTTTAAAAAACGTAAAAAATGCATTTATTGTCAAATGAACAAATGGGAAGAAAAAGTCAAAAAAAGGATTATCTTTGAAAACAAGGATTTTTTGGCAATTTGTCCCTTTGCCTCAAAGGCCGCCTTTGAAGTCATTATCTCGCCAAAATTTCACTCTCCTTATTTTGAAAAAATTCAGGAGAATCAAAAATGGAACTTGGCTGAGGCTTTTCAAGTTGTGATGAAAAAACTTTTCAAAGCCCTGAATGGTCCGCCACATAATTTTTATTTACATACCGCTCCCTCTGACAAAAAAGAATATCCTTATTATCACTGGCATTTCACAATTTTGCCAAAAACCTCAATTCCGGCTGGATTTGAAATTGGAACCAGAATTGAAATCTCAACAATCGAGCCAGAAAAAGCTGCAGAATATTTGAGGAAACAATAAATATGTTTTTAGTTGTAGCTAATTGGACTCCAACCCGTCCACCACCCTCCCAGCCTTCGGCTGGGCCCCTATGAATCCTTTTATGAAACCATTAATCGTAGCAAACTGGAAGTGTAATCCGACAACTCTTAAAGGAGCTAAGCTCCTTTTTGGTTCAGTTAAAAGGGGAGTAAAAGGAATTAAAAATGTGGAGGTTGTAATTTGCCCACCATTCCTCTACATTTCGAACATTGAACTTCGAACATCGAATATTAAACTGGGAACCCAAGATTGCTTTTGGGAAAGAAAAGGAGCCTTCACCGGTGAAATTTCTCCCCCAATGTTAAAAGACATTGGATGTGAATATGTAATTGTTGGTCATTCGGAAAGAAGAGAATTGGGCGAAACCGATGAAATGATAAATAAAAAAATTAAGGCAGCACTAAAATCGAAATTAAAACCAATTTTATGCATTGGCGAAACGGAAAAAGAGAGGAAATCGGGCAGAACCTTTCAAATTTTAAAGGTTCAATTAAAGGATGACTTAAAAAACCTAACACCTAAAACCTATAACCTAAAACCTCTTATCGTTGCCTACGAGCCCGTTTGGGCGATTGGAACTGGTAGTTCTTGCCAACCGGCGGTTGCAAAAAAAACTCTTTTATTTTTACGGAAATTCCTAAAGGGAAACCCGATTCTTTATGGTGGTAGCGTAAACTCTAAAAATGCCGCAAGTTATATCAAAGAGGCAAATTTTAATGGCCTTTTAGTTGGTAGTGCATCCTTGAAGGCAGAGGAATTTGTTCAAATTATTAAAAATGTAATCCAATCTTGATTTTTTTTCAGAATTTAGTAATATGAAATAATTATGAGCGATATTTTAGAAGGACAATTTTATAATCCAACCCGAGGGAATTTAACATTTCCGAAAGTAGTTGAGGAAATAATTTCTTATATTTCTGAGAAACCAGAAAAGTTTTACGATATTATTGTTGGTTGTGATTCTTCCTCGGATGAATCTCCTCATTTTCCAGTCGCAGTGGTCATTTTAAGAGTAGGAGAAGGAGGGAGATTCTTTCTTAAAAAAATTGGTTATAAAAACCGAAAATTTTATAATTGGAAGGCAAGAGTCTTGGAAGAAGTTTTATTATCTTGTGAGTTAGCTCTTTTACTAAAAGAAAACTTTGAGAAAAAAATTAAAAATCTAAATGAAAGCTCTAATTATCAATTTCGCTATATTCATGCTGATATTGGAGAAAATGGTGCGACAAAAGATATGATAAAGGAAGTCATCGGATTAATTAAAGGAAATGGTTTTGAACCAAAAATAAAGCCAGAGTCATTCGTCGCCTCAACAGTGGCCGATAGATATACCTAATAAAAATTCAAAATTCAAAATGCAAGATTCAAAATTTTTGAGAGATAAGTTTTTGGATTTTTTTGTGAAGAAGGGACATATGGTTGTCCCTTCTTCTTCGCTTAAGCCTACTGATCCAAGCGTTTTGTTTACAACTGCTGGAATGCAACAATTTAAAGAATATTATTTAGGAAAACCCTCTCCTTTTGGGAAAAATGTGGCATCTTGTCAAAAATGTTTTCGCACCTCTGATATTGAGGAGGTAGGTGATGAAAGCCATTTAACCTTCTTAGAAATGCTGGGAAATTTTTCATTCGGAGGTTATTTCAAGGAAGAGGCTATTAAAATGGCGCTCGAATTTTTAATTGCAAATTGTAAATTGAAAATTGATAATTTAAAGTTTACTTATTTTAAAGGGGATAAAGTCATTCCAGGGGATCTAGAATCTAAAAAAATCTGGTTAAAGTTGGGGATTCCGGAGAATAAAATAATTGGCATGGGCCGGGAAGATAATTTTTGGGGACCGACCGGTTTTTGGGGTCCTTGTGGGCCAACTACCGAGATTCATTTTGGTGACGTTGAGCTTTGGAATTTGGTTTTTAATGAATATTATCAATCAGAGGAGGGAAAATTAAATCCCTTAAAACAAAAGGGGGTTGATACTGGAATAGGATTGGAGAGATTGGCAATGGTGGTCCAAGGAAAATCGTCAGTTTATGAAACTGATTTATTTTTTCCAATAATGAGAGAGCTTCTTGGTGAAAACGAAAGAGCAAAAAGAATTATTGCCGATCATGTTAGGAGCACTGTTTTTTTAATTTCAGAAGGAATTTTCCCCTCAAATATTGAGAGAGGGTATGTTTTGAGAAGAATTTTAAGAAGAGTAATTCGGTATGGAAAAATTTTAAATCTGCCAAAAGATTTTTTAATTCCCTTGGCTCAAAAAGTTATTGAAATTTACAAAGATATTTATCCAGAAGTTTTATCAAAACAGACTGATATCTTAACCGTCATTCAAAATGAAGAAGAAAAATTTGAAAAAACTTTGGAAAGTGGTTTAAAAAATTTTGAGAAAATTTTGAGAAAAGGAAATATCTCAGGAATCGACGCCTTCCATCTTTATGATACTTATGGTTTTCCTTTAGAATTAACTGAAGAATTAGCGAGAGAAAGGGGTCTGAGAATTGATAAAAAAGGATTTGATGAAGCATTTAAAAAACATCAAGAAATTTCAAGGGCAGGAGTAGAAAAAAAATTTGGTGGAATTGGAAAAGAAGCCCCTTATGAGGCGACAAAGCTTCATACCGCCACTCATTTATTACAGGCTGCTTTAAGGGAAATTTTGGGAAATCATGTAGAACAAATGGGTTCGGATATAACTCCCCAGAGATTACGTTTTGATTTTTTTCATCCCCAAAAAATGACCAAAAAAGAACTTAAAGAAGTTGAAGATTTAGTTAATCAAAAAATAAAAGAGAATCTGGAAGTTAAGAAAGAAGAAATGGGTTATGAGGAAGCTATTAAATCTGGGGCCCTTGCCTTTTTTAGAGAAAAGTATCCAGAAAGAGTAACTGTCTATTCAATCGACGATTTTTCAAAGGAAATTTGTGCCGGTCCCCACGTGAGCCATACTGGTGGGTTGGGTCATTTTAAAATTATAAAGGAAGAATCGGCAGGATCTGGAGTCAGAAGAATAAAGGCAATTTTAAAATAAAAAATTTTTTGCTAAAATTGAATTGATGACAAAAAAGTTTTTTGATATTTTACCGCCAAAAAAAGAAGAGAAATTGCCAAAACCCCCCACCATTTTGCCAGAGGAAAAACACCCCTTACTTGAAGGAAGATTTAAGTTACCAAAAATTTTTGAAAAAAAATTGGAGATATGGTGGGGGGTCCCTATTTTTATTTTAATTTTTCTTTTCCTCCTTTCTTTTAAATTCTTAAAAGTCGAGATTAAAATCTGGCCAGAAACAGAGCTAATTAATTTCAAGACAAAATTAAACATTGATACGAAAATTGAAAATCCGGATTTCAAAAACAATCTTTTACCGGGAAAAATTTTTGAAGTTGAAAAGACTGTTTCAGAGGAATTTTCAGCCACCGGTAAAGCTTTAAAGAAAGCCGAAGGTGTCATCAGACTTTATAATAGTTTTACTACCGAGAGTGAAAATTGGTTAGAAGGAACAAGGTTTGTTTCGGCAGATGGAAAATTGTTTAAATCGAAAGATAAAATAGCCGTTCCGGGAGCAAGTATTAAAAATGGGAAAATTTCGCCTTCTTTTGTTGATGTTCCGGTGATTGCTGCCGAAGCTGGTTCAGATTATGATATTGGTCCTTCTAAATTTTCTATTGTTGCTTTTCGGGGGACGCCGAGGTATACCAAATATTATGGTGAATCTTTCCAGCCAATGACTGGCGGTAGAGAGGTATCTCAAGTTAAAAAAGAGGACTTAGAAATGGCTGAAAAAAACCTAACTGAAAAGGCAGAAACGGAAGCCGAAGGAGTATTGAAGGAAAAGATTCCGACCGAATTTTTGTTTTCAAAAGAGATTTTGGAAACAAAAATTTTGGAAAAGACTCCTTCAGCTCAAGTCGGAACCGAGACAGAAAAATTTAATTTTCAGATTAAGGTTAAATCTACTACCTTGGCTTTTGAAAATAAAGATATTAATGATTTTGCTAGAGAATTTATCCTTTCCCAAATCGAAAAAGGCAAATTGCCCTGGGAAGAGAGTTTAAAAATCGAATATTCCCCAGAGACCTTTGACTTCGAAACCGGCAAGGCTCGTCTCTCTCTTTCGCTCTCAGTCAAAATTTTCCCCGAAATTGATTTAATTGCTTTAAAGAAAGGGTTAGTTGGAAAGTCTTTAGCCGAAACAAAAATTTTCCTTGAAAATCAACCCGAGATTATCAAAACCGAGATTCGATTTTTTCCCTTCTGGGTAAAAAGTATTCCCAAAAATCTTGAGAGGATAGAAATTAAATATCCAATTATTGACTAACTAAAAGATTTTTGATAAACTAATTAATTATCTCAGTGCAAAAGAAGATTTTAAAAAAAGGAATAGTTCTTGAGGCTTTGCCCAGCGCAAATTTTAAAGTGAGATTAGACGATGGAAAAGAGGTTTTGTGCCATCTGGCTGGGAAATTAAGAATTTATAAAATTAAGATTTTACCTGGAGATAGGGTAACCGTGGAGATGAGTCCTTATGATGAGAGGAGGGGAAGAATAGTTTATCGTGGAAAATAATATGAAAGTACGGGCATCGGTAAAAAAAATTTGTAAACACTGCAAAATCGTCCGGAGAAAAGGACGAATTTATGTCATTTGTAAAAATCCAAAACACAAACAGCGCCAAGGCTGACTAAATCGATGCCAATATACGAATAGTATATTAGTATCGCGGTTTATGCCGAGAATAGCAGGTGTAAGCATACCAGAAGATAAACAAATTTTGATAGCCCTCACTTACATTTATGGGGTTGGTTTACCTTTAGCACAGAGAATTCTAAATGAAGCCAAAATAAATCCGACGAGAAAAGCAAAGGAACTTACTCCAGATGAAATAAATTTGTTAAAAGAAATTATTGAAAAAAAATACAAAGTTGAAGGAGAATTAAGACGGGAAGTAATGATGAATATCAAAAGATTAAAAGATACAGGTTCTTGGCGGGGAATTCGTCATATTAAAGGATTGCCAGTGAGAGGACAGAGAACGAGAACTAATACCAGAACTGTCAGAGGAAACGTAAGAAAAACAGTTAGTTCTGGCAGAAAACCACCACCAGCACCAACATAA